>Ga0055540_1002109_pt1 | contig 10887 bp, 7 predicted proteins | sample AraplaCvi_mMS_r2_2_FD_55040 | JGI IMG/M metagenome (GOLD analysis project Ga0055540, IMG submission 55040) | Arabidopsis root microbial communities from North Carolina, USA - plate scrape MF_Cvi_mMS_r2 | ecosystem: Host-associated > Plants > Roots > Endosphere | place: USA: North Carolina
GACGCCTACTTCATGGAATACGACGACGCCCGCTCGGGCGACTTCAAGCCGCTGCGCTACCTGCCCAAGGGCAAGACCGTGGTGCTCGGCCTCGTGACCACGAAGTTCGGCGAGATGGAAGACAAGGACGAGCTCAAGCGCCGCATCGAGGACGCCAGCAAGTACGCCTCGCTCGACCAGCTCGCGCTGTCGCCGCAGTGCGGCTTCTCCAGCACGGTGCATGGCAACAACATCGCGGTGGAAGCACAGCGCAACAAGCTGCGGCTCGTGGTCGAGACGGCGCAGGAGGTCTGGGGCTCGACCTGACGCGCGCTTTCTGTTGAAGTCGGGGGCATGACGACGACGCAGATTTACTCCGGCCCCCTCAGCATGTTCGGCGCGAAGGTGCAGATCGCCGCGTACGAAAAAGGCATCACTTTCGAGCTCACCATGGTGCCGTTCACCACCGACGACGCCTACGAGCCCAAGCACCCCGAGGTGCTGCGCGTGAACCCGGTGAAGCAGCAGGTGCCGGTGCTGGTCGACGAGGAGGTGGCGCTGTTCGACTCGACGCAGATCTTCGAGTACCTCGAAGACCGTTATCCGCAGCCCGCGCTGTGGCCCGAAGGCATCGCCGACCGGGCCCGCGCGCGGCAGCTGGAGCAGAAGTCGGACGAGGTGTTCTTTCCCAACGTCATCAAGCTCTTCGGCTTGCAGGACGCCATGCAGAGCGCGCCGGCCGTGGCCGCATGCGCCGGCTGCGCGCGCTTCTACGAAGAGATGGAGGGCCTGCTCGCCACGCGCGAATACCTGGCCGGCCCCTACTCCTTCGCCGACATCGCCTTCTACATGGCGCATGTGTTCGCCGACCGCAAGGGCGCCGGCATGACCGAGGCTACGCCGCGCCTCGTGGCCTGGCGCGAGCGCGTGGGCGCGCGGCCCGCGGTGCGCACGGTGGTCGATCCGATGATGCGGTTCCTGGCTTCGCAAGGGCGCGGCGTGCCGGCCTTCCTGCAGCGCTGAGCGGGCACCGAGGCATCACCCGCCCATGCCGGACACCCTCTTCGACTGGCTGCCCTCCCCTTCGCAGCATTTTCTTGTCGTCACTTTCGCGTTGCTGGTCTATGTGCTGACCACGCGCACGCGCCGCGAGCAGCGCGCCCCCACCACCGCCATCGCGTGGGTCATGGGGCTGGTGCTCATGCCCTACGTGATCCTGCCGATGTACCTGCTGTTCGGCCAGCGCAAGCTGCGCCCGGCCGGCGCGCCCCGGCCGCCGCGTTCGCTGCCGCCGGGCCACTGGGCGGCCGACCTGATCGAGAGCTTCGGCCTGGCGCCGCCCGGGCGTTGCGCGATCCGCATGCACGCCGACGGCGAGGCCGCGCGCGAGGCGCTGTTCGAGGTGATCGACGGCGCGCGCCAGCGCCTGGACGTGTGCACCTTCATCATCGGCGACGACGCGCTCGGCCACGCCGTGCTGGCGCGGCTCGCGCAGCGCGCGCGCGAAGGCGTCAAGGTGCGCGTGCTGCTCGACGGCTTCGGCGCGCTCTCGCTACCGCGCCATCACTTCGACCGGCTGCGCGCGGCCGGCGGCGAGGTGGCGGTGTTCCGCCCCTTCTTCAGCCTGCGCCGCATCGGGCCGCGCAACCTGCGCAACCACCGCAAGCTCACCATCGCCGACGACCGCTGGCTGTGGTCGGGCGGGCGCAACCTCGCGGGCGAGTACTTCTCCGGCAACGACAAGCACCCCGAAGCCTGGCACGACCTCTCTTTCGACCTGCAGGGCAGCGTGGCCGCCGCCGCCGCGCGCCAGTTCGATCACGACTGGAGCTCGGTGCGCGGGCGCAAGGCGCGCGCCATCACCGCCGCCGACGTGCCCGCGGGCCCCGGCTGCGCGATGGCCCAGTTCCTGCCGAGCGGCCCCGACCAGACCGAGGACACGGCGCACGCGCTGCTCATCGACGCCTGCTTTCGCGCCGAGCACCGCATCCTCGCGATCACGCCCTACTTCGTGCCCGGCGACGGCCTGCGCGACGCGCTGCGGCTCGCCGCGCGGCGCGGTGTGCAGGTGACCATCGCGATGCCCGCGCAGTCGAACCACCGGCTGGCCGACTTCGTGCGCGCACGCGCCATGCGCGACCTCGCGCGCGCGGGCGTGAGCTTTCGCATGCTGCCCTTCATGGCCCACGCCAAGGCCGTGGTGGTCGACGACGAACTGGCGATGTGCGGCTCGATCAACCTCGACCTGCGCAGCCTGCTGCTGAACCACGAGGCGGCGGTGGTGTTCTACGGCCACGACGACATCGAATGGCTGGCCGAATGGATCGAGACCACCGCCTCGGCCGGCGAGCCCTACCGCGCGCGGCGTCCGGGGCTGCTGCGCGACGTGGCCGAAGGGCTGCTGCTGACCGTCGCCTTCCAGCTGTAGGCGGGCGGCGCATCGCCCGAGATGCACGGATGCAACATAATTGCAACCAATTGAACATTCACACTAGAATCGCCACCGGTTCCGGTGGATGACCGTTCTTCCGGAGCCCCCTGCATTGCGGGGCAGCCCGCTCCGGCCCGGCCTCATGGGGCCCACCGAAGCGCCATTCGTACCGCCGTTGTCGTGAGAAAGTGCCCAAATAACAGGCAGCACTACAGCTAGGCCAGTTCCCTTCCTACGAGCCCAGAAATTAAGATAAAGGTTCACTGATTGTTGCCACATCGTGTGGAGGAATGAGCGGTCCGCCCGCCCTCTGCACTGAATGAGCAACCAGTAGTCCCCCGCACTTCAGAAGCATCGGCGCCCGTCAGGGCGTATCGCCTTCGGCGACCTCGATGCGATGCAGGAGCGTGACCGGCAAAGGCGGTCGCCGCGGGGTTTGAGCGCTGGGCGCCGGGCGACACCTTCGCGCGGCCCCAAGCGATCCCCTTTGTTGTCGATCACTGCCGGATTCCCCTGAGCACGGGAAGAAAAATCGATGCCTTTCATTGATTCGCTGCTGGCGCTCGCGCGCCGGCTGGGCGCAGCCTTGCCTGTCGTTTGGGCCCTGCTGCTGCCGTTGTCCGCCGCCCCGACCTGGGCGGCCCTGAACGAAGTCGGCCGCGCCACGCCGAGCGTGCACCGCCTGCGCTTCTTCATCGACCCGCAACTGGCGGCCGACATCGGCGCGCCCGAGGCCGGCCGCCGGCTCGCACAGTACGTGGCCGACCTCAACACCGTGTTCCAGCGCGAGACCGTGCGCAGCTTCACCTTCGACCCCGCGAAAGACCTGCAGATCGTCGCGCCCGGCGCGGCGCCGCCCTGCGGCTTCAGCGGCGTGGCGGGCGGCGAGATCGTGCTGTGCGTCGGCCCCTCGAAGCGCGGCTACAGCCACGGCGGCCTGACCACCAGCACCACCTTCCCGCCCACCGGCGTGACCTGGAACCTGAACTGGACCGCCATCCACGACCCGCTGCGCCTGTCGCGCGCCATCACGCCGGCCGCGCCCGAGTCCACCGAGAAAGACTACCTCGGCCGCCAGCTCAAGACCTTGCTGCACGAGCTGGAGCACGTGTTCGGCGCCGGCTCGGGCGAGTACTACAACGCCATCGCCGTCGCCGACACCACCGAGACCGCGCCCGCCAGCGACCTCGCGCTCGTGAAGCACACCGATCGCTACTGGTGGACGCGCCAGCACTGGCGCCTCGACCCGCTGCTGGGCACCGTGTTCGAGCAGCGCTACGACCCGGCCGCCAACCGCGTCGCCACGCTCGGCCTGATCCGTTTCACCGAAGGCACCAAGGCGCAGATCAACACCGACTGGCGCGACTGGCCCAAGCTCGGCAGCTCGAAGTTCATGGCCGCGACCACCGCCACGCAGGTGCGCGTGACCGAGCGCGAGAGCGGCGCCGCGCTGGCCGGCGCGCCGGTGTCGGTGTGGCGCGACCCGGGTGCCGGCAAGCCGCTGGAGCCTATCGCGCAGGGCAGCACCAACGCCGAGGGCCGCTTCGTCTTCGACTGGCGCTGCGGCTTCAGCTGCTTCGCCGTCGGCAAGACCACGCTGCTTGTGAAGGCCCAGGCCCCGGGCCGCGCGCCGGGCGCCACCTGGTTCACCATCTTCGATGCCTTCGAGCAGAAGGCGGTGCAGGGGCAGGCGGCCTTCACCATCGACCTGCCGCTGGGCGTACCCGACAGCCAGAAGCCGGCCGTGTCCCTGGCCGCGCCCGCGATGGCGACCGTGGGCCAACCGGTGGCGCTGGCGCCCGTGGCGGTCGACAACGTCGGCGTCTTCGGCGTCTTCGGCGTGAAGGTGATCGGCACCGACAGCCTGCCGATCTGCACCTTCACCGCCCCGCCCTACACCTGCCACTGGACGCCGACCGCGCCGGGCGTGCAGGTCGTCCGCGTGATCGCCATCGACGCGGCGGGCAATGCCGAGGTCGCGTCGGCGCAGGTGATCGTGCGCGCGCCCGCCGACACCACGGCACCGACCGAGACGCTGAACGTGCCGTCCATGGCCTCGTCGGCCGCCGGCCTGCCGGTGCGGCTGTCGGCCAGTGCGTCCGACGATGTCGGCGTGGCCGAGCTGGCCTTCATCGTCGACGGCAAGACCGTCTGCGCGCCGCGCGCCGCGCCCTACGCCTGCAGCTGGACGCCTACGCGCGCCGGCTTGGCGAACATCGAGCTGCGCGCCACCGATGCGGCGGGCAACGTTGCCACCACCTCGGTCACCGCGCGCGTCGGCGCGGAACTGCGGCCCGAAGACCTGTAAGAGATAGCGCTCAACGCCGGTTCGTGAAGCTGGCGTTGCCCAGCCCGGTGCCGATGGTCAGCACGCCCCAGTGGCGCACGTCGCGCATGAAGGGCAGCTCGCTCAGGCCCTGCACCACCGCGTCGTTGTGCATGAGCACCAGCGTCGCGCCCGAGCCGATGATCGGCAGCCGCCGCCACAGCGCGGCCGGCAGGTGGAAGGCCCGGCTCTCCCAGTCGCCCGGCAGGTTCTGCGCGCCACGCGCGATCGAGCCGTCGGAGCGGATCAGCCCCGGGCAGCCGATGCCGATGAAGGGCGCAAGCCGGATCTTGCGGCGCTCGGCGTAGATCACCATGTCCTCGAGCATGTCGGCGATGCGCTCGACCATGTGGCTGCGGTTCGGGCCGTCGTCGGCGTGGCGCCACTTTTCTCGCTTGACCACTTTCGCGCGCGAGAAGTCGGGCGCCTTGCGGTGGCGCGTCTTCACGATGCCGCAGCGCACGTTGGTGCCGCCGATGTCCACCGCAAGAATCGCGTCGTGCCCCTTCAGCAGGGGCGGCGGCGTCAGGTGCGCCCAGCCGATCAACCCGCCGTCGTCCACGTTGTGCGACAGCCGGCCCAGCTGCACGTGCACGCCCAGGTCTTCGAGCATCGCGCCTGCCTCCAGGATCGCGCGCTCGCCCACGTCGCTCTCGGGAAAACCGCCGCCGACCACGATGCGCTGCACCTTGCGCCACGAGGGTTGGCGCACGAAGCGCTGGACCACGAAGGCCAGCTCTTGCGCGAACTCCTCGATGGCGCCATGCATCACGTCGCCGGCCGCTGTGGCGGTCTTTCCCTGCAGCGCGCGGTCGAGCTGCTTCTTGCTCAGGTCGCGCGAGTGGGCCGCGCCCAGCGGGTCGCGGCCGGTCTTGCGGCGCCGCTTGCGCCATCGCTCGAGCAGTTCGCGAAACGCCGTCTGGCTGGCCTGGTCGCCGACGAAGCCGTCCTTGTCGCGCAGCTGCAGGCTGTAGCCGTCCACGCGCAGGCCGGGCAGCTCGCGCAGGCCGTGGATGTCGGGACCGGGGGGCGCGTGCCTGGTTTTTTTCATGACGGCCACTATGGGCCGCTGCGCGCCCGTGGCGCATCGGCTTCGCGCACCACGGCGTGTAGGAGACGGACGGGTACGGCTGGCGCAGCGATGCCGATACACTGATCCGGATGCACCTGCCTCGCAGCTTCTGGCACCCCGCCCTGTGGCTTTTCGCGATGCTCTGGCTGGCCGCCGCCGCGCCCCGCGCGCAGGCCGCCGACGAGACGCTACGCGTCGGCTCCAAGCGCTTCACCGAGTCGTACATCCTGGCCGAGGTGCTGGCGCAGACCGCCGCGCCGCACACCGCGTCGCCGCCCGTCGTGCGGCAGGGGCTGGGCAACACGGCCATCGTGTACGAGGCGCTGCGCTCGGGCGCCATCGACCTGTATGCCGAATACACCGGCACCATCGCACTCGAGATCCTCAAGGGCTCGCCCGCCGAGACGCGCGAGGCCATGAACACCGCGCTCGCGCCGCTCGGGCTGGGCGTGGCGATTCCGCTGGGCTTCAACGACGGCTACGCGCTGGCCGTGCGCGCTGCCGACGCCGACAAGCTCGGGCTGCGCACGCTGAGCGACCTGGCCAAACACCCCGAACTGCGCATCGGGTTGTCGAACGAATTCATCGGTCGCGCCGACGGCTGGAAGGGCCTGGCCGCGCGCTACGGCTTCACGCAGACGCCGACCGGGCTCGACCACGGCCTGGCCTACGAGGCGATGACGGCCAAGCAGATCGACGCCATCGACATCTACACCACCGACGCCAAGATCGATCACCTCGGCCTGCGCGTGCTCGTGGACGACAAGCAGTACTTTCCGCGCTACGACGCGGTGGTGCTCTACAAGCTCGACCTGCCCGCGCGGCTGCCGAAGGCGTGGGCTGCGTTGCAGACGCTCGAAGGCAAGATCGACGAGCACGCCATGATCGCGATGAACGCGCGCGCCGAATTGCAGGGCGTGCGCTTCGACACGATCGCGCGCGACTTCCTCGCCGGCGCCACCAAAGACGGCAAGACCCCGCCGAGCGCCGCGCGCGGCTTCACCGCCAAGCTCTTCGGCCCCGACCTCTGGCCGCTGGCGCGCCAGCACCTGCTGCTGGTGGCGGTGTCGGTCGGCGTGGCCATCCTCATCGGCGTGCCGCTCGCGATCCTCGTGTTTCCTCATCTGCGGCTGCGCGCCGTGGTGCTGGGCTTTGCCAGCGTGATGCAGACCGTGCCGTCACTCGCGCTGCTCGCGGTGCTGATCTCTTTGCTTGGCGCCATCGGCGCCCTGCCCGCGCTCATCGCGCTCACGCTGTACTCGCTGCTGCCGATCATGCGCAACACCGTGACCGGGCTGGCCGAAGTGCCGAATGGACTTCGGCTGGCCGGCACCGCGCTGGGCATGACGCCGCCGCAGAGCCTTCAGTTGGTGCTGCTGCCTCTCGCTTTGCCCACGCTACTGGCGGGCGTTCGCACCGCGACAGCCATTGCCATCGGCACGGCCACCATCGCGGCTTTCATCGGCGCGGGCGGCTTCGGTGAGCGCATCGTGACAGGACTCGCGCTCAACGATCGCGAGCTGTTGATGGCGGGAGCGCTGCCGGCTGCGGCCATGGCGCTGATCAGCGAAGGCATCTTCGAGCTGATCGAGTTCCTGATGCGTCGCAGCCGCAGGGCGCCATTGGCCTGAGCTGTTCAGGGCTACGCTCCCGCCGACGCGGTACCTTGCTCCGCGAATGTCCCCCGGGCTTCGCCCTCCTCCTTGATTTCGCTGCGCAAGGCACCGCATCGACGTGAGCGTGTTCAGTGCGGTCGTTGATGGGCTGCGCACCACCGCCGCTTCCCGTGCGCAGGACACTGGGTGCTTCCCGCAACGAAATCAAGGAGGAGGCCGCAGGCCGGGGGACATTCGCGGAGGGAAGTACCCGGTGGCCTGTGCACGTGCCCCGAACCAAGCGGACATAAAAAAGCCCCCAAACAGGGGGCTTTCAACGAGACAAGAAGAAGCGTCAGGCCAACGTGTAAGCCGTCTTCACCGTCGTGAAGAACTCCTGCGCGTACTTGCCCTGCTCCCGCGGTCCATAGCTCGATCCTTTGCGGCCGCCAAACGGCACGTGATAGTCCACCCCCGCCGTCGGCAGGTTCACCATCACCATCCCCGCCTGGCTGTGGCGCTTGAAGTGCGTCGCGTACTTCAGCGAGGTCGTCGCAATGCCGGCCGACAAACCGAACTCGGTGTCGTTGGCCGTCGCCAGTGCCTCTTCGTAGTTCTTCACGCGGATCACGCTCGCCACCGGCCCGAACACCTCTTCGCGGTTGATGCGCATGTTCGCGGCGGACTCGCTGAACAGTGCGGGCGACATGTAGTAGCCATCGGTCTCCAGCTTCAGCAGCTCACCGCCGGCCGCCAGCGTGGCGCCCTCGCCCTTGCCGATGGCGACGTATTCCATGTCCTGGTCGAGCTGCGACTTCGACGACACCGGCCCCACGTCCGTGCCCTGCGCGAGCGCGTCGCCGACCTTGATCTTCGCCATGCGCGCCTTCATCGCCTCGATGAACTTCGGGTAGATGCCTTCGGTCACGATGAGGCGGCTCGACGCCGTGCAGCGCTGGCCCGTCGAGTAGAACGCGCTCTGCACGCTGAGCTCCACGGCCTGCGCGAGGTCGGCGTCGTCGAGCACCACCTGCGGGTTCTTGCCGCCCATTTCGAGCTGCACCTTCTTATGGTTGGTGACGCACTGGACCGCGATGTTGCGGCCCACGCCCACCGAGCCCGTGAAGCTGATCGCATGGATGCCGGGGTGGTTGACCAGCGCATCGCCGATCACGCTGCCGCGCCCCATCACGAGGTTGAACACGCCGGCCGGAATGCCCGAGCGGCTGATGATTTCGGCCAGCGCCCACGCGCAGCCCGGCACGAGGTCGGCGGGCTTGAGCACCACGCAGTTGCCGAAGGCCAGCGCGGGCGCGATCTTCCAGGCAGGAATGGCGATGGGGAAGTTCCACGGCGTGATGAGCCCGACCACGCCCACCGGCTCGCGCGTGATCTCCACGCCGATGTTCGGGCGCACCGACGGCAGCACCTCGCCCGCGAGGCGCAGGCACTCGCCCGCGAAGAACTTGAAAATCTGCCCCGCGCGCGTGGCCTCGCCGATGCCTTCGGCCTTGGTCTTGCCCTCTTCACGCGCCAGCAGCGTGCCCAGCTCTTCCTTGCGCGCCAGGATCTCGGTGCCGATCTTGTCGAGCGCGTCGGAGCGCGCCTGGATGCTGCCCGTCGCCCAAGCGGGGAAAGCGGCGGTGGCGGCGGCCACGGCCGCATCGACCTGGCCCTTGTCGCCCTGCGTGTACTGGCCCAGCACGTCGGCCAGGTTGCTGGGGTTGATGTTGGGGCTGTAGCTTTGGCCAGCCAGCCATTCGCCATTGATGAGGTTGTTGAACTCAGTCATCGTCGATGTCCTTGTGTGCGTGTTGCGGTGAGGAGGTTGGAAAAGTCCCAAGGCTAGGTGGCGCCTTCGGACTCCACGTAGAGGGCGTACAGCGAATGGCTGGCCGCCATGTAGAGGCGGTTGTTCTTGGGGCCGCCGAACGTCAGGTTGGCACAACGTTCGGGCAGGCGGATGAAACCGATGGGCTTGCCTTGCGCATTGAAGATCTTGACGCCATCGAGGTCTTCGGATTTCGCCTGCTGCTGATAGACCTTCATGCCGTTGCCAGCATCGACGGGTTCGGGAGCGACGGCGCCGTTCCAGCCCCAGCCCATCCAGAGATTGCCGTCGCGGTCGACGCGAAAGCCGTCGAGCGCCGCAGCGCCCGTGCCATCAATGAGCTTCGCCTTGTTCGACACGCTGCCATCGGCCGCCACGTCGTAGCTCCAGAGGCTGCGGTTGGGCGTGCCCTTCCACTCGACAACGTAGAGCTTTTTCTCGTCCGGCGAGAAGGCCAGGCCGTTCGGGTTCACGAGGTCGGTGATCACCGCCGAGAGCTGGCCGTCGGGCGTGAGGCGGTACACGTTGGTCGTCGCCTGCTCGGGCGCGGCCTTCTCGCCTTCCCACGTGCCCGAGATGCCGAAGAGCGGATCGGTGAACCACACGGTGTCGTCCGACTTCACAACCACGTCGTTCGGCGAGTTCAGGCGCTTGCCCTGGTAGCGGTCGGCCAGCACGGTCACGCGCCCGTCGGATTCGGTGCGCACCACGCGCCGCGTCACCGAGTGCTCGCAGCTGATGAGGCGGCCCTGCCGGTCGCGCGTGTTGCCGTTGCAGTAGCCGGCGTTCGCCTTGTGGACCTTGAACTCGCCGGTCTTCTCCTCGTAGCGCATCAGCCTGTTGTTCGGGATGTCGCTGCACACGAGATAACCCTCGCGCGGCAGGTACACCGGGCCCTCGGCCCAGCGCATGCCCGTGCCGACCTGCTCGAGCGTGCTGCTGTAGATCCGGTACTTCGCAAAGCTGGGGTCGAGGATCAGCACCGACGGGTCGGGATACCGCTGCTGCGGCTTGTAGGGAAACGACTGGGCGCCCGCGGCGGCGGCCACCGCGCCGAGTGCCGAGCCGGCGGCTGCCTGCAGCAGGCGACGGCGATCCATGTGCTTGTTCATTCGGTCTCCTGGGATGTTTCAGCCGTCAGCGCACGAAGGCACCGGGCGCTCAGCGGACCATGCAGGGGCGCTTGTTGTCGAAGGTCCAGTTCGGAATGAGGAACTGCATCGCCTGCGCGTCATTGCGCGCACCGAGGCCATGCGTCAGGTACAGCTGATGTGCCTTCTCGACCTCGGCCATGTCGAGCTCGATGCCCAGGCCGCCGCGCGTGGGCACCTGCACGAGGCCGCCCTCGATCTGCAGCGGCGCCTTCGTGAGGCGCTGGCCGTCCTGCCAGATCCAGTGCGTGTCGATGGCCGTGACCTTGCCGGGCGCCGCCGCGGCCACGTGCGTGAACATCGCGAGCGACACGTCGAAGTGGTTGTTCGAATGCGAGCCCCAGGTCAGGCCCCAGGCCTGGCACAGCTGCGCCACGCGCACCGAGCCCTGCATGGTCCAGAAGTGCGGGTCGGCCAGCGGGATGTCGACCGACTGCAGCGAGAGGCTGTGCACCATCTCGCGCCAGTCGGTGGCGACCATGTTGGTGGCGGTGGGCAGGCC
>Ga0055540_1002115_pt1 | contig 10855 bp, 8 predicted proteins | sample AraplaCvi_mMS_r2_2_FD_55040 | JGI IMG/M metagenome (GOLD analysis project Ga0055540, IMG submission 55040) | Arabidopsis root microbial communities from North Carolina, USA - plate scrape MF_Cvi_mMS_r2 | ecosystem: Host-associated > Plants > Roots > Endosphere | place: USA: North Carolina
ACCGTCTTCGCGACCGGGGTCGGATCCTTCATGTTCCACCCCAGCGGTGCGCGCTGATCCCAGCCCTCTTCGAGGAGCTTGATCTGGTCACCGGCCGAGTCGCCGAGGGCGCCGCCGACGATGGCACTCATGGCCAGGGTGCGAATCGGCCCGGCGGCAACGAGATTGGAGCGCACACCGTACTGGCCGGCCTCGCGCGCCACGAAGCGGTTCACCGACTCCAGCGCGCTCTTGGCAACGGTCATCCAGTTGTAGGCGGGCATCGCGCGGGTCGGGTCGAAGTCCATGCCGACGATGCCGCCACCCGGATTCATGATGGGCAGCAACGCCTTTGCCAGTGCCGCATACGAGTACGCGGAGATGTGAATGCCCTTGGCGACGTCNTCGTAGGGCGCGTCGAAGAACGGGTTGACGCCCATCCCGGTCTGCGGCATGAAGCCGATCGAGTGCACGACGCCGTCGAGCTTGTTGCCCTCGCCGATCACCTCGGTGACGCGCTCCCCCAGGCTCGCGAGGTGCTCGGAGTTCTGCACGTCGAGCTCGAGCAGCGGCGCCGGGTTGGGCAACCGGTCGGCGATGCGCTGNATCAGCTTCATGCGGTCGAAGCCCGTCAGCACCAGTTCGGCNCCGGCCTCCTGGGCGACCTTCGCGATGTGGAACGCGATGGACGAGTCGGTGATGATCCCGGTGACCAGGATGCGCTTGCCTTGAAGAAATGTCACGGTGAAACGTCCTTCTTGATCTCGAGAATCCTAGTGACCCATGCCCATGCCGCCGTCGACCGGAATGACGGCGCCCGCGATGTAACCGGCGTCCTCCGACGCCAGGAAGCTGACCGCACCGGCCACGTCCTCTGCCGTGCCGACGCGCTTGGCGGGGATGAACTCCAGGGCTCCGGCCTGGATGCGCTCGTCGAGCGAGCGCGTCATCTCCGTGTCGATGTACCCGGGGGCCACCACGTTCGCGGTGACGCCGGCCTTGGACAGCTCCCGGGAGATCGAGCGGGCCATGCCGATGAGCCCGGCCTTCGCGGCGGCGTAGTTGGCCTGGTTGCCGATGCCCCACATGCCCGACACCGAGCCGATGTAGATGATGCGGCCAAAGCGCTTGCGCTGCATGCTGCGCGACGCGCGCTGGGTGACCCGGAAGGCGCCGGTGAGATTGGCGTCGATGACCTCGGAGAAGCGTTCCTCGGTCATCCGCATCAGGAACGCGTCCTTGGAGATGCCCGCGTTGGACACCAGCACCTCGACGGGCCCCTGGTGCTCCTCGACCTCGGTGAAGGCGCGGTCGACGGCGGCGGCGTCGGTGACGTCGCACACCACGCCGAACAGGCCCTCGGGGGCGCCAGATCCGCGGTGGGTGACCGCGACCCGGTGTCCGTCGGCGGCCAGGCGCTGGGCGATCGCGAGACCGATGCCCCGATTGCCACCGGTGACCAAGACGGAGCGCGACACGAACTCAGGCATGAGTGTCAACCTATCGCCTCACCCGACGCTGGCCGAAATCGGCCGCGAGCCTCACCCGGGCAGGCGACGGTTGATCAGCAGGGCCGCCAGCGCGGCGAGCGCGAGCACCAGTGAGCCCAGCCGAAGCCAGCCGACGCTGGCGTCACCCTTGGTGGTCTCGTAGCCGATCTGGTCCTGCAGCGAGGTGAACACCGCCTTGAGCTGTTCCAGGCTCGACGCGGTGTAGGCGTTGCCGCCGGACAATTCGGCGATCTTGCGCAGCATCTCGTCGTCTACCGGGACGGGCTGACGCTGATCCTGGATCTCAACGTAGCCGTACTTGGTACCGAAGGACACCGTCGAGATCGGCACGCCCTGGTCGTCGGCGGTCCGGGCGGCGGTGTAGGCGCCCTTGGGGTTGTCCGGGTTGGACGGCACCGTCTCCTTGCCGTCGGACATCAGCACGACCCGCGCCGGGGGCGGTCCGTCGCCACCGCCGATGACCGCGCCGACGGTCGCGATCGCCTGCAGCGCGGTGAAGATGCCCTCACCGGTCGCCGTGCGGTCGGCGAGCTGCAGCTTGTCGATGGCCGCCTTGGTGGGCTCGCGGTTGGTGGTCGGCGACACCAGCACCGTGGCCGTCCCCGCGTAGGCGATCAACCCGAGGTTGATGCCCGGGGTCAGTTGGTCGGCGAACTGCTTGGCGGCCTCCTGCGCGGCGGCGAGCCGGCTCGGCGCGACGTCGGTGGCGCGCATCGACTGCGACACGTCGATCACCAGCATCACCACGGCGCGGTTGCGCGGAATGCGAACGTCGTTGGTGGGCCCGGCCATCGCGACGGTGAACAGCACCAGCGACAGCACCATGAGCACGGCCGAGAGGTGGCGCCAGCGGGCGGGCCGCTTGGGGGCGACGCTCTCCAACAGTTCCATGTTGGCGAAGCGCAACATCCGCTTCTGTCGCGCGGACTGCACGATGACGTACAGCGCGACCAGTCCGAGCACGACCAGCAGGAACAGGAAGAACCACGGGCTCTTGAAACCCGAGAGGCTCATCGGGCCGAAGAACGGTAAAGTCATGTGCGAGTAGTCATTTCAGTCATTTGTCTCTACCGGCCGGCCAGGGCGCCTCGCCGCCGGTTCGCCACGAACCTCACGACGTCGGCGATCCAGTCGCGATCGGTACGGAGGGTGAGCAGCGGGGCGTCGCACCGGCGCAGCGTTCGGGCCACCTCCTCGCGGTGGGCCGCGGAGGCCTTGGCGAAGTCGGCCCGCAGTTGCGAGTCGATGGTGAACTCCCGGGTGACCCCGCTCTCGGTGTCCTGCAGGATCACGTCGCCGACGTCGGGCAGTTCGACGTCGCGGGGGTCGATCACCTCGACGCCCAGCACCTCGTGGCGCCCGGCGATGGCCCGCAGCGGCCGCATCCAGTTGATCGGACCCAGGAAGTCGCTGATGATCACCGCCATTCCGCGGCGGCGTTCGGGCCTGCGCAGCGCGTCGATGGCCGCCGACAGGTCACCGCGGACGCCCAGCGGCGCCTGCGGCATCGTGGCGATCGCGCGCAGCAGCTCGTGTTCGTGGATCCGGCCGCTGAGGGCCGGCACGCGCTTGGTGGTCTGGCCGTTGGTGATCACCGCACCGAGACGGTTGCCGCCCCCGCTGTTGAGGAACGCCATCGCCGCGGCAGCCGCGACCGCGAGATCGCGCTTCTCGCAGCCGGCGGTGCCGAAGTCCAGGCTCGCCGACACGTCGACGACCAACCAGGTCTCCAGCTCACGGTCGGCGATCATCTGGCGCACGTGCGGCGTCGTCGTGCGCGCGGTCACCGACCAGTCCATCCGTCGGACGTCGTCACCGGGCTGGTAGACGCGGGAGTCCCCGGGCTCCGACCCCGGTCCGGGGACCAGGCCCTGGTGGTCGCCGTGCAGCACGCCGTCGAGCTTGCGGCGGACCGTCAGCTCCAATTTGCGCAATGCGGCCGAGAGCTCGGGATCGCGAATCTGCCCGCGCTGCAGGGACGGCAGATCCACCCGGCCTGACGGCTGGGTCACCGACCGCCGGCCGCCGCCGGGGTGGGCATCGCCGGCGCCACCGAATGCCCTTGCTGCGGAATGGCGTTGACCTGAGGCAGCGCCACGGTCTGCATGATGCGGTTGATGACCGTCTCGGCGGACACCTCGTCGGCGAGCGCGTCGTAGGTCAGCACCAGGCGGTGCCGGAGCACGTCGGGGATGATCTCCACCACGTCTTGCGGGATGACGTAGTCGCGGCCACGGACCAGGGCCAGCGCCCGCGAGGCCGCGATGATGCCGAGCGAGGCACGCGGGGAGGCGCCGTAGGCGATCCACGCCTTGGCGTCGGGCATGCCGAACTTCTCGGGCTCGCGCGTGGAGGTCACGATGCGCACCACGTAGTCGACGAGGGCGTGGTGCACGAAGACCGACGCGGCGATGCCCTGTAGGCGCTGCAGGTCACCGGTGTTGAGGATCTGCTTGGGCGTCGGCGGGGCGACACCCATGCGGTAGATGATCTCGCGCTCTTCCTCGGGCGTCGGGTAGTCGACGTTGAGCTTGAAGAGGAAGCGGTCGCGCTGGGCCTCGGGCAGGGCGTAAACGCCCTCTTGCTCGATGGGGTTCTGCGTGGCCATGACCAGGAACGGGGTGGGCAGCGGGAAGGTCTTGCCGCCCAGGGAGATCTTGCGCTCGGCCATGATCTCGAGCAGTGCCGACTGCACCTTGGCCGGTGCGCGGTTGATCTCGTCGGCGAGCAGGAAGTTGACCATGGCGGGCCCGAGTTCGATGTCGAACTCCTCCTTGCCCATCCGGTAGATGCGGGTGCCGACGATGTCGGTGGGCACCAGGTCGGGGGTGAACTGAATGCGCGCGAACGTGCCGCCGACGACCTTGGCGAAGGTCTCCACCGCGAGGGTCTTGGCCACGCCGGGGACGCCTTCTAGGAGGACGTGTCCCTTGGCGAGCAGGCCGACGAGCATGCGCTCGACGAGCTGGTCTTGGCCGACGATGATCCGCTTGACCTCGAAGACGGCGCGTTCCAGGGTGTGCACCTCGCCCTGCAGGCCGCCAGCCTGTTGGCCACCGTTGGCCGGCGTCGGACCGCCGGGCGGGAAGCCCTGCGTCGGGGCCTGCCCGGGGTAGCCTCCAGCGCCCTGCGGCGGCCCACTCGGTGACGTCATTCAGTTCCTCCCACGTGTTCTGGTCCGGCGTTCGATTCAGACCGCTGGTGTCTCGCTTGGTCTAGTGGCGCCAACCACCGGACAGTTCGCCGTCAACTATTCCAGGCAGTTCGGAATCCGTCGACGTGCCCTGCCGCGGGGCGGTCCCGATCAGGACTCGATGAACCGGACCAGGTGCGGCGACATCCCGGCGGTGCGAACCGGGCTGACGGTGACCTTGCCCGCGCTGCCGGAGGCCTCGAGCATCCGTCCGCCGCCCAGGAAGATGGCCACGTGCTGGCTGCCGCCGGGGCCGTAGAAGATCAGGTCGCCGCGCTTGGCCTGCGACGGCGCGATCGGCCGGCCGGAGTCGTACTGGTCCCCGGAGTACTTCGGAATCGGCACGCCGACACCGGCGAAGGCATAGCGGGTCANCCCCGAGCAGTCGAAGCCGATCTTNCCGGTGTCGTAGTCGACGCCCTCGCTGGGTCCGTTCAGCGCGCCGCCACCCCACGAATACGGCACGCCCATCTGTGAGCCGGCGCGCCTGATGACGTACTCGATCGCCTCGGGTCCACGTACGCGACCGCCGACGGCGGCGGTGGGTGCGCTGCCGCCGAGGCCGATGCTGGACAGGAATTGCTGACCCAGGCTCTTGGTGGTCTGCAGGGCGATGGCGCTCGCCTGGAAGGAGGCGTTGGCGATCGCGACGGGATCACCGGGCGCGCCCGAGCTGGGCCGCTGCGGCAGCGTCGGATCCCAGCCTCCGTCACCGGGGTCGGCGCCCGCCGGTGCGGCGGTGCCGAGGGCGAGCACGGCGGCCAGGGCCGCGATGAGCAGCAGGGCACGACGAAGGAGCGTCAGGGGCAAGTCAACCACCATCAGTATTCGATGTAGCGGACGACGTAGGGCGTCATACCGCTGGTGCGGACGGGCGAGACCTTGACGGTCGAACCGGTGTACGGGGCCTCCAGCATCTGGCCGTTGCCGAGGAAGAGGGCGACGTGCTGGGCGCCGCCGGGGCCGTAGAAGATGACGTCGCCGCGGCGCGCCTGTGACGTCGGGATCTTGCGGCCGAGGTCGTACTGGGCGCCGGAGTAGTGCGGCAGTTTGATGCCGACACCGGCGAAGGCGTACAGGATCAGACCCGAGCAGTCGAAGCCGGTGGTGCCTGCGCCGGAGTCGATGCCCCGGCTCGGTCCGACGGCGTTGCCGCCGCCCCACGAGTACGGCACGCCCATCTGGCTGCCGGCCCGCTGGATGACGTACTCCGAGGCCTGCCTGCCGTAGACCCGCGGGATNGCGCCGTTGGTGAGACCCGAAGGCGTGGGCAGGATTCCGAGCTTNTGCAGGAAGCTGCGGCCCATCTGCTGGGTGGCCTGGGTAGAGGTGGTGGCCATGCCGAGCACGGTGTTGAGGATCGCGATCGGGTCGCCGCTGACGAACGCGCTCGGAATCGCGGGCAGGGTGGGATCCCAGCCGACGTCCCACTTCGAGTTACCAGGGGCTTCGGCGGCGGGGTCGCGGTCCCAGTTGGTCGACGGGTTGGCCTGCGGGCCGACTGCCGCGGCCGGTGCGGCGCCGGGCACCGTCTTGGCGGCGACGGCGACCACCGGGGCCGAGGCGTCGCGGGCCGCGGCGAGCTGCGCCTGGGCCGACGCCCGCTCGGCGGTCAGCTGGTCGAGTTGGGCCTGCTGGTCCTTGAACGTCTGCTGCGCCTGGGTCAGCGACGCGACGGCGGCGTCCTGGCTGGCCTGTGCGTCCACGACCGCCTGGTCGGCCTTCTGCTTGGCCAGGCGAGCGGCCGAGTCGCGGTTGACCTGCTCGGTGCGGGCGCGCTGGAGGTCCGAGATGGCCTGCTGCGTGCTGACGTTGAGCGTCTCACCGGTGGCCGCGGTGGCCAGGACGTCGGCCGGGTCCTTNGCGGTCACGTAGGAGGCGGANGGGCCGTTGACGTAGGCCGAGGCGGCGAAGGTGTCGAAGCGGTCCTGCGCGGCGGAGATGGCGGCGGTGGCGTCCTTGAGCGCGGCCTGGCTGGCGTCGACCTCGGACTGCTTGGCGGCCGCGTCGTCCCGGGCGGTCTGAACGGCGACGATCGCCTTGTTGACGCTCTCCTGCTCGGCCTGGATGTTGGCGCCGAGGTCCTGCAGCTTCTGGTCGGCGTTGGCGACGGCCGCCACCAAACCGGCGATGCCCTGGGGGGTGACGGGCTCGGCGTGGGCCGAGCCGATCCCGAAACCGACTCCGTGGGTGAAGGCCGAGGCGACGAGAACACCGCACGTGAGCGACCCCGCAACGGAGGCGCGAAGGCTGCGTCTCATTGGACTCCGGTCTCCTAGGGCTCAACGCGTACGTAGTGGGCACATCCATCGGGCTCATACGTGCGCAGGAGTCACATGGATCACACCCGCAACATCAGGTGCCTTTTGCACCGTACGTCACGAGAAGCGCCAGGGAAACGCCAGAAGAAAATTACATCTTTGTAATTGAAACCATTGTTATCCAATGGTGACTTTCGCCAATTGAATAGCCGTCACGCCCCGGTGGAGTCGGCGGTGACCGGCGATTTCGCCGCGATCGATTTCCGGCCTCGGACCTGCAACAACCGGGTTGCGACCGCCGCCGCCGCAACACCGAGGACGAGCACGATCGTGAATGGCGTCCACGGGAAATGCGGTGTCGTCAATTCGGTCACGAAATTCTGAGAAGCGGCCACCGGAGAACCGCTCACCTTTGCAATGTCTTGACCGGCTTCGAGCGTCACCCGGTCGAACGACGTGCTGTAGGTGCCGGCGAAGGACGGGCTCAACACCAGCACCGTCGAGCCGGGGTACTCCTTGCCCACCTCGGTGGCGATGTCGCGAAGCGGCGTGTCGATGCCGGGGTTCTCGGCGAGCACCACGACCTTGAGGTCGACGCCCTTCTGCTTGGCCTCGGTNACTACNTGAGGCAGCCCGGCGTTGGCGGGCACGTCCGGCGCGCTCACGCCGTCGTCGCGCACCTGGTCCTTCACGAGACCCATGCAGACGTCGGGGGCGGTCGTGGCGGGGTCCTTGCCCACGGTCGAGCACACCTGCGACGGAATGAAGAGCGGCACCTGCGGAGTCGTCACCTGCCAGAGATTACCGCCGAGGCCGGGCGATCCCTTGGCAGCGGGGCCGCGCGAGGAGAAGACTGGCACCCGCCTTGAGAAGGCTTACAGGACAAGCGTACTGTTAAGACCGTTACCGCCGCGACACAGCCCGTCGCGGCGAAGATCGAAGCGGGAGTTGATGTGACCAGCGTTAATTCGTTCGGAGCCCAGGACACGTTGAACGTCGGGGACCAGGCCTACGAGATCTACCGTCTGGACGCGGTACCGGGGACGGAGAAACTTCCCTACAGCCTCAAGGTGCTTGCGGAGAATCTGCTCCGCACCGAGGACGGCGCCAACGTCACCAAGGACCACATCGAGGCCATCGCCAACTGGGATCCGACGGCCGATCCCAGCATCGAGATCCAGTTCACCCCGGCCCGCGTGGTCATGCAGGACTTCACCGGCGTGCCCTGCATCGTCGACCTGGCCACCATGCGTGAGGCCGTCGGCGACCTCGGTGGCGACAGCGAGAAGGTCAACCCGCTGGCCCCCGCCGAACTGGTCATCGACCACTCCGTCATCGTCGACGTCTTCGGCAACGCGGGCGCCTTCGAGAAGAACGTCGAGATCGAGTACGGCCGCAACGGCGAGCGCTACCAGTTCCTGCGCTGGGGCCAGGGCGCCTTCGACGACTTCAAGGTCGTCCCCCCGGGCACCGGCATCGTCCACCAGGTCAACATCGAATACTTGGCGCGCACGGTCATGATTCGCGACGGCGTGGCCTACCCCGACACCTGCGTGGGCACCGACAGCCACACCACGATGGTCAACGGACTCGGCGTGCTCGGCTGGGGCGTCGGCGGCATCGAGGCAGAGGCCGCCATGCTCGGCCAGCCCGTGTCGATGCTCATCCCCCGCGTCGTCGGCTTCAAGCTGACCGGTGAGATTCAGCCCGGCGTGACCGCCACCGACGTGGTGCTGACCGTGACCGACATGCTGCGCAAGCACGGCGTCGTCGGCAAGTTCGTGGAGTTCTACGGCAAGGGCGTCGCCGAGGTGCCGCTGGCCAACCGCGCCACCCTGGGCAACATGAGCCCCGAATTCGGTTCCACCGCAGCCATCTTCCCGATCGACGACGTCACCGTGGACTACCTGCGGCTGACCGGGCGCACCGAGGAGCAGCTGGCGCTGGTCGAGGCGTACGCAAAGGCTCAGGGCATGTGGCACGACGCGGACAAGGAGCCGGCGTTCTCCGAGTACCTCGAGCTCGACCTGTCCACCGTCGTGCCGTCGATCTCCGGACCGAAGCGCCCGCAGGATCGCATCGAGCTCTCCGATGCGAAGAACGCGTTCCGCAAGGACATCCACAACTACGTAGGAGGGGAGGCGGAGAACGCCGCTCCCTGCACCAACCTCGACGAGGCCGTCGACGAGTCGTTCCCGGCCAGCGATTCGGTCGCGCTGTCGTTCGCCGAGGACGACGCCGTCCCCGTGCACTCCGCCGCCAAGGGCGCCGAGGGCCGGCCCAGCAAGCCGGTCACGGTGAAGTCCGACGACGGCGAGTTCGTGCTGGACCACGGCGCGGTCGTGGTCGCGGCGATCACCTCCTGCACCAACACCTCCAACCCGTCGGTGATGCTCGGTGCCGCCTTGCTGGCGCGCAACGCCGTCGACAAGGGCCTGACCTCCAAGCCGTGGGTGAAGACCTCGATGGCGCCGGGCTCGCAGGTGGTCAACGACTACTACAACAAGGCCGGCCTGTGGCCGTACCTGGAGAAGCTGGGCTTCTTCCTGGTCGGCTACGGCTGCACCACCTGCATCGGCAACACCGGCCCGCTGCCCGACGCGATCTCCAAGGCGATCAACGACGAGGATCTGACGGTCACCGCGGTGCTCTCGGGCAACCGCAACTTCGAGGGTCGCATCTCCCCCGACGTCAAGATGAACTACCTGGCCTCACCGCTGCTGGTGATCGCCTACGCCCTGGCCGGCACGATGGACTTCGACTTCGAGACCGACCCGCTGGGCCAGGACGCCGACGGCAACGACGTGTTCCTCAAGGACGTCTGGCCGTCGTCGAAGGAGATCTCCGACGTCATCGCCTCGTCGATCGACCGTCAGATGTTCACCGACAGCTACGCCGACGTCTTCAAGGGTGACGAGCGCTGGCAGAACCTGCCGACGCCCGAGGGCAAGACCTTCGACTGGGATCCGAACTCGACGTACGTGCGCAAGCCCCCGTACTTCGACGGCATGCCGGCCGAACCGCAGCCCGTCACCGACATCAGCGGCGCCAGAGTGCTTGCGCTGCTGGGCGATTCGGTCACCACCGACCACATCTCGCCGGCCGGAAACATCAAGCAGGGCACTCCGGCCGCCGAGTACCTCGAGGCCAACGGCGTCGAGCGCAAGGACTACAACTCCTACGGTTCGCGGCGCGGCAACCACGAGGTGATGATCCGCGGCACGTTCGCCAACATCCGACTGCGCAACCAGCTGCTCGACGACGTCTCCGGTGGNTACACCCGCGACTTCACCCAGGAGGGTGCGCCGCANGCCTTCATCTACGACGCCGCGCAGAACTACGCGGCCAACGGCGTTCCGCTGGTCGTGCTGGGCGGCAAGGAGTACGGCTCGGGTTCGTCGCGGGACTGGGCGGCCAAGGGCACGTCGCTGCTCGGCGTGCGCGCGGTGATCACCGAATCCTTCGAGCGCATCCACCGGTCCAACCTGATCGGCATGGGCGTCATCCCGCTGCAGTTCCCGGCCGGTGAGTCGGCGGCGAGCCTCAAGCTCGACGGCACCGAGACGTTCGACATCTCGGGCATCACCGAACTGAACGAGGGCAAGACGCCGAAGACCGTTCACGTGACGGCCACGAAGGACGACGGATCGAANGTCGAGTTCGACGCCGTGGTGCGCATCGACACCCCCGGCGAGGCGGACTACTACCGCAACGGCGGCATCCTGCAGTACGTGCTGCGCAACATGCTCAAGGCCTGACGGACTCGCGTCTCCGACGTTCAGAGAGGGCCCTGAGTTGCCACGGGTGACCGAAGACCACCTTGCGGCGCGCCGTCGACAAATCCTCGACGGCGCCCGCAGGTGTTTCGCCCAGTACGGGTATGAGAGCGCGACCGTGCGACGGCTCGAGCA
>Ga0055540_1002131_pt1 | contig 10800 bp, 12 predicted proteins | sample AraplaCvi_mMS_r2_2_FD_55040 | JGI IMG/M metagenome (GOLD analysis project Ga0055540, IMG submission 55040) | Arabidopsis root microbial communities from North Carolina, USA - plate scrape MF_Cvi_mMS_r2 | ecosystem: Host-associated > Plants > Roots > Endosphere | place: USA: North Carolina
TTCGTCTTTGACAAGGCCAGCAAATTCGGACACATCCTCAATCCAAAGACCGGTCTCTCACCGCAAAGCAACCGAAGGGTGACCGTCATCGCCAATGATGCAGCCACTGCGGACGCGCTGTCGACGGCCTTCAATCTCATGAACGTGGATGCAATAAGATCCACATTGAAATATTGGCCAGGAGCTTCGATCGATTTGATTGACAAAGCAGGAACCCGGATCCGGATCTAACGAAACGATAGATACTCCAAGCTCCCCGCCGCCGTTGCGATCTCAGATCGAGCACATTCACGAACGGTGCTCTGGCTGGGATCTCCCTGCATGAAAACCTTTTCGGTGAGGCGCTTGCGGCTTGCACGTGGCGAAGGTTATGGCGATGAGCCATGAAGTTCGCGCTGGGGCGGTTTGACAAACGGCCCTTACATTATTTCAAATTACCTTCGAGGTGAACCGAGTTGAAGTCATCCACAAGGACTTCAAGATCAACAACCCAGCCTCCAAGGTCGTTAATCGGTAGCTGGTTCGCGACAAAGCCAATGCCCGACACACCCGCCAATTCGAATTTCAGTCGTTCGATGCCAAGCTCAGGATTGCTCAGGCGAAGGACCACCTCCTTGGGCTCCAACGGGCCGAAATCCGGACCAATGATAACGACATTCATCTTCTTTGTGCCGTTTGACTCGGTCCCGACCTCGATTTGCGCCATGGCCTGATCACTGTGAAGATGCAGGGAGACGATCGTCGGAGCCGGCGCAAATTGCTGCTGCCCGGGACCGGAAAAGTGCCACAGCGACGCTGATCCGACGATCGCAACCGCCAAGAGGATTTCGAAGGCAATGCTCCGTCGCAACTTGCGGGTCGCAGCGACGTCACCAGCCAGCACAGGTCTCGTCAGCCAGGCCCTGTTATAGACCGCGATCATACACACAAGGATGACGAGCGCGATCTTGAGGGTCAGTATCCGCCCCCAGAGCGACCAGAGAATTTCTGACAAGACCGGTACCTCGATAACCACCAGTGCTACGCCAGCGAGGATCATTGCGACGAACGGAAGTGGAATTGCTCTCGAGAACTTCGCTAGTTGTCGTTTGTCGGTATGGTCTCGGCTAATCCGCCAGAGTGGCGGAAGGCTGCCAATCCAGAACAGCAAGGTGACGCTGTGTAAAAAGATCGCAAGCTTGGCCAACCAGAAGGGATGGGCAAGGTTGGTGTGTCCGCCAAGTGCTAACGCGGCGGAGGCAACGAGCAGAGCAGCAGCGGCAACGAGCCTTTGAACTGCAGGTTTCCAGGAAGAGCGAAATCCGACCAGGATGAGTGCAAGGAGCATCAAAGCAGCGGATATTCCGGCACTTNCCTGCATGGCGGCAAGGATCGGTCGCGAAGCGGAAAACCTGAGACCAAGCCCGAGCTCGTCCAGTCCTGCGAGATACAGGCGAGCAACAATGAGAGCGGCACCTGGTAGCACCAATGAAATTCCAGAGCTGCCCGACGACGTCTTCGCCGCGGACCAGCGGACAAAGAATGAACCACCGACAGCGACTGCCAGGTAGAGGATAGACGCAGTGTGGACGAGCCAGACAGCAAGCGACAAGGGTATCGCAACGTTTCCCTGGGGCTCGGATGCAGCACCCCTCGATGGAACTCCAATGTGAAAGACGAGCGAGCCGCCTACGGGATGTTCGTCCTCGGATACCACTCTGTAGCTTACGATCATCGTTCCGCGGACGGCTCGATCGTCAAGTCTTGCAGTGACGCGACGCCCTGCGGCTCGAGTCTCAAGCTCCTGCCGCGAGCCATCAGGGAAATTTGCGGTAACGCTGATTGCCCGTACAGGCTCGTTGAAATTGAGCTCGACCGCATCCGGAAGGCTGACCAGTACCTCGTTGTTGTACGGCGAGGTACTGGAAAGGACCGCGTGGGCGATCGCATTGGTAGGCACAAAACCGCAAGCCAGCATGAGCCAGAGGGCAAATGCCCTGAGGAGTACTCTCGCCCAAGTCCTAACCTTGAAGGGCCACATGAGCGACTACTCTATTCCGTCTTCAGGTGCGAGGTTGTTCGATGATATCGAAGTAGGGCGCTGGCGTCTCGTAATCGTCGGGTGTCTTGCCAGCCGCCGGAACCTCGATCCAGCGCTCGACGGCGCCGTCGGTGCATTCCTGTACGACGGGGACGTAGATCCGGGTTCCGGACGGAATCTCCTTGGCCACTGTCGCGCGAAATACGAATTCGTCGTACTCATCGTCACCAAGCGATCCGCCACTCCAGGAAATCTCGGAAACGCCTTCGGTCACGGACTTTCCGTAGAGGTCATAGCTCTTTTCGTAGTGATCTGTTGTTTTTTCAGTGACCCAGCCCGGTTTGGGCATCGGCTTTGCGGATAGCAAGCCTTCGGGGATTTTCACGCGGACCCTGATCGTAGACTTTCCTTCGCAGCCGTGTCCGACACGCAGCACGGCCTTGTATGCCTTTCCGGTTTGTGCCTGGGCCTGTTCGAGAGTGATATGTGCACTCGCGGCGCCCGCCACGCATACGGTTGCGGCGAGCGCTATTGCAGTTTGCTTGATCATGACTTGTCTCCGTGACGCGGGATGGCGCGCCTTCGCGCTGCCATCCACACCCGTTGCGGGCTTAGTTGCTTGCCTGTGCCAGTTCAGCGTCCAGACGCTTGCGGACCATGTTCGGCACCTTTGCCGACTTGATCGCATCGAGATTCGCCGGAGTATCGCCAACCTGGATCAGGGCAACCATGCCCATGCCGGCATGAGGTGTGCACTTGATGACATAAGCGCCGGGCACGTCGAACTTTGCCTGATATTGCTCGCTTGCTTTCGACTTGAATTCAGCGGCGCCATCCGGGATCAGACCCTTGAACGTCTCGACATTGTGGCTCTTGTCGGTGGGGACAAACGTGACGGTATCGCCGGGAGCAACCTTGATGAAGCCAGGTTCGAATACCATTACGCCATCGGCGCCCTTGTTGAGCATCTGAACCTGGTGGTCCGCCGCCATCAACGGCGCTGCCGAAACAATCAGGGCTGCCGTTGCAGCGATCAGACCGACTTTCAAACGCATTTTCCTATCTCCTTTTGATCGAGATCGTATCGACCTCGGCAATCGGAATAGGGCATGTGCGGATGGCGATCTTTGACGCTTGTCAAACTCGGAGCCACTCAGTTGAAATATCCGCATGCGACATATTCAAAAGCTGCAGGATCCGCTGACAACATTCGGCACCGAGGTGCTTTTCCTAGATTTAGATTACTAGAATATGCAGAGCTACCGCTAGCGGATGCGCCGTCGCTGACCGTGCCGCCTAAAGTCCGCCCGCCGTCTCGACATCACGCAGAGCGATCGGCTTTTGCAGCCTGACAATGTAGGTCAAGTCACGGCTATCGCCCGATCGATTCCAACGGCTGTCGTAGGGCTCCTAGACATCGGCGTCGATACGCGTGCACGGGCAAGGAACGTGTACAAAAATGGTGTTTTTGCAAGCGTTGTTTGTCGTCTGGAATGACGCGCGCCAGAAGTCAAGCGGGATTGCTGTTGCGGATTCGGTCTGGGCGTACGGGTCTAGTGGTGGAAGGGCGCCCTTGCCAATTTTTGCCAAAGCCCGTATAGTAACGTGCATGACCACAATGAACATTTCACTGCCGGACCATCTTAAGAGCTTCGTCGATGAGCAAGTCGCCGGACGGGGTTATGGGACAAGTAGTGAGTATATTCGGGAGTTGATACGTCGAGATCAGGATCGCCTGGCGTTACGNAGGCTTTTGCTTGACGGAGCATCGTCCGCATCAACTGAGCCGGTCGACGCGGAATATTTCAACAGTCTGCGCGATCGACTTCGTGGTCAGCGCAGGAAGTGAATAATAAGACTATTATCCCACGGCAGTTGGCGCGCAGCGACGTCGAGGCGGCCATTGACCATTATGTACGCGAAGCAGGAACCGAGGTCGCCCTCGGATTTATCGACGCCCTTCAAGCGGCGTACGCTTTGATCGCACGCCATCCGGAGGCCGGATCGTTGCGGTATGCATACGAATTGGGATTGCCTGACCTACGGAATGTCTCTGTGAAACGATATCCCTATCTCGTTTTCTATCGCGACCAGCCAGATTATGTCGATGTGTGGCGCGTGCTGTATGCCAAGCGAGACATACCGCAATGGATGCTGGAGCCGAACAATCACTGACCGCTCTTAATTTCCCGCCGACGCTATTGGTAGGCCCGGGGTCGGCTCCGCTCAAGTCCGTACGCCGTGGACCGTTCGATTGCCCTGCAGCGGCACAATTTTCTCTTTTTCCGGTTCATTTCCAGCGGCACAATCGAACGCTGGTCGTTCACGTCACCTGACGCCGAAGAACGGACGGTGGGATTCGAGCCGAAAGGCAAGGCCGTGTTCAACGACGACGAGAACATGCCGAATGCTGCGACACTGGGGGTTGGCGTTCGACAGCATCTTGCGGATGGGCGACTGGTGCGATGCGCGCGACATAGTGCCGGCTCATTCCCGAGCTTCTACCTCTACGTGCCTTCCCGAGACGATCGATCCGAGTCTTGGTCAGGTCCTTCCTGATCGCCAAAATCGTTCGCGAATTTGATCGTCGTCAATGTTTGCGTGATCAAAGCCAGTATGGTCCGCTCAGCTTCTGAGACACGGTCACTATGATTATCTGGATTCTATTTGCTATCATGACAACCGCCATCACGGCGGTTCTCCTGCATCCGCTCGCTTCCACCCGACGAGGATTTAGCACACGTTCCGTGCAAATCTCTGATGTCTATCGAGATCAATTGAAGGAACTCGATCGAGACCGTCGTTCGGGCCACATCGATCAAGACCAATACGAGTACGCGCGCGCGGAAACCGCCCGTCGCCTCTTCCATTCTGTTGAAGCCAGCCCGACGGAACGCGGCGTCGCGCCATCCTCATTCCGACTTCTCAGGGCCACGGTTGTCATCGCAATCCCGATCTTCTCGATATGCATCTACGTATTTCTGGGCACGCCGGACTTGCCGTCGCAGCCCCTTGCTGCCCGTCTGGAAAATCCGGGCCGCGACACCGCAATCCTGATTGTGAAGGCTGAGCGTCATCTTGTGGCGAACCCCGATGATGGCAAAGGTTGGGACGTCCTGGCACCCATTTATCTAAACGCGATGCGGGTCGAAGATGCGGAGCGGGCCTATCGCAATGCCATCCGTCTTCTTGGACCGAGTTCCACGCGTCTCGATGGATTGGCAGGCGCACTCATGGCTGCAGCCGACGGGACCGTTACCAAAGATGCGCTCGAGGCATTGAAAGGCTCGCTTGCGATCGAACCGAACAATCCCCGCGCGCGATTCTACGTTGCACTCAGTATGGAACAGGTTGGAAAGACTGACGCAGCGAGAGCAGCCTTCCAGGCGATTGCCGCGGATTCTCCGGCCGAGGCGCCGTGGTTGCCCCTCGTTAAGGCGCATATTGCCAGCAACGGTGGCGCTCCGCTTGCACTCGCGGCAAAGCCAGAGCCAGATCCCTCAATTGGCGAGATATCGCCTCTCCAAGCCATGCCCGGTGCGGACCAGCTGCAGCTCGTTCGCAGCATGGTCGAGGGTCTCGATGCGAAGCTTGCCGAGCATCCGGACGATCTCGAGGGCTGGGTGCGCCTCGTGCGATCCTATGCGGTGTTGAACGATCTCGACAGGGCCGCCACCGCAGTGAAGCGTGCGCTTGCCGTCTTTCCTTCTTCGGGAGAACAGGGCAGGCGCATGCTGGAACTGGCCGGGGATCTCGGAATCTCCACTGAAGGAATGACGAAATGACACGCAAGCAGAAACGCCTGGCGGTGATCGCCGGCGGAATGAGTTTCATTTTGGTTGCCGTGCTGCTTGTAATGTTCGCGTTCAGCCAGTCCGTCGCGTATTTTTACATGCCGTCTGACCTCGCTAAATCACCGGTCCGGCCGGAGACGCGGATAAGGCTCGGTGGACTTGTCGGCGAGGGGAGTGTCGTACGCGGCGAGGGCTCGACGGTTGAGTTCGCTGTGACCGACGGCGGCGATCATCCGGTCACCGTCAAATATACGGGCATTCTTCCAGATCTGTTCCGAGAGGGACAGGGCGTTGTGACCGAAGGAAAGTTCGACGCCAACAGTCAAGAATTCATCGCCGATAGTGTCCTGGCCAAGCACGACGAAAAATACATGCCAAGGGACGTTGCCGACAAACTGAAGTCTCAGGGCCTCTGGCAGGAGGGGCAGGGGCCACAGGCGAAGGCTACACAATGATTATCGAACTCGGACATTATGCGCTCGTTCTGGCGCTCGCCACTGCCATGGTCGTGTCTGTGGTGCCTGTCCTCGGCGCTCGCCGCCGTGATGTGGCAATGATGGATGTTGCGCAAGTCGGCACCATCGCGCTCTTCTCCCTGGTCTCTTTCTCGTTTGGCGTCCTGACCTACGCCCACGTTGCTTCAGACTTTTCAGTCAGGAACGTCTGGGAAAACTCCCATTCTCTCGTCCCTCTGATCTACAGGATCTCCGGCGTCTGGGGAAACCACGAAGGGTCGATGATGCTGTGGCTGCTGATCCTAACATTGTTCAGTGCCGTCGTTACGGTCTTTGGCCGCAATCTTCCTTCGACCCTTCGTGCAAATGTCCTTTCCGTGCAGGCATGGGTCTCGGTCGCCTTCATTCTCTTCGTCCTGCTCACATCCAATCCCTTCGTCAGGTCGGACCCGGCGCCCGCCGAAGGAAGGGATCTCAATCCCGTCCTGCAGGATATTGGTCTCGCTATCCATCCGCCGCTGCTCTACCTCGGATATGTCGGCTTTTCGGTGTGCTTCTCGTTTGCGATCGCTGCCCTGCTGGAGGGGCGCATAGATGCAGCCTGGGCACGCTGGGTTCGACCCTGGACTCTGGCTGCCTGGACGTTCCTGACGCTCGGCATCGCGATGGGATCATACTGGGCGTACTATGAATTGGGCTGGGGCGGCTATTGGTTCTGGGATCCTGTTGAGAACGCCTCCTTCATGCCATGGCTTGCCGGCACTGCGCTCCTGCATTCAGCGCTTGTCATGGAAAAGCGCGAAGCCCTGAAAATCTGGACTGTGCTGCTTGCGATCTTGACGTTCTCGCTGTCACTGATGGGAACCTTTCTCGTTCGCTCCGGTGTCCTGACGTCAGTTCACGCCTTCGCCAGCGATCCAAGCCGGGGCGTCTTCATTCTGTGCATTCTGTTGGTATTCATCGGTGGCGCGCTCTCGCTCTTTGCCTTCCGCGCGCCAGCGTTATCAGCAGGAGGGCTATTTGCCCCAATATCCCGCGAGGGGGCACTTGTCCTGAACAACCTGATCCTGACCGTTGCCTGTGGCACGGTCCTGGTTGGTACTCTTTACCCCTTGTTGCTTGAGACGCTGACGGGGGAGAAGATCTCGGTCGGCGCGCCGTTCTTCAACATGACATTCGGCCTGCTGATGGTGCCATTGCTTGCGATCGTTCCTTTCGGTCCTTTCCTTGCTTGGAAGAGGGGCGACCTCCTTGGTGCGATGCAACGGCTCTATGTCGTTGCGATCGCATCATTCGTTGCGGCGCTCGCGCTCTCTTACATCGAGCATGGTGGTCCGGTTCTTTCGGTTCTGGGACTCGCGGCTGGCCTCTATCTGATCCTCGGTGCCTTCGCGGACCTCTGGTATCGGGCAAACTTTACCAAGGTCGGGTTGAGGACCGGCTGGAGCCGGCTGAAAGGCCTTCCGCGTTCCACGTTCGGAACGGCACTGGCTCATGCAGGTCTTGGTATATCCGTGCTCGGGGTCGTCGCCGTTTCGACGTTCTCCATCGAGCGCATTGTCGAGATGAAAGCGGGGCAGTCGGAGGATGTCGGCGGCTACACCTTGCGTTTTGAAAACCTGCAGCCGGCCAAAGGTCCGAACTACACCGAGCATCGCGCCCATTTCATGGTCGGAAAGGCGGGAGAGGACGTCTCCGAACTATGGTCTGCGAAGCGCATTTACGCCGCTCGCCAAATGCCGACGACCGAGGCGGGCATCACGACCTTCGGACTGAGCCAGCTATACGTGTCGCTTGGCGATCAAATTGAGGGCGGGGGCATCGTCGTTCGCGTCTGGTGGAAGCCTCTTATTCTTTGTATCTGGGGCGGAGCCATAGTGATGGCGATCGGTGGATTTGTCTCGCTTAGCGACCGACGCCTGCGCGTTGGAGCGCCGAACCGCAGGGCTGGGGCAAAGTTGGCCGCTTCATTGCCCGAGCCTGCTGAGTGATGCGTCTCTGATTGCTGATCGCAGGACGCACAGCGCAACACATGTTCGAACCCTGCCGTCGGTCGGGGGGGCCTTGCCCGACCCGCTCCCCCGCCGCGACAAGGCACAGGCATCGACATTTTAGTCGTCGAGGACGAGACGCTTTCTGACGCTTCTGGGAAAGGGGATTTCTGGGGTCCTGCCTCTTTGGGCGACCTACCCGTTCTGCCACCCCGTAGACAGGTAAGTCGCCCGCCAAGTCCCGCTTGACGCAGGGGTCCCCCGATCCCCCGACGCTTAAGATAGCGATCGAGCCGGACAGATCATTGAGGCAGATCAAACAAAACGCCGATGCCTGGCCTTCCCAGGCTTTGGCTGCAATATCGGACTGGACCAGTTTGCAGCCGCAATATCCGTTGCAGACATGGCTTGATAATAAGCGGGTCGTTGCCGCGTGGTCCAGCGGTCGTAATATTACCATCAGCTATCTTGCGCCGCCGTCTCCAGGGTTCCTCGTCGCCCGGTCGCAAAATCATACCGGGATCGCTGCGAATGGAGGGAAGAGGGCTCCCAGTCTTTTCCCGGGGATGGGGGGAGACACCTCTTCCTGCCGTGGTGGTTGAGCCTACCCAACGACATCAGCGAGATAGGCCGTGTGGGTGTCGCTTCCAGTCGGACTGAAGTCCGAGAAGACCCCGCTTGCCTGAGAACGAGGGGATCACACTCATGGGAAACAACGGGGGCGTGCAATCAAGCCTGTTGCTTCGACGCTCCGAACAAGCGGCCCGGCGTCACCCTGCCATCCGACGCATGCTCTCTTCGAACAGTGGCTCTCCTTGGCCCGAAGGCAATTTTGTCCGAAATCGTACGCAAGCATGTCCTGGGACTTTGGTCCGATTTCCTGTCACGGGAGGAGAGCTAATGTCTTTGTATCCTCCTTCTGCTGGAGAGGATCTAGGAGGCTGCAAGGTGTCGCGGAAACCCCCTTGTGGCCTCCTGCCATTTCACCGCAGGACGAAAGCAAGCCGCCACCTCGGCATCGCACGAAGTAGGCTGTTCGTTTCGGGAGCGGACTTGCAAGGGCAATAAATTGATGGTCGATGTGATACAGCACAGAAGTGAAGACTTCGGGCCAAATAGGAACAGACTCGTCAAATCACTGCATGATATGGCCAAGGTGCTGATACTCGCTTGGCCCTCAGATGACGGCGAGGAATACGTGATCGCCGTCAAGCGTGTGTTGACGCTCTGAACGGTCATCTTCATGCTAACGAAGCGCGCGCCGCGCTCATCCGTGCGTCGAAGGAAGCTGGCATATTCATGGTCGGTGTCGTTCACTGAGGCTCTGCCAGCTCGCATTAGATATCGGTTTCGTGGAGTTCGCCTTTGGTCCTGGTCCCGCGCCCGGACGTTCCTCTTCTGGTCGCTACCATACCAGACCGCGACCGACTGCAGCTTCGAATTGATTTGTTCCCATCACCGTGCCAGCTTTTTCCGGCATTATGGAGCAGTTGCCACAAGATTCCAATGAACGCTGATGCTATCTCCTGAGGGTGCCTCAGGAGTGTTTGCGTATGGTGGAAATCGTAGACGAGTTGAAAGCGAAATTGGCCGAGATGGATGCCAAGATGGAAGAGCTACGGCGGGCGATCGGCGTCCTCGAAGCTCAGAAATCCGCATTCGAGACGGTGATCAGGGTTTACGACCCCGGTTTCGAGCTGGCTGCGCAGCCTTCGAAGGTAAGCCGCAGCGCGACACGCGAAACGGCGAGCGGGCGCGTCACCGAACTTCTGGAGAGGGGGCTTCCTGTCAATCCTGGGCTTTTGTCGCCGACCTGCGGCTGCCCGAAAGAACGCGAACCTCATTGCGACGGGTCCGCCCTGTCAACCAGACCTGGATTGCGATGGCGATCGTGACAAAAGCCGTGAATGCGTATGCTATCAGAACGTACTGTTGGTGGTCCATCGCTCAGGCATTCCTGTTGGCGGCGACACGCGCGGCGAGTCGCTGTTGCGAGTTTATTCGGCGCCGCCAGATCTCGTTTCTGATCGCGGCCAGGTAAAGGGTGAAGAAAAGGGCTGTGAAGGCGAAAGCCATTGCCATGAGCGGGACCAGAAATTCCATGTCCACCGCGGGGCCGTCCAGCCGGATTACGCTGGCGGGCTGGTGGAGCGTGTTCCACCAATTCACCGAGAACTTGATGATCGGGATATTAACGAAGCCGACAATGATCAGGATTGCGGTCAGTCGCGCCGCACGTGTCGGCTCGTCGAGCGAACGATTAACGGCAATGATGCCGAGGTACATGATGAACAGGACGAACATCGACGTCAGTCGGGCGTCCCAGACCCACCATGTTCCCCACATGGGCTTGCCCCAGACAGCGCCAGTCACCAGCGCAATTAGGCAAAACCATGCTCCGAGTGGGGCAGCGACCCTTGCGGCAACATCCGCCAGAGGATGTCTGAAGACAAGAGATCCGACCGCATTGATCGTCATCACCGTGTAGCACATCAACGCCAGCCAGGCGGCAGGAACATGGACGTACATGATACGCACCG
>Ga0055540_1002143_pt1 | contig 10755 bp, 8 predicted proteins | sample AraplaCvi_mMS_r2_2_FD_55040 | JGI IMG/M metagenome (GOLD analysis project Ga0055540, IMG submission 55040) | Arabidopsis root microbial communities from North Carolina, USA - plate scrape MF_Cvi_mMS_r2 | ecosystem: Host-associated > Plants > Roots > Endosphere | place: USA: North Carolina
TGGCCGACGTCCGCAACGACCTCAGACGCGCGCCGCAGGCCGGCGGCCGCGAGGTGCTGCGCGTCGAGGTCACCGCGCCGAGTCCCCTGCTGCAGAACGGGCTGGCGTTCGTCGACACTCCGGGNGTGGGCGGCCACGGCCAACCGCACCTCTCGGCGACGCTGGGATTGCTGCCCGACGCCGACGCCGTCCTCATGGTGAGCGACACCAGCCAGGANTTCACCGAGCCCGAGATGACCTTCATCCGCCAGGCCGTCGAAATCTGCCCNGTGGCAACGATTCTCGCCACCAAGACCGACCTCTACCCGCACTGGCGNGAGATCGTGGCCGCCAACGTCGCGCACCTGCAGCGGGCCGGCGTGACGGTTCCGGTGACCCCGGTGTCGTCGGTGCTNCGCAGCCACGCCATCGCCATGAACGACAAGGAACTCAACGAGGAGTCCAACTTCCCGGCGATCGTNAAGTTCCTCAGCGANAAGGTGCTCAGCCGNGAGAACGACCGGATCCGCGACCAGGTGCTCGCCGAGGTCAGGTCGGCCGCCGAACACCTCACCATGACCGTCGAGACCGAGCTGGCGTCCATCAACGACCCCGAGGCCCGCGACGCGCTCAACGCCGACNTGGAGCGGCGCAAGCAAGAGGCGCAGGACGCGTTGCAGCAGACCGCATTGTGGCAGCAGGTGCTCAACGACGGCATCAGCGACCTGACCGCCGACGTGGACCACGATCTGCGGGCCCGGTTCCGGGCCATCACCCAGCACACCGAGCACCAGATCGACACCACCGATCCCACCCACCACTGGGCCGAGATCGGCGCCGAACTGGAGAACGCCATCGCCACCGCCGTCGGCGACAACTTCGTCTGGGCGTATCAGCGGGCCGAAGCGCTGGCCCAGGAAGTGGGGCGCACNTTCGCCGAGGCCGGGCTCGACGCGGTGAAGATGCCGCAGATCAACGCCCGCGACATGGGTGCCGGCTTCGGTGAGATGAAGTCGCTGAGTCGCCTGGAGGCCAAGCCAATTGGCAAGGGCCACAAGGTCGTCACCGGAATGCGCGGGTCATACGGCGGCGTCCTGATGTTCGGCATGCTCACCTCCTTCGCCGGCCTGGGCATGTTCAACCCGCTCTCGCTCGGGGCCGGACTGCTGCTGGGCCGCAAGGCCTACAAGGAGGACATGGAGAACCGCATGCTCCGCGTGCGCAACGAGGCGAAGACCAACGTCAGGCGCTTCGTCGACGACGTCTCCTTCGTCGTCAGCAAGGAATCCCGCGACCGGCTCAAGGGCGTGCAGCGCCAGCTCCGCGACCACTACCGCGACATCGCCAACCAGACCACGCGCTCGCTCAACGAGTCACTGCAGGCCTCGCTCACCGCAGCGAAGATGGAGATGGACGAACGCGACACGCGGGTGCGCGAACTGGAGCGCCGGCTCAACATCCTGCGACAGGTCACCGAACACGCCGTCAACCTGTCGCCGCGACCGGAGCCGGTCGCCACCTAGTTCCCCAGGAACGGTCACTAAGCTTCTCAACCGACATGAGCACGAGCGATCGAGTACGCGCGATCCTTGGCGGCACCATCCAGGCCTACCGCAACGACCCGACCTACCGGGAGCGTCGCGACGTGCTCGACGAATTGGACTGGATCGGCCGCCGGCTGAATCAGCCCATCCGCGTGGCGCTCGCCGGCACGCTCAAGGCGGGTAAGTCGACGCTGGTCAACGCGCTGGTCGGCGAGGACATCGCCCCGACCGACGCCACCGAGGCCACCCGCATCGTGACGTGGTTCCGCAACGGTGCGACCCCCAAGGTGACCGCCAACCACCGCGGCGGCCGACGCTCCAACGTCCCGATCGCCCGCGACCCCGGTGATCGAGGGCTGACCTTCGACTTCGCCAGCCTCGACCCCGACGACGTCGTCGACCTCGACGTCGAGTGGCCGGCCGCCGAGCTGGTGGACACCACCATCATCGACACCCCCGGCACGTCGTCGTTGTCGCAGGACGTCTCCGAGCGCACGCTGCGCCTGCTGGTACCCGAGGACGGGGTACCGCGGGTGGACGCCGTCGTCTTCCTGCTGCGGACGTTGAACGCGACCGACATCGGGTTGCTCAAGCAGATCGGCTCGCTCGTCGGCGGGTCCGCCGGTGCGCTCGGCGTGATCGGCGTGGCGTCGCGGGCCGACGAGATCGGCGCCGGGCGCATCGACGCGATGCTCTCGGCCAAGGACGTCGCCACCCGTTTCACCGCCGAGATGGATCGGACGGGCATCTGCCAGGCCGTGGTGCCGGTATCGGGGCTGCTGGCGTTGACCGCCCGAACGCTCCGGCAGAGCGAGTTCGTGGCCCTGGAGAAACTCGCCGGGGTCGAGCCCGCCGAGCTGGCCAAGGCGATGTTGTCGGTCGACCGCTTCGTGCGGGAGGACGCCGAGCTCCCCGTGGACGCCGCCACTCGGGCGTCGCTGTTGGAGCGCTTCGGCATGTTCGGCATCCGCATCTCCATCGCGGTGCTACGGGCGGGCATCTCCGACTCGGTCGCCCTGGCCGACGAGCTGCTCGAACGCAGTGGGCTGATCGCGCTGCGCGACGTGATCGACCAGCAGTTCGCCCAGCGGTCGGACCTGCTGAAGGCCCACACCGCGCTGCTGTCGTTGCGCCGCGTGGTGGAGGACAACCCGATCTACGCGACGCCGTTCATCCTCGCCGACGTCGAACCGTTGCTCGCCGACACCCACGCGTTCGAGGAGCTGCGGCTGCTGAGTCAACTGCGGTCGCGCCCGACGACGTTGAACGACGACGAGATGGCGTCGCTGCGCCGCATCATCGGTGGCTCCGGCACCGACGCCGCCAGCCGCCTCGGCTTGCAGCCCGACGCGCCCCACGACGGCCCGCGGGCCGCGTTCTCCGCGGCCCAACGCTGGCGCCGCCGCGCCGACCACCCGCTCAACGACCCGTTCACCACCAGGGCCTGCCGGGCCGCGGTCCGCAGTGCCGAGGCGATGGTGGCGGACTTCCACGCCCAGGGGCGCTGAGCGTCGGNGAGACTACGGCCGCGGGTACAGCGTGCGAGTCTCGTTGAGCCGCGGCCTNTGACGCCCGTCGCTGTACGTCGACGACGCCCGCGTCCTGGGCAGGTTCGACGGGTCGAAGGAGGTGGTGGTCGGCGTCGACGAGGTCGTGTCGGTGCTGCTGGGTGTGGTGTTTCCGGGGTCGATGTCCGTGGTCACCGGGGGGCTGGTGCTGGTGATCGTCTCGGTGCTGGTGGTCTCGCCCGTGGTGGGTTCCGAACTACGCTCGGAGAAGCTGGGATCCGGGTAGTACTGCGGCCCACTGGTCGGATCGTCGGAGCCGCCGACGACGTAGGAAATCAGCAGCCAGAGCACCCCGATCACCGCGATCGCACCGATGCTGGCCCCGACGACGGTCGACGTCCGTTCGTGCCACGCCGGCTCGTCCTCGTCGTGGTCGGCGTCGTTCACGGGCTTGATGGTAGCCGCGGAGATGGCCCCCGGCCGGGGTCAGCCCAATTGCGGGATGACCTCGGAGGCGAAGAACTCGACGTGGTCGAGGTCGGACTGGTCCAGCACCTGGAGGTACACCCGCTGCACGCCGGCCTCGGCGAACGGATCCAGCTTCTCGGCGATCTCACCGGGTGTACCGACCAGCGGCGAGCTGGCCCGCAGCCCGTCGACGTCGCGGCCGATGGCCGCGGCGCGGGCCGCCACCTGGGCGTCGTCACGCCCGGCGCAGACGACGAAGGCCGCCGAGTACGTCAACGAGTTCGCCTCCCGACCCGCGTCGGCGACCGCCGCGGCGACCCGGCCGAACTGCGTCTTCAGAGTGTCGAGGTCGGCGAACGGAATGTTGAACTCGGAGGCGTACTTCGCGGTCAACGCCGGCGTGCGCTTGGGGCCGCCGCCGCCGATGACGATCGGTGGGTACGGCGACTGTGCGGGCTTCGGCAGGGCCGGAGACTCCTTGACCGTGTAGTGCTTTCCGCTGTAGTCGAACGTCTCGCCCACCGGGGTGCGCCACATGCCGGTGATGATGTCGAGCTGTTCGGTGAGGCGATCGAACCGCTCGCCCAGTGGCGGAAACGGGATCGCGTAGGCGTCGTGCTCGGCCTCGAACCAGCCTGCGCCCAGCCCGAGGTCCACTCGCCCGCCGCTCATCTCGTCGACCTGGGCCACGGAGATGGCCAGCACTCCGGGATGGCGGAACGTGGCGGAGGTGACCATGGTGCCGAGCCGAATCNTCGACGTCTCGCGGGCGATGCCGCCNAGGGTGACCCAGGAGTCGGTGGGCCCGGGCAGGCCGTCACCCGACATCGCCAGGTAGTGGTCGGAGCGGAAGAAGGCCGAGTAGCCGGCCGCCTCGGCGGTCGTGGCCACCGCCAACTGGTCGGCGTAGGTGGCACCCTGCTGCGGTTCGACGAATACCCGGAAGTCCATGTCTGAGAGCCTATTCCCCTACAGGCCGCGCTCGCCGTCCCGCACGGCCCTCACCGCGGCGTCGTCGCCGGTGACGTCGACCTTCGCCTGGTCGCGCCCGGAGATGAACATCAGCAACTCACCCGGCTCGCCGGTGACGGTGACCGCAGGCCCGGACCCGACGGTGGCCAACGTCTTGCCCTCGNGGGTGTTCAGCGACACCCGCGCCGGCGTCCCGCGCATCGTCATGCGCGACATCAGACCGACCTGCTTGGCGATCGACGCCGTGGTCTCGGCGTCGAGCGGCCGCGGCTCCCACCCTTCCTTCGCGCGGCGCACGTCCTCGTGGTGGATGAACATCTCCGCGACGTTGACGAACGGGTCGAGCAGTTTGAACGGCGACAGCAGCGGCGGGCCCGACGCGATCTGGTCGAGCAGGACGTTCCAGTCGTTCTCGGCGGCCACCTGGTTCTGCACCCGTTCGGTGTAGCCGGCGAACTTGGGCACCATGATGCCGGGCGCGGCGTCCAGCCGACGTTCGCGAATGACCAAGTGGGCGGCCAGGTCTCGGGTGGTCCAATCGCCGCAGAGCGTGGGCTGATCCGGCCCCACCCCGCGCATGGTGGTGACGAGCGCGGCGCGCTCTCGTTGGGCAACCGTCATGACGTTCCTCCCGTGCCGAGCGCGCGATCGAGGTTGATCGCCGCGCTGATGAGTGCGAAGTGGGTGAAGGCTTGCGGAAAGTTGCCGACCTGATCGCCGGTCGCGCTGACCTGCTCGGCGTAGAGCCCGACGTGGTTGGCGTAGGTGAACATCTTCTCCAGCGCCAGCTGGGCGTCGTCGAGCCGACCGGCTCTGGTCAGCGCCTCGACGTACCAGAATGAGCAGAGGGAGAACGTGCCCTCGGCGCCGTCGAGGCCGTCGGTCTCCGGGGAATAGCGGAAGACCAGGGTGTCGGTGACCAAACCCTTTTCGACGGCTTCGAGCGTGGAGAGGAACTTGGGGTCGGCGGGGGAGAGGAACTTGACCATGGGCATCAGCAGCACGCCGGCGTCGAGCTCGGTGCCGCCCTCGGTCTGGGTGAAGCTCTGCAGGTCGTCGTTCCAGGAGCGGGACATGATGCGCTGGTAGATCTCGTCACGCGTCTTCGACCACACGGCGAGATCGCCGGGCAGCCCGCGCTGGCGGGCGACGCGGATGGTGCGCTCCAAGGCAACCCAGCAGAACAGCCGCGAGGTGGTGTACGCGCGGTGGTCGCCGCGCACCTCCCACATGCTGGCGTCCTCCCGGTCCCAGTTCTCGGTCAGCCAGTCGACGACCTTCACCACGTCGTCCCAGGCGTCACTGCTGATGCCGGGGCCGTACTTGTTGAACAGGTACACCGAGTCGATCAGCTCGCCGTAGATGTCGAGCTGCAGCTGGTCGACGGCGGCGTTGCCGATCCGCACCGGCCGGGAGTCCCGGTATCCGCGCAGATGGGTCAGTTCGGTTTCCTCGACGGGCCGGTTGCCGTCGATGTCGTAGAGCACGCGTAGCGGCCCGGCGTCGTCGTCCTGTTCGCGTTCGTCGCCGAGCCGTTCGGAGAGCCAGCCGATGAACGCGCTGGCCTCGTCGGTGAAGCCCAGCCTCAGCAGGGCGTAGAGGCTGAACCCGGCGTCGCGCACCCACACGTACCGGTAGTCCCAGTTGCGGCTGCCGCCGACGAATTCGGGGATGCTCGTGGTGGGGGCGGCGATGACCGCACCGGTCGGTTCGTGGGTGAGCAGTTTGAGGGTGATGGCCGAGCGGTGCACCATCTCGCGCCAGCGGCCGACGTAGCGGGACTGCCGCAGCCACGCCCGCCAGTACGACGTCGTAGCGTCGAGCAGCTCGTCGGTCAGGTCGACGGAATTGCTCGACGGCTGGTCGTCCCCGTCGAGCATCTCCANCACGAACAGNGCGCTGTNGCCTTGGGAGAGTTCGACATTGGCGCTGACGCGCGTGTTGTCGTCNCCCTCTTCGATCACCAGCTCGGTGGAGGCGACGAGGCCGAGGCGGATGCCGTCGCCGGTGATGAGGATGCCGTCGCCGCTCTCCTCGGCGGCGCAGCGTTCCCGNCCGTAGTCGGGCCGGGCGTCGACGCACATNCGCATGGTGATGGTGCCCCGCACCCCGCTGACNCGGCGGACCAGTCGCTGGCGATGCTCGGGGTCCAGCGCCCCGAGCACGGGCATGAAGTCGTGCACCTCGGCGACGCCGTCGGGAGTGAGGAAGCGCGTGATCAGGACGGCGGTGTCCGGAAAGTAGAACTGCTGGGTGCGGGACACCTCGCCGGCGGGGGACAGGGTCCACTTGCCGCCCTGCTCGGGGTCCAGGATCGCGCCGAAGACGCTTGGCGAGTCGAAGCGGGGCGCGCAGAACCAGTCGACGGTGCCGTCGGTGGCCACCAGGGCGCAGGTGCGCAGGTCGCCGATCAGTCCGTGGTCCGCTATCGCGGGCCAGTGGTCAGGCATCGGGCAGGTGCCACCCTTCCGGGCCTGCCAGCTCGATTGCCTGTTCCGGGCCCCACGAACCGCGAGCGTACGGGAGCGTCCGGGGCGGGTTGTCGAGGACCGGTTGGCAGATCTGCCAGAGCCGGTCCACTTCGTCGGCCCTGGTGAACAACGTCTGGTCGCCGCGCATCACGTCAAGCAGCAGCCGCTCGTAGGCTTCCAGCGGTGTGTCGTCGGGGTCTTCCTGGGCGATGTCGAGGTGAAAGGTCAACGGCACCANGTCCATTCGCGGGCCCGGCCGCTTGGCCATCAGGCTGACGGCGAACTCCGGGGANTCGCTCAGTTCGAGCACCAACTGGTTGGGTCCGTATTCGCTGTCGCCAAAGCGCCCCATGGGCGGCGTCCGGAAGGTCAACGTGACGGTGCGCCGGGTGGCCCCGAGCGCCTTGCCGGTCCGCAGCAGGAACGGCACGCCCTGCCAGCGTTCGGTGTCGACGAAGGCCTCCAGTGCCACGAACGTCTCGACCGTGGAATCGTCGGCGACGCCGTCGGTGTCCCGGTAGCCCTCGTACTGCCCGAAGACGACGCGGTCGGGATCGAGCGGCTGCATCGCGGCGAACACCTTGGCCTTCTCGTTGCGAAGGGCGGTCGGGTCGAGGTGAACCGGGGCCTCCATGGCGATGAAACCGAGCACCTGGCACAGGTGCGTGGAGATCATGTCGCGGAAGCAGCCCGTCGACTCGTAGAAGGCGCCGCGGTCNTCGGCCGTCAGGGTCTCCGGCACGTCGATCTGCACCGAGACGAGGTGGTCGCGGTTCCAGGCGGGCTCGATCAGGCCGTTGGCGAACCGCAGCGCCAGGATGTTCTGCACCGCTTCCTTTCCCAGGAAGTGGTCGATCCGGTACACCTGATCCTCGTCGATGACCTTCTTCAAGGCGGCGTCGAGTTCGCGGGAGGACTCCAGGTCGGTGCCAAATGGCTTCTCCACCACCACACGGGCGCCGTCGGTGAGGTGCTCGCGACCGAGCATGCCGATCATCGACTCCATCGCCGTGGGGGGCACGGAGAGGTAGATCAGCGTCTTCGAATCCTCGCCCAACCCCTCGTGTGCGGTGCGGACGGCCGCGGCGAGATCCTTGCCGCCGTCGTCGTCGGCGGGATCGGAGGTCTGAAAGCTCAAGCGGCCCAACAGATCGTCGAGTACGTCGGAGTCGACGTCGTCGACCGACTCCTCCAAGCCGCTGCGAATCTTGTCGCGGAATTCGTCGTCGGAGCCCGGGGAGTGCCGCCCCGATCCGATGATCGCGTAGTCCTTCGGCAGTCGTGACGCCGCGGCGAGTCGATAGAGGCCGGGGAACAACTTGCGCTTGGCCAGGTCACCGGTGGCACCGAAGATGACGAAGACATGCGGTCCGGGACGATCGTGGTCGCTGGGGGCATTCACCGCTGGCGTCTTCCCCCAAACGCCTCTTGGCTAAACGTCTAGAAGGCGTCGACTCCGCCGATCGCGACGAACATTCCGTGGGTGGTGGCGTCGTTGGTGAACCGGGTGCCGTCCACGGTGGCGACGATGGTCCATCCCTGCGCGGTGTACGTGCGGTAGTCGACGGGGACGACGGGGATGTCGCCGAGATTGCCGAGTACCCATGAGAGTTGCCCGTCGGCGGTGACCCGGACACCGTTGGCCGGGCTGCCGTCGACCGAGGGCGAGTTGGTGAAGGGGGCCTCGCAGTCCACCTCTGCGGTGCTGATCTGGCAACGGGTCTGGCCCGACTTGGTGGTGATGAACACGTAGCCGTTCTGCGGCGCGAGCGCCTCCGCGGGCGGGGCGGCCACGGTCGGGGTGGACGTCGGCGCCGGGGTCGTCGGGGTGGGGCTCGACCGCGTCGGAAGCGAGGTGGGGAACGTCGGCTCGGTGGGGTTCTGAGACTGGCCCTCCGGGCTACCGGGGACCGTGGACTGACAGCCGACGAGGAGCGCACCCGTTGCGAGCACGCCGACGACCATCACTCGCACGTTCATCGAGGTTCAGGCTACTGCCGCTGTGACGGAAGTGGCGGTAGTGACTCGCTTACTCGAACAGATCGGGTTGTTCCCTGGTGATCTTGGCGAACAGCGGCTGGAAGCTGAACCACCCGGCGAAGTGGCTCCCCACCTGTCCCCGGGTGAGGGCGGCCATCTCGTCGTCGATCAGTACGGGCGTGCCCGCGGCCTCGGCCATCAACTGGGCCTGGCAGGACCGCTCCATGGTGATGAACCACCAGGCGGCCTCCTCCACGGATTGCCCGACCGTCAGCAACCCGTGGTTGCGCAGGATGGCCGCCTTGCGGTCGCCGAGGGCGTGCGCGATGCGCTTGCCCTCCTCGAGGTCGAGGACGACGCCCGAGTACTGGTCGAACAGGGCGTGGTCGTCGTAGAACGCGCAGGCATCCTGGGTGATCGGGTCGAGCAGCCTGCCCAGCGTCGACCACGACTTGCCGTACACCGAGTGCGAATGCGCCGCTCCGATCACGTCCGGCCGGGCGGCGTGCACCTGGGAGTGAATCGCGAACGCGGCCTGGTTGACGGGCCGGTCGCCGTGCACGATCTCGCCGTCGTGGCGCACCAGCAGGAGGTCGCTGACCCGGATGTGGCCGAAGTGCATCCCGAACGGGTTGACCCAGAAGTGATCGGTGAACTCGGGATCGCGGGCGGTGATGTGCCCGGCCACGCCCTCGTCGAACCCGAACCGGCTGAACAACCGGAACGCCGCGGCGAGGTTCTGCTTGCGGTGCAGGCGCTCCTCGTCGACCGTGCGATCGGTGCGGGGCAGCAGCGCGGAGACGTTCCCGCCTGCAAGCCGCGAGGCGTCTTCGGCTCCGTTGTCGGACATGGCTCGATGGTACGTCCGCGAGGTGTGCGGGAACAGGACGTCATTCGCGTCGCCCACGCCCAGGCCTAAGCCGACGACGGTGCGCGGTAATTCGCGCGGTAGGTGTTCGGAGGGACGCCCACACTGCGGACGAAGTGATACCGGAACGACGCGTGCGACGTGAACCCGGATTGCTCGGCGACCTGGTCGATCGGCAAGCGGGTCGACTCGAGCAGACGGCGCGCCCGGTCGAGCCGAATCTGCAGCAGCAGTTGCAACGGGGTGGTGCCCAGGCGTGCGCGGAAGTGCCTGTTGAGGCTGCGCACACTGGTCGACGCCTGCTGCGCGATGCGGTGCAGCGTCAGCTCTTCCANCGCGTTCTCCTCCATCCACTCCATGATCGACCGCAGTGAATCATCTTCTGGCCGAGTCGGTTCCGCGTAGGGAGCTTGGCCGCCGTCACGCCAACTGGGCAGCACGAGTCGCCGGGCGGTCCGATCCGCGAGATCCGGGCCGGCGTCCTGGCGGATCAGATGCAGACATAGGTCGATGCCTGCCCCCACGCCGGCAGAGGTCAGCATCCGGCCGTCCTCGACGAACATCGCGCTGGCGTCGACCTCGACGTGCGGGTGCCGTCGAGCCAAGGCGTCGGCCCACTGCCAGTGCGTGGTGGCCCGGCGCCCGTTCAGCAGACCGCTCGCGGCGACCGTGAACGCCCCGACGCAGATCGAGCCGATCCGGGCTCCGCCGTCATATGCCGCTCGCAGTACCGAGACGAGGTCGTCGGCAGGCGGGTCGAGGAAATTCCTCTTGCCGGGCACCATCACGACGTCCGCCGCCACGGCGTCCTCGAGGCCAAAGGGTGTGCGAATCTCGACCGCACCCCACTCGCTCGTCGTCGTCACGACCTGGTTGGCGGCGCACATTCGCACGTCGTAACGCGCCTCCTCGCCCGCCTCTGCCAGCGCGACGTTGGCCATTCCGAACACCTGGCTCGGCGTCAT
>Ga0055540_1002150_pt1 | contig 10738 bp, 10 predicted proteins | sample AraplaCvi_mMS_r2_2_FD_55040 | JGI IMG/M metagenome (GOLD analysis project Ga0055540, IMG submission 55040) | Arabidopsis root microbial communities from North Carolina, USA - plate scrape MF_Cvi_mMS_r2 | ecosystem: Host-associated > Plants > Roots > Endosphere | place: USA: North Carolina
AGAACCGCAGGCACGCCGTTGCCCTTGAACCCGAACGGCAGGCGACCCAGCACCATCTGCGGGACGCCGTGCAGCGGTCCCCGCGCGGAGAGGAAGTAGTGCGCGAGCGCGCCCAGGCCGGTGCCGACGACGATGCCGACGACCGCCTGCCAGAAGCTCATGCCGTACACGGCCACCGCGAGCACCCCGACGAAGATCGTCGCGAACTCGAGGTTCGGCGAGGTCCACGTCCAGAACAGCTGGCTCGGCCTGCCGTGGCGGTCGGCCTCGGCGATGAACTCGTTGCCGCCGGGCTCGACCGCGACGATCTTGTTGCGGTACGAACCGTCGGTGGTGGGCTCGGCCGTCGTCATGAATGCACCGTCATGGGTACACCGTCGCCCGACGTGCGCGTCGCCGCAACTCGACGCCGTGTCGTCCGGGAGCGCTCCGGCAACGAATCACCGCTATGACTTCACCGGCGACATCCCCGACGCCCATCCCCGCCGGTCGCGCCGCGGCAACCGGCGTCATCGCCGTCGCCGCCGCCCTCGGGGCAGGACACCTCGTCGCCGGACTGCTGCTGATGCCGTCGGCGTCACCGTTCTTCGCGGTGGGGAACGCAGCGATCGACCGAACCCCCACCCCGGTCAAGAACTTCGCGGTCGAGAACTTCGGGACCAACGACAAACCGGCGCTGTTGATCGGCATGGCCGTGGTGCTGACCCTGGTCGGCGTGCTGGCGGGTCTGGCGTCGCGGCGCAGCATCGTGCCGGGGTTCGTCATCGTCGTGGTGATGGGTGCCGTCGGCGCGCTCGCCGTCGGCGAGCAGTCGTCCCAACCCCTGGGGCTCCTGGCTCCCGCCGCCGCGCTGATAGCCGGCCTCGGTGTGCTCGCGTGGCTGCACCGGCGTGCCGTCTCGCCGGCAGCCGAGGTCGGGCGCGCGAATCCGGTGGGGCGGCGACGGTTCCTGCTGGGCTCGGCCGTGGCGGCGGTGGGCGCCGTGGTCGCCGGCGCGGGCGGGTTCGCCCTGGCGCGCCGGGTCGACGTCGCAGCGTCCCGGCAACGGGTCGGCGAGCTGGTACCGACCACACCGGCGCCGCCCATCCCGGCTGGAGCCGCGTTCCCCGACCTCGGCACACCGCCGTTCCTCACCCCCGCCGCGGACTTCTACCGGATCGACGTCAACCTCGAGGTGCCGCAACTTCGTGCCGAGGACGCCACGCTGCGCATCACCGGTTTGGTCGACGAGCCGATGGAACTCAGCTTCGCCGAGATCCGCGCCATGCCGCTGGTGGAGCACACGATCACGATGACGTGCGTCTCCAACGAAGTGGGTGGTCCGTATGTCTCGACGGCGAACTTCATCGGGGTGCCCCTGATGGACCTGCTGGATCGGGCTGGAATTCAAGGCGGCGCCCAGCAGGTGGTCGGGCATTCGGTCGACGGCTTCACCCTGGGCACTCCGCTGGACCTGCTGCGGGCGACCGGCAAGCAGGCGATGCTGGCGATCGGCATGAACCGCGAGGCGTTGCTGCCCGAGCACGGCTTCCCGATGCGCACCGTCGTCCCCGGGCTGTACGGGTACGTGTCGGCGACCAAGTGGCTCACCGAGCTGGAGCTCGCCACCTACGACGTCAAGCCCTACTGGGTACGGCGTGGGTGGGACGGCCAGCCGCCGGGCGTCGTGCCGATCAAGATCTCCTCGCGCATCGACGCACCGACGGCCTTCCAGCAGCTGTCCGGCCCCCAGGTCACCGTCGCCGGTACCGCCTGGGCGCAGGGCCGTGGCATCAGCCGGGTCGAGCTGCGCGTCGACGACGGCGACTGGCAGCCGGCGGAGCTGGGCGCCGAGGTCAGCCGCAACACCTGGCGGATGTTCAAGCTGACCACCACGCTGCCACCGGGCCAGCACACCGTCACCTCACGTGCCTACGACGGCGACGGCGTGATGCAGAGCGAGGATCGCCTGCGGCTGATCAACCCCGGCCCGGTGCCGGACGGCGCCACGGGCTGGCAGTCGATGATCTTCACCGTCGCGTGACGCCCGCCCGGGTCAGTCGAACTGGGGCGACTCGTTGCGGGTGCGCTTGAGCTCGTAGAAGTGCGGATAGCCGGCGAAGATCACCGACGCGTCCCACAGCTTGCCGGCCTCCTCGCCGCGGGGGATGCGTGAGAGCACCGGTCCGAAGAAGGCGACGCCGTTGACGTGAATGGTGGGCGTGCCGACGTCGTCGCCGACTGCGTCCATGCCCTCGTGGTGGCTCTTGCGAAGGGCGTCGTCGAACTTGTCACTGGTGGCCGCCTCGGCCAGCTCAGCGGGAAGCCCGACCTCCTCGAGCGACTCGGAGATGACCCGCTCGAAGTCGGGATCGGTCTCGCGGTAACCCTGGTTGTGGATCTTGGTACCCATCGCGGTGTACAGCGGGCCCAGGATCTCGTTGCCCTTGGCCTGCTCGGCGGCGATCGCCACGCGCACCGGGCCCCAGGCCTTCTTCATCATCTCCTTGTACTCGTCGGGGAGGTCGCGTCCCTCGTTGAGTACGGCAAGACTCATCACCTGGAACTTCACGTCGATGTCACGCACCTTCTGGACCTCCAGGATCCAGCGTGAAGTGATCCAGCACCACGGGCACAGGGGGTCGAACCAGAAACCGGCAACGTCCTTGTTGGCCATCGTCAAATCCTCTCGTCGGGCATACGGGTCAGATGTGGGCACAACTCCGTTCAGCCTCAACTATGCACGCCCCGCCCATGTTCCCGAAGTACGTCTAGGCTTGGCCGACGTGGCACTTCCCAACCTCACTCGCGACCAGGCGGCCGAGCGCGCGGCGCTCGTCACCGTGGACAACTACCGGATCGCACTCGATCTGACCGAGGGCGGTGAGCGGACCTTCCGGTCCCAGACCACCGTGACGTTCGACGCCACGCCCGGCGCCGACACCGTCATCGACCTCGCCGCCGAGACCGTCCGCAGCGCCACGCTCAACGGGGTGGACGTCGACGTGTCGGGCTACGACGAGTCCACCGGCATCCCGCTGGTCGGCCTCGCCGAGCACAACGTGGTCGTCGTCGACGCCGACTGCCGCTACTCCAACACCGGCGAGGGTCTGCACCGGTTCGTCGACCCGGTCGACGACGAGGTGTACCTGTACTCGCAGTTCGAGACCGCCGACGCCAAGCGGATGTTCGCCTGCTTCGACCAGCCAGACTTGAAGGCCACCTTCGACGTGTCGGTCACCGCGCCCGCGCACTGGCAGGTCATCTCCAACGGGGCGACGGCCTCCGTCGACGGAGCCGCCCCGGCGGCGACATCGGGCTCCGCGGCGGTTCATCGGTTCGCGACCACCCCGCGGATGAGCACCTACCTGGTCGCCCTGATCGCCGGCCCGTACGCCCGCTGGGACGACGTGTACTCCGACGAGCACGGCGACATTCCGCTCGGCATCTTCTGCCGCGGCTCGCTCGCCGAGTACATGGACGCCGAGCGGCTGTTCACCGAGACCAAGCAGGGCTTCGGGTTCTATCACCAGAACTTCGGCGTGCCATACGCTTTCGGCAAGTACGACCAGCTGTTCGTGCCCGAGTTCAACGCAGGCGCCATGGAGAACGCCGGCGCCGTGACCTTCCTCGAGGACTACGTCTTCCGGAGCAAGGTGACCCGCTACAGCTACGAACGGCGCGCCGAGACGGTGCTGCACGAGATGGCCCACATGTGGTTCGGCGACCTGGTCACCATGCAGTGGTGGGACGACCTCTGGCTCAACGAGTCCTTCGCCACCTTCGCCTCCGTGTTGTGCCAAAGCGAGGCAACGGAATACACGGCGGCGTGGACGACCTTCGCCAACGTCGAGAAGTCGTGGGCCTACCGTCAGGATCAGCTGCCGTCGACCCATCCGGTCGCCGCGGACATCCCCGATCTGCACGCCGTCGAGGTCAACTTCGACGGCATCACCTACGCCAAGGGTGCCAGCGTCCTGAAGCAACTCGTCGCCTACGTAGGCCTCGAGGCGTTCCTGGCCGGTCTGCGCGACTACTTCCGTGACCACGCCTTCGCCAATGCCACGTTCGGCGATCTGCTTGGGGCGCTGGAGAAGTCGTCAGGACGCGACCTGTCCGACTGGGGCCAGCAGTGGCTCAAGACCACCGGTCTGAACACGCTGCGGGCCGACTTCGACGTCGACGGTGACGGCGCCTTCACCCGCTTCGCAGTCGACCAGAGCGGCGCGGCACCCGGAGCCGGCGAGACCCGCGTGCACCGTCTGGCCGTCGGCATCTACGACGACGACGGTTCGGGCAAGTTGGTGCGCACGCACCGCGAGGAACTCGACGTGGAGGGCGCCAGCACCGACGTGCCCGCTCTGCAGGGGGTGTCCCGCGGCCAGCTGATCCTGGTCAACGACGACGACCTGACCTACTGCTCGCTGCGCCTGGACCCGGACTCGCTGCAGACGGTGCTGACCCGCATTGCCGACATCGCCGACTCACTCCCCCGCACCCTGGCATGGTCGGCGGCCTGGGAGATGACGCGTGAGGCCGAGCTGAAGGCCCGCGACTTCGTCGAGCTGGTGAAGGCCGGCGTGCACGCCGAGACCGAGGTCGGCGTCGCGCAGCGTCTGCTGCTGCAGGCGCAGACCGCGCTCAACGCCTACGCCGACCCGGACTGGGCGTGCTCACAGGGCTGGCCGGCCTTCGCCGACCGCCTCCTGGAGCTGGCTCGAGCCGCCGAGGCGGGTTCGGACTTCCAGCTGGCCTACGTCAACGCCCTGTGCACCTCGGCGTTGTCGCTGCGGCACACGGCGGTTCTGGCAGCCCTCCTCGACACCGATCCCGCCGAGTTGGAGCTGCCGGGCCTGACCGTCGACACCGACCTGAGGTGGCGCATCGTCACGGCTCTGGCGGCAGGCGGTGACGTCGACGAGAACGGTACCGACACTCCGTTCATCGACGCCGAGGCGCAGCGCGACCCCACCGCCGCCGGCCGGCGGAACGCGGCGGCCGCCTCGGCTGCCCGCCCGCAGGCAGCGGTCAAGGAGGCGGCGTGGCAGCAGGTGATCGAGGACGACACCTTGGCCAACATCACCACCAGGGCGATCGTGACCGGATTCGTCCAGCCCGGTCAGGCCGCGTTGCTCAAGCCGTTCGGGTCGAAGTACTTCGACGCGATCCTCGGAGTCTGGGAGCGACGCTCCAGCGAGGTGGCCCAGACCGTCGTGATCGGCCTGTACCCGTCGTCGGACGTCAGCCAGGACGGTCTGGACGCGGCCGATCGCTTCCTGGCCGGTGAGGTCCCGCCGGCGTTGCGCCGGTTGGTCGTCGAGGGCCGCGCCGGGGTCGAGCGGGCACTGCGGGCGCGCGCGTTCGACGTGTCCTGACCGGGGCCGCCTCACCGATTTTCGGCGGTTCGTCACCTACGCTCGCGCCATGGCTGCCCCGAACAGTCGCCGTGCGCGCGCGGCGCGCAGGCGCAAGCGGCGGATGGACAGTGCGCAGAACGACCTGACCACCGAGGAGTGGGCAGCGATCCGGGCGTTGTGGGGCGGGTGCGCCTACTGCGGGGCGTCCGACCGCCCGCTGCAGCGTGACTGCGTCATGGCCATCTCCCGCGGCGGGCGCTACACGCTGGACAACGTGGTGCCCGCCTGCGCGGCGTGCAACGCCAGCAAGTGCAACGACGAAGTCACCGCGTGGTTGCGGCGCAAGCGCCTCGACGAGCGCGCCTTCCTGGAGCGCTACGTCGTCGTTCGACGTGAGCTGATGCGGGCAGCAGCAAACACCAGCGCCGCCGACGTCGCGCCGATTTAGCGACGACGACACCGCCCGTACTCCCCTGATCCTGCCCGTGGTGAGCGCAACATCACACGTCAGAGCTTGATTTACCTGGATGTAACAAGGACGATTGAAGCGTCTGCCAGCGGGGCGATCCCCGTGTTGGCGACGCAACAGCAACCCTCGCCCTGTGATCCAGGGCACAATCAAGGAGTACCAAGATGCCATTCCCGCGTTTGCGCGCCGAACTGACGCGCTCGATGAATCGCCGCCGCCTCTACGCCCGCATCAACGCACTTCCCGATTCGACGGTGCGTGAGGAGCTGCTGGCGATCGCGCAGCGCCACGACGAGAACAACTGATCCGAACACGACGTCAAAGCCGGTGACCACCGAGGTCACCGGCTTCTTCGTGTCGAAGGCGTCTAGCGGGGTGAGACGCCGGCGCTGAGGACGCGTATGGCGCTGATGAGCCCGTCGACGAGATTGCCCTCCCGGAACGACGCGGCAGCGGCCGAGACACCCAGCGGGGCGGCCTCTTCGATGCCACGGCCCTTCACCTCGGAGCCGTAGACCACTTCGATGGCCTTCTGGTTCGGGGAGACGGCCAGCAGCACGGCGTTGTCAGGCGTGGGCACCTTGGCGAGGATCTCGCGCGCGGTGGCGGCGGTGTCGGCGCCCAAGCCGCCCACGTAGACGGCGAAGCGGGCCTTGGCCGCCCGCGACCCGTACTTCAGGGCGTCGTCGAGGACGACGAGGTCCTTGACCGGGAACGGGTAGTGCACCGACAGCTCGCCGGGCTCGGTGACCCCGGAGATGCGCCCACTGGCGGTGTAGGCGTATCCGTAGGGCAGTACCTCGGATGCCTTCTTCGCGACTTCGGTCGAATGATCGCTACCACTTGCCACTTGCGCCACCTCCCACCGTCAGATGCGATCCGTGACCGTGATCGGCTGGTTCGTCGGCGGCCCACAGGATCGGCTCGTGGGTCCACTCGTCGGTCAACTGGTACGTCGCCGGGTGCGGGCCCTTGCGCCGGAAGATCAAGGCAGCCAGAACCAGGGCCAGTAACAGCGGGACTCCGCCGAGCAGCGAGTGCGTAAGTGCTGTGCTCACATCGCAAACCGTATCTCAATACCCACCGGGGGTGCCCACTCAGGCTGCTCCCTCGCCGAGGTAGCGCACCCAAGCCGGATCGAGTTCCTTGATCGACGACAGCAGTCGCCAGTGCTGCCCCTTGGGCGGAAGGGGTGTCGAACGCAGGATCCACCCCAGTTCGGAGAGCAGACGATCCGCCTTGCGGTGGTTGCAACCAGCACAGGCGGCCACGCAGTTCTCCCACGAATGCGCGCCACCGCGGCTGCGCGGGACGACGTGGTCGACGGTGTCGGCCTTGGATCCGCAGTAGGCGCAGCGGAAGCGGTCGCGATGCATGAGGGCCGCGCGCGTCATCGGCACGCGGGCCCGGTAGGGCACCCGTACGAACGACCGCAGCCGGATCACCGACGGCACCGCGATCGCCCGGGTGGCCGAGTGGATCACCGGACCACCGGGGTCGGCGTGCACCACGTCGGCCTTGCCGCACAACAGCATGACCACGGCGCGCCTGGCTGGCAGAGCGGCGAGCGGCTCGTAGGTCGAATTCAGGAGGAGCACCCGGCGTCGGCCCCAGACGCCGCCGTCGGCACCCGGGGGTCGCTCCTCGACGCCGGGAAGGGGCAGAGCGTGCGCAGCAAGCACCGTTGCGCCAGGTGAACCGGCCGCGGTCAAATGCCCGCGGCTCTTCCTTCGCTGCGACATGGGCCCTCCGAGTGATAGTGCACCACGGATTGCTGCCAATCGCACGACAATTTGGACGGTGTTCGCTGGTCACTCCGATGAACATCCGGTGACGGCCGCCGTCGCGGCCCCGGTCGCGCGACCCCCGGCCACGGGAAGGGACAATGGGGAGCGTGACGGAACAACCCACGTCGTTCTACGACGAAGTCGGCGGAGCCGAGACGTTCCGGACCATCGTGTCGACGTTCTACCAATTGGTTCGCGAGGACGAGATCCTGAGACCGCTGTATCCGGAGGACGACCTCGACGGCGCCGAGGAGCGGCTGCGGATGTTCCTCGAGCAGTACTGGGGCGGCCCGCGGACCTACTCCGACCTTCGCGGGCACCCGCGGCTCCGGATGCGGCATGCGCCGTTCAAGGTGGGGCCGCTCGAACGCGACGCCTGGCTGCGCTGCATGCACGTCGCCGTGGCCGAGGTCGACCCACGCACCCTCGACGACGCGCACCGCCAGGTGCTGCTGAACTACCTCGAGATGGCCGCGCAGTCGATGGTCAACTCGCCGTTCTAGCGGAGCACCACGGCCGGGTCGCCGCGGCGGCGGTAGACGGTGCCGAAGCGGGCGTCGACCCGCAACCACGTCGGCAGCACCCGGACCCGCACCACCTCGTCGGCGGCCACGGACTCGGGGGCGAATTGGTCGGTGGTCGCCGATTGCGGCAGGAAACCCATTGCCGTCAAGGCGAATACGCAACGCATCGGGATGCCGACGCCGACGTCGCCGGANNTGACCGCCACGACCTCCTGGTCCAGCAACGACGCCGGCGGACCGTGGGCACTGCCGTATTCCTTGGCCAGGGCCACACCCCGCTGGGCCAGGTCGAGCACCACCCGGGCGGGCACGTCGTCGAGGTGGACGAACCCCGACTCCGGCGGCAGCATCCCGCGCCAGGCGGAGTCCATCGCGAAGCCGGGGTCGACGAAACCCGACCGATCCATCGAGGGCAGCGCCGACGCCAGGGCGTCGGCGCCCACGGACAGGTCGGCGGGGTTGACCCGACCGCCTACCACGCGACTGGCGAGGACGTCGAAACCCGTTGCCAGCCAGGCGACGACCTGGGTGTCCCCGCGCTGACGAAGGCGGATGACGTTGGCGTCGTCGAGCCGGATGGCCCGGTCGGCGAACGTCGCCAGGTCCTCCCGGTGTGCGGCGTCGTCGAGCCAGAGCCCGCGTTCGCTCATCGCTGGTAACGCTGGAGGTAGTCCCGGTGATGCGGCGCCAGCCGGACCAGTTTCTGCTCCGCGATGTGGAACGCGGCCAGCTGCGATTCGCCGATCACCGCCGGCTTGGAGTCCGGATCGGCCAGCGCCGACCGCACCTCGTAACCGAGGGTGAAGTCGACCGCTCGCAGGCGGTTGACCCAAATGGTCACCTGCAGAGGCGAATCCGCGAGCCGCAGCTGCCCCTTGTAGACCACGCGCACCTCGGCGATGAGCAAGCCGATGGTGTCGAAGTCGTCGGCGAACGGCTCGGTGAGGAAGGGCACGCGAGCCTCTTCCAGGATCGTCACCATGGTGCCGTGGTTGACGTGCTGGTACATGTCGATGTCGGACCAGCGCACGGGCACCGGTGTGGTGAAGCGGGGCTTCGGTTCCAGCTGATCGGTCACCCGGTCGTTCCCGTTCCACTCGTCCTGGTCATGCTGCGGAGCTGACGAGCCGCCACCGACAGCGTCGCCAAGTCCTTCTCGCCGTCCTCCTTGATCTCACTGAGCGTGCGCCGCGCTCGCGCCAGCCGTGAGCTGTTGGACAGCTCCCACTCCTCGATCTTCTGCTCGCCCGTCTCGTCGGGTTCGCCGACGGCGAGGACGTCGAAGGTCAGCGACCGCAGCGAGCCGTAGATGTCGTCGCGAATCGCCAAGCGCGCCAAGGAATGCCAGCGATCGTCGCGAGCCAGCCGCGAAATGGCGGTCAGCAGGGGGTCGACGCCGAGGTGATCCATCAACGTGAAGTAGGTGTCGGCCACCTCGACGGCGTCCCGCTCGACGATGTCGGAGATGTCGATCACGTCCAGCAGGCTGTACTGGTACAGCCCGGTCGCCACCATCGTCGCCAGGTCCTCGGACACGCCCTGGGCCACGAACTCTCCGGAGTCCTTGGCCACGATGGCGCGGTCGTCGCCGCGTAGCCACTCCGACATCCGCGGCGTCAGGTCGGCCACCTTCGCCGCGAACCGGTTGACTTCCGCACCCACCGCCAGCGGCTGCGGCCGGTAGTTCAGCAGCCAGCGACCGGCCCGGTCGATCAGACGGCGGAGGTCGAGCGTCATGCGGTCGGTCACCGCGACCGAAGCCCCGGCGTCACCCGCCGCCCTGATCTGTCGCCAGACCTCGCCCACCTGGAAGATCTCGTCGGTCGCCACGTAGGCGCGCACCGCGTCGACCGGTCCGACACCGACGTCCTCGGCGACACGGTAGGCATAGCTGATCCCGGCGGTGTCGACGAGATCGTTGACCAGCATCGTGGTGACGATCTCCCGACGAAGCTGATGGGTGCGGATCTCGGAGCCGAACCGGTCCCGAAGCTGATGCGGGAAGTACTCGGGCAACCGGGCCGCGAAGACCTCCTGGTCCGGCAGCTCACTGGCGAGCAGTTCGTCCTTGAGTGCCAGCTTCACGTATGCCATCAGCGTGGACAACTCGGGCGAGGTCAAACCCAGCCCCGCCTCGATGCGCCTGCGCACCTCCTTGTCCGACGGCAGCGCCTCCAACTCGCGGTTGAGGCCCCGCTCGGCGACCAGGCCCTTGATCTGGCGAGCGTGCACCGTGAGCAGACCCGCCGCGTTGGCGCGGCTGGTGCCCATCAGGTCGTTTTGAGCGGCGTTGTCCTGCAACACCAGAGCGCCGACCTCGTCGGTCATCGACATCAGCAGCGGGGTCCGCTCCTCGGCGCTCACCTGGCCGCCGGTGACGAGCGAGTCGACGAGGATCTTGATGTTGACCTCGTGGTCGGAGCAGTCCACCCCGGCGGAGTTGTCGAGCGCGTCGGTGTTGACGTGGCCGCCGTTGAGCTCGAACTCGATGCGCCCGCGCTGGGTGACACCGAGGTTGCCGCCTTCGCCGATCACCTTGGCGCGCATCTGGTTTGCGTTGACGCGGACGGCGTCGTTGGCCCGGTCGCCGACGTCGGCGTCGGACTCGGACTCGGCCTTGAC
>Ga0055540_1002158_pt1 | contig 10719 bp, 8 predicted proteins | sample AraplaCvi_mMS_r2_2_FD_55040 | JGI IMG/M metagenome (GOLD analysis project Ga0055540, IMG submission 55040) | Arabidopsis root microbial communities from North Carolina, USA - plate scrape MF_Cvi_mMS_r2 | ecosystem: Host-associated > Plants > Roots > Endosphere | place: USA: North Carolina
CCACCGAGGACAGTCCGGTGGCCTACAACGCCTTCGACGCCGATCTTCAGATGTGGGTGGCGGCCTGCCTGTACAAGGGGGCCGTCGACTCCTACCGCACGTTCGTCGGCGAGATGGACGACGAGACCGCAGACCAGCACTATGCCGAGGGCAGCTCGCTGGGCACCACGCTGCAGGTGCCGCTCGAGATGTGGCCCCCCGACCGGGCCGCCTTCGACGCGTACTGGAACGAGCAGCTCGCCAAGGTGCACATCGACGACACGGTCCGCGACTACCTGATGCCCATCGCCGCGAGCCGCATCCGGGGGGTGCGCCTGCCGGGACCCGTCCGGCGCCTCAACGAGGGCCTGGCCCTCCTCATCACGACCGGCTTTCTGCCGCAACGCTTCCGGGATGAGATGCAGCTGCCGTGGGATGCTCGTCGTCAGCGTCGCTTCGACCGGCTGATGGCACTGCTGCGGGCGGGCACCCACCTGTCGCCACGCGTCGTGCGGCAGTTTCCATTCAACGTCTTGCTCAAGGATCTGGACTGGCGGCTCAGGACCGGGCGTCCGTTGGTGTAGTCGGGTGCCGGGCGTATCGTCGGCTGAATGCGACCCGGAGGCGACCAGCGAGACACGTGGGACATCACCACCAGCGTCGGTTCGACNGCCCTGTTCGTCGCCGCGGCAAGGGCTTTGGAGGCCCAACGGNCCGAGCCGCTGGTNCGTGACCCCTTCGCCGAGGCCTTCTGNCGGGCGGCCGGCGGCGAGTGGGCGGACATGATGGACGGCCGGGTGACGGGCAGCCACGGCGCGCAGTTGCTCGAGGGTGACTTCGGCAGGCACTTCACGTCGTTCCAGGCCGCCAGGACGAAGTACTTCGACGCCTACTTCGCCGACGCCGTCGCCGCGGGCGTTCGGCAGGTGGTCCTCGTTGCGGCCGGCCTCGACTCCCGCGCGTACCGCTGTCGTGGCCGGACGGCACGGTGGTCTTCGAACTCGACCAGCCCAAGGTCCTGGAGTTCAAGCGCGACACCATGGCCCGGCTGGGTGACCCACCGCGGGCCGACCGGCGCGAGGTCGCCGTGGACCTCCGCGACGACTGGCCGGCGGCCTTGACCGGAGCCGGCTTCGACCCGGCCGCGCCCACCGCGTGGATCGCCGAAGGTCTGCTGATCTACCTTCCCGCCGCGGCGCAGGAGCAGTTGTTCCTCGGCGTCGACCGCCTCTCCGCTCCCGGCAGTCGGGTTGCCGTCGAGGAGGGCAGGCCGATGCCCCAGCAGGTGTTCGAGGCCAAGCAGCAGCAGGAGCGCGACGCCGGTCAGGACGGCACCTTCTTCACCCTCATCTACAACGAGCAGATCGCCCCCGCCGCCGAGTGGTTCGGCGCGCACGGGTGGCGGGCCACGCCGACGCCCCTGGCTCGGTACCTGGCCTCGGTGGGGCGGCCCATCCCGGCCGACGACCCGGAGGCCGGCCCGATGGCCGACGCCAACAGCCTGGTCTCCGCCGTGAAGGACTGACCCGTCAGTTCAACCGGTACACCAGTGACGTGCCGACCGTGGTCGCCGGGTAGTGGTCGGCCACCCAGTCGGCGATCTCCCTGACGTGGGAGGGGCCGTGATTCTTCGACCGGATCACCGGACCCTTCGGTGCCGCACCTCCGCGGCCGGCCTCCACGTAGTAGGTGACCCGCCCCGCGCGCACGTCGACGACGAACTCGGCCAGGGTGGGCGCCGGATCACCGCTCCACCCGCCGATCGCCATCACCGAGGTTCCGGTGGCGAGCTCGAGCGCCGCCGCCGACTGCGATCCGTTGGTGGCCGCCGACCAGCGCGTCGTGGTCGACCGCAGCATGGCGGCCAGGGCGGAGTTGGTGCCCTCGTCACCGGTCCACCCGCCGACGGCGAAGGTGGTCGTCCCGGGACCGTGCCGCGCCAGGGCGGCGGCGACCGGAACGGCGCCGTGGTGGGGCGTCGTGACCGTGGCAATCGTGAAGACGACCGTGCCCGCCACCGCCGCCACCGCACCCGCGACGACTCCCGCGGTCGTCGGCCACCGCCTGCCGACCAGCAGGCCGGCCACCGCCGCCAAGGCGAGCACCGGCAGCGCGACGGTCAGCCAGGAGGGTCCGAACTGATTGCGATACAACGTGTTCGACGACCAGCCGGCGCCGAGGGCCACCATGGCGATCATGGCGAGCCGGCCGTGCCACGACGTCCTGAACCGCCAGGCCCAGGCGGCGCCCAGCCCGACGAGCGCCGCAACCGCCGGTGCCAGGGCGGCGGTGTAGTACGGGTGGATCGTCCCTGCCATGAAGCTGAAGACCAGACCCGTCACCACCAACCATCCGCCCCACGACACCAGGGCGGCCCACTCGGTGCGCTCGAGACGCCCGCGCACGGCAAGCAGCACGCCGAAGGCCACGGCGAACGCCGCCACGGGCAGCAGCCACGAGATCTCGTTGCCCATCTCGGCGACGAACAGTCGGCGTAGCCCCGCCCCCGTGCCGCGTGGCGCGAGAGTCGGTGCGACGGAGTGTGATCCCCGTCCGAGAAGCCGACTGAACCCGTTGTAGCGCAACGCGAGGTCCACCACGGAGTCGTCGGTCGAACCGCCGACGTACGGCCGCGAGCCAGGGGGTGTCAGCTGCACCGCCAGCACCCACCAGCCCGCCGACACGACGAGCGCGCCGACGCCGACAGCCAAGTGACACAACCGATTTCGCCACGTCGTCGGCGCCGCCAGGAGGTAGGCCAGGCCGAATCCCGGCAGCACCAGGAAGCCCTGCAGCATCTTGGTCAGGAACGCGAGGCCCATGAGCACCCCCACCGCGGCCAGCCACCGCCACGATGCCGCCCGAACGGCGCGGGTCAGGCAGTAGGCCGCCATCACCAGCAGTAGGACCAGAAGGGCGTCGGGATCGTTGAATCGGAACATCAGGGCCGCCGCGGGGGTGCATGCCAGCACGGCGCCCGCGATCAGTCCCGCGGCTGCGCCCTGGGCGGCATCGGNNACCGCGCGACGCACGGCCGCGTAGAGCGTCCCGACCGCCGCGACCCCCATCACCGCCTGCGGCGCCAGCACCGCCCATGGGTTCGCGCCGAACACCCGCACACTNAGACCCGTGATCCACAGCGACGCCGGCGGCTTGTCGACGGTGATGAAGTTCCCGGCGTCGAGCGAACCCCAGAACCACGCCGACCAACTGCGGGCTCCGGCCTCGGCGGCAGCGGCATAGAAGGCGTTGCCGTAGCCGGAGGCGGACAGGTTCGGCAGGTACAGGGCGGCGGCGCCCACGAGCAGCAGGGTGAGTCCCCACCGCGGCCACCGGCTCGTCACACGGGTAGCTAACCGGCCCTCGCTGTCAGGATGCTGTGGCGCCCAGGCCGAAGAGCCTGGCGGCGTTGTCGTGGAAGACGCCGCGCAACCAGTCGTCGTCCACGCCGGGCACCTCGGTCAGCACTCGCATCGCCTCGAGGTAGCCGTAGGGGATGTTGGGGAAGTCGCTGCCGAACAGGATGCGGTCACCGAGGGCCAGCAGCCGGGGTCGCTCCGACGGCGGGAACGGATGGTCCTCCTCGACGAACGGCGTGAACGCCATCGTGGTGTCGAGCCGGACCTCGGGGTAGCTCTCGGCGAGGTCGAGGAACTCGCCGTATTCGGGCATGCCCATGTGGGCCACCACGAGCCGCAGTCCGGGGTGCCGTGCCAGCACCGCCGCCACGGGGCCGGGTCCGGTGTGTGGGCCGGGCTGGGGTCCGGAACCGCAGTGGATGACCACGGGGGTGCCTGCCTCGGCGACGACGCCCCACACGGGGTCGAGCAGCGGGTCGGTTGGGTCGTAGCCGCCGACCTGCACGTGGGCCTTGAACACCCGGGCGCCACCCTCGAGGGCCGCGGTGACGTACTCGGCGGCACCGGGTTCCGGGTAGAAGGTTGCGGTGGCCAGGCAATCCGGCGTGGTCGACGCGAACTGGGCCGCCCACTGGTTGAGCCACGCCGCCATGTCCGGTTTGTGCGGATAGACCAGCGAGGTGAACGCGCGCACCCCGAAGCTGCGCAGCGTGCGGAGCCGCTCGGCCTCGTCGGTGCGGTAGGTGATGGGCCACGTGCGGCCGACCAGCGGTCCGGCGGCGTCGAAGTACTGCCACACCTTGTCCATCACGCGCCTGGGCATGAAGTGGGTGTGCACGTCGACCAGGCCTGGCAGTCCCAGGGGTTCCCAGATCGCTCGGATCGCGGCTGCCTCGTCCATCGTCCCCAGGATGTCAGGCCCGGACACGGAGAGGATGATGGGGCAGCCCGAACGCGAGGAGGATGCAGCAGATGTGGAACCCAGAGGTGTACCTGGCCTTCGCCGACCACCGAGGCCGGCCGTTCTACGAACTGCTCTCGCGGGTGCGTGCCGAGTCACCGCGCCGCGTCGTGGACCTGGGGTGCGGCCCGGGCAACCTGACGGTGACGCTGGCGCAACGCTGGCCCGACGCCGTGGTGGAGGCGGTCGACGGGTCGCCCGAGATGGTCGAGGCCGCCCGCGAACGAGGCCTCGACGCATCGCTCGGGGACCTCGCGGAGTGGGCGCCGAAGCCCGACACCGACGTCGTGGTGAGCAACGCCGCCCTGCAGTGGGTGCCGTCGCACCGTGACCTGTTGCGCCGCTGGGTGGACGCGCTGCCCGCCGGGGCGTGGATCGCGATGCAGGTCCCCGGCAACTTCGACGCGCCGTCGCACGCCGCGGTGCGCGAGCTGGCCAGCAGCCCGCCCTGGGTGGGCGCGTTGGGCGACATACCATTTCGCGTGGGCAAGGTGACCGACTCGGCGGTCGAGTACGCGGGCCTGCTCGCCGACGCCGGATGTCTGGTCGACGCGTGGGAGACCACCTACGTCCACGAGCTCACCGGTGAGCACCCGGTGCTGGACTGGATCACCGGAACCGCGCTGACACCCGTCCGGGACGCACTGGGCGACGAAGAGTGGCAACGCTTCCGGGGCGAGCTGATCCCGCGGCTGGCCGAGTCGTATCCCGCCCGGCCCGACGGGCGGACGTTCTTCCCGTTCCGCCGGATCTTCGTGGTGGCCCAGACCTAACCGTCGCGCTTGGCCTTCAGCACGTCGAGCACCTTGGCGACCTGCTCGTCGATGTCGGCGCCGGAGGTGTCCAGGACCAGGTCGGCGTTCTCCGGCGGCTCGTAGGGCGCGTCGACCCCGGTCAGGCCGGTGAGCTCCCCGGCGCGTGCCTTGGCGTAGAGGCCCTTGGGGTCCCGCTTCTCGCACTCCTCGACCGAGGTGCAGAGGTACACCTCGATGAACGGTAGCTTCGCCGCGTCGCTGAGGGCCCGGGCGGTCTCTCGGTCGGACTTCAGCGGAGACACCAGCGACGCCAGGGCCACCACGCCGGCGTCGGCGAACAGCCGCGTCAAATGACCGACGCGCCTGATGTTCTCGGTGCGATCACCAGCGGTGAAACCGAGATCGTCGGACAGCCCGTGGCGGATGTTGTCGCCGTCGAGCAAATAGGCGACGTCGCCCGCTTCGACCAGCGCGCGTTCCACGGCCACCGCCAGGGTCGACTTGCCGGACGCCGGCAGACCGGTGAACCAGATGGTGGCACCGCGCTGTCCGGTCGCGTTCCAGCGGTAGTCACGGTCGAGCGACGAAGGGTGCCAACGGATGTCGTTGCGTGTCTGTGAGCCCGGTGTGACCTCGCGCGGCTCGATGATGGTGCCCGCGCCGATGGTGTCGTTGGACGTCTCGTCGATCAGGATGAACGCACCGCTGTCGCGGTTGTCGGAATAGGGGTCGGCGACGACCACCGAGCTGGTCCGCAGGGTCACCGCGCCGATGTCGTTGACGGACAACTCGACCGGGTTGTCGAGCTCGTCGAGCGTCTCGGGGTCCAGCCGGGTGTGCAGGGCCTGGACCGTGGCGCGCACCGTCGTGCTGGTCTGCTTGAGCGCCACCCGGTCGCCGGCGCGCAGGGGCCTCTCGGTGAACCAGCACACCGTGGCGTCCAGTTCGCGGGCCAACACCGGCAGGGCGGCGTCGTCGGCGCCGCTGACGAAGACGTCGCCGCGGCCGACGTCGATGTCGTCGGCGAGTTCGATCGAGACCGACAGCGGCGCAACGGCCGTCGTGCGGTCGTCGTCGAGGGTGTCGACGGCGGTGACCGTCGAGCGGGTGCCCGCCGGAAGGGACACGACCGGGTCGCCGACGCTGATCGTCCCGGCGGCCAGGCGCCCGGTGTAGCGCCGCCGCTCGTCGGCGGTGGGCCGCGACACCCACTGAATCGGCAGACGTAGCTTGGCGGCCTCGGGCTGCGGAGCCGACAGCTCGACACCCTCCAGGTACTCCAGCAGCGTCGGCCCGGGGTACCAGGGGGTGTTCTCCGAGCGGTGCACGACGTTGTCGCCGTGCTTGGCCGCGATCGGGATGACGGTCACCTCCGCACCGCCCAGACGTGCCGCCATCCGCTGCAGCTCGGCGGAGACTTCGTCGAACCGCGTCTGGTCGAAGTCGACCAGGTCGATCTTGTTGACCGTCGCGACGAAGTGCTTGATGCCCAACAGCTTTGCGATCCTGGCGTGACGCCGGGTCTGGCGCAGCACGCCCGCGCGGGCGTCGACGAGCAGGATCGCGACGTGGGCGTTGGACGCACCGGTGAACATGTTGCGCGTGTAGCGCTCGTGTCCGGGGGTGTCGGCCAGGATGTAGCTGCGGGTGGCGGTGGAGAAGAAGCGGTACGCCACGTCGATGGTGATGCCCTGCTCGCGCTCGGCCCGCAGTCCGTCGGACAGCGCGGCCAGGTCGGCGACGCCCTCGTCGTCGGTGACGGCTTCGAGGTGGTCCAGCGGCAGGCTGTCGGTGTCGTGCATGAGTCGTCCGATGAGCGTGCTCTTGCCGTCGTCGACCGAGCCGGCGGTCGCGATGCGGAGCAGTTGGCGGGTCGTGCTCATCAGAAGTACCCCTCGCGTTTGCGGTCTTCCATCGCCGCCACCGACGTCCGGTCGTCGGCACGGGTCTCACCGCGCTCGGACACCGTGGCCGCGGAGATCTCGTCGATGACCCCGGCGATGTCGGTGGCGTGGGAGCGCACGGCCCCGGTGATGGTGAGGTCGCCGACGGTGCGGTAGCGGACCCATTCGACTGCCGAGGTCTCGTCGGCGCGCGGCTGTACGTACTTCGACACCGCGAGCAAGATGCCGTCCCTGTCCACCACCTCGCGCTGATGGGCGAAGTAGATCGACGGCAACTCCAGGCCCTCGAGTTCGATGTAGCGCCAGATGTCGAGCTCGGTCCAATTGCTCAGGGGGAACACGCGAACCTGCTCGCCCTTCTTGATTCGGCCGTTGTAGAGCGACCACGGCTCGGGACGCTGCGAGCGCGGATCCCACTGACCGAACTCGTCACGAAAGCTCAGGATGCGTTCCTTGGCCCTGGCGCGTTCCTCGTCGCGCCGCGCCCCACCGAAGGCGGCGTCGAAGCCACCGGCCTCCAGCGCGTCGAGCAACGTGCGAGTCTGCAGACGGTTGCGGGACCCGGCGGGGCCACCGACCTCCTGGACGCGGCCGCTGTCGATCGACTCCTGCACCGAGCCGACGATCAACTTGTGACCGTGTTCGGCGAGCCGGCGGTCGCGGAACTCGATGACCTCGTCGAAGTTGTGCCCGGTGTCGACGTGCAACACCGGAAACGGCAACGGAGACGGCCGAAAGGCCTTCTCCGCCAACCGAAGCAGCACGATCGAATCCTTGCCGGCCGAGAACAGGAGCACCGGCCGTTGCAGTTCGGCCACCACCTCGCGGATGATGTGCACCGACTCGGCTTCGAGCAGCCGCAGTTCGTCGACGTGCGTGTCGTCGGGTGTGTGAACGGTCATGTGGGCAGACCCTCCCTTTCGGCGTCGCGGCGATAGCGTTCCACCCAGTCGTCGGATCGCTGGTCGGCCTGGCGTTCGAGGACGGGCGGCGGGGCCAACCGCGGATCGAGCCCCAGTGCCTCGAGCACGGTGCCGACGGTGTCGGTGAGATTTCGCCACAGCACGGGATACGACACGTCGATCGGCGTGATGTGTTCCCGCGCGAACCAGTCGCGCCACCCATCCTCCTGGGCGCGCAACATTCGGACCACGTGGGCGATGGCTCCGGCGTGATACTCCGCCCGAGCGTCGCGCACGGGGTCGGGCCTGCCCCGCCACACCCGCGTCTGCACCGCGCGCCAGAACGACACCGCCTGGGACACGACGTCGGGCCGGTAGACGTGGACGAGCACCGGGTCGGAACCGACGACGTCGCGGATGGCCGACAGCAGACCGGTCCCCGAGCGGTCGGGCAGCCCCTCGGCGCGTTGCATCAGCAGCGGGGTCTGGTTCCACATCAGCTTGCCGCCCCACACGCCGTTGGGGGTTCGCCCGACGGTGCGAATGTAGTCGCGCCAGATCTCTGGCGGAGCGAGATCGGGCTTGCCCTCGTCCAGGGGGTCGAGCAGTCGCAGGATCGACTCGTCGTCGGCATCGGCGAACCATTCCCGCGGTTGCGGCGACTGGCTGGTCGCCGGCAGGTACTGGAAGAATTCCTGCGGTTCGCCGGCGACGCCCGTCGCCCGGAGCGACTCGACCAGAAGGGTGCTGCCGCTGCGCTGCGAGGCGAGCACCAGATATGCGGTCGGGGAGGGCACGAGCACGAGCCTAACCGCAGCGAAATGGCGTTGCATATTCGCCTGCGGCAGCGATTTCAACTCGTCACGAGCGCAACTATTGCGGTGTGCGGACGTCGTCGTCGACGCCTCGTCCGGCGGCCAGTGCCGACCGGCTGGGCAGTGGANTTNCCTTGATGGACCANTAGGTTTCGGTGTACCGGGCGGAGATGCGCGTGCCGGCGAANTCCGATGGTATGACGTCGTTGGTCTTCACGCGCCAATCGTTGAGGAGCAACGACAATTCGTTTGCGACGGCCTCGGATTCGCTCGTCACCACGCCGGTCAGCAGGTTGTCGCGTTCGGTGGGATCGGCGCGCAGGTCGTAGAGCTCACGGCTAGGGCGCGGCGCGGAACTCAGCGGTCCCACCACCTGACCCGGTGCGCTCTCCTCGATGTCGAGCGGCAGATCGAGAAGGGGCCGGGTGGCGTAGTTCTCGATGTAGCTGTAGTCGGTCGTCCTGATCGCGCGGATGGGATCGAAGGAGTCGTGGTAGGTCTTGGTGGTGTAGACCTCGGTGCGGACCGGGGTGGCCTCGCCGAGGTCGGTGAGAAGGCGGCTCGCGTGCGAGAGCCCGTCGACGTCGTCGGGTGTCGGCACCCCGAGGAGCTCCAGCAGGGTCGGCAGCAGGTCGACCCCGCTGAAGAGGCCGTCGTACACCCGGCCCGAGGTGCCGAACCGAGTCGGTGGCCGCACGATCGTCGCGATGCCGGTGCCCGCGTCGTAGAGCGTCGACTTGGCGCGGGGCAGGGCCGGACCGTGGTCGGTGAGGAACACCACCCACGTCGTGGCGTCGAGACCGGTCTCGGTGAGGGCGTCGAGCAGCTGGCCCACTGCCGCATCGGCGACGCTGATCGAGCCGTAGAAGTCGGCGAGATCCTCTCGGATGTCGGGCAGATCGGGCAGGTAGTCGGGCAGCTCCACGGCATCGGCGTCGGCGGGTTCGTAGCGATCCCGGGGGTAGGGCCGATGAGTCTCGAAGAAGCCTGCCGTCAGAAGGAAGGGGGTCGACGGCGGCCGCGGAGCCACGCGGTGGCCTTCTCGACGACGTACTCGCAGTAGGAGTTGGACACGTCGTACTCGTCGAACCCGAGCCGCGCCGGGAAGGACGTTTCGTGTTGCATTCCGAAGAGTGCTGTGTGCCAGCCCGATTCGCCCAACACGGCAGGCAGCGTGCGAACTCCCGCGCGATACTCCCAGCCGTGGTGCGCCAGGCCCACCAGCCCGTTGCTCTGCGGGTAGCGGCCGGTGAACAGCGATCCGCGCGACGGCGAACACAGGGGAGCGGTGGCGTGCGAGCGGGTGAAGAGGATTCCCTCGGCGGCGAGCTGATCCAGCCGGGGGCTGGATACGTCGTCATGGCCGTAGGCGCCGAGATACCGCCCGAGGTCGTGCCAGTGCACGAGGAGCACGTTGTCCGTCATCGTTGATACACCGAACATGTTCTCCGCGGAAACGGCAACCGTCGACCTCGCGCCGTGCTGTGATGGGAGGATGTCAGCTAACTCTCGATCGGCGGCCCGCTGGGGCGTTGCCGCCGCGGCACTGGGGTTGATCGCCTGCGGCGCGACGGCTCCGGCAAATGCCGAACCCACTGATCCAAATGATCCGGCCTGCGCGACGCAGCCGTGGGCCTTCGCCTGCCAGGGCGGCATGTACGACACGCCGGCTCCCATGCCGCCGTCTCCGCCGCCGATGCCCCCACCGATGGGCAGCGGCCTGCCGGGGAGCAGCATGCCCGACGGCGCGCCATACGAAGGTGGCTCCCCCGCGGGCGGCATGCCCGGCATGGGCGGGGGAATTCCCGGCATGCCCGGCTCGATCTGACGGGCGGTACGGTCAGCGGCGCGGCCGGGCCAGCCTGAGCGTCGCGTCGATGCCGGCGGCCAGGGCGCAGAGCGCGGCGACGACGGCGAGCCCCGTCGACCACCACGGCTGGTGCCCTGCCATGGAAGCGCCCGCCGAGAACCCAAGGAGCAGTACGGCGATCAGCCAACAGATCAGTCGCGTCGTACTCGTCATCCCTCAGTCATACACGCTCGG
>Ga0055540_1002179_pt1 | contig 10651 bp, 7 predicted proteins | sample AraplaCvi_mMS_r2_2_FD_55040 | JGI IMG/M metagenome (GOLD analysis project Ga0055540, IMG submission 55040) | Arabidopsis root microbial communities from North Carolina, USA - plate scrape MF_Cvi_mMS_r2 | ecosystem: Host-associated > Plants > Roots > Endosphere | place: USA: North Carolina
CTTCACGGTAGGGCGCTGGACGCGCGGGCGGCATTGGTCGACTTACCGGCGGTCGGGGCGTTGCTTTGGAATCGTCACAGCGGCAACCGCTCCCTACGTCAAGGCAGCGCGCGTTCGGTGCTGGCGGCGACGTGCAGCGTGTTGCGGTCCGCGCGTAGCTCGTCGGCGAACTCGGTGCGCTCACCGGCGATGATCTGGGCCAGGATGCGGCCAGAGATCGGTCCGGTGGCGATACCGCTGGTGTGGCCGACGTTGACGTACGATCCGTCGACCCGATCCACTACGGGCAGCCCGTCGGGCGTGGTGGATTGCAGCCCCGCCCACAGCGCGGTCACGCCAGACTGGGCGTGGGTGGGATAGCGGTCGATGACCGTCCCGATCATCGCTTGAGTGGCGCGGATGCTGATGTGCGGATTGAGCGAACCGGTGACGTCGACGCTCGATCCGATGTGCAACGAACCGTCGGGGTAGTGGGTGATGCAGTCGTCGTAGGTCCACCCGTCGCCGTCGTCGGGCTGGTGGGTGGACACGCCAGCGAAGGGATCTGGTGCGGCGAAGAGTTCCGCTCGAAACGACGAGAGAGCGGTCAGGGCGCCGCAGAATGCCACGCCCCGGGGACCGTGCAGCACGACACTGGGTCGCTGATCGATGGGTTGAGTGATGATCTGACCCATTCGCGCGGTCTGCAACGGGATGGTGATGCCTTCGGGTTCCAAGTCCCGAGCCCAGGCTCCGGTCGCCCAGACCACGCCCGCGCCGTGCACGTCGCCGCGCACCGTCCGTACGCCGGTGACGGTGTCTCCGCGGCGAATCGTCGAGAGCACCGCGGTGTTGTCGAACCGCTTGACGCCGGCCTCGGTGCACGCCTCTGCCATGGCNCGGACGAACCGTTGCGAGTCGACTTGGGAGTCCTCGGCGCAATAGACCGCACCGATAGCCGTCGACGGCAGCAGCGGCGCGTGTTTGAGGGCTTGTTTGCGGGTGACGAAGTCGACGGTCAAACCGTGCGCACGCCGATCGGCGACGTAGTCGACGAGGACCTCGTGCTGGGCGTCGGTTTCGTAGAAGAACAGCCCGCCGCGGGTGCGCAGGTCGAACCGCGTGCCGATGCGATCGGCGTATTCCTGGTACATCGCCACGCCGGCGCGGGCCAACTGCAGTTCTGTCCCGCCGCGCTGCAGCTGCAACCAGACCGCGCCGGGGTTGCGGCCGGATGCCGCGAACGCCGGGAACCGCTGTTCGATGATCGCGACGTCGAATCCCCTGTGCCGCAGCTCGAAGGCCGTGCACACCCCGGCGATGCCGGCGCCGACGACGATCACGTCGGCCGTGGCCAGTGGTTCAGTCTTCATCGACACTTCCTTTCACCCCGGCGCACCGCACGTGCACCGTTGGCGACGGCCGCTAGGCGCGCGTGACCGGTGACGCCCCACGCCGTCGCCCGCAATGTTCGCGCCGCACGGTTAGTTGCGACACTACTGTGCGCCCGCCGACGCGGTGCACTGTGACATGTCCAAAGCCACGCGCCGTTTAGCTGTAATTTTCACTATGGCCTGTGTCGCGGGGAGCGGTATGTTGGCCGGTAGCGGCTGGCCCGCAACCGCACGTGGAAACGGTGCCCGGTACGACGAAGAAGGTGGCCATGTCCGATACGGCGCCCATGTGCACGTTGGGCATGGTGTTGGCCGAACTGGGCGCTGCCGGATCGTTGATCGGCAATAGCGACACCTGGCTCAACCGTCCGGTTTCGCGCACGGTCATCTGGCTTCCCACTCTTACGCTGCCTGCGGCGGCCGACGTCCTAATCGTATGCGCCGAGTACCCCCGGGATCCGGCCACGCTGTCGTCTCTCATGAACACCTCTGGTGATCGGATGATCGTCGTTCCCGTCCCCCACGGCGGGGCAACGTCCCGCGATCTCACTGCCCTAGCGAACCGCCACGCCGTGGTGGTCCTGGAAGGGGACGACGTCGACGTCAGCGACATCGTCACCGCGTTCGCCCGGGCAAATCAGTCCACCGAGGAATCGGTGTCACGCCGGTTGGCCTCGTTGCAGCGCACGCTGAGCCAAGCGTTGTCCGACGACACGCCTGTCGAGGGCATCATGGCGCGCCTCAAACGACTGTGCAACGCCACCATCGTGGTGGTGGACCGTGCCGGAGAATCGCTGCACGCGACCGGGCCGGTGCCGTTGGCGTTGCTGTTCGCCGAGATCTCCAAGACCACCGCCGAATCGCAGATCGTCGACACCGGCGGATGGAGGGGTGTGGCCACCCGCCTCGTCGACGTAGACGCCTCCGACGAGCATCTCGGGTGGCTCGTCGCCGTGACACGGCGGCAGGGATTCCCCGATCCCTACGCCATGTCCGCGGTGCACATCGGCGCCACCCTGATCGAGGCCAACCGTCGGATGACCATCGTGGCTCGCAGTCAGGAACGCGCCGTGCGCGCTACGGTGCTGGAACAGGCGATGGCGGTGCGGCCGCAGCGACACGATCCCGAAATCGCCGGCCGCATGGCCGGTTTGGGCCTGTCCTTCACCGAAGAATTGCGGGCAGTCGCCACGCGTCCATTGCGCTCCACGCGTCGGGGTCGCGGCAGCGACGTCTTGGAGACACTGGCCAATGCGACCGCCGCAGCATTGAATGCCGCCGCGATGCCCAATCTGCAGACGGTGCGTGAACAGAGCGTGGTGACGGTGGTTCAAGGTGACGGCCCAGCGATCAGCCGCGCCCTAGCCGGCATCGGTGAGGTGCACGTCGGGATAGGGCGTCCGATCAGTGACGTCGCCGGCGTCGCCGATTCGTACCACGATGCCCAGCTCGCGGTGCGCACGCTGCGTCGAACCTCCTCGCAGTCCGCCGCGATGGCCTTCGAGGACTTCGACTTCGCCACGGCGCTGTTCTCCGAGGTTGGGTTGGACAACATGGCAAGCCGCGCCCGGCGATATCTGGGCGCGATCATCGACCGTGAGACCCTCGTCGAAGGCCTTCAGGCCTACTTCGATCACGGTCAGAACATCATCGCCGCCGCCGAGGACCTCAACATCCACCACAATTCGCTGCGCTACCGGTTGTCGAAGATCGAGACGCTCCTCGAAGTCAGCCTGAAGGACGCCGGCGACATCGCGTCGGTGTTCTTGGCGTTGACCGCACTCGATCTCAGCGGACTTCTCACCGCACGTAGTGAACGTCTCGCTGCTCGCCCAGCTGACCGCACAGGACGCGCCGCCGATGTGGCCGCCTCGGGCGCTGCGACCGAATATCCCACTGAACGAGGCGGTTTGGGCGTCGTCGTCGGCGGCAACGACTAGCCAGACCGGTCACACTGCCGTGGCGCGCCGCCGCCCCGTCAGCGCAGCCCCAAGACCGTGTCGGCGACCTGCAGCATGAGGATGTCGTTCATCCCCTCGCCGATGGCCATCAGTGGCGCGTCGCGGTAATACCGTTCCACGGGAAATTCGGCGGTGTATCCGTAACCCCCGTGAATGCGCATGGACTCCAGCGAGTTCTCGATCGCCGTTTCCGAGGCGAATACCTTGGCCATCGCCGATTCCGCACTGGCTCGGCCTTCGGCTTGGGTCTTGGTAGCCGCGTTGACGGTCAGCAGGCGAGCCGCGTCGACGTTCATCGCCATCTTGGCCAGCTTCAACTTGATCGCCTGGAAGTCCTTGATGGTGTGGCCGAACGCTTCTCGTTCACCGGCGTATCGGGTGGCGGCCTCCAGTGCCGCGCGTGCGATGCCGATCGACGCGCCGGCCATGTAGATCCGGCCGCGATCCAACGCGGACATCATCTGATAGAAACCCTGTCCTTCGGTCCCACCGAGCAGCTGACTGGTGGGCACCTCGGCATTGTCGAAGCCCAGTTCGCACAGCTCCAACCCCTTGTGTCCCAGCTTCTTCATGTCGCGGCTGATGGTGTAGCCGGGAGTATCGCGTTCGATCAGGAACAGGCTCATCCCTCGGTGCGGATGCTCGCAATGCGGGTCGGTGCGCACCAACGTCAGCAGTGGTGCGGCGTGGCGCGCTTGGGTGATCATCGTCTTGGCACCGTTGACGACGTAGGTGTCACCGTCGCGGACTGCGGTGGCGCGCAGGTTCTTCAAGTCGCTGCCCACCGCGGGTTCGGTCATCGCGATGCCGCTGGTGCACCGTCCGGCCGCCAGGTCGGGAAGGTACTTCTGCTTCTGGTCGTCGGTTCCGTAGGCACCGATCAGGAACGCGCCGCTGGCCGAACTGCCGACCACGCTGGCCAGCCCCATCCAGCCGCGGGCGAGTTCCTCGAACACCAGGGCGTAGCTGACGTAGTCGACGTCGGAGCCGCCGTATTCCTCGGGGATCGACATCCCCATGACTCCCATGTCGGCCAGCACGGGCAGCAGGTCGTCGGGGTATTCGTCGTTGGCTTCGCGTTCCATTACCGTTGGCATCACGTGTTTGTCGACGAAGTCGCGTACGACCTCGCGCAGCGCTTCGTGGTCGTCGGTGATGCCGACCATGCCGGTGTACTCAGCCACGGGTGTCTCCTGTGCGTCGTGAAAGGTGGGGGTAGGGGCCGCGCGTGCCGATCACGCGTCCTCGCTCCAGGCGTCGAATACCTGCGACAGTGTGGGAAACCACACGTCATCGTGACCGGTGACGTGTTCCAAGAAGCGTTCCAACAACAACATGTGGTGGGCCCGGCCGATGGTTTGGGGGTGCAGGGTGAACGTCAATAGGGCCCCGGGGCAGTGGGCGTAGGCGTAGTCGAAGGTGTCCTTCCACCGTGCCAACAACACGTCGTGGGACTGCATCATGGCGTTGCCCTTGAACGACTCCAGTTCGGGGAAGTCGTCGAGGTACCAGCTCACTGGAATTTCCAGGACTGCGCTGGGCGGCCCGAAGGTGTTCCCTGCCTCCAGGTCGATGTGTTCGACCATGCGCGGGTGATATGGGGTGAAGTCGCGTCCCATCAGAGAGGAGTCCCAGTCGAAGCCGTATTCGGCCAGCAGCGCCAACGTGTGGTCGGTGACGTCGAGGGCCGGTGACCGGTAACCGCGTGGCCGGCGCCCGAGCAGCGATTCATGTAGAGACAGTTGCAGTTCCAGGAGCCGGCGTTCCTCAGCCAGATCCAGCTTGGGCACGTATTCGTGGTAAACGCCGTGCGCACCGATCTCATGGCCGCGCTCGATGATCCGTTCGACTTGCGCGGGGAACGTTTGGATCGTGTGGGTGGGTACGCACCAGGTGGTGGTGATGTTGTAGCGATCGAAGCAGTCCAGGAGCCGGGGCACGCCCACTTCGGCGCCGAACTCCCCACGGGACAGGTTGGTCTGCGACGTCGAACGCATCGTGCCGATCCAGACGCTGTGCGCATCGAAGTCCGGGCCCAATGACACCGCGATCCGATGTCCATCTGGCAACCGCAGCACCATGGCGTGATCTCCTCTGTGAGGGTTAGCTGGCGTACCAGCCGCCGTCGACGTGGATCACGTCGCCGTTGATGTAGGCCGCGCCGTCGCTAGCCAGGAAGTACACGGTCGCTGCAATCTCACGGGCCTCCCCGCGACGCTTGGCGGGGATGATCATGTCGATCAGGTCGGGGTTCGCGCCTACTCCGACGTTCACGTCGGGGACGAGATCTCCGAGGATCTCCTCGGAATTGGCTCGGATGTTGGTCGCGATCGCGCCGGGCGCGACGACGTTCGCCGTGATCCCGTGCGCGCCGAGGTCGAAGGCAACCCTACGGATCAGTCCCTCCAGCCCAGCCTTGGAGGTGCTGTAGGCCAGACCGTCGGGTAGTGCGCGTTGCCCGGCGATCGAGCCGATCGCGACGATGCGGCCCCGCCGCTGGGCGACCATTGCTTCGGCCACGGGCTTGACGATGTTGAAGGTGCCGGTCAGGTTGATGCCGATTACCTTGGCCCACAACGCCGTACTGGTCTGGGCGATGCCCGCGCAGCCGTCGAAGACACCGGCGTTGCTGACCAGGACGTCGACGGATCCGGCCTCTTTGACGACGTGCGCCACCAANCCGGCCGCGGCCTCGGCGTCGGTGACGTCGAGGTGGTGGGCGGTGGCGTACGGCGACGACAGCGANGTGACGACGTCGTCGAGGCGGGGCTTGGACAGGTCCGCCAGGAACACCCGGTCTCCCGACTCGACGAACTGCGCGGCGATGGCCGCACCGATGCCGCTGCCGGCACCGGTGACGATGACGTTGCGCATGCTGGTCCTTTCAGCCTGAGAGGTGGGTGCGCCGCAATATCGAGGTCGGCGTGGATTGCCCGGTCAGTCGCGGGTCTTGAACATGACCAGCCACTGTCCGTCCTGGCATACCTCGTTGCGCTGGTTGAGCACGCTGACGTCGAAGGTGACGACACCGCGGTCGGGCTTGGAGGAGGAAGGGCGAACCGCGGCGACGGTCTGCTCCACATGAATCGTGTCACCGATCTTGACCGCAGCCTTCAGATTCCACGTCATGCCGAGGAAGGCGATCGCGGTGCCTTCTTTGATGCCTAGCCGCGATTCCAGCCCCGTTGCGATGGCGAAGACGCCGGGCCCGTGGAAGATGCGCCCACCGAACTGAGTCTTCTTCGCAAACTCCTCGTCTGTGTGGAGGGGGTTGTAGTCACCCGAAATGCCGGCGAAGTTGGTCACGTCAGCGTCGGTGATGGTCCGCGCCGGGGTGATCCAGTGCTGCCCCTCCTCGAAGTCCTCGAGGTGCATTCCCCGGTCCGTCGATGTCGCGGTTGTCGCGTGTGTCATGGGCGCTCCTCACCAGAAAGACTGTCCCGCCCAGTGTGTCGGTTCGGTGGACACTGAGACACTGTGAACGCCACTGAACAGTAGTCGGTTCGTTGGAACAATTACTGCACCAGAACGTGGCCGGTGTCCCGCGCTCACCGGGACTCGTCCTAGGACCGCAGGGTCTGCAGAGCCATCCCCGCGCCGACGCGCACCTGCGGGTCGTCCATCCCGGCGTCGAGCCGATCCTCGATCTTCGATCTTCGATCTTCGCAAGACATTGCGGGCCGTCGTGACCGCGTCGACCGACGAGTTCGACTGGTGGACCTCGGTCAGCTCGGCGACGAGCAGTTCGTCGCGGGCCGTCGAGTCTCGACGGGCCGCGATTGCGGTGCTNGACAGACATCTGTANGCGCCGCTGGCTTCTCAAGAGCGGTCCGGGAGGCGTCTCGCCACCGCGTTAAGAGCGGTGCTGCCTTTGCCAGCTAGCTAGCTGNANTGACCATCCGCCGGAGCACTGCCACGGCGTCGGAAAGCGCTTGTTGGTCTTCGTGGCTCAAGCGCGAAATCCGACTCTGGCGGCGTTGGTGGTGCGCCTGTGTCGCCGAATTCAGCGCCCAGGCACCGTAATTGGTGAGTGCGACGACCGAATTGCGAGTCTCGGGAGTAGTCGACGGTCGGCAGAGCAGACCGCGGCGTGTCAGCCGGCTGACGTTTATCGACATCGTCGATAGCGTCACACCAGCGGCATTCGCCAACTCGGATACCCGAATGCGTCCCCGCTCGGCGACCACGCGCAGTACGACGTACTGCGCGTTCGTCAGCTCTCCTGCTAACTGCCCTTCGACGTCGTCTTGGCGGCCGGATACGTAGAGCTTGGCCAGGACAGTCAGCAGCGAGTCGGATAACTCCGTGAGATCGACACGGCCGCCCTCAACTGAATGGTCACACACGGCGCGGGGATTCAAGACCCTTGAGGCGAGGCACTGGACGCCGTATCCAGAGGCGGTTGAACGGTTTTGGGCCAAGCCGCCGGCAGCGGCCGCACCCTGAGGCGTTGCGGCCACCAGAACCACCGCCCCAACAGGGTCGCGATCGACGGCGTCATGAACGTTCGGACGATCAGGGTGTCGAAGACCAACCCGAGACCGATCGTCGTACCCACCTGTCCGATGACCCGCATGTCGCTGACCGCCATGGCCGTCATCGTCAAGGCAAAGAGCATCGCTGCCGCCGTGACGACCGAACCACTACCACCCAGGGTGCGGATGATCCCAGTCCTGACTCCCGCGTGCACTTCCTCCTTGAGACGCGACACCACCAGCAGGTTGTAGTCGGCGCCGACCGCCAAGAGGATGATCAACGCCATCGGCAACACCATCCAGTGCAACTCGAGCCCAATCAGGTGCTGCCACACCAACACCGAGATGCCGAATGACGCGCACAGCGACATCGCGACCGCGCCGACGATCACCGCAGCCGCCACGATGGCACGGGTGATGATCAACATGATGAGGAAGATGAGGCCCAGCGCCGCGATGCCCGCAATCATCAGGTCGTACTTCGTCCCGTCGGCCATGTCCTTGAACGTGGCAGCGGTACCACCCAGATAGATCTTGGCACCCTCCAGCGGCGTGCCCTTCAACGCTTCCTGCGCCGCGTCCTTGATCGCGTCGATCTTGGAGATGGCATCGGCAGACATCGGATCGCCTTCGTGGGCGATGATGAAGCGAACGGCGTGCCCGTCCGGGGACAGGAACTGTTCCATGCCCCGCTTGAACTCGGGATTCTCGAACGCCTCCGGCGGCAAGTAGAACGAGTCGTCGTTCTTCGCGGCGTCGAACGCCTTCCCCATCGCACTGGAGTCCTTCTGCATCTCGGTCATCTGCTGCTGCATACCGTTTTGCGTCTGGTACGTCGTCAGCATCATCTGCTTCATCGACTTCATCGTGTCGATCATCGCCGGCATGAGCGAAACCATTTGCGGCATCAAGGCGTTGAGTCGTTCCAGATCCGGCACCATCTGCTGGATGCTGTCGGTCATGGCGCTGATGCCGTCGAGCGCGTCGAAGATGGATCTCAGCGCCGCGCACACGGGGATGTCGTAACAGTGCGGCTCCCAATAGAAGTAGCTGCGCAGGGGCCGGAAGAAGTCGTCGAAGTTCGCCATCTGATCGCGCACTTCGGCNACCGTGATCGCCATGTTCTTCGTCTTGGTGACCATCTGGTTCGTGGTGGCCGCCATGTCGAGGGTGATGCTCTGCATCTTCTGCATAGACTCGATGTTCTTCTGCATGTCGTCGGCCTGCTTGAGCATGTCGGCTGACCGATCGCCCTGGAACTGCTCGTTGAGCTTGCTCAACATGCTCTGCTGCGAGATGGCGTACGGGATGGTGGTGTGGTCGATCGGCAGCCCGTCTGGTCGGGTGATCGTCTGGACCCGCCCGATTCCCTTGACGCCAAAGACCGCCTTGGCCACCTTGTCGATCACCAAGAAGTCGGAGGGATTTCGGAGATCCTTGTCGGTCTCGATCATCAACATCTCGGGATTGAGTCGCGCCGGCGAGAAATGCCGTTGGGCTGCGGCGTATCCGAGGTTCGACGGCACGTCATTCGGGAGGTACAACCGATCGTCGTAACTGGTCTTGTAGCTTGGCAAGGCAAGCAAACCGATCATCGAGATCACCAGCGTGCCTATCAGGATCGGCCCCGGCCACCGCACCACGGCGGCGCCGATCTTGCGCCAACCGCGTCCGTGCATCGCACGTTTGGGGTCGAGCAGCCCGAACTTCCCAGACAGCGTGACCAACGCCGGGCCGAAGGTCAACGCGTATGCGATGAGAATCAGCATGCCGATCGCCAATGGGACGCCGAGAGTCTGGAAGTACGGCAGCCGGGTGAAGCTCAGGCAGAAGGTGGCGCCGGCGATGGTCAAACCGGAGCCGACCACGACGTGGGCCGTGCTGCCAAACATGGTGTAGTAGGCGGCTTCACGATCCTGCCCATGACTGCGCGCTTCCTGATAGCGCCCGATCAAGAAGATGGCGTAGTCGACGGCGATGGCCATGGCCAGGGTGACAACCAGGGTCGTCGCGAACGTCGAGAGTCCGATGACNTCGTGATAGCCAAGAAACGCAATGGCTCCGCGCACGGTCGCCAGGCCCAACAGGAGCATTCCCATGATGAGCGCCGTGGTGACGATCGAGCGGAAGTAGAGCAGTAGGAACGCGAAGATGACGATGAGCGTCAGCGTCTCGATCATCCGCATGCTGGAGTGGCCGATCTCCTGCTGCTCGGAGGCCAGCGCCGAGCCACCGGTGACATATGCCTTGACGCCGGGTGGAGCCTGGATGCCGTCGATGACTCGGTGCACGGCGGCAACGGACTCGTTGGACTTCGCTTCACCCTGGTTGCCAGCGAGGTACACCTGGACGAACGCGGCCTTGCCGTCACCGCTTTGGGCACCCGTTGCCGTCAGCGGGTCACTCCACAGGTCTTCGACGTGTTCGACGTGTGTGGTGTCTGCACGCAGGCCCGCAATCATCTTCGCGTAGAAGTCCTTCGCCGGCGCCTCGAGCGGGTTATCGCCCTCCAGCACGATCATTACCGAGCTGTCCGACTTGTACAGCTGAAAGACCTCACCGATGCGCTGCATGGCGACAGTCGCGGGCGCCCCCTTGGGACTCATGGACACCGACCGCATTTCGCCGACCTTCTCGAGCTGCGGGGTGGACACGTTCAGGAACACCGCCAATGCCACCCACGCGATCACGATGGGCACCGCTAGCCGGCGGAATACCCTTGCCATGCCACCGAAGTGGGCCGAGCGATGGGCGGGCACTGGGATCTCCTCAGTCACCGCGTCGTCCTGCGGCGTGTTCATGCGGACTTCACGATGCAGTAGGTCTGAGCGTTGTAGCCGTC
>Ga0055540_1002181_pt1 | contig 10644 bp, 11 predicted proteins | sample AraplaCvi_mMS_r2_2_FD_55040 | JGI IMG/M metagenome (GOLD analysis project Ga0055540, IMG submission 55040) | Arabidopsis root microbial communities from North Carolina, USA - plate scrape MF_Cvi_mMS_r2 | ecosystem: Host-associated > Plants > Roots > Endosphere | place: USA: North Carolina
GTCGTCGACACCATCGTGCGTGCCGTCCACAAGGGCGACAGCGTCACCATCACCGGCTTCGGCGTGTTCGAGCAGCGTCGCCGCGCCGCCCGTGTTGCGCGCAACCCGCGCACCGGCGAGACCGTCAAGGTCAAGCCGACGTCCGTCCCGGCATTCCGTCCCGGGGCTCAGTTCAAGGCCGTTGTCTCTGGCGCACAGCGTCTCCCGTCGGAGGGACCCGCCGTCAAGCGCGGTGCGACCGCCGCACCCGCCAAGAGGACCGCCGCCAAGAAGGCCGTCAAGAAGGCCGCCACCAAGGCGCCGGCCAAGAAGACGACCGCCACCAAGGCGGCGCCGGCCAAGAAGACCACGGCCACCAAGGCGCCCGCCAAGACCGCGGCCACCAAGTCCGCTGCCACCAAGGCGCCGGCCAAGAAGACGACGGCCACCAAGGCGCCCGCCAAGAAGACGACGGCCACCAAGGCGCCCGCCAAGAAGACCACGGCCACCAAGGCGCCCGCCAAGACCGCCGCCACCAAGGCGCCGGCCAAGAAGGCTCCGGTCAAGAAGGCCGCCACCAAGGCGGCGCCGGCCAAGAAGACCACGGCCACCAAGGCGCCCGCGAAGAAGGCTCCCGCCAAGAAGGGCCGCAAGTAGCAACAGTCGCGGAATTCACTTCCGGTACCAGGCACGCCGTGGATCGTCGAGATCCACGGCGTGTCTTCGTTGAATCACCCGTCGGCGGCCAGCGGGCTGCCGATGTGGTCGGCCGCGATCAACGTGTCACCGGCCAGCGACAGCACCCACGTGCTGCCCTTGCGGTTGCGTGACTTGTCCGGACGTACCCCGTCACGGTCGCACCACCACGCGATGAGATCCGGAATCACCTTGCCCTGAGAACAAATCGCCGGCGTGCCGTCGGTGGCGGCGATCTCCAACAGACGCCGCCGGGCGGGTCCGTGGGAGTCGGCGTAGGCCTCCTCCGTCAGCGTGGGCTCGTCATTGATCGGCACGCCCAACTCCTCGGCCAGCGGGCCGACCGTCTGATGACACCGCACCCTGGGAGCGGCGTGGACGTCGGTGGCGCCGAAGGCCAACAGCTGGCCCACCAGGGACTCGGCCTGCGCCCGACCGTGCTTGTCCAGTGGACGCTTGCAGTCGTCACCCTTGTATCTGGCCTTGCTGCCCGCCGTGCCGTGCCGCACGACGAGGACCGTGCGAGTGTCGGCCGGTTTCTTGGCGAAGCGGCGCAGCACCTTCCGGTCGAGCGGGTATTGCAGCCGTTTGAGGGCAGCGGCGGGGGACAGCCACACGAGTTCGTCGACCTCGTCGTTGGCGGTGAACTCCCCGCCCAGTGCGCGTGCGGCCCAATACCGCACGTGCTTGACGCCGGAATCCACCGGGTAGCTGACCGCGGCCAGCCGCCTACCCAGCTCCGAGGCGAACCCCGTCTCCTCGTGGATCTCGCGCACCGCGGTCACCGGCTCGGTCTCACCCGGGTCCACCTTGCCCTTGGGCAACGACCAGTCGTCGTACCGCGGCCGGTGCACGACCGCCACCAGAGGCGGTGCGGCGTCACCGGAGTCCTCGTCGGGCCGCCACAGCACCGCGCCGGCCGCTGACGTCACCCTCTTGGCCGTCGAGGACGGCGTCTTCTTCGTCACCTCAACTCCTGCAGGTCATTCGAGAACGCGACGATGGGCACGTCCGCCGGCGTCACGGCTGCCGGTGACGTTCCATCAGCGAGACCTGGTGGTCGCGCACCGTCTCGCCCTCGTGCGGCGAGGCGGTCCAGTGACCGTCGGCGCCCAGTTCCCAGCACCTGGTGGTCGGGTCCAAGGCGGAGGTGAAGACGTCGTCGAGCTGATCGGCCAACCTCGGATCCTTCACCTGTGCCATCACCTCGACGCGACGGTCGAGATTACGATGCATCATGTCGGCGCTGCCGATCCAGAACTCGTCGATGGCGCGAAAGTGAATGATTCGCGAATGTTCGAGGAACCGCCCGAGAATCGAGCGCACGGTGACGTTCTCGGAGAAGCCGGCCACCCCCGGGCGCAGCGCGCAGATCCCACGCACCACGACCTCCACCGGCACTCCGGCCTGTGAGGCACGGTAGAGCGCGTCGATCACCTGCTCGTCGACGAGCGCGTTGGCCTTCATCCGAATTCGAGCGTCGGCGCCGTCACGGTGAGCGGCGATCTCACGCTCGATGCGTTCGACGATGCCCCGGCGCACCCCGTACGGGGCCACCAGCAGATTGCGGTAGGAGACCTTGCGGGAGTATCCGGTAAGGGAATTGAAGAGATCGGTCAGGTCGGCGCCGATGTCGGGGGAGGCGGTCAACAACCCCACGTCCTCGTAGAGACGAGAGGTCTTGGGGTTGTAGTTGCCCGTGCCGATGTGGCAGTAGCGCCGAATGGTGGACCCCTCGCGGCGCACGACCAGGCATGTCTTGCAATGGGTCTTGAGACCGATCAGACCGTAGACCACGTGCACGCCGGCCTGTTCCAGGGCGCGTGCCCACTTGATGTTGGCCTGCTCGTCGAAGCGGGCCTTGATCTCCACCAGGGCCACCACCTGCTTGCCGGCCTCGGCGGCGTCGATCAGCGCGCTCACGATCGGCGAGTCACCGGACGTGCGGTACAGCGTCTGCTTGATGGCCAACACGTTCGGATCCGCGGCGGCCTGCTCGATGAAGCGTTGCACCGTCGTGGAGAACGAGTCATACGGGTGGTGCACCAGCACGTCCCCGTCACGCAGCGTCGCGAAGATGCTCTTGGGCGTCTCGCGTTCACCNAAGGCCGGCGGCGTNGCGGGCACGAACGGCGGATCCTTCAGGGCGGGCCGGTCGACTCCGTAGATCTGCCACAGCGACGACAGATCCAGCAGGCCGGGCACCTCGATCACGTCACCGGGATGGACGTCGAGTTCGCGCAGCAGCAGTTCGAGCATGTTCTCGGTCATGTCGTCGGCGACCTCCAGGCGCACCGGCGATCCGAAGCGACGTCGCGCGAGTTCTCGCTCCAGGGCCTGCAACAGGTCCTCGTCGCGGTCCTCCTCGACTTCGAAGTCCGCGTTGCGGGTGATGCGGAAGGCGTGGTGCTCGACGACCTCCAGGCCGGGGAACAGCACCGAGAGGAACGCCGAGATCAGTTCCTCCATCGGGAGGAACCGGATGGCCGCACCGCCCTCGCGGGGACCGAGTTCGACGAAGCGGTCGACGTTGTCCGGGACCTTGATTCGCGCGAAGTGCTGAGTGCCGTCCTCGGGCTGGCGGACCGTGATCGCCAGGTTCAAGCTCAACCCGCTCACGAAGGGGAACGGGTGGGCGGGGTCGACGGCCAGCGGAGTGAGGACCGGGAACACCTGCTCGTGGAAGTACACCGACAGCCGCGAGCGTTCGTCGTCGTCGAGCTGGGCCCACGTCACCACGATGATGCCCTCGTCGGCCAGCGCCGGCCGCACCGACTCCATGAAGACCTTCGCGTGCCTGCTGGCCAACTGTTGCGTGCGTTCGCTGATGCGCCGCAACTGCTCACGAGGCGAAAGGCCGTCGGCCGAGCGAACGGAGAGGCCCATCTCGTCGCGGCGCTTGAGGCCGGCGACGCGAACCATGTAGAACTCGTCGAGATTCGAGGCAAAGATCGCCAGGAACTTGGCCCGCTCCAACAGCGCCAGCGACGGGTCGGCCGCCAACGCCAGCACCCGGGAATTGAAGTCCAGCCAGCTCAATTCGCGGTTGAGATAGCGGTCGTCGGGCAAGGCCTCGGCGGGGTCGACGACGCCCGTGGTGGTGGCGGGCGGAGCGTCGGGCGTACTTCCGTCCGATACCCAGTCCGTGGTGGAAGGTCGTGTCTCGGCTTCGGTCACACCGACGATCATCCACCATGCCGGGCGGCAGGTGCTAGGTGCCGCCGACGGTGTTCTTGGTGACGGCCCCCACGCCGAGACCCAGCGCCGTAGCGAGGTCGTCGGGGGTGTCGATGTCGCAGCGCAGTCCCGGCCACCCGCCGGTCAATTCGACCGCGCCCGAATCACGATGGCGCCGTGCCGAATTCGAGCCGAACACCGGCTCGAGCGGAACGCCGAAGGCGAAGAGCGCCGAGGTGCCCGTGCCGTGCCGGTCGCTGACGAAACTGCGCGGGTGGCGGCGGGCCTTGGCGATGGCCTCGGCCAGCTCGCGCGCTTGCAGCGCCGGCAGATCGCCCTGCAGGACGCCCACATTCGGGGTCTCCGCACGGATCAACGCCTCGGCGACCGCGATCGCGTTGTTCAGCGGGTCGGGATGTCCCGCCGGGGTGGGATCGTCGACGACCCGGGCGCCGATCTCGCGGGCGGCCTCGGCGGCCACCGGGTCGGGGGTCACCACGGTGATGGTGCGCACCGACACCACCGACGATGCGGCGGTGATGGTGTCCAGCAGCATGGCCAACACGACGCCTTCGCGGTCGCCGGGGGAGAACGCCGAGGCAAGGCGCGTCTTGGCTGCGCTCAACCGCTTCACCGCGACGATCAGCCCAAGCTTCTCCTCGCTCACCCTGGTCACGCCCGTCATCCTGCCATCAGCACGACTCAGGCTAGATTTGTTCCCGTGGTCAGGGCAGCGGTGATGGGTGCGGGGGCGTGGGGAACTGCGCTGGCCAAGGTTCTCGCCGACGCGGGCAACGAGGTCACCCTGTGGTCGCGGCGCGCCGAGGTGGCCGACGAGATCAACGCCACCCACCGCAACACCCGCTACGGCGGTGACGTAGAACTGCCTGCGTCGATTCGCGCCACCGGGGACGCCGCCGTCGCCCTCGACGGCGCCTGCACCGTGCTGCTGGCGGTGCCCTCGCAGACGTTGCGCGCCAACCTGCAGCCCTGGCGCGACCACATCGGCGCCGACACCACGCTGGTGAGCGTGGCCAAGGGCATCGAGCTCGACACCCTGCTGCGGATGAGTCAGGTCATCGTCCAGGTCACCGGTGTCGACCCCACGCGCGTCGCGGTGGTCACCGGTCCCAACCTCGCCAGCGAGGTACTCGACGAGCAGCCCGCCGCCACCGTCGTCGCGTGCACCGACTCGGGCCGTGCGGTGACCCTGCAACGCGCCCTCTCCACCGGATACTTCCGTCCCTACACCAACTCCGACGTCGTCGGNGCCGAGATNGGNGGCGCGTGCAAGAACGTCATCGCCCTGGCCTGCGGCATGGCTGCCGGCGTTGGCCTCGGGGAGAACACCGCGGCGGCGATCATCACCCGCGGCCTCGCGGAGATCATGCGACTCGGACTTGCCCTGGGCGCCAAGGGCGCCACGCTCGCCGGGCTCGCCGGTGTCGGCGATTTGGTGGCCACCTGCACCTCACCCCAGTCGCGCAACCGGTCGTTCGGGGCACGCCTGGGGCGGGGCGCGACGATGGAGTCCGCGCAACGCGACGCGGGCGGTCACGTGGCCGAGGGCGTGACCTCCTGTCAGTCGGTGCTCGCGCTGGCCGCGAGCTACGACGTCGAGATGCCCCTCACCGACGCGGTGAACCGGGTGTGCCATCGGGGCCTGTCCGTCGACGCCGCGGTGGCCCTGCTCCTCGGCCGCAGCACGAAACCGGAATGAGCGCCATGAGCGGTCAGTACGGAGACTCCACTCGCAGTGTCAAAGCCGCTGCGTCTGAACACGTTCCGGGTCGGCCGGTGTCCTCGCCGCCGGTGCCNGCCTCGGCCTATCACCTCTCGGCCGACGAGTCCGCGCCCGGCGACACCTACGGCCGCAGCTCCAATCCCACCTGGCGCCAGCTCGAATCGGCGCTGGCCGACCTCGAGGGCGCCACGTCGGCGCTGACCTTCGGCTCCGGCATGGCGGCCATCACCTCGGTGCTGCGCGTCCTGGCCACCCCGGGCACGACCCTGGTGGTCCCCGCCGACGGGTACTACCAGGTACGCCTCTTCGCCGCGGAGTACCTCGCCCCCCGCGGCGTGACCGTCCGCGAGGTGCGCGCGGCAGACATGTGCGCCGCCGCCGAGTCCGCCGACGTGGTGATGGCCGAGACCCCGGTCAACCCCACCCTCGANGTCGTCGACCTGCANGCGCTGGCGATCACCTGCCGCAGCCGCGGCGCCACCCTCGTCGTCGACAACACCGCGCCGACACCGCTTGGGCAGCAACCCCTCTCGCTCGGCGCCGACCTCGTGGTCGCCAGTGCCACCAAGGCGTTGTCGGGGCACAGCGACCTGCTCGCCGGATACGTCGCGAGTTGCCACGCCGAGGTGATGGCAGCCGTCGAACGCGAGCGGCTGCTCTCCGGAGCGATCCTCGGCCCGTTCGAGGCGTGGCTGGCACTGCGCAGCCTCGGCAGCGCCGGGCTGCGCTTCGAGCGGCAATGCCACAACGCGATGGCGGCGGCCCTGATGCTGCGCGAGCATCCCGCGGTCCGNTCGGTGCGCTACCCGGGGCTGCCCGAGGACCCTGCCCACGCGGTGGCCTGCCGTCAGATGCGGCGTTTCGGCGGNCTCGTCTCCTTCGAACTGGCCGACGCCGCNGCCGTACACCGCCTCGTCGAGCGCAGCGACCTGCTGGTCGCGGCCACCAGTTTCGGTGGCCTNCACAGCTGCCTGGACCGTCGTGCGCGGTGGGGGGATCCGGTCNCCGACGGGTTCGCGCGGCTGTCCCTGGGCATCGAGGACACCGACGATGTGATCGCCGACCTNAGCGCGGCGCTGGGCTAGCGGTAGCCTCTCTAGGTTGTGACCGACAGCTCGAGCCCCCGTGTCCGCGTCGCCGTCGTCTACGGCGGACGAAGCTCCGAGCACGCCATCTCGTGCGTTTCGGCAGGCAGCATTCTGCGCAACCTCGATCCGGAACGCTTCGACGTCGTCGCCGTCGGCATCACCCCCGAGGGCTCCTGGGTGCTGACCGACGGTGGTCACGAATCGCTGGCCATCACCGACGGCCGGCTCCCGGAGGTCACCAGCGCGGCGGGCACGGCGCTCGCCCTGGCTCCCGACCCCGGCCGCCGCGGCGAGCTGCTGTCGCTGGGCCAGGCGCCGGGTGACGTCCTGGCCTCGGTGGACGTCGTCTTCCCTGTGCTGCACGGACCCTACGGTGAGGACGGCACCATTCAGGGGCTGCTCGAGCTCGCGGGAGTGCCCTACGTCGGCGCCGGGGTGTTGGCCAGCGCGGCGGGGATGGACAAGGAGTTCACCAAGAAGCTGCTCGCCGCCGAGGGCCTGCCCATCGGTGACCAGGTGGTCCTGCGCGCCCACGACGAGACCCTCGACCTCGAGGACCGCGAGCGCCTCGGGCTGCCCGTGTTCGTCAAGCCCGCCCGCGGCGGCTCGTCGATCGGCGTCAGCCGGGTGACCGCCTGGGACGAGCTGCCCGCGGCCATCGCCCACGCCCGCCGTCACGACCCCAAGGTCATCGTCGAGGCTGCGGTGCCCGGCCGCGAACTGGAGTGCGGCGTGCTCGAATTCCCCGACGGTCACGTCGAGGCCAGCACGGTGGGGGAGATTCGGGTGGCCGGCGTCCGCGGCCGCGAGGACGCGTTCTACGACTTCGCCACCAAGTACTTGGAGGACGCCGCGGAGCTGGACGTGCCAGCCAAGGTCGACGACGAGATCGCCGACGAGATACGTCGACTGGCGATCAAGGCGTTCCGGGCGATCGACTGTCAGGGCCTGGCCCGCGTCGACTTCTTCCTCACCGACGACGGCCCGGTGATCAACGAGATCAACACTATGCCGGGGTTCACCACGATCTCCATGTATCCGCGGATGTGGGCCGCCAGCGGCGTGGACTATCCGACGCTACTGGCCGCCATGGTCGACACCGCGGTGGCCAGGGGCACCGGGCTGCGCTAACGCACCGGCCCGGGATCGGGCGTGACCGCGGGCAGCGCCTTGGACACCGCCCGCGACAGCAGCTGGATCGGCGTCGCGCCGGAACCCTCGGGCAGGGTCAACGCGACGTACACCGGGCGGTCGACGGCGACCCACGTGGTGCGGCCGTCCCCGGGAATCCGGAACCACAGCACGTCGTCGACGGCCTGAAGGGGCGCACTGGCGGAGAAGTCGTCGGGCCGGTCNATTCCACATCGCAGGACCACCAGGTCGCCGCCCGGTTNGGCCTGCCATGCGGCGGTGCTCAGCGGCACGGGCGCCATGGCCTCGGCGCGGTGGTAGTCGTCGAGGTCGTCGGGGAGGTTGGACATCAGCGCCTTGCAGCCGTCACTGCCCGCCTGGGGTGCCGGTGCGGCCGCGATGGCCACCGGAGCGGGCGGCGGCGTCTTCTCCCGGGTGGCCGCGACCGCCAGCAGGGCGACGACGGCGACGACCGCGACGCCGACCGCCGCGACCAGGACTCGACGGGGCGGTCCGTCGGAGACGGCCTCGGGATCTGCGGGCGAAACGGACTCGGTCACCCCTGCACTCTAGGAGTGCTCCGCTCCGGCGACGGGACACGTCAGGGTGCGGGTGATGCCGGTCACGGCCTGGACGCTGGGCACGACGACCGACTGCAGCTCCGACGGCGTCTGTGCCGTCACGCGCACCACGACGTCGTAGGGGCCGGTGACGTACTCCGCCGACGACACCCCCGGCAGCGCGCCGAGCTGCTTGGCCACCACTTCGGCACGACCGACCTCGGTCTGAATCAGCATGAATGCCTCGACCACTCGCGCCGTCCTCCGTTCGGGCTGCATAGACTCCACGCCGCAGGGACCCAAACCTACCGCAGGTCGCGCCGGTGTTCAGGACTCGCAATCGAGGGGTGACATGGCTGACGACGAGCGCGCCGAGACGCTGGGAGACCTGGGCGAGTTCACGGTGATCGACCGAATCGTGGCGGGTCGTGCGCATCCGCCTGGCGTGCTCGTCGGCCCCGGTGACGACGCCGCGGTGGTCACGGCGCCCGACGGACGAGTGGCGGTGTCGACCGACATGTTGGTCGAGGGCAGGCACTTTCGCCTCGACTGGTCCACTCCCTACGACGTCGGCCGCAAGGCGATCGCGCAGAACGCCGCGGACGTCGAGGCCATGGGTGCGGCGGCGACGTCGTTCGTGGTGGCGTTCGGCGCGCCCGCGGACACCCCCGGTACCGCCGCGCANGAACTCTCCGACGGCATGTGGGCCGAGGCCGCGCCCCTGGGGGCCGGCATCGTCGGCGGCGATCTGGTCGCCGCGCCGCTGTGGGTGGTCTCGGTCACGGTGCTCGGCGACCTGGCCGGCCGGTCCGCCGTCCTGCTCGGCGGCGCACGACCGGGCGACACGGTGGCCGTCGTCGGCGCCCTCGGACGATCGGGAGCGGGATTGGCGTTGTGGCGCAACGACGTCGACGGCTTCACCGATCTTCGGCGCGATCACCTCGTGCCGGCGGTGCCCTACGGCCAGGGCCGGGTGGCCGCCGACGCCGGCGCCACCGCGATGACCGACGTCTCCGACGGGTTGCTCGCCGATCTGCGTCACGTCGCCGACGCCTCGGCCGTGGGGGTGGACCTGTCCCGCGAGTCGCTGGCCGCCGACCACGACGCCGTCGCGGCGGCGGCCGCCGAAGTCGGGGAGGACCCGTGGGGTCTGGTGCTCGGCGGCGGTGAGGACCACGCGCTGGTCGCCACGTTCCCCGGGGAGGTGCCCGCCGGGTGGCGTGCCGTCGGCGTGGTGCTCGAGGGCCCGGCGCGGGTGCTGGTCGACGGGGTCCCGTGGACCGGCCCCGGGGGCTGGCGCTCGTTCTGAGCTCACCGGCCGCTAGGTTGACCTCTCGTGACTGCGCGCCCTCTCTCCGAACTCGTCGACCCCGGGTGGGCGACCGCCCTGGCCCCGGTCGAGGACCACGTCGCCCGGATGGGCGAATTCCTGCGCTCCGAGATCGCCGCGGGTCAGCGCTATCTGCCCGCGGGGGAGAACGTGCTGCGCGCCTTCACCTTTCCGCTCGAGAAGGTGCGTGTGCTCGTCGTCGGGCAGGATCCATACCCGACCCCCGGGCATGCGGTGGGCTTGAGCTTCTCGGTGGCGCCCGACGTCCGTCCGCTGCCGCGCAGCCTGGACAACGTCTTCAAGGAATACGTGACCGATCTGGGCCATCCCGCACCCACGTGCGGTGACCTGACGCCGTGGGCCGAGCAGGGCGTGATGATGCTCAACAGGGTGCTGACGGTGCGAGCGGGCAGCCCGGCCTCGCATCGCGGAAAGGGCTGGGAAGCCGTCACCGACTGTGCGATCCGGGCCCTGGTGGACCGGCCGTCGCCGTTGGTGGCGGTGCTGTGGGGCCGCGACGCGCAGACGCTGAAGCCGATGCTGACGGGTGCGCACTGCGCNACCATCGAATCGGTGCATCCGTCGCCGTTGTCGGCGTCGCGGGGATTCTTCGGCTCGCGGCCCTTCAGTCGGGCCAACGAGCTACTCGCCGAGCTGGGTGGGGAACCCGTCGACTGGCGGCTGCCCTAGGGGCGGGCCGCCCGGCGATCAGCCGCGCGAGACCTTGCCGGCCTTGATGCACGAGGTGCAGGCGTTGATGCGCTTCTTGTTGCCACCGGGGCGAGAGACGGCGTGCACCGTCTGGATGTTCGGGTCCCACCGGCGGTTCGTCCGACGGTGGGAGTGCGACACCGACTTGCCGAAGCCGGGGCCCTTTCCGCAGACATCGCAAACCGCAGCCATGTGAAACTCCTTGATCGGTACTGGGGGCCAACGACC
>Ga0055540_1002183_pt1 | contig 10638 bp, 11 predicted proteins | sample AraplaCvi_mMS_r2_2_FD_55040 | JGI IMG/M metagenome (GOLD analysis project Ga0055540, IMG submission 55040) | Arabidopsis root microbial communities from North Carolina, USA - plate scrape MF_Cvi_mMS_r2 | ecosystem: Host-associated > Plants > Roots > Endosphere | place: USA: North Carolina
CACCATGAATTCCGAAAGACGTTCCCGCCGTTGTGCTTCGGCGTGTCGGTAGGCCTGCGCCACCCGCGGTCCGAGCGCGCCGCCGCCGAAGACGAAGCCGCCGTCGGACACGTCGAAGCCGTCCTCCTCGTCCTCTGCCGAGCCGATGGCGGGCAGGTCCGCGATCATCGCCCACATCACGTCGTGGCGGGCGGTGAGCCGGGACACCACGCCTGCGAGCCGGTCGTCGGGGTCCGGCTCGTCGGAGACCACGAACAGCAGCAGCGGCCGGCGTTGGTGGCGGGCCACCCAGTCCAGCTGGGTGGCGATGCGACTCGACGACGGACTCGTCCCGGCGTGATCGGCGAAGCGGTGCAGCATGTGCTCGACATGGGTCTCGCCTCGCCGCAACCGCACGTCCACGCTGCCGCGGGCGTCGCCGAACACGAGGCCGATCTCGTCGGAGCGACGCAGGGTGATGAGCCCCATCGCCCCGATGACGTTGGCGGCGACGTCGCGCTTGAGCTCCCCGGACGGCGCGGTGGCCGACATGTTCCGGCCCGCGTCGGCGACCACCATGATCTTGTGGTGCTTCTCGGTGACGAAGCGCTTGATTAGCACCTGACCCGAGCGGGCCGAGGCCTTCCAGTCGATGTCACGGACGTCGTCGCCCGGCACGTACGGCCGCAGGTCGTCGAACTCGAGGCTGCGGGTGTGCACCAGCGCGTACCGTCCGCCCTCGAGCAGGCCGTTGGCGTCGCGACCGAAGAACGTCTTGGCGCGGTCGAGATGGCTGCCCACTCACGGCACCCGCACTGCCTGCAGGACCGCGTCGACCACCACGTCCGGCGTGACGCGGGCGCTGGCCGCCTCGAAACCCAGGATCAGCCGGTGCCGCAGCACCCGGTGCGCGAGCTTGGCGATGTCGTCGGGAACCACGTGCGTGCGCCCGCGGAGCACCGCCAGCGCGCGCGCTGCACGGCAGAACGCGATGGTGGCGCGCGGGCTGGCACCGTATTCGATGAGCCGCGCGATACCCGGTGACAGGTGCGCCTCGGGGTCGCGTGTGACGCCGACCAGGTGGCTGGCGTACTGGATCAGGGCCCGGTCCATGTGCACCGAGGTCACCAGCCGTCGGGCTCGGCGCACGTCGTCGAGGCTGACCACCGGGGCGGTTCGGTGGTCCTTGTCGTACAGGCCTGCGTCCATCCGCGAGACGACCTCCACCTCGTCCTCGGTCGACGGGTAGTGCACCACCTCCTTGAGCATGAAGCGGTCGGTCTGGGCCTCCGACAGCGGATAGGTGCCCTCCTGGTCGACCGGATTCTGGGTCGCGATCACCAGGAACGGGTCCGGAATCGGGTGGACCACCCCGGCGATGGTGGTCTGGCGTTCCTCCATCGCCTCGAGCATTGCGCTCTGGGTCTTGGCGCTGGACCGGTTGATCTCGTCGAGGAGCACGACGTTGGCGTGCACGGGCCCGAGCCGGGTGACGAACGAGTTGGTCGCCGCCTCGTAGATCTGGGTGCCGATGATGTCGCTGGGCAGCAGGTCCGGGGTGCACTGGATGCGCCGGAACTCCCCACCCACCGATTCGGCGACGACGCGGGCAGCGGTGGTCTTGGCCAGTCCTGGCACGCTCTCGACCAACACGTGGCCACCGGCGAGCACGCCGATCAGCATGGTGTCGCGGAGGTGATGCTGCCCGACGACCTTGGCCGAGAACGCACCGGCCACGGCGTTCACCACGCGTTGCGCGTCGGCCAAGGCGGTCTGGTCGAGATGCGGTCGTGCGGCGGTCATGGATCCTTTCGAACGGATGCGGGTCGTCCCGGGAGTACCCGAACGACTGGCGTTCACGCTTTGCCGTCGAGCGGCACACGTCGTGGGCGGTCCGACGGCGGCCACACGTAGGGCAGATCGTCGGGCACGCCGGGGAAGTGCACACGGTAGTGCCCGGGATCCTTGAGCACGAGCGCGGACTGGTGGCTGCGGTGAAACGCGGGGTCACCCAGCCAGGGCGGCAGCTCGGCGGCGTCGGCCAGTTCGCCATGCTCGCGGACGGCGTCCATGCCGGTGCCGGCGTGCAGGTCGGCGAGCAGGGTGGCAGCCGTGGTGTCGACGTGGCCGCGGCCGAGCCACTCCGCGCAGACGACGAGACCGTAGCGCACCAGCGCCTCCTCGTAGCCNGCCCACATGGCGGCTGCGGGATGACGCCGCCAGCCGTATCCGGGGACGGTCAACGACCGCAGGANCTGGATGGTCTCGGCGCGCTGCTTGCCGAGGCGGCGTGAGTCGAGCACGCCAGCCGATGTNGCGAAGTCGGGGTNGGGCAGNAACGTCTGCATGTCGTCGGGTTACCCCCTCGCAACCGGGCTCCCGTAGGTTCGTCAGGTCATGCTGGGACTTCTGCTACCGCTGCTGGGCTTCGCGCTCCTCGATTCGCTGAACGTCCTCAATCTGGGCGTGACCTCGGCGGTCGTCTACGACAGCAGGCTCAGCCGCAGGTCGGCACTGCCCGGCGGGCTGAGCTTCATCACCGGTGTGTTCGCGGCGACCTCGACGTTCGGGGTGCTCACCGTGCTGGGGTTGACGTTCCTCACCGACCGCGTCGACCTCGAGGTGACTCCGACGTTGCGGTACTGGGGCCAGCTGGTGCTGGGCGTCGTGCTGATCGCCGTGGCCAGCCTCTCGGGGTCCGCGCGCCCCACCCCGCCGCTGTGGGCGTTGAACCTGACCCGGCGCAACCCGTGGCTGTTCGCGATCGTCGGACTGGTCATCGGGGTCGGCCAATCCGCGACGTCGGTGCCCTACCTGACGTCGCTGACCATGCTGTCCGCCCACCAGGCCTCGCCGTGGCCGCTGATCTTGCTGGCGTACTGCGCGGTGGCACTCGTGCCGTCGCTGGTGGTGCTGGGGCTCTCGACGCGGCGGACGATGCGGGCCCGGCGGGCCCAGCGCACCATCGTCCGGGCCACCACCCGGTACGGGCCGACCACGGTGCGGGTGCTGTTCCTCGCCGTCGGCGTGGTCCTGGTCGCCGGGGCGTTGGTGAACTACCGCGCGTTGTGGTGAGGGCGGCAGCAAGACTGCTCTGACGGTCGTGGTCGCGCGAATTCCACGACCGTGAAGGCAGTCTCGACGCTAGCCGCGGGTGCCGTCGGCCACGCGCGGCGCCTTGTCGGCCGTGGCGGTGTCGAGGACGAACTCGGCCACCCGTGACCGATGCGCCTCGGCGCTTCCCAGCAGGGCGGCGTCGACCGTGGCCCGCTTGAAGTACAGGTGCGCCTGGTGCTCCCAGGTGAACCCGATGCCGCCGAGGGTCTGGATCGCGTCGGCCGCGATCCGGCTGAACGCCGCCGAACACGTCGCCTGCGCGATGCTGGCGGCCAACGCCGGGTCGTCGGACCCGTCGCTCAGCGCCCACACCGCGTGATAGGCCGTCGACCGCGCGTGTTCCAGGTCGACCATCATGTCGGCGAGCCGGTGCTTGACCGCCTGGAACGAGCCGATCGGCCTGCCGAACTGCAGGCGGTCCTTGGCGTACTGCACGGCGACGTCGAGCAGGTGCTGGGCCGCGCCGACCTGCTCGACGGCCAGCAACGCCGACCCGACCTGCAATGCATGGGTCAGGACGCGCTCGGCCTCGTCGGGTCCGGCCACCAGCTGGCCGGGGGCGTCGGACAGCGTGACCGTGGCCTGGGGCCGGGTCAGGTCGACGGTCAGCTGGTTGGTGCGCTGCACCCCCGGTCCGGCGGCGTCGACCGCGAACAGGCTGACGCCGTCCTGGCCGGTCGCCGCGACCAGCAGCACGTCGGCGGCACCCGCGTCGACGACGCCCTCGACGGTCCCGGTGAGGCTCGAGTCCGAGCCGCGCACCGTGACGTCGGCCGCCTCGAAGGCGCCCGCCCGGTCGGGCACGGCGAAGGCGGCCGTGCGGCGACCCTCGACCAGCTCGGCCAGCAGCTCGTCACGCACCGGACCGGCCGACGACGCAACCAGCGCGGGGATGGCAAGGAAGACCGTGCCGAACATCGGTCCGCAGGCCAGCGCCGCACCGAGTTCCTCGACGGCGACGGCCTGGTCGACCAGCGTGCCGCCCACACCGCCGTCGGCCTCGGGCACCGACAGCCCGAGCACGCCGAGCTCGGCGCCCAGGCGTCCCCACGCGGCCGGGTCGAAGGGCGGGTCGGACTCCATCAGCCGGCGAATCGTCGACTCGTCGAAGTTCTCGGCCGCGAACCGGCGGACCGCGGACAGCAGCTGCTGCTGTTCGTCGGTGAACAGGAANTCGGCGTGCGGTTCGGTTACGAGTGTCTCAGCGGAGCCAATGGGCTGATCCGCAAGCTTCTCAGCCACGGGGGATCTCCTTCCACGGCATGCCGGCATCGGCACGCAGGTCACCGGGCAGGCCCAGGACCCGCTCGCCGAGAATGTTGCGCATCACGTCCGAGGTGCCGCCCTCGATGGTGTTGGCGCGGCTGCGCAGGTAGCGCTGCTGAATGGGCCCGCGCCAGTCCGAATCCTCGCGCCCACCCTCGGGCGTCGAGTAGCCGTGATACAGAATGCCTTCCGGCCCAAGCAGATCCATGCAGAACTGGTAGATCTGCTGGTTGAGCTCGGCGCCGACCAGCTTGCCAATCGACCCCTCGGGACCCGGCCCGCCGACGGTCGCCGACACCCTGGACCGCTCGGAGGTCAGGCGCTGCGCCTCCGACCGCAGCCACAACTGGGTCAGCCGGTCGCGCAGTACGGGNGTCTGCCGCTCGGGACGCGTCGCCCACAGCGACACCGCCTCGGAGATGGTGCCCGCTCCGCGTCGGCTGCCGCTGCCGCCGAGGGCGCTGCGCTCGTTCATCAGCGTGGTCATCGCCACGCCCCAGCCGTTGCCGACCTCACCGAGGCGGTGGGCGTCGGGGATGCGTGCGTCGGTGAAGTAGACCTCGTTGAACTCGGCCTGGCCGGTGAGCTGACGCAGCGGCCGCGTCTCGACGCCGGGGGAGTGCATGTCGATCACGAAGTAGGTGAGGCCCTTGTGCTTTGGCACGTCGGGATTGGTGCGGGCCAGGAGCAGACCCCACCGCGCCCGGTGCGCGAGGCTGGTCCACACCTTCTGGCCGTTGATCACCCAGTCGTCCCCGTCGCGCACCGCGGAGGTGGCGAGGCCGGCCAGATCGGAACCGGCGCCCGGCTCGGAGAACAGCTGACACCAGATGTCCTCGGTGGTGGCCAGCGGCCGCAGCCACGACCTCTTGACCTCGTCGGACAGGGCGTGCTCGCGGATGGTCGGCGCCGCCATGCCGTAGCCCATGGGGTTGAGCCCCAGTGGCACCGGTCCGCCGGCGCCCTGCAGGATCCGGTCGGCGACGGCCTGGTTTCCGCGTGAGAGACCAAGTCCGCCAAGGCCTTCGGGGAAGTGCACCCAGGACAGGCCGGCGTCGTAACAGGCGCCGAGGAATTCCTGGACGGGCACGGACGTGGGGTCGTGATCGGCGACCACCGCCTTGGCGAGATCGGTCACCCGATCGGCATCAGCAACGTTGCTCATCTGGCCACGATAGGAAGTCGACACCCGTCAACCGACACCGGGTACCCCTTCGCCCCATCGCGTGTGCTGGGAGATCGCTCGATCGGGTCGGATCGCGATCTCCCAGCACACTCGGCGAAGGGGGGTGAGGTCAGGCTGCGGAACCCTTGAGTGCGTCCCTGGCCCGGTCGAGCAGCGACGCAAAGGGGCCCACGGCGAAGTTGGCGGCGCCGGATTCGACGCCCGGATGCGGATGCGTGGGGGCGATGCGCTCGGCGAAGACGACGGCGTCGGTGAGCTTGCGCAGTTCCTCGGCGTCGAGTTCGGATTCGAGACGGGGAAATTCCTCGGTCTCCTCCTTCTCGGCATGGGCGAGGACGGCGGCCTGCAGGTGGATGAGTGCCTTGCTGAACTCGGCGGTGCCGCACTCGAGCTTCTCGATCTCGGAGAGAGCGACCTTGGAATCGTGCTCCTCGGCGAGCCGGGCGTCGACGATCTCCTCGCCGCCGGCGACCTTGCGGCGCACGCGGGGGTGCACCATCATCTCCTCGGCGGTCTCGTGGACGGCGAGCATCGCGCGGAGCTCGTCGAACGACTTTCGTTGCGACACAGCGTCAGACGCGTCGAGCGTCTCGACGAACAACCGCTTGATGGCCTCGTGCTGATCGGTCAGGAACGCGACGACGTCCTGGTTGGTGCTGATGGTCCTGTCGGACATGGAGATACCTCGCGGAATCGACGACGGGTGGCAGGCGCGGTGGGCTGAGCGCCTTCGTCCAGCCGATACCCGACGGCGCGGCGGGTGAAACGGCTCGGGTTCTGCTCAGTAGCGGTCGAGTTCGACGAGCCGTTCGTCGCTGATGCCGAAGTGGTGGGCGATCTCGTGGAGCACGACGTGCTTGATCTCGCGGTGCAGCCGGTCCGGATCGGCGCCGAACAGCCGGGTGAGCGGGCCGCGGAAGATGCTGATCTTGTCGGGCAGCACCCCGCTGTAGGCCGTGGTCCGCTTGGTCAGCGGCACGCCCTGGTACAGCCCGAGCAGTCGCTGTCCGCCAGGCGGCTCGTTCTCGACGACGATCTCGACGTTGCCCATGGCGGCGAGGAGTTCGGCGGGCAGGGAGTCCACGGCCTCGTCGATCGCCGCGTCGAACGGGTCGTCGCCCTCCTGCGTCTCCACCCCGTCCAGAGTGCCAGAACGTCGTCGCGTGCACCCGGGCTCGGACCGGCGGATCCCTCTACCCTGGTTGGATGAGCACACGACGGACGCGGCGCGGCTGATGCGCCGGGAGGATCTTCTCGGCGCGTGGCACCTGCAGTCCTACACCGCCGAATCCGATGGCGTGGTCGACGAACCGCTGGGTCCGGACCCGCTTGGCATCATCATGTACACCGACGACGGGTACATGTCGGCGCAGTTGATGCGCCGCGGTCGGCCCGACTACGACAAGGCCGTCACCGATGGTGGCACTCTCGAGCAAACCGCCACGGCGGCACGGGGTTACCTCTGCTACAGCGGACCGTTCACCGTCGACGAGGAGGCCGACGTCCTCTCCCATCACGTCGAGGTGTCGCTGTTGCCCAACTGGGTCGGCGGCACCCAGATTCGGCACGCCCGACTGCGGGACGACGTGCTGGAACTGCGGGCCGAGCTGGTCTCGCGCCGTGGTGCGTCGACGACGCACGTGCTGACCTGGCGGCGCGCCCGGTCCCGTTAGACGCCGCGGATCTCCGCCCCCGCGACAACTAGAACGTGTTACATTTTTGGCGCCCGGAACCCGAGGAGCCAATGAGTAAGACCCGGTCACTGGCGATCGTCACGGTCGCCTACGTCGTCGCCGTCGGTGCGGCTGCCGCCTGGTTGTGGTGGGGTCCGGGCACCGGCCGACTCTGGCTGGACACCCTGATCGCCGACGTGGTGGGCACGCTGGTCATCTTCGCGTTCAGCCGGGCCTACCAAAACTCGAGCTTCTACGACGCGTACTGGAGCGTCATCCCGCCGTTGCTGCTGTTCTACTGGTGGAGTCAGGCCGGGCCCGGAGTGGATCCGCTGCGCTGCTGGCTGCTTTCGATCGTGGTGGTGCTGTGGGCGATTCGCCTGACGGCCAACTGGGTCTACGCGTTTCCCGGTCTGCACCACGAGGACTGGCGTTACCCGATGTTCAAGCAGCGGGCGGGCCGCTTCGAGGCCGTGGCCGACCTGGTCGCCATCCACCTGATTCCGACGTGCCAGGTGTTCCTGGCCATGGTGCCGGCCTACGTCGCCGTCACCCGGCCGGGGCCGGGCATCGGATGGTTGGCCTGGCTGGCCGTCGCGATCGGGCTCGCGGCCGTCGCGCTCGAGTTGGTGGCCGATGTGCAGATGCACCGCTTCGTGCGCGACCGTCGGCCAGGAGAGGTGATGGACCGCGGCCTGTGGAGCTGGTCGCGACACCCGAACTACTTCGGGGAGTTCGGCTTCTGGTTCGCCGTCGCCCTGTTCGGCATTGCTGCGGCACCCGCCGACTGGTGGTGGCTGATCATCGGAGCAGCGGCCATCCTGGCGATGTTCCTGGGTGCCAGCATCCCGATGATGGAGGAACGCAGCCTGGCGCGCCGGCCGGCCTATTCCGACGTCGTCGACCGGGTGTCGCGATTCGTGCCGTGGCCACCCAAGGCGCGAGAGGCGTTGCGGTGAGCCGCAAGCGCGTCGTCGTCGCCGGTCTGGGCGACAGCGGAATCCTCACCGCGATGCGGCTGGCCACACACGCCGACGTCGTCGGAATCTCGGCCAAGCCGGCCCTGGTCAGCGGGCAGGAGCTGGGTCTGCGGCTCAGCCGGCCCGACGACTGGTCGCGCGACTACTGGATCGCCTTCGACAGGTTTCGCAGGCTGGACCGCGTACGCACCGTGCACGGTCGTCTCACCGGGCTCGACCCCGTCGCGCGCCGCGTCGAGCTGATTCGCCACGACGGTTCGCCGAGCACCGAGGATTACGACGCGCTGGTGATCGCGACCGGGGTGGCGAACGGCTTTTGGCGTCGGCCGTCGGTGCAGTCCGCCGCGGACGTCGCCGCCGACCTGCGCGCCGCCCACGACCGGGTCGCCCAGGCCGAATCCGTCGTCGTGATCGGCGGTGGTGCGGCCGCGGTGAGCAGCGCCGCCAATGTCGCCCGCACCTGGCCCCGCACCCGAGTGGATCTGTACCACCCCGGTGAACGCCCGCTGCCCGCACACCATCCGAGAGTGTGGAGCCGCATCCGTCGGCGACTGGCCGAGCTCGGAGTGGGGGTGCACGGTGGCCATCGCGCCGTCGTGCCAGACGGATTCGCGTGCGACGAGATCACCGCTGGCGCCGTGCAGTGGAGCACGGGGCAGGAGCCGGTGTCGGCGGACGCGGTGCTCTGGACGATCGGCCGGGTGACCCCCAACACCGGATGGTTGCCGTCGGACATGGTCGACGACGGAGGCTTCGTCAGGGTGACCCCCGATCTGCGGGTGCCGGGGCGGCCCGGCGTCTTCGCCATCGGGGACGTCGCTGCCACCGATCCGTTGCGCAGTTCGGCGCGAAACCGGGCCGACGGGCTGCTGGCCCACAACGTGCGGGCGGACTTCGACGGCCGCCCGTTGCGCAGCTACCGGCCGCCGACGAGGAGATGGGGGTCGGTGCTGGGCGCCCAGCCCGACGGCCTGGAGGTATTCGCGCCCGACGGCCGAGCCTTCCGGTTTCCGGCCTGGTCGGTCGACCGCATCCTGCAACCGCTGATCGTGCGGCAGGGGATCTACCGAGGCGTGCGGCCCTGACGCACTCTCAGCCAAGTTTGACCGACAGCGCGATGCCGTCACCGGTGGGGACGGTGACCACCAGGTAGCCGTTGGCAGGGTCGTTCAGATGGGCCATCAACGGGCCGTGAACGTCACTGCCCCAGTCCATCTCGACGTCGTCGACCAGGACCAGCGAACCTGGTCGCAGGGAGGGCTCCAGCAGGCGCAGCACCGGCAACGCGAGATCGGGCCAGCCGTCCAACAGCACCAGGTCGACCTCATCGGGCACCTTGGTGAGGGTGGCGAGGGCGTCGCCGACGCGGAGGTCGACGAGGTCGGACACCCCGGCCTCGTCGAAATTGTGTTGCGCGGCAGCGGCTTTGTCGCGCTGCAACTCAGTGCCGATGACGACGCCACCGCCGTTGTCGCGGACCGCGGCGGCCAAGTGGATGGTGGAGACGCCAAACGACGTGCCGTACTCGACGACGGTGCGGGCGCCGGTGGCCCTGGCCAGCAGGTACAGCAGCTGGCCGCCGTCCGACGACACCGACATGTACACGTCCTTGAACAGCTCGGCGCGACCCTCGGCGCTGAGATGGCCGGGGTAACCGTCGACCCCGGTGGCGGCGAATGCCTGAGCGTCGTGTTCTTCTTCGGTGGTCAACAAGCGTTGCAGCACAACGGATACCGGTTCAGTGTGCAGGGTGGAGATCATGGTGGACATCCCTTCTCGTGGTGACGACTCCAACGTAGGATCGACCCGGATTGACGTCCAGTGCATGTTTGATAGGAAGTGATTGCGAAGAATGGAATCCAATCTGGACCTCAACCTGTTCGTCGCCCTCGACGCGCTGCTCGACGAGGGCAGCGTCGGCGGTGCGGCGCAGCGAATGCATACCTCCGCACCGGCGATGAGCCGGACCCTTGCCCGGCTGCGGCGGATGCTCGACGATCCCATCCTGGTACGTGCCGGAAGGGGGATGGTGCCGACGCCTCGGGCCCTGGCGATGAAGGGGCGGGTGCACGAACTGGTCGAGCAGGGCCGCCGACTGATGAGCGCCGACGACCACGCCGACCCCGCCAGCCTGCGNCGCACCTTCTCGGTGCAAATCGGCGATTTGCTGTCCAACGGCATCGGCGCCCGGTTGGTCACCCGCGTTCGCGAGGAGGCCCCCGGCGTGACGCTGCGATTCGTGGGCGAGAGCCACGAGGACACCGACGCACTCCGCGACGGCAGCGTCGACCTGGAACTGGGCCAGATGCGCCGTATCCACCCCGAAACCCACATCCAGCCGCTGTTCTCCGACCGCATGGTGGGGGTGGTGCGGGCGGGTCATCCGCTTTCTGGGAGGCGGGTGGCGTTGCGTCGATTCGCCGCCGCCGAACACGTG
>Ga0055540_1002202_pt1 | contig 10591 bp, 9 predicted proteins | sample AraplaCvi_mMS_r2_2_FD_55040 | JGI IMG/M metagenome (GOLD analysis project Ga0055540, IMG submission 55040) | Arabidopsis root microbial communities from North Carolina, USA - plate scrape MF_Cvi_mMS_r2 | ecosystem: Host-associated > Plants > Roots > Endosphere | place: USA: North Carolina
GCGACGATGTGGCAGACGCCGGACTTCTTGTGGTGGGTGTCGGGTCCGCCGAGCGAGGCCATGTCGACGTCCTCGCCGGTGACGCTGCGGACGATGTCGGGGCCGGTGACGAAGACGCGGCCCTCCGGCGCCATGATCACGACGTCGGTCAGGGCGGGCCCGTAAGCCGCTCCGCCGGCGGCGAATCCGACGACGATGGAGATCTGGGGGATGTACCCCGACGCCCGGATCATCGCCTCGAACATCAGTCCGACGGCGTGCAGGGCCTTGACGCCCTCGGCCAGTCGNGCGCCACCGGAGTGCCAGATGCCGATGATCGGGGCCTGCTCGTCGATGGCGGTGTCGTAGGCGTCGACGATGTGGGCGCAGCCTTCGACGCCCATCGCGCCGCCCATGACGGTGCCGTCGGTGCAGAAGGCGATGGTGCGCACGCCGTTGACGGTGCCTGCNGCGGCGAGCACACCGGAACGNTCGCGNTCGTGGAGCAGTTCGATGCTGCCCTCGTCGAAGAAGGCGCTCATGCGCAGCAGGGGGTCGCGCGGGTCGACGGTCTCGTTCACGTCCGTGGCCTTGTCCGGGGTGGTCATCGTCATATCGTGCTCCTTGGTCTCAGTACTTCCCGAAGGCGATCGCGACGTTGTGCCCGCCGAATCCGAATGAGTTGTTGATGGCGTACTCGTAGGTGCCCCTGCGTGGTTCGCCGGCGACCACGTCGAGGTCGATCTCTGGATCGAGGGTGTCCAGGTTCAGGGTGGGTGGGACGACGCCGTCCCGCAGGGCCAGCACGGTGAGGATGGACTCCACCGCACCGGTCGCACCCACCGAGTGGCCCAGGGCCGACTTCGGCGCGTAGACCGCCGGGCGGTTGGGGCCCAGCGCGTTGTTGATGGCCTTGCCCTCGGCGACGTCGCCGACCTGGGTGCCCGTCGCGTGGGCGTTCACGTGGTCGATGTCGCCGGGTTGCAGGCCGGCCAGCTGAATCGCACGCGAAATGGCTTGGCCGGCACGGTCACCTGTGGGATCCGGGGCGACGATGTGGTAGCCGTCGGAGGTGATCCCGGCACCCATCAGCCGCGCGACGATGTTGGCGCCACGTGCCTTGGCGTGCTCCTCGGTCTCGATCACCATCAGTCCGGCGCCCTCGCCGAAGACGAAGCCGTTGCGGTTCTGGTCGAACGGCTTGCAGGCCCCGGCGGGGTCGTCGTTGGTGGTGGACAGGACGATTCGCATCTGTGCGAAGCCGGCGATCGGCACGGCTTCGATGCGGGTCTCGACGCCGCCGCAGATGGCGACGTCGGCGTTGCCGAGGACGATGTTGCGCCAGGCGTTGGCGATACCCTCGCTGCCCGANGCGCAGGCCGACATCGGGGTGATGACTCCGGCCTTGGCGCCCCGGTCGAGGGCGACTGCGGCGGCGGGTGAGTTGGGCACGTACTTCTGCACGGCCAACGGGTCGACCGCCGACAGGCCCCTCTCCTGCATGGCGTCATACGCGTAGAGGAGTTCCTCGGTACTGCCCATGCCGGTGCCGATGGACACCATCAGGCGCCGGCCGTCGACCTCGGGTGAGCCTGCGCTCTCCCATGCGCGACGACCGACGACGACGGCCATCTTCTGCAGATAGGACAACTGGTCGAGTTCCTCGGGATCGAGTTCGCTCTCGAAGTCCTCCAGCAGATGGCCGCCGATGCGCACCGGAAGGTCGTACAGGTCGACGAAGTAGTCATCCAGCGTGCGGATGCCACTCTCGCCGTCCTGCAGTCGCTTCCAGGTGCCCTCGGTGTCGGTCGCCAATGCGGTCGTCATCGCAAATCCGGTGACGACCACATTGGGGAGACCGCTCCCCGTGCTCAGACGGGTCAACTCTGCCAATCCTCTCCGTGCCCAGAGCGCTCAGTAGCGCCCGAAGGCCAGGGCGACATTGTGTCCACCAAACCCGAAGGAGTTGTTGATGGCGTACTTGTAGTCGCCGTATCGAGGCTCACCCGCGACGACATCGAGATCGATCTCGGGGTCGGGTGTCTCGTAGTTCAGCGTCGGCGGGATGACGCCGTCACGCAGCGCCATCACGGTCAGGATCGACTCCAGTGCGCCGACGGCGCCGATGGAGTGACCAAGTGCCGACTTGGGGGCGTACACCGCGGCGTGCTCCACCCCGGCGTTGCGGATNGCGTTGGCCTCGGCNACGTCACCGATCGACGTGGACGTGGCGTGCGCGTTGACGTGGCCGATGTCCGACGCCGAGAGGCCCGCCGTCTCCATCGCCCGCTTCATCGCGTGGCCGGCCCGAAGACCGTCCGCCGCCGGAGCCACCATGTGGAAGGCGTCCGACGAGATGCCGGCACCCATCAACCGGGCCAGCGGCTTGGCGCCGCGTGCCTTGGCGTGCTCCTCGGTTTCGATGATCATCATCGCTCCGGCCTCACCGAAGACGAAGCCGTCACGATTCTTGTCGAACGGTCGCGACGCACCCGCGGGGTCGTCGTTCTTGGTCGACATCGCGCGCATCATCGAGAACGCCGCGATCGGCAGCGCCTCGATCATGCCCTCGACGCCACCGCACACGGCGAAGTCCGCGTCACCCATGACGATCTGGCGCCATGCGTGGGCGATTGCCTCCGAACCCGACGAACAGGCCGAGACCGGCGTGATGACGCCGGCCCGGGCCCCGAGCTCGAGGCCGACGACCGCGGCCGCGCCGTTGGGCATGATCATCTGAACGGCCAGCGGGGACACCTTGCGGGGTCCGCCCTCGTTCATCGCGTCGTAGGTTTCGACGATCTTCTCGCCGCCACCGAGCCCGGTGCCGATCACGACCGTGAAACGGTCGGGATCGACCTCGGGCTTACCGGCGGACTCCCACAGACGGTTGCCGACCCACTTCGACATGCGCTGCACGTAGGACATGCGGCGCAGTTCGAGGCGGTTCATGAGCGGATCGAGGGGCTCCGCGAGGTGCCCGCCGATCTTGACCTGCAGATCCCACTTGTCGACGAACGGGTCGTCGAGGACGCGGATGCCACTTTCTCCTGCTAGCAAGCCCTTCCACGTGCTCTCGATGTCCGGAGCAATAGAAGTAGTCGCCTCGACGGCCGTCACCACCACGCTGGGGAAACCGCCATTAGCAGTGGAAGGACGGGTCACGAGGTGAACTTGTCGCGCAGCGCTGCGGCAGCCTCGGGGTTCTCTTCCTCGAGCTTCTGGATGTAGGCGACGACGTCACCAACGGTGCGCAGACCGGCGAGGTCCTCGTCGGGGATCTTCACGCCGTACTTGTCCTCGGTCTGGACGGCGATCTCGACCATCGACAGCGAGTCGATGTCCAGGTCGTCGACGAAGGACTTCTCCGGGGTGACCTCAGACGGCTCGATGCCGGTCACTTCTTCGATGATCTCGGCGAGACCGGCGATGATTTCTTCCTGGCTGGCGGCCACGATGGCTCCTTCTATTCGGTGTGTTTCTCGGTGCGTCGGCACCCCCTGCTGGAATGCCGACACGAGCTTTCTGGCTCAGAGCTCGGCGAGCCCGTCCAGGTCTGCGGGGGTCTTGACGGCGTACGTCGGTATGCCCCGAAGTTCTCGTTTGGCGATGCCCACCAGCGTTCCCGCGGGCGGGAATTCGACGATGGCGGCCACCTCGCGTTGGCGGATGGTGTCGGTGCACAGGTCCCAGCGCACCGGCTGGGTGAGCTGGGCGACCAGCTTGGTCATGGCGTCCGCCCCCGACGTGACGGGCTGGCCGTCGGCGTTGGACAGCAGGCTGGCGGTGGGGTCGTTCGCGGTGACCGCGTCGGCGGCAGCGGCGTAGCCGTCCAGCGCTGAAGCCATGAAGTGCGTATGGAACGCGCCGGCGGTGGCGAGCTTGCGCACGCGAGCCTTGGCGGGCGGATCCTCGACCAGCTTGTCGAGTGCGGAGACGGCACCGGCGGCGACGATCTGTCCGGCGGCGTTGCGATTGGCGGGCACCAGGTCGAATCGTGCCAACGCTTCCAGTACGTCGGCTTCGTCGCCCCCGAGGACCGCGGCCATGCCGGTCGGTTCGACGGCGCAGGCCTTGGCCATCTCCGACCCGCGGGTGGCGGCGAGGCGGACGGCGTCGTCGGCGTCGAGCACCCCGGCGATGGCGTACGCCGCGATCTCGCCGACGGAGTGGCCGGCGACGACGGTGGTCGCGTCGGCGAGCAGGGCGCGACGAGCGAGCTCTTCGTGCGCCAGCAGGGTGGCGGCGACGACGAGGGGCTGGGTGACCGCCGTGTCGGTGATCTCCTCGGCGGTCGCGGTGGTGCCGAGACGGACCAGGTCGAGCTTGATGGCCTCGGACCACGACGCGAGACGTTCATCGGCGCCGGGCAACTCCAACCACGGCGCGAGCATGCCGGGCGTCTGCGAACCCTGTCCGGGTGCGAGCAGCGCAAGCGTGGATGTTTGGGGCACGGATTAAGAAAACACTGTGAAACCGGATCTGTGCGGTGTAAGAGATTATGAACATAGTCTTATGTTTTTGTGGGGAACCTACAAAACGGCATGTGATGGGACTGCAACGAGACCCGATTGCGACCGACCGGCCGGGAAACGAAGCAACGTCACGGTCGATTCACCGTGTTGCCTGGGCCACCGAGGTCTTTGCCGTGCTGGCATGCGTGGTCTGCCGACCAAGCCGGCCGACGGTGGTCGCCACCCGCAGAACGTAGGCGTCTCGGGGCAGCATGGGATCGCGACCGGTGAAGTCCGCGATGCGCTTGAGGCGGTACCGGACGGTGTTTGGATGAACGAACAATGTGCGCGCACAGGCCTCGACCGCACCCCCGGAGTCGAGGTAGGCGTCCAGTGTTTCCGTCAGCGCCGGTCCGGCCTCGGCCAGGGGGCGCATCACGTCGGAATCCAGCGCGGCGATCGCCGACGGATCGCCCAGCAGCGCCCGCTCGGGGAGCAGTTCGCGGGCCGACACCGGTCGCGGCGCCCCACTCCACCCCGCCACGGCGTTCATGCCGGCGATGGCCTCGGTGGCGCTGTAGTGGGCCGCCACCAACGACGCCGCGAACGGGCCGATGACCACCGGTTCGTCGGAGAAGACCCCGAGCAGTTCGCCGAGGAACTTGTCGGTGGGCGTCAGGTGGCCCGACACGATCGCGACCAGCCATGTGCCGTGCACGTCCGACAGGGCCGCCCGGCCGTGGCGGGTGGCGATCTCGTGGACGTCTTCGCTGGCGAACTCCGCACGCCCTGGCCGCGGAAACCCGACGAGCACCGTCGCCGGTGCGGTCGCGTCCCAGTTCAGGGCGGCGGCCTGCGACTGCAACTGCGGTCCGAGATTTCCCCGGACCACGGCGTCGACGACGTCGGCCTCCATCCGGGTGTCCCAGGCCCCCCTCGCCTCGGCCGCGTCGGCGTACCCCGAGGCGGCGGCGAACGCCAAGTTGCGGCTGTAGCGGAGGATGCCGACGGTCAAGGCCGTCTTCTGCTCCTCGTTTCGGGCCAGCAGCGGCACGGCCTCCTCGAAGTGCTCCATCGTCACCCGCACCATGTCGACGGTCTGTCGCAGCGCGATCCGCCGCGTCAACTCCTGCGGAACGAGCGCAAACGCCTCGGCGGTGTAGCCGACGTCGCCGCGCGGGTCGCGCATCCACTCGGCGAAGTTGACCAGCGCGGTCTGCACGACCAGTTGGACGCTGGCGCGCTGCGACGTCTCGAGGTCGACGAAGAAGGACAGTCGCTCGCCCATCACCTGGACGGCGTCGGTGGCGAGGCGGCCCGAATGCTGCTTGATGCGGCGCAGGAGCGACTCGGGCACGGACTCCAGTAGTTCGAGCGACGCCGCGTGCTCGTCGACGAGCTCTTTGTCCGGCATCCCTAAAAGATACGCCGTATCACTGGTGGAAACCTCCAAGTCGCCGCACCACCCCCGCGCCGAGTGTGCGGTGAGATCGCGAATTCGCGTCGATCCGCGATCTCACCGCACACTCGATGGCGTGCCGGCGGGTTAGGCGCCCGGGCCGGGGTCGGAGGTCTGCACCGGCGCGGCCATCACGTCGTCGATCTGGTACTGCTTGGCCGCTGCCACCGCCACCGACGGGTCGATCTCGCCGTCGCGCGCCAGGGCCTCGAGAACCGCCACCACGACCGACTCGGCGTCGGTGTTGAAGTACCGACGCGCCGCGGGCCGGGTGTCGGAGAACCCGAACCCGTCGGTGCCGAGCGTGACGTAGGTGTTGGGCACCCACGGCCGGATCTGCTCGGGCACCGAACGCATCCAGTCCGACACCGCGACGACCGGGCCGGCCGTCGACTCCAGCGCCTCGGTGACGTAGGGGGTCGGAGCCTGCTTGTCGGGGTGTCGCAGGCGTTCCTTCTCCACCGCGACGCCGTCACGGTTGAGCTCGCCCCAGCTGGTCACCGACCACACGTCGGCCGCGACGTCCCACTCCGCGGCGAGCAGGTCCGCCGCGCGCAGCGCCTCGGGCATCGCCACNCCGGAGGTCAGGATCTGCGCCACGTTCGTCCGCTTCTCCGGCGCGCGCCGATAGCGGTACATGCCCTTGAGGAGNCCCTCGGGGTCGAAGTCCTCCGGTTCGGCNGGCTGGACGTAGGGCTCGTTGTAGATGGTGATGTAGAAGAAGACGTTCTCGGCGTTCTCCCCGTACATCCGGGACAGCCCGCTCTCCACGATGAGGGCGATCTCGTAGGCGAACGCCGGGTCGTAGGCCACCACGGCCGGGTTGGACGACGCCAGCAGCAGGGAGTGGCCGTCGGCGTGCTGCAGACCCTCACCGGTGAGCGTCGTGCGTCCGGCGGTGGCGCCCAGGACGAACCCGCGGGCCATCTGGTCGGTCGCCGCCCACAGGCCGTCGCCGGTGCGCTGGAAGCCNAACATCGANTAGAAGATGTAGATCGGAATCATCGGNTCGTTGTGCGTCGAGTACGACGTGCCGACCGCGGTGAACGACGCCGTCGAACCGGCCTCGTTGATGCCCTCGTGGAGGATCTGGCCGACTTCGCTCTCCTTATAGGCCAGCATCAGCTCGGCGTCGACCGAGGTGTAGAGCTGCCCGTTGCGGTTGTAGATCTTCAAGGACGGGAACCACGAGTCCATGCCGAACGTGCGCGCCTCGTCGGGGATGATCGGCACGATGCGCTTGCCAATCTCCTTGTCGCGCAACAGCTCCTTGAACGTGCGCACGATCGCCATGGTGGTGGCCACCGGCTGCTTGCCCGACCCCTTCTTCAGCGACTTGTAGACGTCGCGGCTGGGCAGCTTGAGCGCCTTGGTCTTGTTGCGCCGCTCGGGCAGGAACCCGCCGAGCGTCCGGCGGCGATCCAGCATGTAGCGGATCTCCGGGGCGTCGGGCCCGGGGTGGTAGTACGGCGGCAGGTACGGATCCTTCTCCAGCGCCTCGTCGGAGATCGGGACGCGGGTGGCGTCGCGGAAGCCCTTGAGGTCGTCGAGCGCCAGCTTCTTCATCTGGTGGGTGGCGTTGCGGCCCTCGAAGTGGTGGCCCAGGGTGTAGCCCTTGATGGTCTTGGCCAGGATGATGGTCGGCTGGCCCTTGTGCTCCATGGCCGCCCGGTAGGCCGCGTAGACCTTGCGGTAGTCGTGGCCGCCGCGCTTGAGGTTCCAGATCTCCTGGTCGGTCATCGGTTCGACGAGGGCCTTGGTGCGGGGGTCGCGGCCGAAGAAGTGGTCGCGGACGTAGGCGCCGTCGTTGGCCTTGTAGGTCTGGTAGTCACCGTCGGGCGTCGTGTTCATCAGATTCACCAGCGCGCCGTCCTTGTCGGCGTGCAGCANCGCATCCCACTCGCGNCCCCACACCACCTTGATGACGTTCCAGCCTGCGCCGCGGAAGAACGACTCCAGTTCCTGGACGATCTTGCCGTTGCCACGCACGGGGCCGTCGAGGCGCTGCAGGTTGCAGTTGACGACGAAGGTCAGGTTGTCGAGCGCCTCGTTGGCCGCGACCTGGATGAGGCCCCGGCTCTCGGGCTCGTCCATCTCGCCGTCGCCGAGGAACGCCCATACGTGCTGATCGGTGGTGTCCTTGATGCCGCGGTCGGCCAGGTAGTGGTTGAACCTGGCCTGGTAGATCGCGTTCATCGGGCCGATGCCCATCGACACCGTCGGGAACTCCCAGAAGTCGGGCATGAGCCGAGGGTGGGGGTAGGAGGGGATGCCGCCGCCGGGGTGGCTGTGCTCCTGACGGAACCCGTCGAGCCTGTCCGCAGTTAGCCGGCCCTCGAGGAACGCGCGGGCGTAGATGCCGGGGGAGGCGTGGCCCTGAATGAACACCTGGTCGCCGCCGCCGGGATGGGACTTGCCGCGGAAGAAGTGGTTGAAGCCGACCTCGTAGAGCGCCGCGGACGAGGCGTAGGTCGAGATGTGGCCGCCCACNCCAACACCGGGGCGCTGCGCGCGGTGCACCATGATCGCGGCGTTCCACCGGATCCAGGCGCGGTATCGNCGCTCGACGTCCTCGTCACCGGGGAACCACGGCTCCAACTCGGTGGGGATCGTGTTGACGTAGTCGGTGGACGTGAGTGCCGGCATGGCGACTCGCTGTTCGCCAGAGCGNTCGAGCAACCGCAGCATCAGGTAGCGGGCACGGGCCGGNCCGGACCGCTCGAGCAGGGCGTCGAAGGACTCCAGCCATTCGCTGGTCTCCTCCGGATCGATGTCTGGCAGGTACGAGGCGACACCCTCGCGAATGACGCGGACCCGGTCGGGTTCGCTTGCGGTGCCAGAGTTTTGGGCCAGGTCTTGGCGCGCGAACTCGGTGGTCAACTGCAGCTCCTCGGTAGACGTGATAGAGAGCTCGTGGCCCCGTCACACGTGATTCTCGTCGTGATCTCTAGCGACGTGTCCATCGTGCCCCTATCGTGCCGCAGATGTTCGGGCGGGGTTGGGCAAGCGGGATGAACCGACGGCGGGCCGGGTGGACCGGTAACGTCTGATGACGTGAGGACGTGGCGGACTGGCGTGCGAGCGCGCGCCGTTGGCCTAGGCGCGGGGGTCTCGGCGGCACTGGCGATGGTNGTCGTCGGNTGCTCGTCGATCACNAACGGCAACGCCACCGCCGACGGGGTNGAGGCCCCCGACTACCGGGCGTCGGTGGCGTCGTCGGTCGCGGTGTCGGAATCCGAGCACCAGGTGGCGGTGACCAAGGCAGCGGTGCACACCTCGTGCGACGCGCTGTCGTCGAGCACCGTGGCGGCCATCGACGCCGTCAACGACTACGTGGACGCCTTCAACAACGACGCGCCGGAAGCACCCGCCAAGATCGGGCCGGCGGTCGACGCCCTCAACCGCAGTGCCGACCAGGTCGTGGGCAGTTTGTCCGGGTCGTTGTCACCGGATCTGACCAAGGTCCTCAACGCCTGGGCGGACTCCGCGCGACAGCTCGCGAAGGTGCTGAGCGGCAACCCCGGGCCCGACGAGTTCAACGATGCGATNGGCCAACTCAACGATTCCAAGACCGCCGCTGGNGCCGCCTGCGCGGCGGCATATTGATGCTTCCGTGTGCCAGGCGTCGAGCGAACGCCGACGGCGTGCGACGATAGTCAAAAGCTGACACGCCGGCTGAAGGAGGAACAGGTGGTTGCGGCGGACTCGCCGAACTACGCCCGAAAGCTGGGCATCCAGAAGAATCAACTCGTCCAGGAGCTCGGCTGGGACGAGGACACCGACGACGACATCCGGTTCGACATCGAAGACGCATGTGGTTCCGAGCTGCTGGACGAGGACGCCGAAGACGTCATCGACGTGGTGCTGCTGTGGTGGCGCAACGACGACGGCGACCTGGTCGACCGTCTGATGGACGCCATCACGCCGCTGGCCGAGGACGGTGTGGTGTGGGTGGTGACGCCCAAGACCGGGCACCCCGGCCACGTGAAGCCGTCCGACATCGCCGAGTCGGCGCCGACGGCCGGTCTCATGCAGACCTCGTCGGCGAACCTGGGCGACTGGATCGCCAGCCGGCTGGTGCAGCCGAAGTCGGGTCCCGCCGGGCGGCGCTGACCACCGTGCTGGACGTGGGCGCCCCGGCGCCCGACTTCACGCTCAAGGACCAGGACGGTCGTCCCGTGACGCTGCGCGATTACCGCGGCGTCGCCGACGTCCTCCTGGTGTTCTTTCCGCTCGCGTTCACCGGCATCTGTCAGCGCGAGCTCGACGACGTGCAGGCTCGGCTGTCCGGGCATGACGACGTCAGAGCTCTGGCGGTCTCGGTGGGGCCGCCCCCCACCCACAAGGTCTGGGCCACCCAGAGCGGGTTCACGCTTCCGTTGCTGTCGGACTTCTGGCCCCACGGCGCCGTCGCCCAGGCCTACGGGGTGTTCAACGCCGACGCCGGCTTCGCCAACCGGGGCACAGTCGCCGTCGACCGCTCGGGTGTCGTCCGGTTCGCCGCAATGAACGGTCCGGGGGAGATGCGCGACCACACGGTCTGGGCGGAGGCCTTGGCGGCCCTTCGGGGCGGGTGAGGAGGATTTCACCTCCCGGTGCCAGGCCGTGTAACTTGGCCGAGCACGGGCGTGTAGCTCAGTGGTAGAGCTCTGGTTTTACACACCAGCGGTCGTGGGTTCGATCCCCTCCGCGCCCACCA
>Ga0055540_1002207_pt1 | contig 10575 bp, 9 predicted proteins | sample AraplaCvi_mMS_r2_2_FD_55040 | JGI IMG/M metagenome (GOLD analysis project Ga0055540, IMG submission 55040) | Arabidopsis root microbial communities from North Carolina, USA - plate scrape MF_Cvi_mMS_r2 | ecosystem: Host-associated > Plants > Roots > Endosphere | place: USA: North Carolina
GCCACGGCCATTCCGGTGGGCATCGCGATGGGCATGAGCCGCTTCTGGCGCGGCATCTTCGATCCGCCGCTGGAGTTCTACCGGCCGCTGCCGCCGCTGGCGTACCTGCCGCTCATCATCATCTGGTTCGGCATCGACGAGCTGCCGAAGGTGCTGCTGATCTTCCTGAGCTGCTTCGCGCCGCTGGCGCTGGCCGCCCGCTCGGGCATGCGCAGCGCCTCGCAGGAGCAGATCAACGCGGCTTACTCGATGGGTGCGAGCTACATGCAGGTGATCCGCCACGTGATCCTGCCTTCGGCGCTGCCAGACATCCTGGTGGGCATGCGCATCGCCATCGGCTTCGGCTGGACCACGCTGGTGGCGGCCGAGATGGTCGCGGCCAACATGGGGCTGGGTCAGATGGTGCTGAACGCGTCGAACTTCCTGCGCACCGACATCGTGATCATGGGCATCGTCGTCATTGGCGTGGTGGCCTATCTTTTCGACCTGCTGATGCGGTGGCTCGAGCGGCGCCTTGTGCCTTGGAAAGGGCGCATGTGACCGGTGGCGGCGGTGCCACCGTCACGGGCATCGGAGGCGGCAGGGCAGGGCCTTCGGTGAGCGCGTCCATCGACTGCTCGAGGTAGTCGAGCATCGCGCGCATTGCGGCGCTGTTGTGGCGGCGCTGCGAGTAGGCTGCGTACAGCCAGTGCTCGCGCGGCATGTGGTCGCGCAGCACCGGCACCAGGGCGCCGCGCTCCAGGTGCGACTGCGCCAGCGGCTCCGGCACGTAGGCCACGCCCACGCCGCGCAGCGCCAGTTCGATCAGCGCGACGGCATCGTTGGCTTCCATGCGGCTGTGCACCGGCACCTCGTACGGCTCGCCGTCGGTCTCGAAGGGCAGGTTGGTCGTCTGCTTGGCCGAGAAGCTCAGCACGTCGTGGCGGCTCAGGTCTTCGGGCACCTGCGGCATGCCGCGCTGCGCCCAGTAGGAAGGCGCCGCGCACACCACCATGTCGAACTGCACGAGGCGGCGCACGATCAGGTTCATGTCGTCGATGCGCCCGCCAGTCAGGTGGATGTCGATGCCTTCCTCGATCAGGTCGAGGTCGTCGTTGGTGAACACCAGGCTCACGTACACGTCGGGGTAGAGCTTGATGAAGCCCGCGATCACGTCGGAGAGCCATCCGGCAATCAGCCCGTGCGGTGCGCTCATGCGCAGCCGCCCGCGCGGATGCGAGCCGTGCGCCTGCAGGTCGTTGAGCGTGTTCTCGGCCATCGTCACCAGCTGCGTGCTGCGTTCCAGCAGCACCTGGCCGGCGTCGGTGAGGCTCAGGGAGCGGGTGGAGCGGTTGAGCAGCCGCACGCCGCTGCGGGCTTCGAGCTCGGCCACGTAGCGGCTCACGGTGGCTTTCGACATGCCCAGCGAGATCGCCGCGCGGGAGAAGCTGCGGCGAAAGGCGACTTCGCGAAATGTTTTGATGAGATCCAGACCGTCCATGGTGGCCGGATTGTTCCAGCTTCCGGGATGAGGCCGTCGGGTGTAGGGACATCGCCGGTTTGGGGCCGCTGCCATGAATACCTCCGTAGCTATACTGCGCCCCGTCACGTCACAAAAAAGCGTGACCGGGCTTGGACTCCCGAATCACCTCTGCGACGCAAGCCGCAGTCACTCCCGCAGGGTCTGCGGCTTCGTCATTCGTGCCTCCAGTTTTTGGCGGCTCGACGGGCGGGCGCAAGCCCGGCCGGTTCTCGCAAGAGGTGCCCGGTAGTCCAACCCGTCGAGCTGCCGCCCTCGCTTGGACTCGGGAGCGGTGGTTTCCGCAAACCGCACCTCTTGGAGGCCATTGATGGCTGCATCTCCTCGCGCGTCCGCGCGTGTCTCTTCATTCCCCGACTCTCAAGAATCCACCGGCGCCGAATCGCTTGCGCTGCAGGCCTGTGACGACATCGATAGCCTGCACGAGGTCCGGCACGCCTACGCCGGCCTCGAAAGGCTCATCTGTCCGCAGCGCGTGAACGATGCGGAGGAGGTCTGCTCCAGCCGCTCCGAACTCAGCGCGCTGGTGCGCGTCGTCAACGACGAACTGCGCCGGCGCATCGAGGTGGCCGAGGGCACGCTGCGGTCGTTGCGTGCCGCCGTTGCTGCTAGATGAGCCCCCTGGTCGCGGCTTTCAGCGTCGCGGCCGCACGGGTCGTGCACCCGAGCTTCTGGAACACGCGCTCGACATGAGTGCGCACCGTGCTCGGGCTGATGCCCAGCACACGGGCGACTTCCTTCGTGTTGTGGCCCTGGCTGATGCAGCGCAGGACTTCGAGTTCGCGCTGGGAAAGGGACGCATCGACCTGTGCCGGCACAAAGGGCTTCGAAGCGCTGCCCGGCAGAACGCATGCGAGCAGCGCCGCGATGACTTCCTGATCGAAGCGGCCTGCCTTGGCGTCTTCCTGCATGCAGTCGAGGGCCTGCGCTTCCGTGAGTTCCGGCCGCCACGGACGGCGGGTGCGGTGCGATTGCCACTGCTCGGCCGCGGCGACGATCTGCCCCTCCAGCGGCATCGCCGAGCCCGAGCGGCCACGGAAATGGCCCGAGCCGTCACGCCGCTCGAAGGCGAAGGATGCGATCTCCGCTTCGGCTGCGAGACCGTCAATTTGCCCGGCGGCGCGCGAAGTCCAGTAGGGCACGAGCCGCACGCGCTCCAGCGACGACGCCGGCAGCGGCTCGGGTGCATTCCAGATCGCGTTGGGAACCGCCGCCCGACCGATGCCGTGGATCAGGCCGGCCTTGTACGTGCGGTGGCATGCGGCCTCGTCCAGACCGAGTTGTGCGCCGCAATCGCGCGCCAGGCTGGCCACGCGGCGTGAGTAGCCCGTCATCCACGGCAGCTTGAGGTCGATCACGTCGCCGACCAGTTCCAGGCCCATGCGTCGCAGCATCGATGCGGGCTGCTCCGCGGGCTCGGTCCATGGCGCGGCGGGGGAATCAAGCTCCTTCATCCATGCCGGGGCGAAGGGCATGCTCGCATCGACGAGGAAGGCCGGGTAGAGGCTGTCCGCACGTCCGCGCGCCACAGTGAGCGCTTCATCGATTCCGTAGAGACGTCCGAAGATTTCCAGATCGCTCGCCAGCGCCACCACGTAGGTCGCAAGCGGAACGTCTTCGCCCTGAAGCACGCCGGGCACGCCGCTGCCGTCGTAAGCCTCGAACACCGTGCGCAGCGCGGCTTCGGTCTCGCGGCTCAGCCCCAACGTGTTCGCGATGTCGCCGGCAATCTCGCAATGGATGTCGGCCATGGCCAGCACGGCATCGGGCACCGGTCCGCTGATGTGCGGCTGGCGCATGCGGGGTGCCCGCGATGCGAGCAGGGCTTGCCGGCCCTGCACATCGTCTTCGAGGAAATCCGCGAACTCCTGCGCATTGGCCGTGCAGCCCGACCATCGCAGCAACGCGACATGCCGCACGGCCTCGACCTGCGACGCGTCGCACCCGGCCTCGGCGGCGATCTTCCCGGCCAGCCAGGCCGTGCGCAGCGAGTGGTCCGTCGGCTGGCCCATGCTCAGGTCGCCGATGAAGGCCAGCGCGCGGACCGCGTCGAAAACGGTGATGGTCGTCGTGTCGTCGAACATGGGGGCAGGAGGGGATCGCGGCGGCGGGCACCCAGCATCGCACAGTTTTTCGGGGCTCTGTCGGTCATCCGACGGATACCGCGTGCGGCGGGGAGGGAAAAGAATGGGTGCGTCCGTGCCGTTCACTCGATGGACGGCGATCTTTTCTCCTTTTCATTCCTCATCATGTCCAACCCCTTGAAAACCGAATCCCAGCGAGCCGCCTGGCTGCGCAAGTACTACCTCGTCCGTGCCGCCTTCTCATTCGCGTGGGTCGCGGCGGTCTTCACCGTTGCGAAGCAATCGCCTGCACTGGCGACCGTGCTGCTGATCGTCTATCCCGCGTGGGATGCGTTCGCCAACCTGCTGGACGTGAGGATGACAGGCGGCGCGAAGGCCAATGCCACGCAGTTGCTCAACATCTGGATCAGCGCGCTGGTTACGCTGGCGGTCGCGGGCTCCCTCGTGTTCAAGCTGCACATCGCACTGGCGATCTTCGGGGGCTGGGCGATCGTTGCAGGCCTGCTGCAGTTGGCCACGGCCGTTCGCCGCCGCAAGGACAACGGAGGACAGTGGGTGATGATGCTGAGCGGGGCGCAGTCAGCGCTGGCTGGTGGGTTCTTCGTGGCGCAGCAGGGGAGCGGTGCGCCGGTGCTTCAGACGATCGTGGGGTACGCGGCGGTCGGGGCCGTGTACTTTCTGATTTCGGGGGTGATGGTTCTGGTTCGGGAGAGCAGGCGGGGGGCTCGGGGGCTTGCTTCTGGGGGCGGTTGATGTCGACAGGGTGCTGGAGCGTTGGGCGGCAGCTTGGGGGCCATATCAGACGTCTCACCTTTCCAATAGCGAATCCTGCACACCGGCTATCGGCGGATGGAACGCACGAATGAATCGTGAAAGGCCCATCCTGGGTCGGCGGCAGTCTCAAATTCGAGCGAAACATTCGAAGCGTGAGACTGCGCGCTTCGGACAGCTTCGATGAAGTTGCTGGCAGACTCGGTGTAATAGACCCACGTGCGCCGGTTGTTGCCCGTCGATACGATGGCTAAAGTTGCCCTGTTCGGCGCCAAGCGCTCGATGGCGTCTTCCAACGTATCCATCGCCTCTCGTTCTGGAGTCGCAGGAAGCCCCTTGCTTCCGGTATACCGCCAGACTATTGAGACGCGTTCGGGCTGGCTTGATTTCTTGAAGTCCGAGGACAAGTGGTCGGCGAATCTGTGGACCATGACCCAGCCGTCTGAGGGTCTCGTCGCAGTTGCAGTGCTCCACATCTCCACCGGAGGCATAGCCGAAGCCGCGCATGAGATTACAAGCAGTGCAGTGCCAAGAAAACTTCTTATCTATGAATTTCCGCTTCTGGCCGACTGTAGTCCGTCGCAGCCTGGTTGTGAACATGCGAATCTCGCTGGCATCTGCTCGAGGTTGCGCCACTACCTGCCGGTCCTTGGCTCGCTGTCGGCAAGCCATCTGTCTACAACCTGCGGAACAAGCTCGGTCGCCTTGCCCCGAAGGAACGTGTATCCGTATGGTGGTTTCGTGACGTCGAATCCGATCAAGACCTTGTCCGCTCTGCCACGTGCAGCCTTCACCAAAGAGGCGACAGGAAAGACTGACAGCGATGTTCCGACTACAAGCACTCGCCCCGCGCTCGCAACGTGGCGTTTCGCTTCCTCCAGAAACTCAACCTCTTCACCGAACCAGACCACATCCGGCCTAAGTTGCGTTCCATCCTCGCAAAGCTGTCCCATGGAAATGGGTGTGCCGCCAATCTTGTAGCGCCTTCGCGCTGCAGAAGTTCCACGCGCGTACGCAATTTGCCCGTGGACATGGATGACAGTGCTAGAGCCTGCTCGCTCATGCAGTTCGTCGACATTCTGAGTGATGACGATGACCTCGTAGCCAGCCTCCAAGGCGGCGATGGCGTGGTGCGCGGCGTTTGGTTCCGCCTCCCACGCCTGTCGACGTCGCTGGTTGTAGAAGTCGAGTACCACTTCAGGTCGATGCTGCCAGCCCTGCGGGCTGGATACCTCTTCCCACGAATACGAGTTCCAGAGACCTGCGGAGTCTCGAAAGGTTGGTAGGCCGCTCTCGGCGCTGACTCCAGAGCCCGATAGCACGACAACCTTCTTCAATTGAACCTCAGGCTTCATTCAACGCCTACGACTTTCAGTGACGTGTGATTGGTGCGGAATGCAAGTCGTACGTTTGACTTGGGCTCTTCTAGCGAACGGCCGCTTCTGGCCGCAAGGCGCTGATGCTAGCCGCCGCGAACACCGATGGCGCTTCGGAGCCGGCTAAGGTCCGGCGCATCGGACTCAACGAAGAAGAGGTCCTCGGTCACGCCCGTGACGTTGTCGGCAATGCCGATGACGAACTCGCGGGCGAATGTCGAGTGCAGCTTCGCCAAATACGCGGCAACGCGTTCAACGTCTCCGAACCATCCATCGGGCTCGTCGCCTGGGTCTGGCAGTGCCAAGTTGATGCCAAGGTCCCAGTCGGGCAAGTCGTCAGGATGGCTGCGGGCCACATCGGTCTTCTGGTTCAGCACGGTCGGCCTTGAAGTGACCCAGCCTGGCGCCGCGGCAAGTTCGACAAGCCTTTCCTCGATGGGCGCGGCGACGTCTTCTAGGTCAGAGCCGTCTACGTACGCATACAGGGTGTGTCGTTGCATGGTCTTACTGGAAGGTGGGACGGAAGGTCCGGTTCTGGCCGACTGTAGTCGACGTCCTTGGGGGCCGAGTGAGGACCGAGGTCGTCCTTGGAAAACTCTAAAGCTGCCCTTCAAGTTTTAATGAGATAGATCAAGGCCCGCTTATGTGCAGAGCGCTTCTCCACCGCAAACCGGGCAAATGGCCACCTTTGCTGCACAACAAACTACCACGCCGCATCTCGAGCACGAGCCATCCTGTTCAACCCCATCATGACCGGCGTAGTCTTCTGGTTTCGCCGGATAGGCGACTAAGGCCAGGTAGGCTGATTCGGGGCGTTTTTCACCAACACCCCTGAAGGCAAAGCACTCGGCAAGACGGAAGACTGAGCGCCCCTCTGCCAAATCTCCTGCTGTCCACTTTTCGGCCACTTCCGCGACGAGCAACGCCAGTTCCGTCCGAGTAAGGGATTTCAAGTAATCTAGGGCGGCTACACGATCCATCGCAATGTCCATTGATTCCTGAGAGTAGGGTCGCCGCAGCTTCGGTTCTGCGAGGCTTCCTTGGAAGTCAGCTCTTGACCGACTGCGACCGTATCAGCAAATGAGCTGCCCAAGTTCGACAAGATCTCCGGCGAGCAGCCGAAAGTTGAGATCTTGCTTTGGGCAGATCTCCTTCCCGTGGCGGTGTATATGGATGTCGACCAAGCTGCTTGTATCTTGGCCTTTGCCTTGGAAAGTGAAGTACTTTGGCTCGGCCAAATGCGGGTCATTGGGATTGCCAGCGAACGGAACGATTGTTACGTTGAAACGGAGTTCATAAGCAGTCAATGCTTCGCCAAGCGTATCGACCGCAATCTCGTACGCCAAGTCGGTGTGTGGGACCGGCGACCCGGTGTATGTGTATCGAGAGTTCGATGGACCGAAGATCAATTGCATGAGATTGGCGATAGGTCGGCTGAACCGGCGTCTCGATCGACTGTAACGATTAGGGACTCGACGAGCGAGCGCTGCGTTTCACAACAATTGGCCAATCGTGACGACAGACCGGTTTTGGCCGATGGCGGCCATCGTATCAGCGGCAGCCACGGACCCTGGGCGGTCTTACTATTCGCTTGAAAGCAGACGCTCTCCAAACCGCGATCACCGTGCGCCGCCGGCTAGGGGCAACGCAGAACGACTGATGCACCAATAGCCTCGAGGGCCTCGGCGATAGGCCTGAGTTCCGCGTCTATCGGCCACCCCGCTTTGATCCGGAAATTGCCGGTTTCCAGCGATGCTTTGACTTCGCTCGGATTGCGGCCTGTCACTCGACGGATGATGCTGAACACCTTTGCTCGATTCTGGCCAATCGATGTCAGCCATAGTTCCGGATCTGGGCAAGGGCCATAGGAGAGGCGAGGTTCGAAGGTGCCGTATTCCTGTCCCAAGCAAGTCATGGCGTCACTCAGCGGCTTGTATGCCAAGGCTCTTGCTGCTGGCAGGTGGNCAGAGCAGAACCACTCCATGGATCGAGGATGCCCAGNTGCACCTTCACTGAGAGGCAAGTAATCGGCGAACCTTACATATCCGCCTCCGGCTTGGAGGTGCCATGACTCGCAGCGGCAATCCTTGTGGCAAAGGTGACAGTACTCGGGCTTCATAGGGCTTCGTCCGCGGTTGTATGCAAAAGTCCGAAACCGGCAGATATTAGCCCCCCCCAATCAGCGTCATCGCAGGTCAGCAGCACTCGGCTTGCCCATTGAACGCGCTACTCCAATGGCGACCGCGCCAGCATAGGCCCTTCGACCTTCTGCTTGTCCGCTGCTCATCTCACACAAAAGCTCGCCGGGTTGCGCCCCGCATGCCCATCTGCGATCCGAAGCAGAGGTCAAACCGCCAGCGCCACAGCCGCGCTCATCGTGCACAGGGCATCGGGTGCTCCCCGCAGCGAAATTAAGGAGGAGGGCCGCAGCCCCGGGGGACATTCGCGGAGGGGAGTGCCCGATGGCCTGTGCACGCCCCCCGAACAACGCGCATACAAAGCAGCTCTAGACCGCCTGCTTGTGCCGCTCGATACAGACGTCCAGCGTCTCAGCCCCAGGCCGCTGCCACCAGTCGAGATTCGAAAAAATCTCCACCTCGCTGAACCCCGCAAAGCCCGCGTCTTCCACCCACCCGCGGATCTTCTTCAACTCGACTACACCATCACCCATCATCCCGCGATCGGAGAGCAGATCGCGCGTAGGCGTAAGCCAGTCGCAGACGTGATAAGCCAGCAGCCGCTCGCAGCCGGCTCGGGCGATCTGCTGCTGTAGCTTCGGGTCCCACCACACGTGGTAGATGTCCAGGGCCACGCCCAGCATGCCGCTTTTGCCCGCATCGAGCTCGTCGCACAGGTCGAGCGCGTGTTCAAGCGTGTTGATGCACGCACGGTCGGCCGCCTGCATCGGGTGCAGGGGCTCGATGGCCAGCGGCATGCCGACCTCGCGGGCGTATTCGAGCGAGGCGGCGATGCCATCGCGCACCTCGGCGCGCGCGCGGCCGATGTCCTTGTAGGCGGCCTTGCCTTCGAGCGCGCCGGGCAGTGCGCCGACGACCAGCACGAGGCAGGGCGCATCCAGCGTCTTGGCTTCGTCGATGGCGCGGCGGTTGTCGTCCAGCGCGGCCTTCAGGCCGGCCGTATCGGCCGCTGGAAAGAAGCCGCCGCGGCAGTAGCCCGAGAGGCCGATGCCGTGCGCCTTCAGCTGCTTCGCCACCTTGTCGAGCCCGACGGCTGCCACCTGGTCGCGCCACGGGCTGATGGCGCGGATGCCGCGTTCGGCGCACTGGTCGATGATGCGGTCCAGCGGCACCTCGGCGCCCGACTGCTTGCGCACTGTGGCGGTGTTGATCGACAGCCAGTCGTGGTTCTGCGAGAAATCGCGCATGTTCGTCTTCAGCCTTCCACGCCGTGCAATGCCAGCAGCGTCTTCATGCGCCGCACCGCCAGCTCGGGCTGCTCCAGCAGGTTGGCCGCGTCGGCCAGTCTGAACAGCTCGGCGAAGTGCTGCAGCGAGCGCGTGCTCTGCTGGCCTCCGACCATCGTGAAGTGCTTCTGGTGGCCGTTGAGCCAGGCCATGAACACCACGCCGGTCTTGTAGAAGCGCGTGGGGGCCGCGAAGATGTGGCGCGACAGCGGCACCGTGGGGCCGAGGATGTCGTGGAACTTCTTCTCGTCGCCCTGTGCCAGCGCACCGAGGGCCGCGCTCGCGGCGGGCGCGATGGCGTCGAAGATGCCCAGCAGCGCGTCGCTCTTGCCGTGCGTGGGCTCGCTGCCGAAGCCGTCGCCTGCGATCAGCTCGGCGTAGTTGAAGTCGTCGCCGGTGTACATGCGCACGCCCGGCGGCAGGCGGCGGCGCATCGCGATTTCCTTGTCCTTGTCGAGCAGGGAGATCTTGATGCCGTCCACCTTGTCGGGGTGGGCGGCGATGATGCCCAGCGCCGTGCTCATGGCCGCATCGACGTCCTTCGTTCCCCAGTAGCCCGCCAGCGCAGGGTCGAACATGTCGCCCAGCCAGTGCAGCACCACCGGCTGCTTCGCCTGGCTCAGGATGCGGTCGTACACCCGCTCGTAGTCGGCCGGGCTCTTCGCCACGCGGGCCAGCGCGCGGCTGGCCATGACGATCAGCTTGCCGCCCAGCGCCTCGATGGCGGCCATCTGTTCCTCGTAGCCGCGGATCACGTCGTCGACACTCTTCACGCTGTCGATGTCCAGGTGGTCGGTGCCGCAGCCCGAGGCGACCAGCGCGCCGGGAACGTCCTTCGCGGCATCGAGCGAACGGCGGATCAGCTCCAGCGAGGTGGGCCAGTCCAGGCCCATGCCGCGCTGCGCGGTGTCCATGGCCTCGGCCACGCCCAGGCCCAGCGAGAACAGGTGGCGNCGGTAGGCGATGGTGGTGTCCCAGTCGACCGCGCACTGCAGCCACGGGTCGATGGCNGCCATCGGGTCGGCCACCACGTGGGCGGCCGAGTAGGCGATGCGGTTGAACTTGACGCCCGCATCGGGCTTCACCGGNGCGGTGCCGCGCAGCGCGTAGGGCGCGAGCGTGCCGCCGGCGGTGGGGAGGTTCAGCGAGAGTGCCATGTCAGACCTTCAGCGNGGGCACGTCGACCCAGCGGCGGTCNTTCCACGACTCGAGNGCGGCCTCGACCAGCTGCACNCCCTTGGCGCCTTCGGGCAGCGTCCACTTGTAGGGCGCGTCTTCCACCACGTGGCGGATGAAGTGTTCCCACTGGATCTTGAAGCCGTTGTCGTAGAACTGCGAGTCCGGAATCTCCTGCCACTGGTCGAAGAAGTTCATGGTCTGCTTCTCGTCGGGGTTCCACAC
>Ga0055540_1002210_pt1 | contig 10562 bp, 9 predicted proteins | sample AraplaCvi_mMS_r2_2_FD_55040 | JGI IMG/M metagenome (GOLD analysis project Ga0055540, IMG submission 55040) | Arabidopsis root microbial communities from North Carolina, USA - plate scrape MF_Cvi_mMS_r2 | ecosystem: Host-associated > Plants > Roots > Endosphere | place: USA: North Carolina
TGCCGTTGAGGATATAGCGATCTCCGCGCTTATCTGCGCGGAGCTTCATCGACACGACGTCGGAACCCGCACCCGGCTCGGACATGGCGAGCGCGCCGACATGCTCACCGGAGCAGAGTTTCGGCAGGTAGCGCGCCTTCTGCTCGGCGTTGCCGTTGCGGTTGATCTGGTTGACGCAGAGATTGGAATGCGCGCCGTAGCTGAGTGAGGTCGAGGCCGAAGCGCGAGCCAGTTCCTCGACGGCGACCACATGGGCGAGGTAACCGAGGCCGGAGCCGCCGAAATCCGGATCGGCGGTGATGCCGAGCAGGCCGAGCGCGCCCAGTTCCGGCCAGAGATCGCGGGCAAATTCGTTGCTGCGGTCGATCTCCTCGGCACGGGGGNCCAGTTTTTCCTGCGCGAAACGGTGGACCGTGTCGCGAACGGCTTCGACCTCCTCGCCGAGCGCGAAATTCATGCTTGCGTGGAACACCTTCTATCCTCCCGGTGCGCCAAGATTTGTATATCAGAAAGTAGTGGGGCAGCGGCGGCAGGTCGTCAATGGGCGGAAGCGCTCTTGCGCCACATCGCAAGATAAGGTCTTCGGGTGCGCCNCGTTTGTACGATGATTACCCTATTCGGGCAGGTGACGCGGGTTGAGGCCGGGCACCCATTCGTTGTTGGGCATGCGGGTGCCGGTATAGGTCACGCCGCTTTGCGTCTTGCAGCGATAGATCCGGGTCGGCATGACGTCGCCATAAAGAATGTCGAAGCCGCCCCGGGCTCGATANACATTCTCGATATCGGTCGTGCAGTCATAGGCCTGTTTCTTCGCCTGTTCCTCCTGCGGCACGACGCCGGGCAGGTTACGGAAATAGGTCTGCGTATCCTGCGGGAAGGCCTGCCGCTCGGCAGCGAACACCTCGACCGGAACGAGCGCGGCGACAAGCAGCGCCACGAGCATAACAGCCGGCAGTATCCATGCACCTTTGAGCATCAATCGACTCCTCATCCACGACACCTGCGGACGGATAAAAGATATGGACGGCAGGGTTCCCGATCCATGGGGCAAGGACCACGTTTGCGTGATCATCGGCGGTTATCCAGGCGACGATAGCCGGTGGGCTGCTGGTAGAGCCAGCCGATCCGTTCGACGGCCGCCGCGAAATTTTCGCGGGCGACGCTCATCGTATGGCCGTTGGCGTGGAGAAGCGTCTCGGCATTCTCCATGATGCCGACATGTCCTTCCCAGAAAACGAGATCGCCGCGGCGAAGTTCCATGCGGGTGATCTCTTTGCCGAGCGANGCCTGCATNTCGGAATCACGCGGCGCGGACTGCCCGGTCATCATCAGGGCCAGCTGCACCAGCGACGAGCAATCCAGGCCGAACCCGGAGCGGCCGCCCCAGAGATAGGGCGTCTCGATGAANTTTCCGGCGACCGCGACATAGTCGTCGCCGAGCGTCTCGGCGATGGGCAGGCAGTGGCGTGCGATCACTGCCCCGCCNTTCGCCAGGATGAAATAGCGGGTGCCGCGGGTTTCCGCCTCGCCGACGACGGTGATGCGGCTGCCCATGGACAGGGCGGCGACCGGCGGCTTGCGGAGCTCGGCTTCCGGATAAAGGAAGGTGCGCGGCACGGCGATGCGATGGGTCGGCTCGTCCGGGCCTGCGAGCATCGTTTCCGGCAGATAGCCGACATAGCCGTCCTGATCGGCCTGCACCCAGGCAAAACCATCGGCGCGGTCGAAAACCCGGACGGTTTCACCCCAAAGCAGTTCGGTATCGACGCCGCGGGCAAGATCCGGCGCCGGGCGCAGCTGAGCGACGGATACCGCAATGCGCGCCGGCTCGCCACGGACGAACTGGCCNGCCTCGACACTGCCCTTCAGCGTTTCGTCGGCGAGATCGGGGCGGAAAGCATNCAGGCGTCTGTCGAGCGGCTTGGTCATCAGTTAATCCCTTCAGGCGTCCTATCGCCAACCCATCACTGGCGGCCTTCCCGGATGATCAGGTCGCCCAGCTTTTCCAGATAGAGCGCGCCGGCCACCGTACGCTTGATCACCACGTTGCGGCGGTCGCGCTCGTCGCGCTCGCGGTCCACCAGACCCATCTCGCCCATCGTATCGAGCGCGCGGGTGATGACCGGCTTGGTGACGCCAAGCGTAGCGGCNAGCCCNCGCACCGTGTGCGGNGGCGGCACGAGGTAAATATGCAGCAGAATGGACATCTGGCGCAATGTCAGATCGCGNCCNTCGCGCCGGACCTGCTCCAGCGACACNCGGTGCCAGAGGCCCAGCGCTTCCGTGGCGGTCAGTTCAACCGGCATCACGACCCTCGGTTCAAAATCGGCCTTGGTTCAATACCGGGCGGATTTTAAGCCGAAGGTCTTACCGGTTTGTTTCGGAACCGTTTTATTTCTCAGTCCAGTTATTTCACCGCCATGTCNCGGATCGTGCGGTAGAGCGCGCGGATGGCGAAGGCCTCGCCCCCGACCGGCGCATGCGGCTTGTCGGCCGCGACCCAGGCATAGATATCGAAATGTACCCAGCTTTTGGTGGCGGTAACGAAACGCTTGAGGAAAAGCGCCGCGGTGATTGCGCCGGCCATGCCGCCCGAGGGCGAATTGGTGATGTCGGCTGCGCGGNAGCGGATGTCCTTGTCATAGCCCATCCAGAGCGGCAGGCGCCACATCGGATCGGCTTCCGCGCGGCCCGCTTCCATCAGCTTGCCGGCAAGCCCTTCGTCATCGGTGAAATAGGGGGCGAGTTCGGTGCCNAGCGCGACGCGGGCAGCCCCCGTCAGCGTCGACATATCGATCATCAGGTCCGGCGGGTTTTCGTCCGCATAGGCGAGCGCATCCGCAAGGACCAGCCGGCCTTCCGCATCGGTATTGTCGATCTGGACGGTGATGCCCTTGCGGCTCCTGTAAATGTCGCCCGGCCGGAAGGCATTGCCGGAAATCGAGTTCTCGACGGCCGGTACCAGAACCTGCAGGTCCACCTTGAGGCCCGCATCCATGATCATCAGGGCAAGGCCCATGACATTGGCGGCACCACCCATATCCTTCTTCATCAGCGCCATGTTGGCGGCGCCCTTGATGTCGAGGCCGCCGGTATCGAAGCAGACGCCCTTGCCGACCAGGGTGACGCGCGGATGGCCCTTCTCGCCCCAGCGCATTTCGAGCAGCCGCGGCGCCGAAACGCTGGCGCGGCCGACCGTGTGGACGAGCGGAAAGTTTTGGCGGAGCAGGTCCTCGCCGACGATCGACGTGACCGTCGCGCCGTAATGTTCGCCGAGCGCCCGGAAAGCCGCTTCGAGCTCGACCGGTCCCATCTCGTTGGTCGGGATGTTCACCAGGTCGCGCGCCAGGAAGACGCCGGCAAGCTGGCGCTCGACATCGGCGGCATCGNCCGCGCCCGGGAACGAAAGCCGGACATCCTTCGGCTTTTCGGACTTGTAGCGGCTGAAGCCATAGGTGCCGAGGCCGTAACCGAGGGCGAGATGCGCGTGGCCGAGCGCCGAGGTCTCGACATGCCAGTCGCCGGCGGGCAGGAGNTTNGAGAGCTTTCCGGCGATGAAGGGCGCTTCGGCGGGATCATTGCCGAGGCCGAACAGGGCGCTGCCCACCTCACCACCTGCCGCTGGCACCAGAAGCAGCGCGCCGGCTTCCGCCTTGAAGCCAGCCGCCTTCGCCCAGGCGAGCGCGGCCGCATCGAGCTTGCCCGCATCGAGGTCGGCAGGCGTCACGGCATGGACCGGCCTGGTCGCCGCCCCTTTCGCGCCGAATGGAGAGGGACGTTCGATATACTGATAGGGGGTCATGGGCGGGCCTTCGGAAGCTGCTGGAATCGTTCGTCTTAACGATCTGTTAGGGTTAACAGTTTATTGCTGGAGTGGAAATGCGCTATCTGCCCGCTCCCTATTCGCAAGGCGCGGCACCGGACCGAACGAGACCGCACCCCATGACCGCTTCCGCAGCCCTGACGCCTCGCAAGACCCGCCTCGCCCAGACCGCCGCCTTCGCGCTTCTTGCCGCACTCTCGGTCACCGGCTGCGCGACCAAGCGCGATGTCGCGACGACGGGCTCGATCCCGAGGACCTCGCCCGCCTCCATGGACGGCATGAACGCGGGCGACCTCGCGAGCACCGAGAAATCGGTCGGCGACAGCTATGCCCGCGATCCCAAGAACAAGGAAATCGGGCTGCGCTATGCAACCGTGCTCGGCATGACGGGCAAGAACGCGCAGGCACTTGCGGTGATGCAGCAGGTGGCGATCGCCCATCCCGCCGACCGCGACGTGCTGGCGGCCTATGGCAAGGCGCAGGCAGGCGCAGGCCAGCTCGAACAGGCGCTTGCCACGATCAACCGCGCCCAGACACCTGACCATCCCGACTGGCGGCTTTATTCCGCCGAAGGCGCCGTGCTCGATCAGCTCGGCCGTTCGGCCGAGGCCCGCCAGAAATATCGCATGGCGCTCGATGCCCAGCCGAACGAACCGAGCGTGATGTCCAATCTCGGAATGTCCTACGTGCTTTCCGGTGATCTGAAGACGGCNGAAACCTACATGCGCAATGCCGCCGGGCAGCCGGCCGCCGACAGCCGCGTCCGGCAGAACCTCGCTCTCGTGGTCGGCCTGCAGGGCCGTTTCGCGGAAGCCGAGCAGATCGCCCGCCGGGAACTCTCGCAGCAGCAGGCGGACGCCAACGTCACCTATCTTCGCTCGATGCTGTCCCAGCAGAACTCCTGGGCAAAGCTCGCCGACAAGGATGGCAAGGGCAAGCCCGGCAACACGAACTGATCGGCGCTCCCNTCATNCCAACAAAAAACCGGCCATGCGCCGGTTTTCCTGTTTCCGGGACTGTCCTTTCGATGCCTTTAAATCAGGCGCGAAACGACGGTGATGATGCCACCGATCAGGACGAGATTTATGCAAAGCCGTGTCAGCACCCTATGATCCTCCGAATATGTTTCGCTCGCCGGCCGGTTCGTCTTGAAAGGGCGGTCGTCCGAGCTGATGGGNAGGATATTGGGCCGGTCNCGCTGAACCCCGTCTGAAACGGGAGTTCATGTCACGTTCAACAATCGGCACAGNTCCCGGTTCCATCCGAAACCGGGCGTCGGCGAGACGTCGTCCTAGTGGAACTTGTCGGCGACCTGGATNCCNGCCGGNCCGAGAATGACGGCGATCAGCACNGGCAGGAAGAACAGGATCATCGGCACGGTCAGCTTCGGCGGCAGGGCNGCGGCTTTCTTCTCCGCCTCGTTCATNCGCTCGTCCCGGCCTTCCTGGGCGAGCACGCGCAAGGCCGAGGCGATCGGAGTACCGTAGCGCTCCGCCTGGATCAGCGCCTGGGTGACGGCCCGGACGATTTCGAGCTGGGTGCGGATGCCGAGATTTTCGAGTGCGGTGCGGCGGTCCTGCAGAAAGGAGAGCTCGGCTGTCGTCAGCACCATTTCTTCGGCGAGCGGCGGCGAGGCCTGCGCCATTTCCTCGGCAACGCGGCGCATCGCCGCTTCCATGGAAATCCCCGATTCGACGCAGATCAGCATCAGGTCGAGCGCATCGGGCCAGGCCCGCTTGATCGAAGCCTGGCGCTTTTTCACGAGGTTCGAAACGTAGATATTGGGTGCGTAGAAACCGATATAGGCGACGACGATCGCCGCCAGCATCCGGATCGGAAACGGCCGCGTGGCAAGGTTGCCGAGCACGAAGATCCAGACGANGGCGGCCGCGAGGAAAACGAAAGGCANCAGGAAACGCGCCAGCAGGAACATGTTGAGGGCGTTCTGCGACCTCAAGCCCGCGGCNCGCAGCCTGTTGACGGTATTGTCGTCCACCAGCGCCTTGCGCAGATTGAACCGCTCGACGATCTGGCGGACCGACTGGTTGTTCTGCGCACGCAGCGACGTCTTCGACTGTTCGGAGTTCATGCGGGCACGTTCGCGGGCGCGGATCTGTTCGCGCTCGGTGGAGACGGCCTTCATCCGCTTGTCGAGATCCCCCTTTTCAAGGAAAGGGCTCGCCAGCGTGTAGAGGGTGGCAAAAACCGCCACTGCCACCAGGATGGCAAGAAGCGTGGTCGGATCGGTCAGCGTTGTTGCCAGTCCCATCGCTCTATCCCCTCAGATATCGAAATTGATCATGTTGCGCATGACGAAGATGCCGATCGACATCCAGACGCCGGAAATCAGAAGGATCAGATGTCCGCGCGGATCGGTGAAGATGATCGAGATATATTGGGGGGACGTCAGGTAGACGAGCAGCGAAACAATGAAGGGCAGCGCCCCGATGATCGCGGCCGAGGCTTTTGCTTCCATCGAGAGAGCGCTCACCTTGGCCTTCATCTTCTTGCGCTCGCGCAGCACTTTGGAAAGGTTGCCGATTGCCTCGGACAGATTGCCGCCGGCCTGGCCCTGAATGGTGATGACGATCGCGAAGAAATTCACTTCCGGCAGCGGCATGGTCATCATCATGCGTGTGCAGGCCTCCGGAATGCTCAGGCCGACCTGCTGCGATTCGATCACCCGGCGGAATTCGGTCTTTACCGGCTCCTGTCCGTCGGAAGCAATCAGGCGCATCGCATCGTTGAGCGGCAGACCGGATTTGATCGAGCGAACCATGACGTCGAGCGCGTTCGGAAATTCCTCCAGGAACTTCTTCTGCCGGCGCTTGACCAGGAAACCGACAATCCAGCGCGGCAGGCCGACCGCGCTGACGAAGGCGGCGCCAACGGCCGCCAAGAGCGGCAGACCGGCGATCAAGGTCACGAGGACGACAAAGACACCGAAGAGGATGCTGAACATGGAGAAGCGGCCCATCGTCAGGGACAGGCCGGTCTGGGCAAGCTTGGACTTCAAGCTGCCGTCGCCCATCTTCCTGTTCTTCTCTTCCTGCTTCTTCTCCAGGTCCTTGATGGAGTCCTGCATGGACTTGCGGCGCTTGGAGAGCTCCTGCACGCGGTCGCGAGCCGCCTTGACCTTGTTCAGGTCGGTTTCGGCCGACTTGACCCGGCTCAGCCGGCTATCGGCCTTCTTTTCGACTTCCATGCGGGAGAACAACAGCCCGTAGCAGACCGCAGCCGCGGCGACCGCCACGAGGGCGATGATCGCCACGACATTGATATCCAGCCCGAACATGGAACCCTGCTCCTCAGTCCTTGGTTTTTTCCATCGCGTCGAGGGCGGCGGAAAGGCGCTTTTCCTCGTTGTAATACCGGGCGCGATCCCAGAAATACGGCTTCACGATGCCGGTCGACATGTGCCTGCCGATCAGGCGGCCATTCGCATCCTCGCCGTCGATCTCGTAGCGCATCAGGTCCTGGGTGACGATCACGTCGCCTTCCATGCCGACCACTTCGGTGATCTGGGTGATGCGGCGCGAACCGTCGCGCAGGCGGGCCGCCTGGATGATGACGTCGATCGAGCCGGTGATGATCTCGCGCACCGTCTTGGCCGGTAGCGAATAACCGCCCATGGCGATCATCGATTCCATACGGCTCAGGCATTCGCGCGGCGTGTTGGCGTGGATCGTCCCCATCGAGCCGTCGTGGCCGGTGTTCATCGCCTGCAGAAGGTCGAAGACCTCAGGTCCGCGCACTTCGCCGACGATGATGCGTTCAGGGCGCATACGCAGGCAGTTCTTGACGAGATCGCGCATGGTGATCTCGCCTTCGCCTTCGATGTTGGGAGGGCGGGTTTCAAGGCGGACCACATGCGGCTGCTGCAGCTGCAGTTCGGCGGTATCCTCGCAGGTGATGACCCGCTCTTCCTTGTCGATATAGTTGGTCAGGCAGTTCAGAAGCGTCGTCTTGCCCGAGCCGGTACCGCCCGAGATGACGATGTTGCAACGGACGCGGCCGATGATCTGCAGGAGCGTCGCCCCTTCCGGGGTGATCGCACCGAACTTGACGAGCTGGTCGAGGTTCAGCTTGTCCTTCTTGAACTTACGAATGGTCAGTGCCGGCCCGTCGATCGCAAGCGGCGGCGCGATGACGTTGACNCGCGAACCGTCGGGCAGGCGCGCGTCGCANATCGGCGAGGATTCNTCGACGCGGCGGCCGACCTGGCTGACGATGCGCTGGCAGACCGACAGGAGCTGGGCATTGTCGCGGAAGCGGATATCGGATTCGATCGTCTTGCCGCCGACTTCGATGAAGGTCTGGCCGGCGCCGTTGACCATGATGTCGGCGATGTCGTCACGCGCGAGCAGCGGCTCCAGCGGACCGTAGCCCAGAACGTCGTTGCAGATATCCTCGAGCAGTTCCTCCTGCTCGGAGATCGACATCGCGAAGTTCTTGATGGTGATGATATCGTTGACGATATCGCGGATTTCCTCGCGCGCGCTCTCGGCATCGAGCTTGGCGAGCTGGGACAGGTCGATCGTGTCGATCAGCGCCGAGAAGACCTGGCTCTTGGTATCGTAGTAGAGTTCCGTGCGCGCCGGCCGCTTGCGGGCCGGTGACTGCGGCGCGAGCGGCGGCGGCGAAGCGACCTGCTGGCGCTGGGTGGCGGGATCGCGCATCGGCTCGGCAAGGATTTCCGGAGCGGCCGGCCGCGCCACGACAGGCGCCGCCGAAGCGGACGCAGCAGCCGGTGGCGGCGAAGCCAAGCCGCCGCTCTTCCCAAATCCCTCGTTTCCGCGTTTTCCAAACATGCCGGTTTCCTGGTGTTATGCCTTCTTGCGCCCGAGCATGCCGAGCACCTTGCCGAGACCACCCTTCTTCACTTTCTTCATGGCAACACGCCCCGTTACGACATGGGCGATCTGCGAGAAAGTTTCGGCGGCTGGCGACTTGGCGTCGATTTCGGAGATCATCCGGCCGCTATTGGCGGCATTGCCGAACAGCTGCACGTCGAAGGGCAGGATGGCGATCGGCTCGATCTCCAACGGCTCGATGAAATCGTTCGGGGCGATCTCCGGACGCTTCGGCATCCCGACCTGGTTGAGGATCAGGTGTGGTGCGCGGTCGTTCGGCCGGAGCTTCTTCAACGCGTCGATGATGTTCTTGGTGTTGCGCAGGTTGGCGAGATCGGGGACCGCGCAGATCACCACCTCGTCGACCTCAGACAGAACCGCGCGCGTCCATTCCGTCCAGCCATGCGGGACATCGAGAACCGCCATCGGCGCGCTGCGCTGCAGGAGCTCGATGATCGGCGTAAATGCGCTGCGATCGAAGTCATAGGCGCGGTCAAGCAGCGAGGGAGCGGCCAGCAGCGACAGATGCTCGGAACACTTGGTCAGAAGGCGGTCGAGGAAGACCTCGTCCAGACGTTCCGGCGCAAAAACGGCTTCCGCGATGCCCTGGGCCGGATCCTGATCGAAATCGATATTGGCCGTGCCGAAGGGAAGATCGAGGTCGGCCAGGATGGTCTCGGTCGAGAACAGGCTGGAAATGCCGAATGCGCAGTTATGCGCAATGGTCGAGGAGCCGACGCCGCCCTTGGCACCGATGAAGGCCACCGATTTGCCGAGCGGTTCCGCTTCGGGATCCACGAAGATCGNCGAAATCGACGCCAGCATGTCCGGCATCTGCACGGGGCCGACGAGATATTCGGAAATACCGTTGCGGATCAGCTCGCGATAGAGCGAGATATCGTTATAGCGGCCGACGACGATGACCCTGGTCGAGGGATCGCAGACTTCCGCAAGCGGCGTGAGCTCATCGAGNAGGTTCTTCGGTTCGGCATCCGTTTCCAGGATGATCAGGTTNGGNGTCGGCGTGGAGGAGAACATGTTGGCGGCAGCGCTGGTGCCACCGATCGTCACACGCAGGTTGACCTTGGCCATACGGCGATCGCGCGCCATGCGGTCCATCATNCGCTGCATCGCCTCGCTTTCGCAGAAAGCGTGGATCGAGATGCGCGGCAACGGGCGCAGCGCATCGAAATCGCCCGGACGATCGACGTCCTCGGTGAAACCTTCACCCTGGCCGGGAGTGCGGATTTCGTAGTTGATCGCGCTCATCGTGTTCTCCGGTTAAGGCGTCGTGGTACCGCTGCTCTCGCCGCGGTAGTCGCTGATGACNTTGGCGCGCTGCGCCGCATCGATCGGCGTGACCGCGCGCGGTGCGATGAGATCGGTGGGGTTGGCGACCTGGGCCGCAAGATTGTTCTGGCTGGCACAGCCGAAATTGTACCAGTTCTTGTTCCCGAACGTGTTGTCCGAGAGGTCTGCCGGCCATTCGCCGCANTGGCCGGTCATCGCCTTGGTCGTCACGTAGGAAAGCCGGATCGGCGCTGCGTCACCGTTCGGCGAGGCGGCGTAGCTGCTCATCAGGATCCGCTGCGGCCTGATGCCGGACCGGGTCAGTTCGCGGCGGATATCGCCCGCCAGATGNTGNGCGGCACCGGAATTGTAGGAGCCGTAAGGCACCTGGATCTGTATCACGCCGGCCGGCGATGCCATGAAATTCTGGGCAAAACCCTTGACCGTATCCTTCATGCCCGTCGTCAGGCGGACATCACCCGAGGCGACCGGAATATCGAGCGTCGACTGACCTTCCGCCAGCACGATCGGATGACGGGTGCGATAGTCGTCGGGGATGGAGCCGGTCGTGAGCTGGCTGTTGCCGCAGGCCGACA
>Ga0055540_1002212_pt1 | contig 10554 bp, 10 predicted proteins | sample AraplaCvi_mMS_r2_2_FD_55040 | JGI IMG/M metagenome (GOLD analysis project Ga0055540, IMG submission 55040) | Arabidopsis root microbial communities from North Carolina, USA - plate scrape MF_Cvi_mMS_r2 | ecosystem: Host-associated > Plants > Roots > Endosphere | place: USA: North Carolina
CCACCAAGACCGAGCCGGTGACCTTCGTCGCCGGGCCGAGCCCCACCGGCTGGCAGATCTCCAAGCAGTCCGCACTGGCACTGCTGTCCTCGAACGGCTGAGTGCACCGCACCCAAGCCGTGACCCTGAGCGCCGTCACCCTGGTGACGGCGCTCTGGCTTGGGGGCTGTGGCGAGGAACGCCCCGCGGCCGCCCCGCAGAGCTCGCGTCCCATGACGGAGACGCTGCGCCCGGCGATGCCGACGGTCGCACCCCTTCCTCCCCCGGATCAGCTGACCGGGGTGCTCTACCGACTGGCCGACACTTCGGTTCCCGTTGAGCAGAAGGTCGCCCTGGTGCAGTACGCCACGGTCGACGACGAGCCCGCGCTGAAGAACTTCGGCGAGGCGCTCGTCGCCAGCGGGTTCGCCCCGCTGACCGTGGACGCCGCCAACCTGCAGTGGGCCGGCGAGCCGGGGCACGTCGTCGCCTCGGTCACGATCGGCTCCCCCAACCCCCAGGTTCGGCCGTTCACGTTCCCGATGGAGTTCGCCCCGATCCGGGACACCTGGCAGCTCAGCAAGCGGACCGCCGATCAGTTGCTGCCGCTGGTCGGGGCCACGCCACCGCCCACCCCGCCGGCCACGCCGCCGGGTTAGACGGCCGGGCGCTTGCGGCGGTACGGCGCGGGCGTCACCGTGCCCGGTGCCAACTTCCGCGCGCTCACCAGGAAGGCCGTGTGGCCTCGCATCGAGTGCTGGGGCCGCACGGCGAGCCCGACGACGTCCCACCCGCGTTGCAGCGACTCCCACGCCCGGGGCTCGGTCCAGCACAGCTGCTCGCGCAGCGCCTCGACCACCCGCGACAACTGGGTCACCGTGGCGACGTACACCATCAGCACGCCACCGGACACCAGCGCACCCGCGACCGCCTCGAGGACCTCCCACGGCGCCAACATGTCGAGCACCGCGCGGTCGACCTGGGGTCCGTCGTAGGTGTTGAGGTCGGCGACGCGGAGGTCCCAGTTCGCCGGCCGCTCGCCGTAGAACGTGACGACGTTGCGCTCGGCGTGTTCGGCGTGGTCCTCGCGCAACTCGTAGGACACCACCGTGCCCTCGGAGCCGACGGCGCGCAGCAGCGAGCACGTCAACGCGCCCGATCCCGCACCGGCCTCCAGCACGCGCGCGCCAGGAAAGATGTCCCCCTCGTGCACGATCTGCGCGGCGTCCTTCGGGTAGATCACCTGCGCGCCGCGGGGCATCGACAGCACGTAGTCCATCAGCAGGGGACGCAGCACCAGGAACGGATCGCCGTTGGCGGACTTGACCACGCTGCCCTCGGGCTGGCCGATCACCGAGTCGTGGGTGATCCCACCGCGGTGGGTGTGGTACTCGCCGCCGGGAGTGAGCACCATCGTGTAGTGCTTGCCCTTGGCGTCGGTCAGCTGGACACGATCGCCGACGTCGAACGGCCCGGTGCGTTTCACAGCTGATCAGCCTGCCAGCAGACCCACCGGCTCCGGTGCGCGGGGTTGTCGCATGCCCGTCATAGGCTTCTCTGGTGACCGAGGCCGTGACCGAGGACGTGAGCGCACCGACCCGGCGTCCCGCCCTGTCGCCGTCGCGCGCCAGCGACTTCAAGCAGTGCCCGTTGCTCTACCGGCTCCGGGCCATCGACAGACTGCCGGAGCCGTCGTCGCCCGCCCAGGTCCGCGGCACGGTCGTGCACGGCGCGCTGGAACTGCTCTACGCACTGCCCGCCGCCAGCCGGGTACGTGCCACGGCGACCACGCTGGTCGAACCGGCCTGGGCGGAGATGGCCGCGTCCCGGCCCGAGCTCGCCGCGGACCTGGAACCCACCCTGCGGGACAAGCTGCTCGACGAAGCCCGCGCGCTGGTGTCCGGCTACTACCGACTGGAGGATCCGACGCGGTTCGACCCCGAGAGCTGCGAACAGCGGGTCGAGGTGGAACTCGCCGACGGCACGCTGCTGCGGGGGTTCGTCGACCGGATCGACGTCGCCCCCACCGGCGAGATGCGGGTGGTGGACTACAAGACCGGCAAGGCGCCCTCGGCCACCCGCGAGCTCGCGGAAGCCAAGGCGTTGTTCCAGATGAAGTTCTACGCCGTGGCGCTGCTGCGGTCGCGCGGCGTGCTGCCCGCCCGCCTTCGGCTCCTGTACCTGGCCGACGGTCAGGTGCTGGACTACACGCCCGACCTCGACGAGCTGGTGCGCTTCGAGAAGACGCTGATGGCGATGTGGCAGGCCATCCAATCCGCCGGTGCCACCGGCGATTTCCGGCCCAAGCCGTCTCGGATGTGCGATTGGTGCGCCCACCACCAGCACTGCCCGACCTTCGGCGGCACGCCGCCGCCCTATCCCGGCTGGCCCGTCGCCGCGGAGCCCGCCGCATGAGTGACTGCTTCTACCGCCGGCTGGAATCCGAGGGCGACGCCGAGGTCTTCGAGTCGACCGCGGGCACGGCGAGCAACTGGAACAGCGAGATTCAGCACGGGTCCCCGCCGCTGGCCTTGATGACCAAGGCCGTGGAGGAGCACGCGGCGGGGTCCTCACTGCGCATCGGCAGGTTGACCCTCGACATCCTGGGTGCCATCCCCGTGGCGCCGGTCCGGGTGCGGGCCTGGACCCAACGGCCGGGTGCCCGCATCGCGCTGATGTGCGCCGAGATGTCGCCGCTGGACTCCGAGCGGCCGGTGGCCAGGGTGTCCGCCTGGCTGCTGGCCACCTCCGACACCGTGGACGTGGCCACCGATCGCTACCCACCTCTGGTCGAAGGGGAGAGCGTGCCGCACGGCCACGGCTGGGCCGGGGCGCCCGGATACCTGGAGCGGGTCAGCTGGCGCTCCCAGGCCACCGAGCCGGGCGAGGCCAAGGTCGGCTGGCTGAGGGCACTCGTCCCGCTGGTGGCCGGTGAGGACACCACCGACGTGCAACGGCTGGCGATGGTGGTCGACTCCGCCAACGGCGTCGGCGCGGTGCTCGACCCCGACCGGTTCCTGTTCATGAACACCGACACGACGGTGCACCTGCACCGGGCGCCCGAGGGCGAGGACTTCGGGCTGCGCTCGCGGGCGTCGATCGGCCCGGACGGCATCGGCTCGACCACCGCGGAGATCTTCGACCACCGCGGCTTCGTCGGGACGTCGGCTCAGACCCTGCTGGTGCAGCGACGCTGAACGCGGTTGCCGCACCTGCTACTCGAGCGGGGTCAGCTCCTGCAGCATCGTCGGCAACAACTCGCTGACCGTCGGATGGATGTGCATCGTGCGCGAGATGGCCGTGTAGGGCAGCTTGGCGGTCATCACGTCGAGGATGTCCTGAACCACCTCGTCACCGCCGACTCCGAGGATCGACGCACCCAGGATCTGGTGGGTCTCGGCGTCGACCACGACCTTCATGAAGCCCTGGGTCTCGCCCTTCTCCACGGCACGGCCCACCTTCGTCATGGGCCGCTTGCCCACCAGGGCCTTGCGGCCCGACGTGCGGACCTCGTCGGCCGTCAGGCCCGCCCGCCCGAGCGGCGGGTCGACGTACAACGCGTAGGTCGGCACCCGGTCGCTGACGCGACGCGGGTCGTCGTCGAGCAGGTTCGCCGCCACGATTTCGAAGTCGTTGTAGGACGTGTGGGTGAACGCGCCCTTGCCGTTGCAGTCCCCCATGGCCCACACGCCGTCGACGGTCGTGCGGAGTTGATCGTCGACGACGACGTAACCCCGCTCGTCGACCTCGATCCCGGCGACGTCGAGCCCAAGGTCGTCGGTGTTGGGCCGACGACCGGTGGCCACCAGCAGGTGGCTGCCCGAGATGGGGTCGGCGCCGTCCCGCGGGAAGAGGTCGAATCCAGAACCGTTGTCGTGCTTGACGACTCGCATGCCGGTGGCGCCTACGTGAACGTCGACGCCTTCGTTCTCCAGGATCTCCTGGATCGCCGCGGACACGTCCTCGTCCTCACGGGCGGTGATCCTGGGGCCACGTTCGACGACGCTGACGCGGGCGCCGAAGCGGCGGTACATCTGCGCGAACTCCAACCCGATGTAACTGCCGCCGATGATGACCAGGTGTTCCGGCACGGCGTCGAGTTCGAGAATGCCGACGTTGGTGAGGTAGTCGACGTCGTCGAGCCCGGGAATCGGGGGCGCGCTCGCCCGGCCGCCGACGTTGAGGAAGATCTTGTCGGCCTCCAGCACTTGGTCGTCGACCCGGATGGTGTGGGGGCCCTCGAAGCGGGCATGGCCACGGATGAAGGTGCAGCCGTCCATGCCCTCGAGCCACGATTCGAGGCCGTGGCGGTCGCCCTGGCTGATCTCGTCCTTGCGCGCCTTGACCCGCGCCATGTCGACGACGACCTCGCCGGTGGTGATGCCGTAGTCCGCACCGCGGCGCGCGGCGTGGGCGACGTGCGCGCTGGCCACCAGCGTCTTGGTGGGAATGCACCCGGTGTTGACGCAGGTGCCGCCGACCAACTTGCGTTCGATCACCGCCACGGACTGACCCGCCGCGGTCAGTCTGCCCGCCAGCGGGGGTCCCGCCTGTCCCGCGCCGACGACGATCGCGTCGAATCTGGTAGCCACGTCGGACCTCAGAACGCGGTCGACGCCAGGGCGACGACGGCCAGGCCGCCGAGCACCGCGATCGCGTCCTCGGTCAGTGCGACGGGGAGGTCTCGCCCGCCGTTGGCGGCGACCAGGCGACTGCGGGCCTGATATCCGCCCAGCGTGCCGAGCACGGCGCCGATCATGCCGGCGCCGATGCCGAGAATGGTGTGATGCGTGCCGGCGCCGACGACGGCGCCGGCGAAGGCTCCCGTCAGCAGTCGCGCGATGAACTGAGGGGGCACGGTGCGGCTTGGGGTCTTGGGCAACTGGTCGGTGACCAGCTCCACGACGAGCAGGACGGTGAGCACGCCGACCGTGATGGGGTGACCGACCCATTGCGCCCACGTGCCGTCGACCGGCAGCCAGCCGAACAGCGCACCCCAGGCCACGATCGCCGGCGGAGTGAGTGCGCGAAGTCCCGCCACGACACCGATGAGGAGAGCCAGGACGATCACCAGGACTTGCGTCATGGCTGGAAAGCTAACACTGAATGCTCAGAAGCGGCAGAACCTGATGTCGGAGGCCAGGATCGCCTTGGCGCCGATGGCCGCCAACTCGTCCATGATGGCGTTGACGGTGCGGCGAGGCACCAGCGCCCGCACCGCGACCCACGCCGGATCGGCCAGCGGCGCGATGGTGGGCGACTCCAACCCGGGAGTGACCGCCGTCGCCCGCTCCAAAACGGTACGCGGACAGTCGTAGTCGAGCATCAGGTACTGCTGACCGAACACCACGCCCTGCACGCGGCCCGCGAGTTGGTCGCGCGCCGGCGCCGTTGCCGGGTCCGGGTCGACGCGTTCGATGAGGATGGCCTCCGAGTCGCACAGTGGCTCGCCGAAGGCCACCAGCCCGTGCAGGCCCAGGGTGCGGCCGGTCCCCACGATGTCGGCGATGACGTCGGCGAGGCCGAGCTGCACCGAGATCTCGACGGCTCCGTCGAGACGGATCACGGTGGCCTCGATGCCCTTGGCGGCCAAATCCTTTCGGACCAGATTCGGGTACGCGGTGGCGATGCGCTTGCCCGCCAGGCCGTCGGTGGTCCACGCCGGGCCCGCCGGTGCGGCGTAGCGGAAGCTCGACGACCCGAAGCCGAGCGCCAGGCGTTCCTGGACGGGAGCGTCGGATTCCTGCGCGAGGTCGCGACCGGTGATGCCGAAGTCGAGCTCACCGGACCCGACGTAGATCGCGATGTCCTTGGGACGCAGGAAGAAGAACTCGACGTTGTTCGCCGGGTCGACGACGGTCAGATCCTTGGGGTCGCGGCGACGACGGTAGCCGGCCTCGGAGAGGATCTCGGCGGCCGACTCGCTGAGCGCACCCTTGTTGGGCACGGCGACGCGAAGCATGGGGGCCTCGCTCGTCGGTGACTCGCTCACAGCTTGGCGTACACGTCGTCGAGGGTCAGCCCCCGCGAGATCATCAGGACCTGAGTCCAGTAGAGGAGCTGGCTGATCTCCCCCGCGAGCTCGTCGTCCCCCTCGTGCTCGGCGGCGAGCCACACCTCGCCCGCCTCCTCGAGGATCTTCTTGCCCAGCCCGTGCACGCCGCCGTCCAACGCCTTGACGGTGCCACTGCCTGCGGGTCGGGTCTGCGCACGCTCGCTGAGTTCGGCGAACAGCGCGTCGAAGGTCTTCACGGCTGGCGATTGTTCCACGTCGCCTGCCGTGAAGTCACGGCGGTTTCGCGCCCGAAGCGTCTCAGGCGTTCGCCGCGGGCTTGTCCGCCGCGACGATCGCGCCGTGCATGTCCTCCAGCGAGACGCCCTTCGTCTCCATCACCCACTTCCACACGAACAGACCGGACAGCACCGCGCACAGGCCGTAGAAGCCGTACGCCAGGCCCAGGTGAGAGCGCAGTTCGGGGAACGACACCGTGATCAGCCAGTTGGCCACCCACTGACCGGCCGCGGCCAAGCCCAGGGCGGCGGCGCGGATGCGGTTGGGGAACATCTCGCCGAGCAGCACCCACACCACCGGGCCCCACGACATGCCGAACGCGACGACGAACAGGTTGGCCGCGACGAGCGCGATGGTGTCGGTTCCCTCGGGCAGGCTCGGGACGCCGTCGGCTCCGATGGTGGAGTTGGCGAAGATGACCGACATGGTCAGGAGCGTGACGGCCATTCCGGTAGAACCGATGAGCAGCAGTGGTTTACGGCCGATCTTGTCGATCAGTGCGATGGCGATGAGCGTCGTCGCCACGTTGACCACCGAGGTGATCACGGTGGACCAGGCCGCGTCGCTCTCGCTGAAGCCGACCGCCTGCCACAGCACGTTCGAGTAGTAGAAGATCACGTTGATGCCGACGAACTGCTGGAAGACCGACAGTCCGAGACCGACCCAGACGATGCCGTAGAAGCTCAGGAAGCTGCCACCCGGCTTGCGCATGTCCTTCCAGGACGGCTTGTCCTCGCGCTCGAGGGTCTCCTTGATGCGGTCGATGGTGATCTCGAGGTTCTTCTCTCCGAGCAGCAGATTCAGCACCCTGCGTGCTTCCGGGATCTTGTGGCTGGCCACTAGATAACGCGGCGACTCGGGAATGGTGAAGGACAGCACCCCGTACACGACGGCGGGCACCATCATCACCAGGAACATCCACCGCCACGCTTCCAGGCCGAACCACAGGTCCTTGCTGGCACCGCCCGCGATGGTCTGCAGCAGGGTGTTGACCGCGAAGGACAGGAAGATGCCCAACACGATGGCCAACTGCTGCAGCGAACCCAGCCTGCCGCGGATCCGGGGCGGCGAGGTCTCGGCGATGTAGGCGGGCGCGATCACCGAGGCGACGCCGACGCCGATGCCGCCGATGACGCGGAAGACCACCAGGGTGATGACCTCGGGGGCGAACGCCGTCCCGATGGCGCTGATGAAGAACAGCACCGCGGCGATCTTCATCACCGCGATGCGACCGATCTTGTCGGCGATGCGGCCCGCCGTCATCGCGCCGACCGCGGCTCCGAGGAGCGCCGACGCCACGGCGAACCCCAATTCGATCGAACCGATCCCGAACTGCTCCTCGATCGACTTGACCGCGCCGTTGATGACGGCGCTGTCGTAACCGAACAGCAGGCCGCCGAGTGCGGCGACACCCGCGATCCGGACGGCGGTGCCGCCTGAGGAGAAGTCGTCGTCGCTTATCACCGACGTCGAGTCGTCGACGGGTGGACCCTGACCGGCCATGACGTGTCCTTTCGCAACACTGCGTGGTGCTAGTCACATAACGATAGGACACCGTGGCGATCGAAATGGCCGTATGCCACTTGGCAATTCGCCGATCTTGACCGAGTCTGACGCCAGCGAACCCCGGCGTGGGCCGAAATCAGTGCTCCGGTTGCGATCCCACCCCGTCAGCAACGCTCAGCTGCGCGTGGATCGCGCGCAGCGCGGCCACGTCGACCTCGGCCAGCGACGACACGTGGCGGCGCCTGGGCCCGTCGGGCACCTCGACGTCGTTGGGCACGACCAGCACCGGGCACCCCGCCGCCTCGGCCGCCGACGCCCCCGTCACCGAGTCCTCGATGGCCAGGCACTCCGCCGGGTCGACGCCAAGCAGCTGCGCCGCCCGCAAATAGGGGTCGGGCGCCGGCTTGGCGTGCTCGACCTCGTCGCCACACACCGACGCCGAGAAGTAGTGACTGCCAATGCTCTTCAGCGCGCGTTCGGTGAGCCCGCGGCGCGTGTTGGTCACCAACGCCATCGGGACCCCGGCTGCGGTGAGCGCGTCGAGCAGCTCGCGGGCCCCGGGCAACCACGTCAGGCCCTGCTCGAAGAGCTCACCGGTGTAGTCGTGCAACCAGTCCGCCGAGTCCTCCATCGCGACCGGGTCGTGGTCGAGTCCGAGATCGGTGTAGACGATGCGCATCAGCCCCTCCGATGAGCTGCCCACCGTCGTCGTCCGCACCTCGGGTGTCAGCACCCCGCCCAGGCGCGCATACAACGCCTGCAGCGAGACGTCCCACAGCTTCTCGGAGTCGACGAGGGTGCCGTCCATGTCGAACAGGACGGCCCTCAGCACTGCCTTCATCCTCAGTCCTCCGGGTTGTAGCCGAGATTGGGGGCCAGCCAGCGCTCGGCCTCCTGCAGCGTCCACCCCTTGCGCTTGGCGTAGTCGGCGACCTGGTCCTGGGCCAGCCGGCCCACGACGAAGTACTGCGACTGCGGGTGGGAGAAGTACCAGCCGCTGACCGCGGCGCCGGGCCACATCGCCATCGACTCGGTCAGTTCGATGCCGGTGCGTTCCTTGACGTCCATCAGGTCCCAGAGCGTCGCCTTCTCGGTGTGCTCCGGGCAGGCCGGATATCCGGGTGCGGGACGGATCCCGACGTACTTCTCACCGATCAGGTCGTCGTTGTCGAGCTGCTCGTCGGGCTGAAAACCCCAGAACTCCTTGCGGACCCGCTGATGCATGCGTTCGGCGAACGCCTCGGCCAAGCGGTCGGCGAGCGACTCCAGCAGGATCGCGTTGTAGTCGTCGTGGGCTGCCTTGAACTCACCGATCTTGTCGGCGATGCCGAGGCCCGTGGTGACGGCGAAGGCCCCGACGTAGTCGGCCAGGCCGGTGTCCTTGGGGGCGATGAAGTCACCGAGGGACCGGTTCGGGATGCCGGCCCGGTGCTCGCCCTGCTGGCGCAGGTTGTGCAGCCTGGTCAGCACCTCGGTGCGGCTCTCGTCGGTGTAGACCTCGATGTCGTCGCCGACCGCGTTGGCCGGGAAGAAGCCGATCACGCCGTTGGCGGTCAGCCACTTCTCCTTGATCATCGTGTCGAGCATCTCCTGGGCGTCCTCGTACAGCTTGCGCGCCGTCTCCCCGGAGACCGGGTTGTTGAGGATGTCGGGGAACCGGCCCTTCATCTCCCACGCGTTGAAGAACGGCTGCCAGTCGATGTACTCACGCAGCTCGGCGAAGTCGTAGTCACCGAACTCACGCACGCCCAGACCCTGGGCGGGCACCGGCGGCGTGTAGCCGTCCCACTCGACCGGCGTCCGGTTGGCCCGCGCCTTCTCCAGCGTGAGCATCTTGCGCTCACTCTTCTGGGCGTGCCGCTCCCGCAGCGAGGCGTAGTCCTTCTCCGTGGCCTCCAGCAGGGCAGGCCGCTGCTTGTCGTCCAGCAGCGCCGCGGCGACCGGCACCGAACGGGACGCGTCCTTGACCCAGACCACCGGACCGCTGCGGCGCGGCGCCACCTTGACCGCCGTGTGCGCCCGTGACGTCGTCGCGCCACCGATCAGCAGCGGGATCTCCAGACCCTGACGCTCCATCTCGACGGCGAAGTTCACCATCTCGTCCAGCGACGGGGTGATGAGGCCGGACAGCCCGATGATGTCGGCGTCGTGCTCCTTGGCCGCGGCCAGGATCTTGTCGGCGGGCACCATCACACCGAGGTCGATCACCTCGAAGTTGTTGCACTGCAACACGACTCCGACGATGTTCTTGCCGATGTCGTGGACGTCGCCCTTGACCGTCGCCATGATGATCGTGCCGTTGGTGTCCTTCTTCGCAGCCTCTCCTGGCAGCGGCTCGGCCTTCTCCGCCTCGATGTAGGGCAGCAGGTAGGCGACGGCCTTCTTCATCACCCGTGCCGACTTCACGACCTGGGGCAGGAACATCTTGCCGGCGCCGAACAGGTCGCCGACGACGTTCATGCCGTCCATGAGCGGACCCTCGATGACCTCGATCGGGCGGCCACCGGCGGCGGCGATCTCGGCCCGTAGTTCCTCGGTGTCGTCGTCGACGTTGGCGTCGATGCCCTTGACCAGGGCGTGGGTGATGCGCTCCCGGACCGGAAGCGATCGCCATTCGGCGGCGACCGGATCGTCGGCCTTCTCCGAGCTGTTGAACCGCTCGGCGATCTCCAGCAGCCGCTCCGCCGCGTCCTCGCGCCGGTTCAGCACGACGTCCTCGATGCGGTCCCGCAGCTCGGGGTCGATCGAGTCGTACGGCACCAGCGCGCCCGCGTTGA
>Ga0055540_1002215_pt1 | contig 10546 bp, 15 predicted proteins | sample AraplaCvi_mMS_r2_2_FD_55040 | JGI IMG/M metagenome (GOLD analysis project Ga0055540, IMG submission 55040) | Arabidopsis root microbial communities from North Carolina, USA - plate scrape MF_Cvi_mMS_r2 | ecosystem: Host-associated > Plants > Roots > Endosphere | place: USA: North Carolina
GGTGGCAACGGAGACGACACCTATATCTATGTCCGTGGTGACGGCCACGATACGGTCATCGACAATGCGAACAGCTACAACGACCGGGTGGTCTTCACCGACATCAACCGGTCCGCAGTGACGCTTGTTCGCAACGGAATCGATCTGACTTTGGTGATCGCTGAAAGTGCTCCAGGCGCCGGCGATGCTGGTTCGATCCTGCTGAAGGACACGCTTGAAGATGCCTGGGCCCTCGGCATGGAAAAGATCGTCTTTGCTGATGGAACCGAGTGGACCCGCAGCGATCTCAGGGCGATGGTACTGGCCCAGGCATCGACCTCAGGAAATGATACGATCATCGGCTTCAACGTCGCCGACATTATCAACGCCGGCGCTGGAAACGATACGATTACGGGCGGAGGAGGTAATGACGCTTTCGTCTTCAAACCTAATTTCGGCAAGGACACCATCACGGACTTTTGGGCCGGCGCAGGGTCCACTGATGTTCTCAATTTTGACAGCAGTTTGTTCGCCGATTTCGAGCACGTACTGGCTGCTGCAGCGCAAGTTGGAAACGATACCGTCATTACTTATGATGCGGGAAATTCGGTTACATTGAAGAATGTTGCTCTAGCAAACCTGCATCATGACGATGTTCGGTTCGTCGCTTAACATCTGATGTTATCCAGATCCCCGAATATTGAAGCGCGGCGACCCCTGGTCGCCGCAGCCTTGCGTAAAACCCGCAGGGCTTTCCTCAGCGTAGCGGCATTGAGTGCCGTGACCAATCTCTTGATGCTGGTCGGTCCCTTGTTCATGATGCAGGTCTATGACCGGGTCCTGACCAGCAGGAGTATTCCAACCCTGGTGGCACTCTCTCTCCTGACGGTCGGGCTCTATCTGTTCCTCGGAGTGCTGGAGGTCATCCGCGCGCGAATCCTCACCCAGATCGGCCAGCGGATCGAGGAAGAACTCGGCAATCCAACCTTCGATGCGGTGCTCACCTTGCCGCTTCGGATGTCCAAGAAGGAAGCTGTTTCGCAGCCGCTTCGCGACCTCGACCAAATTCGCCAGTTCATGGGTGGCGCAGGCCCGATCGCGATCTGCGATATGCCGTGGTTACCGTTCTATCTCGCTATCCTGTTCCTGTTCCATCCCTACCTCGGATGGCTGGCGGTCGGTGGCGCTGTGTTTCTCGTGGTGCTGACGCTCATCAACGAGGCGATGCTGCGCGAGCCGATGCGCCGGTTGTCTCAATTGTCCAATGCCCGTAGTGAGTTCATCGAAGCAGGTCGCCGCAATGCCGAAGCGCTTCACGCCATGGGAATGCGTCAAGCTTATTCTACCCGTTGGAGCAGGACCAACAGCCATTTCATCGAAGAACAACGCCGCACTAGTGACGCAACCAGCGGCTTCGCGACCACATCTAAGATTTTCCGGCTGGCGCTTCAGTCGGCAGTCCTCGCTCTGGGGGCATGGCTTGCAATCAAGCAACTGGCTTCTCCCGGCGCGATGATCGCCTCCTCGATCCTGACATCACGGGCCTTGGCACCGATCGAACAGGCGATTGGCCAGTGGCGCGGGTTTGTCAATGCGCGGCAGGCAACCGCGAGACTTCGGCAATTGCTGGAACAACTCCACGTCCGAACGGAAACGATGCCGCTTCCGGCTCCAAGTATGTCGCTGTCGGTAGCAGGTCTGATCGTGGCGCCCCCGGGAACCAATATTCCGATCGTCCAAGACGTCACCTTCGCCCTGAAGGCTGGACAGGCGGTCGGAATTATCGGTCCGAGCGGATCGGGTAAATCGACGCTTGCACGGGCATTGGTCGGCGTGTGGCGGCCGGCGAGAGGAACCGTTCGGCTGGACGGCGCCGAGATCGACCAGTGGGAACCGGACGCGCTAGGTAGGTCGATTGGCTATCTTCCGCAGGGCGTGGAACTGTTTGAGGGCACAATCGCCGAAAATATCGCGCGTTTCGCGGAAGGAGCAAAGCCAGAGGATATTATCGAAGCAGCCAGGCTTGCCGGCGTACACGAACTGATCCTCTCTTTGTCCGATGGATACGATACGCAGATCGGCGTTTCCGGAGCCGTGCTATCGGCAGGGCAACGGCAACGTGTCGGGCTCGCACGAGCACTGTTCCGCAATCCTTTTCTGATTGTCCTCGACGAACCGAACGCCAGCCTCGATGCTGAGGGCGAGGTCGCTTTGACCAACGCTATTTCCGCACTGCGAGAGAGGGGATCGATCGTTGTCGTCATCGCACATCGGCCGAATGCGCTTGCGGCCGTCGATCATGCACTTGTGCTCGCTCAAGGTCGGGTGGCGGCGTTTGGGCCTCGCGATGAAGTCCTGCGAAAGACCACCATGCGGGCAGTCGGGGAGAAGGCATGAGCGACCATCAGCCAAGCGTAGCCGCGCGTGCCGTTAGGCGGCTTTCGTTTTTTGCCCTCTTGGCAGTGGCGCTGCTTATCTTCGGCGCCGGCGGTTGGGCGGCGATGGCCAAGCTCTCCGGCGCGGTCATTGGAGCCGGCACATTGGTCGTTGAGGGCAACGTCAAGCGCGTCCAGCACAAGGAGGGTGGTATCGTCGGTGAGATCCTGGTTCGGAACGGCTCTCCAGTCGCGGCGGGCGATGTTCTGGTCCGACTGGACGATACGCTACCGCGCGCCAATCTTGGCGTCATCGTCAGTCAGATAGACCAATTGACGGCGCGCCGCTTCCGGCTTGTCGCCGAGCGTGACAACGCAGCCGCTGTGGCGACTCCAGACGATACAGGCAGCTTGTCGGAAAAGGCCCGCGACTACGTTTCCGCGGAAACCGCGCTGTTTCATGCCCGCCGGCGGACGATCGAAGGGCAGAAGTCACAGCTTCGGGAGAGGATCGGCCAGATCGGACAGGAAACCGAGGGGCTTGTCGTCAGGCGCAATGCCAAAAGCGAGGAACTGGACTGGATCGAGCAGGAGCTTGGGCGCGTTAGAAGTCTCAGCCAGCAGGGCCTCGTGCAGTTCACGAGATTGGCGGAGCTCCAGCGATTGAAGGCTCAGCTGGAGGGCGAGCGAGGACAGTTCATCACCGAAGTCGCACGAGCTAAAACGCGTGTCACCGAGACGGAATTGCAGATCCTGCAGCTCGACGAAGATCGTCGGGCAGAGGTGCTGACCGAACTCCGAGATGTCGAAAACAAGCTTGCTGAGCTGACCCAGCAGCGGATCGCCGCCGATGATCAGCTCGCCCGCATCGACATCCTTTCTCCACAAGCCGGCATCGTTCATGAACTGGCCGTACATACGATTGGTGGCGTCATCCCTCCCGGCGAGACGATCATGCTGATCGTTCCCACAAAGGATGCATTGATCGTCGAAGCCCGGATTCAGCCAGCAGACATCGATCAGATTTTCGTGGGGCAGTCGGCCGTGCTGAGGTTTTCGGCCTTCAATCAGCGGACCACGCCGGAAATTAATGGAACTGTCGCAACTGTCGCAGCGGATCTGATCCACAATCCACAGACCGGCGAAGCCTGGTACACAGCCCGTGTTCGTATCCCGCCACATGAGATCCGGCGCCTCGGTAGCCTCACACTCGTCGCCGGCATGCCTGTCGAAGCGTTCATCCAGACTGGTGAGCGGAGTGCGCTTTCGTATCTCACCAAGCCGCTTGTTGATCAGGTGTCTCGGGCGATGCGCGAGGAGTGACCATCTGCCTTGTGGTCAGGGCAGAATCTTTTCTTAGGACAGAACGTCGGTGGTTCTGATCCTTCAGGGCGGACTCCAGCGAAGGCGTTTGCCGGCGTCATCGTCAACCGCAATCCTAACTTATCTTTGGCCGTATCTTATTTCGCGTCTGTTCAGCCACCTGATGGATCTGTTCAATGTAGCCGTCCATTCGTATAAGAGCAGCAATCAGATCATCGACTATGCTGTCGACTTCATTCAGATCGTCGAAAAGAAACTTCTCCTTTCTGTTCTGGGGCCGCTCCACTGTGATGCGAAACCACTTTGGTTTCGGGTCATCGTTTCCACTGAAGTCCGGAAGATCGCACGGCCGCCCAGCTGCAAAGTTTTCTATGCGCTCCCTGAGCCAACCAAGTTGTCGTGATATTTCCCGTGGGGCGAGGAAGTCTTCCGTCCCTAATTCCTGTTCAAATCGCTCAAAGAGATCATCTCTTACAACTTCGAGAAATTGATCGATCGCGGTCACAAGATATGGATATTCGAAACTAAAGGTTTTCTGACCTTCACCCAGGGACCGCTCGAATAGCACGTAACGGGCGGCCGAATACTTATCGATGTGAACTAACATTTGGGTACAAAGACGAAACCGAGAGCGACCCATCTCGTTCGTCAGCCTCCCGTGTTGCTGCATGAGAATGACGAGGGTTCCAAAAGTTACAAGAGCCCCCACCCATCCGCTTAAAGCGCTTACCCACTGACGAAAGCACGATTCGCCGCCTTGGCAGAAAAACTCATAATCCATTGCGGGGCTAATATAAGCGAGCCACACCGCAAGGATCATCGTCGGCAAGGCGATCCACCACCAATGCCGGGTCCAGTAGTTCATCAAATCCATCCTCGCGAATCAATTGCAAGGCTGCAGAATGAACGAGTTCGGTGGCTATGCACATCCGATCGCGGCGGCTTCCGTCTAGCGATGCCTATGTGGAAAGAATTAGGCTCGCGCCGGTCCGCCTGGCGCAAGCCCTCGCGATGCGGCAAAGAAAAACCCGCCGAAGCGGGCCCTTCTAAGGCATACGCTTTTTCGAAAGCTCAGAACTTTACACCAAGGCCAACCTTGACGGCATGCTGACTGAAATCCGTATCGATGGTGCCGGCGCCAAAGTCGAAGGTCTCGCTGCCGAAGTCGGTGTAGCGATATTCAACGCGGGCGAAAATGTTGTCCGTAAAGGCGTAGTCGAGGCCAGCGCCAACGGTGTAGCCGCTAAAAGTCTCGCTGCGTTCGCCGAAGCCAGGTACCGACGCTTCGCCGCGCGTGCCAGCCCAGCCGCCCGTCGCGTAAATCAGAGCGCGGTCGAAAGCGTAACCGACTCGAACGCGCGCGGAGCCTTGCCACGTGGTCTTCACTTCGGCGCCAGCGGTGATCTCGTCCTCGTTCCAGTTGTAGTCGAGGTCGCCTTCGACGCCGAGCACGAGGTTGTTGCTGAACTGGTAGTTATAGCCAACAAACGCACCGAAGAGGCCACCGTCGAGATCACTGCCAAACGTTACAGGTGCGCCGCTGATAGTCGAGTCAGCATCACCCCAACCGTAGCCACCGTGAATACCGACGTAGGGGCCACTCCAGGAGAAGACGACGGGGGCTTCCTGCGCAACAGGCGCAGTCGGAACCTGATCAACCGCATCGGCGGCCTTGGCAACACCGGCAAGGGCAAACACTGCAGCTGCGGTATAGAGAAGCTTTTTCATCATAAATCCTCGTTGCGACCGAAAATTGACTTTCATCAAATATAGCCAGTCTCGCTAAAAAGGCTGTAGCGCCAAGGCCACACCCAGCACGTGCATTACGATCGGCTTTAGAAGTGATCTCCGAATTCAGGTGGGACCATCTCTTCACTGCAAATGCCGGACCAAAAGCGTCGGGCTTTTTTCATTCAGCTGGCTTGACTCTGAACATGCGTGAGAACAAAATAGGAACATATTCCGGTTTCGGAAATTTGTCCTACCTTTCAGGAGTACTGCCCATGACAGCTCAAGCTCGCCATGATGAATCCCCGTTGCCAGTGGACGACCCGGCTCAAGGCATACTCAATGCGCACGGCGGTGACGCGTTAGCGGCACTTCGCCACGTCATTGCCGATGCAGAATTCCTGCACGACCAACTCGCCATAGCCTCCACCATTCTGAGCCACGGAATTGGACGAGGCTGGCAACCACGCTTCCAACGCAGGACCTGATATGAAGCACCACCGTGGTATCGACCTCGCGCCGTTCCAGCCGGTTAGCTTCGAGAAATTCGACGGCCACCAGACGCTGACCTTGAAAAATTTGCAGGAGTGGGAGGTTGTGGGTGCGGAATGTGGAAAATGCAGCAAGACCACATGGCTGGACAAGGCAGCTATCATCCAACACCACGGCAATCATTATCTATCCAATCTTGGTAGCAGGCTGCGCTGTGAGTGTGGCAATAAGGAAGGCAATAAGGTTCTGGTGGGAAAGCTGGGAAGAGACTAATCGAACAACCAGGCGCTGTGGTATTGCTCTATCGAGCCGTTTCTGGGGGATTCGATGGACGTCAAATATCAGGTATTCGTCAGCTCGACCTTTGTTGACCTTGAGGCTGAGCGGCGCTCGGTCATTGAAACCATCCTCAATCTCAAGCCTATTCCTATCGGCAAGCGTTCCAAGGCAGCGATGATGAGCAGGATAAAGCTTGGTAAGGCTGTCAGCGTGGAAGGCGGGTGGGATGAAGGTATTCTTTGATGTCGATGGGGTACTTATAGATGGATGGCATGCGGATGAGTCTCGCCGAAAACCATGGGATGCAACCATAGAGGCGGACCTAGGGGTTGATCGTCGCGTCTTTCAATCTCTCTTTTTCGGTTCGGTTGATACGCGGTCGTCCTCAAGAATGGCCAATTGCGTTAGAGGCCGCAGGGATCTGAAGTCATCGCTGGCTGAAGTTCTTCCTCAAACTGGCTATCAGGGCAGCGTTGATGACTTCGTGGACTACTGGTTCGAAAAGGATTCCAATGTTCAGAGGGAGGTCTTTGCGCTGGCGGGAATCTTGAAGACGCGGAACGTGCGAACCTTTGTTGCAACTGGACAGGAGCATCATAGGGCAAATTTCCTCTGGAACGATCTGAGGTTCTGCGATTACTTCGAGAAAATGTTCTACAGCGCGGAGATGGGGCACTTAAAAACTGAAAACGGCTTCTTCGAAGCAATCAACAAGGCTTTGAACATAGATCCAGATGAGCGCCCGATATTTTTCGATGATCAGCCTGAAATCGTCGAGGTGGCAAAAAGTGCCGGCTGGGATGCTGTAGCCTTCAACTCGGTCGACGACATCCGGCGACATCCACGGCTAAAGGATCTACTAGGCGAGGCATGACCTCTCCTTCGCGCTGACCGTGTGGGTAAGTGGTGGGTAATGTGTGGATACCACCCGCCATGGCGGATCGAATGGTCACTGCGTTCTCGTATTAGTCAGGCTTAGCAGGGAAGGCATTAGCGATATTGAAAAGTCGTTGGTGAAAGATTCAGGAACCGTTTCAACATCTCAGGTTCCCTAAAGCCCTTCCGATAAAGCTCAAGCGCGGCTAGCGATATAGCCTCGCGCTTTGGCGCCTTACCAAAAGCATCGCGCGAAGCGCATACCTCGTCCAGCACTTGTCTAAGAATGCGCAGATCGGCTTCTCTTAAAACCTGCATATCTTCGGCACCAGTTAATCGAGCGCGTGAACGCCTTTTACTGCTTCTTGCTCCTCACTGCGAACATCAAAAAGATAGAGCGGTAAATAGATAGTAACCTCAATTAGGGGCTTTCTAGTCTTTCGCAGGCACAACCTCGTGCCAAAGCATCGTGATCGGCCGACCACCGGGGCAAGGTATGCGCTCCCGAGCCAGTTGTGCCGCGAATGACCTTCGATAATTACGGCTCGCCTCGTCCCTGTGTCGACTATCTGCGACGTAAATTCGCCGTCCTTGCGGATGTCATAGCGGTGGTTAGGTGTGCCCCACGTGTCGTGCGGCAGCAAGCGTGACACAACGTGAGCGAGTTTCAAGGATGTTCCCGCTTTCTCCATGCCTGGAAGTCGAAGCGGGGATGATAATTGCGATTGTTTGCTTTTTGCGATTTTTAAGATCCACAATATCAGTCGGTTAACGTTATGCTCTTCGCGGCCGTCATCCCCGACCACCATCCCCATTGTATTTTGATCACGTTGAAATCACTCGCCGGAGATTGGTTCCATGACGAAGACGGACTGGATGATGTTAGCTGCTGTGGCAATACCTGTCGTGCCGGCAATTTTGAAGGAGGTCCGGCTTTGGTGGGAGGGCAAGCAAAAACAACGGCGGGAGAACTCGCACAGGTGAGCCCAGCCGCTTTGAGGTGAACCTTTGCCGGATCCGACTGCTGTTGCATCGCCGGTTTTCTCTAGACGGACCAGCGGGGTTTCTGCCGTGGGACGATCCAAGGGCAACAACCCGGGGGTCGGCCTAGCGAATCCAGGTGATAAGCTGCCATGCGTTAGTCGCCTGAGAGCTCTTCAGGCATATCGCACAGGGAGAACCCATGAAGCAGATTTCGACAATCGGTCTTGACCTCGCTAAACAAGTCTTTCAGGTCCACGGTGTTGATGCGGCCGGAAAGACGCTCTTCAACAAGAAGCTGCTGCGAGCGGAAGTGGAAAAATTTTTCAAATCTCTGCCATCGTGCGATGTTGCTATGGAAGCGTGCTCAAGCGCCCATCATTGGGCGCGATCGATCGCGGCGTTGGGCCATCGCACGATGTTAATCCCCGCACAGTATGTCAAACCATTCGTCAAGCGCGGGAAAACAGATGCTGCCGACGCACAGGCTATCTGCACCGCTGTTGTCCATGGCAACATGCGACTCGTCCCCGTCAAGAGTATCGATCAGCAGGCTATCACGGTTTTATTCCAAACCCGGTCACTCTTTATCCGGCAGCGGACGAAAGCTTTCAACGCTCTCAGAAGTCATCTGGCTGAGTTCGGTCTGATTGCGGCACGCGGTACGCATAACCTGAACGGATTAATCGACCTATTGCGACGAGAAGATTGCCCTATCCCGACCCTCGCACGCCGCGCAATCCTTTCTATCTCTGATGAGATAACGACCTTGAAGACGAAGATTACTGAGCTAGACCGGGAACTTACCTTACATGCGAGCCAGGATGACGACATATCGCGGTTAACCACTATTCCGGGCGTCGGGAGAGTGACCGCGGGTATGATCAAAGCTTACGTCCCCGACCCCGGCAGTTTTAAGTCGGCACGACATTTTGCAGCGTGGCTGGGATTAACACCCAAGGCTCATTCGAGCGGCGGCAAAGCGCGCGTGGGGAGGATATCCAAGATGGGAAACGCCAACTTGCGATCCCTTCTTGTGATTGGAGCAATGACGATAATTCGGGAGGCACGCAAGGACGATGGGCAACAAGGCTGGGTGCAGCGGCTATTGTTAAGGAGGCCATATAAGGTCGTGGCTGTCGCAATGGCGAATAAAACAGCGCGCATAATATGGGCATTGCTCAACAAAGGCGGCACTTACCGCGGTCTTAGCGGTAGTTCCGAAAATCAGGAAATCGCCTGACGAGTTTCATTTTCGATAGGTGCAGGACGCGGATCTAAACATAGAGGGGCGAATGCGTTATTAGGCCGAGCCATGGGATGTTGACTAGATCACGACCCCGTCAAAAGCCAATAATCGCGTGCTAGGGGCTGGCCGACCCCTACAGGAGTGCTCAGGCCGACAGTCTCAATTGCCCGCTCTGTCGTTGCAGCCATTCGTGACCTCGCACCTCGGGTCGCTCCGGGTTAACTTGGAGCGGCCCGGCATCGGTATTAATGTCTCGGTCCCGGTGCTTCTCAACAGTGCCTACTTTTTCCTCACAATGAAGAGACAAAGGTCTTGTCGGTAAATGGCATTTGACCGCACCTTCCGGGTCACCTTGTGATTGACGATGGTGAGCCTGAACAGAGGTCTTGGTCATGACGCGACCAGACGTAATCTTTGAGTTTAAACAGGCTTGCGTTGGTCAGCAGTCGCGTTGCCATAGACGGGCAAACGGAACCATAGCTGACATACTGCGGTTGTGATGCGTCAAGAATAAGGAGGCTCACGATGCGCATTTTCTGGATTGCTGCGGTGATCGCAGGTTCGCTTATCCCCTTCGGCGCGAGTGCAGCCGAGGAAGACTTCCTGAAATCTATCGAAGGTAACTGGACGGGCGGCGGGAAGGTGCTCCGAAAGCTCGGCGGTGAGAACGTCAACGTGTCGTGCAATATGAAATCCGAGGCCGATGCATCGACCTTCTCCATGGATGGGTCGTGCCGCGCGCTGGTCGTCCTCACGCGGGGCTTCAAAGCCAAGGTCAATACGTCCGGTAACTCCTATTCGGGTACTTACGTGGGGGTGTCGGGTAAGCCTTCGGCCCTCACGGGAAGTCGCGATGGCAACACGATCAACCTCGACGTGACGTGGGCCAATGAAATTTACGGGGATCGCAAGGCTACCATGATAATTCAAAAGGTCGGCGAAACCGGCCTGCGTATCAAGACCGTAGACAAGGATCCTAGTTCCGGAGAGCAGATCGTAACCACCGAACTCGATTTGAAGCGCCGATAAACGATCCCTCGATGAGGAGCTCTTATGAGTCCTCGCCTATTGATAGCCATAAAAATTGACGAGGCCGCAACGGCGATTTTGCGAACTACTGAGAGCTTCCCGGATCCATCGGTCGATTAATCCACCTCACTATCCATATCGTCGGCCTGCCGGACAAGGCGGTGGCGGAGAGCCGCGAACGGGTGCAGGCCGCGCTGCACGCCTCCGGCCTTGCCATGCCGCCGAAGAAGATCAC
>Ga0055540_1002223_pt1 | contig 10516 bp, 8 predicted proteins | sample AraplaCvi_mMS_r2_2_FD_55040 | JGI IMG/M metagenome (GOLD analysis project Ga0055540, IMG submission 55040) | Arabidopsis root microbial communities from North Carolina, USA - plate scrape MF_Cvi_mMS_r2 | ecosystem: Host-associated > Plants > Roots > Endosphere | place: USA: North Carolina
TACGACCACGTCGCGGTCGTCGACGTGGAGCACCGCACGGTCGTCGCCGGGGTGTCGGTCGGCGCCCGCCCGTCGGCGATTGCCCTGGGCGGTGAGCGCCTCGTCGTGGCCGACTACGACGGCGGGGTCACCACCTACACCGTCGCCGCGGGGGCGCCAATGCTGTACGCGCCCTTCGACGCCGCGGCTCTGCCCGCGCCGCGCGAACTCGAACCCGCGGTCTGACGGTCCGCTAGCGCCACTGGTAGCGCGTCTTGGGTCGCCCGGCGCCGCCGTAGTCGGTGGTGCGGTTCACGGTTCCCTCGTCGGCCAACCGCTCCAGGTAGCGCCACGCGGTAACCCGGGACACCCCAACGCGTTTGGCGACTTCGTCGGCAGTCACGCCATGGGCCTCGTCACGCACAGCCCTGGCGATGTCGTCATTGGTCTGCGGAGCTGCCCCCTTCGGCGCCACGGACTTGTCGGTGGCGACGCGCAGTTCGGCCATCGCACGGTCCACCTCCTCCTGGCTTGCGGCGTCGACTCCGGCCGGTAGCGCCGAGCGGTAACGGCGGTAGCGCTCGAGGCGGTCGCGGAACGCCGCGAACGTGAACGGCTTGAGCAGGTAGGCGAGCGCGCCGTGAGCCACCGCGGCCCGCACCATCTCGAGGTCGCGTTCAGAGGTGATCGCGATGATGTCGGGAGCCGGACGCAGACCGGCCAGCGCCGACGCCAGGCTGATGCCGCTGGCGTCGGGCAGCCCCAGATCCAGTAGCACCAGTTCCACCGGCGAGTCGGACGCGGNCGCNGTGGCGGCGGTCTGCATCGCCTCCCGCGCGGTGTGCACCACCGCTACGGTCGAAAAGCCCTCCAGGCGTTCGAGATACGCATGATGTGCCGCGGCGATCAGCGGGTCGTCCTCGACGATCAGAACCGAGATCACGCGGCATGCCCCGGAACGCGAACGGTGACCACCGAGCCGTAGGTCACGTCGGCCGTCAGCGTGCCGCCGTGTCGTCGCACCACCTGCGCGACGAGCGCCAGGCCGAGCCCGTGCTGACCGGGCTCGGCGTCGGCCTTGGTCGAATAGCCGCGCTGCATGGCTCGGTCGAAGGCCTCGTCGTCCATGCCGTCACCGCTGTCGGCCACGCGCATCAACAGCTCCGTCTGCTCCAGCGCCACCGTCACCTCCACCCACGGGTCGTCCCGGTCGCACGCGTCCATCGCGTTGTCGACCAAGTTGCCCAGCACGGTGATCATCTCCTGCGCCGACAGCGGCACGTCGTCGGTGTCCGACGGTAGGTGGGTGTCCTCGGTGATCGTCAACGCGATACCCCGCTCGTCGGCCTGTGCGGTCTTACCGAGCAGCAACGCGACCAGCGCCGGCTCGCCGACGTCATGGGAGAGCCGGTCCACCAGGCGCTGTGACAGGGCCAGCTCCTCGGTGGCGAAGCGAACGGCGTCATCCGGCTTGCCCATCTCCACCATGGTGATGACGGTGTGCAGCTTGTTGGCCGCCTCGTGGGCCTGAGCCCGCAGCGAATCCGTCAGCACCTGAAGCGAACTCAACTCGCCGAGCGCGCCCTGCAACTCGGTGCGGTCACGTACGGTCACCACCTCCGAGTGCGCGGAGTCGGCCACGCGGGACCGGTTCACCACCAGCACCCGGTCCTCGGTCACGTGCACTTCGTCGCGGGCGCCAGGGGCGTACGCGCGCAAGAACTCCGGCAGGTCCGCCAGCGTGACGCGCCCCGGCGGAAGTCCGAGCAAGCGGCGTGCCTCGTCGTTGACCACCACGACGCGATCGCGGTCGAGCACGACGAGACCCTCGGACACCGAATGCAGGATCGCGTCGTGATGTTCGTACATGACCCGCAGTTCGTCGGGTCGTAGGCCGTGGGTCTGGCGCAGGAGGCGCCGGCGAATCGCCCACACGCCGACCATCGAGAGCACCAGGGCTCCGACGCCGACCGTCGCGATCTTGGGCCACTGNTCGCGCCACCGCTGCGCCAGCGTNTGTTGGGTGATGCCCGCGGAGACCAACCCGATCACCCGGCCCGCGGAGTNGCGCACGGGTGCGACCGCCCGGATCGACGGACCCAGGGTGCCGGTGTAGACCTCGGTGAAGGTCTCCCCGCGCAGCGCGGGCTCGATGGTGCCCAGATAGTGCCCGCCGATCTGAGTTGGATCGGTGTGGGTGAACCGCGTCCCCTCCGTCGACATGATGGTGATGAAGGCAATCTGAGTGTTGGTGCGCACGGCCTCGGTCACCGGTTGCAGGACCTGCGTGGCACGGCCGGACTCGATGGCCTGGGCCGTCGACGGGGAGTCCGCCAGTGCGGTGGCGATGCTGACGACCTGTTGGCGGGCGGCGTCATCCCCGTCGCGCCGGGCGTCGAAGACGGCCAGGACACTGCCGACCAGCACGACGACGGCGATCACGCCGACCTGCAGGGCGATCGCCTGGCCGGCCAGCGAGCGTGGCCACCAGGGGCGCATCGGGTCTCCGGATCGGTCGAGGCTGAACACAATGAACTAAAGCGTGACCTGGGTCACGTAGGGGAACATCATCCTTGCAGACCCTTTCTCGGCCCACCGCATCAAGGAGCGCTGTCATCATGACCACCGAACGGGAGACGACCTCTCCATCCAAGAAGCGCGATCGCACGCACTGGCTCTACATCGCGGTGATCGTCGCCGTCGTCGCGGGTGTCGCCGTCGGCATCCTCGCCCCCGACGTCGGCAAGAGCGTCGGCGTCCTGGGCACCATGTTCGTCAGCCTGATCAAGATGATGATCGTCCCGGTCATCTTCTGCACCATCGTCCTGGGCATCGGCAAGGTGCGCGCCGCCGCCACCGTCGGCAAGGTCGGCGGGTTGGCGTTCGTGTACTTCCTCGCCATGTCGACCGTCGCGCTGGCCATCGGTCTGGTCGTCGGCAACCTGTTGAGCCCGGGTACGGGCCTCAACATCGAGTCGACCTCCAACAAGGGCACCCAGCTCGCCGAGACCGCCGAGAAGGCCGGCGGCCTGATGGAGTTCATCCAGGGGATCATCCCGACGTCGCTGTTCTCNTCGCTGACCGAGGGCAACGTGCTGCAGGCGCTGTTCGTCGCACTCCTCGTCGGCTTTGCACTGCAGTCGATGGGTTCTGCCGGCGAGGGCATCCTGCGCGGCATCGAAGCGGTGCAGAAGCTGGTGTTCAAGGTGCTGGCGATGATCCTGTGGCTGGCGCCGATCGGCGCCTTCGGCGCGATCGCCAACGTCGTCGGCCAGACCGGCTGGAGTGCCGTCACCCAGCTGCTGACGCTGATGCTCGGCTTCTACATCACGTGCCTGCTGTTCGTCTTCGGCGTGCTCGGCGTGCTGTTGCGTGCCGTCGCCGGCGTGTCGATCTTCAAGCTGGTGCGCTACCTGGCCCGCGAATACCTGCTGATCTTCGCGACGTCGTCCTCGGAGTCGGCGCTGCCCCGCCTGATCGCCAAGATGGAGCACCTCGGCGTGGAGAAGACCACCGTCGGCGTCGTGGTCCCCACCGGCTACTCCTTCAACCTGGACGGCACGGCCATCTACCTGACCATGGCCTCGCTGTTCGTCGCCGACGCGATGGGCAAGCCGTTGGCGCTCGGCGAGCAGATCTCGCTGCTGGTGTTCATGATCGTCGCCTCCAAGGGTGCGGCGGGCGTCAGTGGCGCCGGCCTGGCCACGCTGGCCGGCGGCTTGCAGAGCCACCGCCCCGACCTGCTCGACGGCGTCGGCCTGATCGTCGGCATCGACCGGTTCATGTCCGAGGCACGCGCGGTGACCAACTTCTCCGGCAACGCCGTCGCGACGATGCTGGTCGGCTCGTGGACCAAGACCGTGGACAGCGCTCAGGTGGACCGGGTGCTCAGCGGCAAGGATCCCTTCAACGAGTCGACGATGGTCGACGACCACGATTCGCGCGCCGAAGAGCCGGCGCAGGCGAAGCTCCCTGCACCGGCATAGGGCGCACCGCGAGAGGAGCCCGGTCGGATCTCTCCGGCCGGGCTCTTCCGTGCGTTAGCGGGTGCAGTCCAGCGACACCGAGATCGTCTGGCTGGTCTGCTGTTGCACGAGGATGCGGTCACCGTTGTTGCCGGGTCCGACGAACGGCACCAGCTGCGACGTGCTCTGCGGGTTGCGCACGCTGGTGACCTGGCACTGCGAGATCGGCGCCGTGCCCAGCTTGTCGATCGTGACGGTGTAACCCTCGGACTGCAGGCGGCTGATGGTCTCCTGCGCCGACTCGGCGCTGGCCAGCACCGCCGGCGCCAGCGCGGCACCGCACACTCCGACTGCTGCCGCGGCGATCGTCCACTTCATGCGCATGAGGCGCCTTCCTGTCATGTTGCTGGCAATCATCCACGGCTCAGTCGGTGCAGTCCAGTGACACCGAGATCGACCGGCTGACGACCACCTCGACGATGCGGTACTTGCGATCGCCGTTGGCGTCACGCGGCCCGTAGTAGTCCCGAACGTTGCGGGTCTGGGTCTGGGGATTGCGGACCCCGGTGACGGCGCATCGGTCGAGGGGACCGCTGCCCACCCGGTCGACGTTGACCGTGAACCCCTCGGCCTGCAGCTGGTCGATCTTCTCNCGGGCGGTCTGGTCGGCGCTCGCGGTGCCCGCGGTGGCGACGGCGGTGGCGGCCACTGCGGCGCACACGAGGAATGTGGAGCGAATCGGTGATGGACGCATCGGCGCCCCCTATCTTTGGAGGAAATCCTTCACCTCCATATCGCCGCGCGCCACCCCTTCGTTGCACGCGCCGGGCCTACCCCTCGGAGATCGACATGCAGAGCACGATGCAGGACGTCCCGCTGTCCGTCACCACGATCATGCGCTACGCCTGCGAGGTCAACGGCGACCGCACCGTCACCACCGCGCTGGGCGACGGCCGCTACCGCACCGCCACCTACCGGGAGCTCGGTGAGCAGGTTGGCCGGCTCGCCAACGCGTTGCGGGAGTTGGGCATCACCGGCGACCAGAGAGTCGGCACATTCATGTGGAACAACGCCGAACACCTCGCCGCCTACCTCGCGGTGCCGTCGATGGGCGCCGTGCTGCACACGCTCAACATCCGGCTCTCCCCGGAGCAGATCGCCTTCGTCGCCAACGAGGCGCAGGACGCGGTGATCATCGCCGACCTCTCGCTGGCCGAGCAACTCGCGGCGGTGCTGCCGTTGCTGGACACCGTGCACACGGTGATCGCCGTCGGTGACGGTGACCTCGACGTGCTGACGGGACACGGCCCGGCCGTGGTTCGCTTCGACGAGGTGTTGGCGCCGCAATCCCCGCACGTCGACTGGCCGGCGATCGTCGAGACCGACGCCGCCGCGATGTGCTACACCAGCGGCACCACGGGCAACCCGAAAGGCGTTGTCTACAGCCACCGTTCGAGCTACCTGCACGCGATGAGCACGTGCTCGGCCAACACCCTGGGCATCGGTGCCGAGGACTCGGTGCTGCCGATCGTGCCGATGTTCCACGCCAACGCGTGGGGTCTGCCGTACGCCGCGCTGATGGCCGGCGCCGACCTGGTGCTGACCGATCGCTTCCTCGACGCGAAGTCCGTCGTCGACGTCATCGAGACGCGCCGACCCACCGTGGCGGGTGCGGTCCCGACCATCTGGAACGACGTCATGCACTTCATGGAAANCTCGCCGGGACANGACATCTCGTCGCTGCGGCTGGTGTCGTGCGGCGGGTCGGCGGTGCCGGTGTCGCTGATGAAGGCCTTCGAGGCGAAGTTCGACGTGCAGATCCGGCAGCTGTGGGGGATGACGGAGACCTCGCCGGTGGCGACGATGGCGTGGCCGCCGCCGGGTGCCNCCGAGGACGAGCACTGGGCGCTGCGGGCCACGCAGGGCAGGCCGATGTGCGGCGTCGAGGTGCGCATCGTCGACGACGCCGGCGAGCCGGTGCCCAACGACGGCAAGGCCGTCGGTGAGCTCGAGGTGCGAGGGCCGTGGATCACCGGCTCTTACTACAGGAATCACGACGAGTCCAAGTTCGCCGGTGGATGGTTGCGCACCGGCGACGTCGGCCGCATCGACCCCCTGAGCTACGTCACCCTGACCGACCGCGCCAAGGACGTCATCAAGTCCGGCGGCGAGTGGATCTCCTCGGTCGAGTTGGAGAACCACCTGATCGCCCACCCCGCCGTGCTGGAGGCCGCCGTGGTGGGCGTGCCCGACGAGCGCTGGCAGGAACGCCCCCTGGCTGCGGTGGTGCTCCACGACGGCGCCGGGGCCACCGCCGCGGAACTGCGAGAATTCCTCGCCGACAAGGTCGTTCGCTGGTGGCTGCCCGAACGGTGGACCTTCGTCGACGCCGTGCCCCGCACCAGTGTCGGCAAGTACGACAAGAAGACCATCCGGGCCCGCCACGGCGACGGCGCCTACGAGGTTATGACGGTGCGGGACTAGCGGTCGGCGCGCTGATAGGCCGTGACGACGGCCGCGCCGCCCAGGCCGATGTTGTGCTGCAGCGCGGCGGTGACACCTGAGACCTGACGCCTGTCGGCGGTGCCGCGCAGCTGCCACGTCAGCTCGGCGCATTGGGCCAGCCCGGTGGCGCCCAGCGGGTGGCCCTTGGAGATCAACCCACCCGAGGGGTTGACGACCCAGCGGCCGCCGTAGGTGGTCTCGCCGTCGTCGACGAGCCGGGGCGCCTCGCCCTCGGCACACAGACCCAGCGCCTCGTAGAGCAGCAGCTCGTTGGCGCTGAAGCAGTCGTGCAGCTCGATGACCTGGAAGTCCTCGGGCCCCAGGCCGGACTGGTCGTAGACCTTGCGAGCGGCCTGCACGTTCATGTCGTAGCCGATCACGTTGGCGGCACTGCCGTCGAAGGTGCTCGCGAAGTCCGTCGTCATCGACTGCCCGACGATCTCCACGGCCTGGCCCGCCAACCCGTGCTCGTCGACGAACCGCTCGCTCACCACCACCGCGGCCCCCGAGCCGTCCGACGTCGGGGAGCACTGCAGCTTGGTCAGCGGATCGGAGATCATCTTCGCCGCGAGCACGTCGTCGAGGGTGTACTCCTGCTGAAACTGCGCGTACGGGTTGTTCACCGAGTGCTTGTGGTTCTTGTAGCCGATCTTCGCGAAGTGCTCTGCGGTGCTGCCGTACTTCTTCATGTGCTCGCGACCCGCCGCCCCGAACATCCACGGCGCCACCGGAAAGGCGAACTCGTCGATCGCCGCGAGCGCCTTCACGTGGTTGCCCAGTGGCGACTCGCGGTCCTGGGCACCACCACCGAGGGAGCCCGGCTGCATCTTCTCGAAGCCCAGCGCGAGGACGCAGTCGGCCAGCCCGCCCCGAATGGATTGCGCGGCAAGGTACAACGCCGTCGATCCGGTGGAGCAGTTGTTGTTCACGTTGACGATCGGGATGCCCGTCATGCCCAATTCGTAGAGCGCGCGCTGGCCGGACGTCGAGTCGCCCGAGCAGTACCCGACGTAGCCCTGCTCGACGGCGTCGTAGGCGATGCCGGCGTCCTCGAGCGCCTTGGTGCCCGACTCCTTGGCCATCTGCGGGTAGTCCCAGCCCTCACGGGCGCCCGGCTTCTCGAACTTCGTCATCCCGACTCCGACGACGAACACCTTCTCGGCACTTCTGGCCATGGACTACTCCTTCGCGACGCTGCGTTGGACGAAACATAGCAGCGGCGCCTCAGCTGTAGTTGAGCCACCAATCGTGCAGGCCGTCCATGTCGGCGCTCTGCACGTCGGCCAGCAGGAGGTCGTCGTCCTGCGTCCACACGATGTCGGCGTTGCCCTGGTAGGTGCCGCACGCGACCGATCCCGCGACCGCGTCGGGCGTGGCCTGGTAGTGCCAGGTGATGGGGGAGTCGGCGTCGGCACCGGGGCAGCGCAGCAGTTCCTCGTTCTCCGCGATGGCGGACTGNAACTGCTGGTTCAGCGAATTGGCGTTGGGGAACAACGAATACCGGGCTGCGGCCGGACCACCGGGTTGCGCCGACTCGCGACAGTCGACGGTGGCCAATGCCCCGGGTGCGGGCGGGACCGCCTTCTCGCACGCACTGGTCGGATAGCTCGGCGGGATCAGCGCCATCAGTCGGGCGTCGAAACCGCTGGGATCGCCGGCGTCGGTGGTCCTCGGTGCGGTGCTGCGCGTGGTCGACGGCCGTTCGCGTGCGGTCGACGCCCTCGTCGAGGTCGTGGCCGTCGGCGAGTCCGCGCTGTCGGATCGGGTCAGCACGAACGTGCCGACGGCGCCGAGGGTGAGGATCAGCACGGCGAGCACGATGNCGATCGGCACCCACGGAGTCTTCNTGCCGCNNATGGGGTGTGGACCCGTCCCGGGTGGGGGTGGACCGCCCGGGTAGCCATACGGCGGCGGCGGATAGCCGGGCGGAGCCCCGATCGGACCCTGCGGAGCCCCGTTCGGACCCTGCGGAGCCCCGATCGGACCCTGCGGGGCCCCCATCGGACCCTGTGGCGCCATCGGATACGGCGGTTGCGGCGCGCCGTAGGCCGGCAGGTACGCAGGCGGCGGGATCGGGGCGGCCATCGTCGGTCCCTGGTCCGGCGTCGGCGTCGGGCCGCTGGGCGCCGCGGCGGCGGCTTCACCGCGTCGCACGATCGTCGCGGCCTGGTCCTGCTCGCGCGGTGTCAGCGCGTCGGTGGCCGCGGCGGCGAGATCGCCTGCGGTGGCGAATCTCTCGTCGGCCTTCTTCGCCATGCCGCGCTCGATCACCTGGTCGAAGGCCGGGGGGATGCCCGGCCGCTGGAGGCTGGGTCGAGGAATGGGTTGCATCAGATGGCCGGTGATGACGACGCTGACGCTGTCGCCGCCGTACGGCTGCGAGCCGGCAAGGCATTCGTAGAGGACGCAGGCCAGGGCGTAGACGTCGGCCCGGGAGGTGACCTCCTCACCGGAGAACCGCTCCGGCGCCATGTAGGCGTAGGTGCCGACCGCGGTGCCCAGCTCGGTGAGCTTCTCGTCGCTCTTGGCGTTGGCGATGCCGAAGTCGACCAGGTACGCGAAGTCGTCGCGGGTGACCAAGATGTTCTCGGGCTTGACGTCACGGTGGACGAGGCCGTTCTCGTGGGCGGCGTCGATGGCCGAGGCGACCTGGCGCACGATCGCCACGGCACGGGCCGGTGGCATCGGGCCGAAGTCCCTGAGCAGCTTGCGCAGATCGGAGCCGTTGATCATGCGCATGTCGACGAAGAGCACACCGTCGATTTCGCCGTAGTCGTGGATCGGCACCACGTGCGGCTCCTGCAGCCGGCCCGCGGAGTGCGCCTCGCGCTGCAGGCGCGCGCGGAACACCGGATCGTGGGAGACGCTCTCGGGCAGCAGTTTGAGGGCGACGACGCGGTCCTTCTGGGTGTCCTCGGCCTCGTAGACCTCGCCCATCCCGCCCTTGCCGATGAGTCGCAACAGGCGGTAGTGGCCAAACATCGTGCCCTCGCGCGACTTCGGCTCGGTCATCTGCTGTCCCCTCGTACCCCGGCGTGGCACACCGCGTGCCAGGAGTCACCCTAATGCCTGGTGGAGGCGCCGACCCGGAATCGAGCGCCAGGCGGGCACGGGCAAACGGGCGCTCCACCGGCGCTCGGTGGTGTACACCTAAGTAGAACGTGTTCTAGTTCAGCGTCGACGGGAGTGGCGATGACCTTGCGAGTGGTGCAGTGGGCGACCGGCGGCGTCGGCGTCGCGGCGATCGAGGGCGTCCTGGCCCACCCGGATCTCGAGTTGGTCGGGTGTTGGGTGCACTCGGAAGCCAAGAGCGGCAAGGACGTCGGCGAACTGATCGGCGCCGACCCGGTGGGCGTCGCGGCCACCGACGACGTCGACGCCATCCTCGCCCTCGACGCCGACGCGGTGATCTACTCACCGCTGCTGCCGAACCCCGACGAGGTGACCGCCCTGCTCCGCTCGGGCAAGAACGTCGTCACCCCAGTGGGGTGGTTCTACCCCGGGGAGAAGGAGGCCGGCCCGTTGCGGGAGGCGGCGCTGGCCGGCGGGGTCACTCTGCACGGCACCGGCATCGCGCCCGGCGGCATCAGCGAGAAGTTCCCCCTCGTGCTGTCCACCATGTCGACCGGCGTGACATTCGTTCGCGCCGANGAGTTCTCGGACCTACGCACCTATGACGCCCCCGACGTCCTGCGATACGTGATGGGCTTCGGCGACACGCCCGAGAAGGCCCTGACCGGACCCATGCAGAAACTGCTCGACGGCGGGTTCATCCAGTCGGTCCGCATGTGCGTCGACCAGATCGGCTTCGCCGCCGACCCCCGCATCCGCGCCACTCAGGAGATCGCCGTGGCCACCGCGCCCATCGAATCGCCGATCGGTGCCATCCAGCCCGGGCAGGTGGCGGCCCGAAAGTTCCACTGGGAGGCCCTCGTTGGGGACGAGGTGGTCGTCCGGGTCACCGTCAACTGGTTCATGGGCCAAGAGCACCTCGACCCGGCCTGGACGTTTGGCCCCGCCGGCGAACGGTATGAGATGGAGGTGAAGGGCAACCCGGACTTCACCGT
>Ga0055540_1002225_pt1 | contig 10514 bp, 8 predicted proteins | sample AraplaCvi_mMS_r2_2_FD_55040 | JGI IMG/M metagenome (GOLD analysis project Ga0055540, IMG submission 55040) | Arabidopsis root microbial communities from North Carolina, USA - plate scrape MF_Cvi_mMS_r2 | ecosystem: Host-associated > Plants > Roots > Endosphere | place: USA: North Carolina
ACGGACGACTACGACCACTTCTTCCTGTCCAACGGCGATACGCAGGCGATCACCCGGGACCTTTTGCGTTTCGCGCGCGACCTGAGGCCCCACGTCATCCATTTCCATCATGTTCTCGGTATCGGCCTGGAAACTCTCTACGCCCTCAGGGAAGCGTTTCCGCACGCCGCCATCCTCGTCACGTTCCACGAATACCTGTCGATCTGCCACAATCACGGGCAGATGGTGAAACGCCCCTCGGGTCAGCTCTGCGAAACGGCGTCGCCTGTCGCCTGCCACGGCTGCTTCCCCGAAATCCCGGTTTCACGCTTCCTGAAGCGTGAGCTATTTGCCCGCGGAATGCTTGGTCTTGCCGACGCCTTCATCTCCCCCAGCCGGTTTCTGGCGGACCGATACGCCGCCTGGGGCATCGAAAAGGACAAGATCAGCGTGATCGAAAACGGCATCGCGCCGGAGACTGCCGTGCCAGCGCGAGAGGTGCAAGGTCCAAAGCCGCGCCGCAACCGCTTCGCCTATTTCGGTCAGATGACGCCGTTCAAGGGAGCCGACCTTCTGGTCGACGCCGTTTCGCGCATCCCGAAAGAGATATGGGGCGAAGACTCCTGCCTGATGATCTTCGGCGGCAACCTCGAGCGGCAGCCGATCGAGTTCCAGGAACGGATGAAGAAGCTCATTGCCGATGCCGGCCACCGCGTCCGCTTCTACGGCGCCTACCAGAACGCGGATGTCCCTCGTCTTATGCGTTCGGTCGACTGGGTGGTTCTGCCGTCCGTCTGGTGGGAAAACTCACCCGTCGTGATCCAGGAGGCCCTGCTCCACCGCAGGCCGATGATCTGCTCCGATATCGGCGGGATGGCCGAGAAGGTGCGGGACGGAAAGGACGGCCTGCACTTTCGCGCGGGCAGCAGCCAGGACCTCGCTGACCGGATCGTCGAAGTCCTCGGTGACAACCAGATCTGGGAGCGGCTGCGCATTTCCATGCGCCAACCCGCCGACCGGCTTGTCTGCGCGCGCGAACACGTCAAACTCTATCGCTCCCTGCTCCGCCGGAAGCTCGATGCCGCGATAGCCGAAAGCCCGAAGATCCTCTCGCACTCGCTCTGACGGACCGCCTTGAAGAAGGCCGGCCTGTCGAGTGGCGTCGGCAGCAACATGCAAATTACGAATGCGCGGCGCCATTCGCCACGAGGCCCCGCGCGATACGGCCGTCCAGCTCCTCGATCCGACGGGCGAAGCCGGAATTTTCCGGCTGATACTTCATGGCGTCCACAAGCATCGCACGCGCCATTGCGAGCTCGCCGTCGCGAATGTGGCGGTTGGCCCGATGATAAAGGAAGTTTGCCTGCTCGACCGTAGAGAATCCCGAACCGAAGTGGGCATGAAATCGGTCGGCCCAGACCCGATGGCGCGCGATCGCGGTCACGGCGATCTGATAAGGCCGCATTGGCGCCGTCACTCGAGCTTCGCGGGCNAGAGCGCGCAGACCCGGAAGATCGTCTCCTCGGCACGCCTCGATCAGCGAGAGCGCACGCGCCGTCCCGGTGAACGCCCGAACGGTGCCATGGCCGGTCATGTGGACGGGAACCAGCTGCGTCCCNTTTTGCAGCGTCGCAATTCGAACCGCGTGTTGGCGATCGACCGCGTGAAACGGATCGAAGAAAAGATAGGCCCGGCCGGCTGCATGTTCAGGCTCGATCGCCATATTGGCGTGGAGATCGGGCGAGAAATGGCGCGCAAACCTGCCATCGAAAGGAACGGCCTTTGGATCGATCGAGACCTGCGGGCAGAAGGCGATGGCAACGGCAGCGTTGAAGCGCCTTCGATACCGCAACGCCGCGTAGCCGCCCTGCGAGTGTCCGTAGAGGATCCGCTCCGGCGCTGCGCGGAGGATGGGCGCGGCAGCCTCGACCGCCTTGACGACGCTCGCCGCCGGAAACCAGTTCGGCCGCCGGCTGATAAAGCCCAGCGCCGAAATNTCGGCTTTCTCGCAGAACCGCTGGCCCCAGAAGCGGCTGCCGTTGGCCTTCATTTCCATTTCGTTAAAGGTGACGAGAAGATAGGGAGATGATCCCGCACGATGTATCACCTCCAAATTTTCATCTGAAAACACCCGCATGCGGCCACCTACAAAACGATTACGAGAAAATATAATTCTATTTTCGAAATATATTTTACCCAACACCGCAATAATATGAGGATCGATACTCGGAATCAACTACACTCAAGCCGCAGCGGCAGGATGTATTCCTGATGACCGAAAATACGTCTTCGATGCAAACCGCAGTAACGCCCGTCTTCGGCCGACAGCATCATGCAATCGGCATTTCCATATCGCGTCGCCTTCGGACCGAAGCGGGCAGCGGCAGGCGGAATCCGCCGGGATCGCATGGGGTTCTTCCCTGAAACGACGCGCCGGCGCCGACCCCTTCGTTGGAATTCCGCAAAGCTCTTCCTTCCGGCGGCCACAGTGCTAGAGTTTGCCCCATCGGCTTGTGAACTTTGACCGGGGGGCGGATGACGGATTTTATTGCGAAGGCCGCAGCGGCGACTATCGTCGTCTTTGCCCGCGCGGTCACTGCGGTTCGCGCCATATGGTCCGAGGAGGGGCTGCCATCTCGCCCCTGCATCTATTTCGCCAATCATTCCAGCCACGGCGACTTCGTTCTGGTCTGGGCGGTGTTGCCACCGAGGCTCCGTCGTCATGCCCGCCCGGTTGCCGGTGCCGAATACTGGCTGAAATCGCCGCTCACGCGCTTCATCGGCAGCGACGTTTTCAATGCCGTCCTGATCGCCAGGGATCGAGACAAGAGGACGGAGGATCCCGTCGCTCAGATGACCTCGGCGATCGACGCGGGTTCATCCCTCATCCTCTTCCCCGAGGGTACGCGGAACCAATCCGATGCCCGGCTCCTTCCGTTCAAAAGCGGCATCTTTCACTTGGCGCGGCGCGCCCCGACATCGAGCTCGTCCCCGTCTGGATCAACAATCTCAACCGGGTCATGCCAAAGGGAGAAATCGTCCCTATCCCGCTGATCTGCACCGTCACCTTCGGCGGCGCCCTGCGGATCCAACCGGACGAAACCAAGGATGCTTTCCTTGAGCGAATGCAGACTGCTCTTTTAGCTCTGTCTCCGAAGACTGCAGGGGGTGGCGAATGAGTGCCGCGAGTTCCGATCTTTTGACGCTGGTGGCGGGCATCTTCGGCGTACTCATTCTTGCGTCAGCCATCGGTTACGTGCTGCAGCAGCGCCTCTCGCCGACGGGCTCCAACGCCTCGATCGAAAACCTCAACGCCCGGATCAAGGCATGGTGGATCATGGTTATCCTGATCGGCATCGCTTTCGTGGCGGGCCGGATCGGCGTGCTCATTCTATTCGGCTTCTGCTCCTTTGCCGCGCTGCGGGAATTCGTGACCCTCATCAATACCCGCAGGGCGGATCACTGGGCACTGGCCGCAGCCTTCTTCATCGTCGTGCCGCTTCAGTACTATCTGCTGTGGGCCGAACAATACGGGATCTTCTCGATCTTCATCCCGGTCTATGCGTTCCTGCTGATGCCGATCATATCCGTGCTCAGGGGCGATACGGAGCGCTTTCTGATCCGCATTGCGGAAGTGCAGTGGGCACTGATGATCTGCGTCTTCTGCGCCTCGCATGTGCCTGCGCTGCTGACCTTGAACATACCGGGTTACGAGGGACGTAACGTCCTGCTGATCGCCTTCCTGGTGATCGTCGTCCAGTTGAGCGACGTGCTGCAATATGTTTGGGGCAAGCTGTTCGGACGCACCAAGATCGCTCCAAAGCTGTCGCCCTCGAAAACGGTGGAAGGTTTTGCCGGCGGCGTCATCAGCGCCACCCTGATCGGTGCCGCCCTCTGGTGGATAACGCCGTTCACGCCCGTTCAGGCCGGACTTCTGGCCTTCGTGATCACGCTGATGGGCTTCTTCGGGGGCCTTGTGATGTCGGCGATCAAGCGGGACCGCGGCATCAAGGACTGGGGCAATCTCATCGAGGGTCATGGCGGCTGATCGACAGGCTGGATTCCGTCGTTTTCTCGGCGCCGATATTCTTCCATATCGTGCGCTACTGGTGGTCGCTGTGATTGCGGAAGCAGTGAAAAGATTGGCCCGCCACGGGGTGGTCCATGTCCTGTTCGCTTTTTTCGCCATGGGCGGTTGGGCCGTCTTTGCCAATCGCGCCTATGACATGCCGAGACCGCTCTATTCAGGCTTGGTCCAGGGCGCCATGTCCGCCTGCCTGACACTTTTCCTGAAGTCGGTGATCGACGGTCTTTCGAAGCGTTTTGCCGGACGAACACGTTTGTGGGCACCGCCGCTGATTGCCTGCCTCGGCTCGGCCAGTCTTCTCGTCGTCATCCATGCGGCGAGCGGTACACCGGAAATACTCAAGACCATAACGATCCCGCTTCTGGTATCGACGAGCTACGCCGCGATCTACAATTATTCTATCTCCGAAAAACGAGGTGCCGGGACATGACCGAGACGGGCGACAGGCGACCCCTGGCAAGCCGCAACACCCGATGGGCAGGCACGATCGCGCGATGGATGGCGTCGAAAACCATTACGCCCAACCAGATATCCCAGGCCAGCATGGTCGCTGCAGCGCTTGCCGGCGGTGCATTCTATCTGGCGGGACAGACGGTCGGATGGGCGCGCGTCGCCTGCTTGTTAGCCGCGGTCCTGTTTTGTCAGGGCCGGCTGCTTTGCAACCTTTTTGACGGCATGGTCGCCGTCGAAGGCGGAAAGGGAGAACCGGACGGGCCGTTCTGGAACGAGTTCCCGGATCGCGTCGCCGATCTTCTGATCTTTGCGGGCGTCGGATATGGAATAGGCATGCCAGGGCTCGGCTGGGCCGCCGGCGCATTTGCCGTCCTGACGGCCTACGTCCGCGAGCTTGGCCGCGCGACAGGCAAACCAAGCGACTTCTCCGGCCCCATGGCCAAGCAGCACCGGATGGCAACCATCACCGCAGCAGGATTGGCGTCCATCCTCGAACCATTGTGGGGCTGGCACAACCAGATCCTGACCTNCGGTCTCGCACTGATCGCGCTNGGNGCGGCTTTCACAGCACTGCGCCGTTCAAGGACATTGATCTCGCGGCTGCTGTCATGACCGCGTAAGCATGGATCCGAGCGCCGCACCTGCCGGCGCCCGTGCGGTGTCCCGAGCGTATCCGATCCGTCGATCGATTCCGCCCGGGACAAAATACTCAGGCTACCTCGCAGATATCGAGGATGGTCAGCATGTAGATGCGGATCATGTCGAGGTAATCGACGATGTCGACACGTTCGTCCGGCATCGTATTGTAACGGCCGCCGGGGCCGCAGACGATGCCTTCCATGCCAAGTTCCTGGTAGAGATGACCGGCATCGGTACCGTAGAAACGGGTCGGCGTGATCGCACCCGTCGGCTGCTTTTCGCCGCGCACGGCTTCATAGGCCGCGTTGATCGACGTGACGATCCGCGATGTCGGCGAAACCTCGAAGGGCGGCATCAGCGGGCGGCCCTCGATCAGTTCCGGAACCAGCTTGGCCTTGAGGCCGGGGAACCGGCCTTCGAGCGCCGTCAGTTCCCTTGCGAGGTCGGCCAGCACGCCTTCCTGGGTCTGGCCCGGCGCATAACGGCACGAGCCCTTGAGGCGGACGAAATCCGCCACCTGGGGCGGACGCCATTCCTCGAGGCTGCGGCCAAGCGCGCCATGAACGACGCCGACATGGCCGCGATTGATCGAGCGATGGACATCGCTCCTGGCACCGCTGAAGGTCATCGCATTGATGCGCGGAATGATGTCGCAGGCCGCCGCGATCGCATCGACGGATTCTTCCCGCTTGGACAGATGACGCGTATCCCCGGTCAGTTCGATGACGTAGCTGAGGGCTGCCGCATGCATGGTGACGGCGACGAGGTCGCTCGGCTCGCTGTTGATGAAATAGTCTGCCTTGATACCGTTTTTGATGGCAGCCAGCGTGCCCACGCCGCCCTGCAGTTCACCAACCACGAAAGTCAGGATCACATCGCCCTTGAGCTTGACGCCGGCATCAAGCAGCGTCTTCACGGCGCAGAAATAGGCGGCATCGCCGGCCTTCATGTTCGACACACCGATACCGTAGATGAACTTGTCGTCGACGAGGCCGGCATAGGGATCGACCGTCCAGCCTTCGGTCACCGGGTTGGTATCGAGATGGCCGTTGAACAGCAGGCTCTTGCCGCCGCCGGCGCCCCTGACGCGTCCGATCGTGTTGAACCGCCGGCCGTCGTCGAAGGGCTGCAGTTCCGCTTCGATCCCGATCTTCTCCAGTTCGCCGGCCATGTAGCGCGCGAGCGCGCGCTCGCCGTCGGTTTCCGAATGGCTCTTGTGCTGGACCATCTTCGACAGGAAATCGAGGCAGGCCTTTTCGTCGATCCGATCCACCAGGGACTTCGGGTCCATTGTCATGCTCCTTGAGGCTTTGTCACAGGTATTGGCCGGCCGCGCGCGGCACCGCCTCGATNAGGCGGCGGGTATATTCGGCGCGATCGGGGCTATCGATATCCGCCGCCGGTGCGATTTCGACCAGATTGCCGCGATACATCACGGCGATCCGGTGGGCGATCTGGCGGATAAGGTTGAGGTCGTGGGTGATGAACAGGTAGGCGGTGCCACNGGCCTTCTGCAATTCCAGCAGAAGCTGGACGATCGACGCCTGCACCGACACATCGAGCGCCGACGTGATTTCATCGCAGATCACCAGCTTCGGCTTCGAAGCAAAAGCACGGGCGATGGCGACGCGCTGCTTCTCGCCGCCCGANAGCTGATGGGGGTAACGCTGTGCATGGGTGCGCGGCAGGCGCACCTGTTCCAGCATGTCGCCAACCTTTTGGTCGAGATTAGACGCATCCCCGAACAGCTTTAGCGGCCGCGACAGGATCTCGCNGATCTTCTGGCGGGGATTGAGCGAGGCGTCGGGGTGCTGGAAGATGATCTGCACATCCTTGCGATAGGCATTGTCCATGTCGCCAAGGTTCCTGATCTCGCGACCGTCGAACCAGATCTGGCCCTCGAAGCGGTTGAGACCTGTCATCGCCTTGGCCAGTGTCGATTTGCCGGAGCCGGATTCGCCGACGATGCCGAGAATTTCGCCCGGGTTGACGCTGAGGCTGANGGCATTGTTGCCGGCCACACGTTCCGTCTTGCGGCCGGTCAGCGCCGCCAGGAACGGCTTGCGGCCGTANTGCACGCTGACGTTTTCGACCCGCACAAGCGGCTGGTCCGTTGGGGCCAAGGCGTCACCGACCAGCCTGTGGGAAGGATCCGGAACAGCCGCGATCAGCTCGCGGGTATAATCCTGCTGCGGGTTGGCAAAGATGCTGCGCACCGCGCCCTGCTCGACGATGTCGCCGCGACGGATGACGGCGACGCGGCTCGCCGTGCGCGACACCAGGGCGAGATCGTGGGAAATGTAGAGCGAGGCGACACCGGTCTCGGCCTGCAGTTCGACGAACAGGTCAAGGATCTGCCGCGCGGTGATGACATCGAGTGCCGTGGTCGGCTCGTCGAAAATGATGCATTCCGGATTGCAGGCAAAAGCGGAGGCGATGACGACCCGCTGCTTTTCCCCGCCGGATGCTTCGTGCGGCATTCGGTTCATCATCGCTGCCGGCGTTTTCAGGCCGACATGCGCCAGCATCGCCTCGCCTTCCTTCCAGGCCTGCTGCCGCGTCAGCCCGCGGTGACGGACCAGCACTTCGGCGAGCTGGGTGCCGAGCGACAGGGTCGGGTTGAGCGACGTACTCGGGTCCTGGAACACCATGCTGATGCGGCGGCCGCGAAAGGCCTCGATTTCAGCATCGGTCTTTTGCAGCAGGTTTTCGCCGCTCAAAAGGATGCGGCCACCGGGTTCGCGGGCGTTCTTGGGAAGATAACGCATGATCGACCATGCGAGCGAGGTCTTGCCGGATCCGGATTCCCCGACAAGGCCGAGGATCTCGCCACGGTGGATGGCGAGGTCGATGTTCTTGAGTGCATGGAAGACGCCGGAGGCCGTGTGGTAATCCAGCGAGTAGTTCTCGATCGCGAGAACCGGGGTATCTGGTGTCGTCGTCATGGCCTTGACCTCAGGTTCGCGGATTGAGGGCATCGCGCAGACCGTCGCCCAGGAGATTGAAGCCGACGGCAACGATGGCGATCGCCGTGCTCGGCCAGATCAGGATACCGGCACTCAGATGCATGTAGCGGCGCGCTTCCGAGACCATCAGGCCCCATTCGGCGGCCGGCGGCTGGGCGCCGAGGCCGAGAAAGCTCAACGTCGCAAACAGCATGACCGCAAAGGAAACGCGGATCGTCATCTCCACGATGATCGGTGCAATCACGTTCGGCAGCATTTCCCGGAAGATGATGTAGCCTGAGCTTTCTCCGCGGGCGATTGCCGCGTTGACATAGTCCTGCTTGCGCACCGACAGCGCGACACTGCGAGTGATACGCGCCATGCCCGGCGCAAAGGCTATGGCGACTGCGATCAGCGCGTTGATCGTGCTCGAACCGAGAAGATTGACCACCAGAAGCGCAAACAACAGGCTCGGGATCGACATGACGGCGTCGATGGTGCGCATGATCAGTTCATCCGCCCGGCCGCCGAGAAAGGCCGAGGCGGTGCCAATCAGGGCGCCGATGAGCGTGCCGGCGATGGTTGCGAGCACCGCCATGACGACGGTGGCGCGGGCGCCGATCAGCAGGCGGCTGAAAATGTCGCGGCCGTATTGGTCTGTCCCCAGCCAGAAGGCGAGGCTCGGCCCCTTGTAGCGTGTAAGCGGCGAGAGGGCTTCCGGATCATGCGGCGCAAGCATTGGCCCGAACAGTACGACCAGCAGCACCAAAAGGACGAGCACCATGCCGATGGCGCCCTGCGGCGTGCCCAGGAGGCGTTTGATGAAATCAGTCATACTGGATCCTCTTGTCGAGCCAGGCATAGAGGATGTCGGCGATGAAATTGACGATAGAATAGGTAGCCGCCATGATCAGCACCCCGGCCTGGATGGCGGGCAGGTCACGCGCCTGGATGGCCACGATCAGCTGGCGGCCAATGCCGGGAATGGCAAAGATCTCTTCGACGACGATGACGCCCCCGAGGAGATAACCGACATCGAGCGCCACGATGGTGATGGTCGGCAGCAGGGCGTTGCGCAGCGCGTGGCGACGAAGGACTTTTCCGCGTGAAATTCCCTTCAACCGCGCCGCGCGGATATAGTCGGTGTGCAGCACATCGACGAGTTCCGAGCGCACCATGCGCGAGACATGGGCGATCAGGATCACCGAGATGACACAGACCGGCAGGACCAGATGGGCGATGCCGCTGCCGAAGTTTTCGGTAAGCGGCACATAACCGGTCGGCGGCAGCCATTTCATCAGGTCGGCAAAAACGAGGACCGCAAGGGTCGCCGTGACAAATTCGGGGAGCGCCACGCCGGCATAAGAGATCAGGCTGACAACCATGTCGGCGATCTTTCCGCGACGGACCGCGGCGATGATGCCGAGCGGAATGGCGAGGATCAGCATGAGGCCGATCGACAGGAAAGCCAAAAGCAGCGAGCGACCGAGGGCCTCGAACATGACCGGCCCGACAGGCTGGCCGGTGCGCAGCGAGGTGCCGAGATCCCCCCGCAGCACGTGGCCGAGCCAGGTTGCGTATTGCTGCCAAACGGGTGCGTTGAGCCCCATGTTTTCGCGCAGGGCAGCGAGCGCATCCTGTGTCGCATTCTCACCCAGCATCATGACGGCAGCATCGGCCGGCAGGATCTGCGTAATGGCGAAGACGATGAGCGAGACGATGAAGAGCGTATAGACGATCATCATCAGCCGCTTGGCTATGTAGTTCGGGGACACGGTCGTGTTCCTTGTTGCAGGGCCGGACGCTCGGCGAGCGTCCGGCATTGTTCGGGATCAACCGCGCTTCGGAGCCTTGTCGGTCAGGGAGGCGTAATCGAGACGGAAGACCGAGGCGCGCGGATGTGCTTCGTAGCCGCTGACCCAGCTGCGTTTGGCAGACAGCACATCGAAGAAGGACGGGATGATCGAGGGCACTTCCTCGTTCATCAATTCCTGCGCCTTGGTGTAAAGTTCGGTACGCTTGGCGGCGTCGATCGTGCCGCGCGCTTCGGCGATCAGGGCGTCGAAGGCCTTGTTGTTCCAGCGCGTCTCGTTCCAGGAGGCATCAGAGGTGTAGAGAAGCTTGAAGATACCATCCGGGGTCGGCTGCATGTTGTAGAAGCCGACGTAGAAGCTGCCCTTCTTCCAGACCTGCTCGAGATAGGTGGCATGCGGCATCGTCTGGACGTTGATGGTAATGCCGGCTTCCTTGGCCATTTCCTTGAGAGCGACAGCCAGCTGTGTGCGCACTGCCGGACGGTCGGAGGCGATAAGCGTGGCTTCCAGCCCCTTGGGGAAACCGGCTTCGGCGAGCAGCTTCTTGGCTTCGGCGATATTCTTCTGGCGCTGCTTGGCAGGCTTGAAGAACTGGTA
>Ga0055540_1002233_pt1 | contig 10482 bp, 9 predicted proteins | sample AraplaCvi_mMS_r2_2_FD_55040 | JGI IMG/M metagenome (GOLD analysis project Ga0055540, IMG submission 55040) | Arabidopsis root microbial communities from North Carolina, USA - plate scrape MF_Cvi_mMS_r2 | ecosystem: Host-associated > Plants > Roots > Endosphere | place: USA: North Carolina
CCGGCTGCACCAGCAACGCGGCGATGCGCACCGCCTCCAACGTCGTGTAGAGCACGGTGGCGAACCGCTCCTGGTCGGCGGCAGCCTCGCTCTTGCGCAGCACCCACGGCTCCTGGCTGGAGAAGTACCGGTTGGCGGCACCGAGCATCAGCCAGATGGCCTCCAGCGCCAGATGCATGGCCGGCACGTCGAAGTGGCCGCGGACCTGTTCCAACAATCCGTCGGCCAGGGCAAGCAGCTCGCGGTCCTCGCTCGTGAAGTCACCCGGCCGGGGCACCTGGGCGTCGAGGTTCTTGTTGACCATCGACAGCGACCGCTGGGCCAGGTTGCCGAGCTCGTTGGCCAGGTCGGCGTTGATCCGGCCGATGATGGATTCCTCGCTGTAGCTGCCGTCCTGTCCGAAGGGCACCTCGCGCAGCAGGAAGTAGCGCACCGCGTCCACGCCGAACTCGTCGACCAGCGCGATCGGGTCGACGACGTTGCCGACCGACTTGCTCATCTTCTCGCCCCGGACGTTGATGAAGCCGTGAGCGAAGACCCGTCGGGGCAATTCGAGCCCGGCGGACATGAGGAACGCGGGCCAGTAGACCGCGTGGAACCGGATGATGTCCTTTCCGATCATGTGCAGATCGGCGGGCCAATACCGGCGGAAGGACTCGGCGTCGGTGTCCGGGAACCCGACACCGGTGAGGTAGTTGGTCAACGCGTCGACCCAGACGTACATCACGTGGTCGGGGTGATCGGGCACGGGCACGCCCCAGTCGAACGTGGTGCGTGAGATCGACAGGTCGCGCAGGCCGCCGGAGACGAAGCTGACGACCTCGTTGCGCCGGACGTCCGGACCGATGAACTCGGGGTGCGCCTCGTAGTGGGCCAGCAGCCGGTCGGCATACGCCGAGAGTCGGAAGAAGTAGGTTTGCTCCTCGGTCCACGTGACGGGGGTCCCGGTCTCGATCGAGTACCGGACGCCGTCGGCCCGCTCCTCGAGTTCGTCGTCGGCGAAGAACCGCTCGTCGCGCACCGAGTACCACCCCGAGTACGAGTCGAGATAGATGTCGCCGGCGGCGTTCATCCGATTCCAGATGGCGGCCGACGCCTCCANNTGGTCGGCGTCGCTGGTGCGGATGAAGCGGTCGAAGGAGACCCCGAGGCGCTCCTGCATGGCCTGGAAGGTGTCGGAGTTGCGCAGCGCCAGCTCGGCGGTCGGCACGCCCTCCCGCTCGGCGGTCTGCGCCATCTTCAGGCCGTGCACGTCGGTTCCGGTGAGGAAGCGGACGTCGTACCCGTCGAGCCGCTTGAACCGCGCGATCGCGTCGGCGGCGGTCTTCTCGTAGGCGTGACCGATGTGCGGCGCACCGTTGGGATAGTCGATGGCCGTCGTGAGGTAGAAGGGCTGCTTCATTTGGACTCACCTTATTGTGTGGTGTGAGTTCTCACCCCCACGAGGGCGGACGACGCCGTGAGAGGCCGCCGTCTCCCGAGCCGCTCAGTCCCCTCGTCGACGCCCACACCCACCTCGACGCCTGCGGAGCCTCCGACGCCGACGACGTGCACGCGATCCTCGACCGGGCCGAGGCCGTCGGCGTGACGGCCGTCGTGACCATCGCCGACGATCTGGAGTCGGCCCGGTGGGCGGTGCGCGCGGCGGAGTGGGATCCCCGCGTGTACGCCGCGGTGGCCCTGCACCCGACGCGCGCCAACGCGCTGACCGAGGCTGCGCGGGCCGAGCTCGAGGACCTCGCCTCGCACCCCCGCGTCGTCGCGATCGGGGAGACGGGGATGGACCTCTACTGGCCCGGCAAGCTCGACGGCTGCGCTGAACCCGCCCAGCAGAGGGAGGCCTTCGCCTGGCACGTCGACCTGGCCAAGCGCACCGGCAAGCCGCTGATGATCCACAACCGGGACGCCGACGCCGCCGTGCTCGAGGTGTTGGCCGCCGAGGGTGCGCCGGAGGCGGTCATCTTCCACTGCTTCTCCTCGGGACCGGAGATGGCGCGCACCTGCGTCGACGCGGGATGGCTGCTGAGCCTGTCGGGGACGGTCAGCTTTCGCAACGCCGGTCCACTGCGCGAGGCGGCGGCGCTGATCCCGTCGGATCAGCTCCTCGTCGAGACCGACGCACCCTTTCTGACGCCGCATCCGTTTCGTGGGGCACCGAATGAGTCGTACTGCCTGCCGTACACCGTGCGGGCGTTGGCCGAGGTCGTGGGCCGACCGGCCGACGAGCTCGCCCGCCAGACATGGGAGAATGCTCGTCGGACGTACGGAATGCGCAGCTGAACGCGAGTTGCCGCCCCCCAGGGACTTCGTTACCGTCCTGTGATGAACGAGGTCGGCCCCGGGTTTCTCTGCCTGGCCGATTCGACAGTCGGGATCAACGTTGAACTACTTGCACAGGCTCCATGAAGCGCGCTCGCCGCACCTGCGGCTCCTCGTCGGCGGCCTGCTGGTCGCACTGACCTTCGCCGGTGGGTACGCCGTCGGCACTCACAAGACCGTCACGCTCACCGTGGACGGCACGTCGATGACGGTCTCGACCATGAAGTCGCACGTCATCGACGTCGTCCAGGAGAACGGGTTCTCCGTCGGCGACCGGGACGACCTCTATCCCGCGGCTGACCAGCCCGTCGAGCAGTCCGAGACGATCGTGCTGCGCCGCAGCCGTCCGTTGCAGATCTCGCTGGACGGTCGCGACAGCCGCGAGGTCTGGACGACGGCCTCGACGGTTCAGGGAGCGCTGGCTCAGCTGTCGATGGCCGACACCGCGCCCGCCGCCGCCTCCCGGGGCAGCCGGGTGCCGCTGGAGGGCATGTCACTGCCGGTGGTCGGTGCGCGCACCGCGCAGATCGACGACGGCGGCGTGATCAGCACGGTGCGGGTGGCGGCGGCGAACGTGGCCGGTTTCCTCGAGGCCGCGGGCAAGCCGCTGCAGCAGAGCGACAGCGTCGTGCCTGCGGCCAACTCGCCGGTCTCGGACGGCATGCAGATCCACGTGACCCGTGTCCGGGTGTCCAGGACCACCGAGCGGGTGCCCCTGATGCCGGTGAACGAGGTGGTCCAGGACGTGACCATGAACATGAGCAGGCAGGTCGTCGACGACCCGGGAACCCCGGGCGTTCAGGACGTGACCTTCGCCGTCGCCACCGTCAACGGAGTGGAGACGGGCAGGCTGCCAGTAGCCAATGTCGTCATCGTTCCGGCAGTGAACGGCAAGGTTCGCGTCGGCGCGAAGCCCGGAACCGAGGTGCCTGCGGTGTCTCAGGGAGAGACCTGGGATGCCCTTTCGCGATGTGAAGCCGGTGGTAATTGGGCTATAAACACTGGTAACGGTTTCTACGGCGGAGTCCAATTCGACCAAAACACATGGGAGCGCAACGGGGGTCTGCGGTATGCTCAGCGGGCTGATCTGGCTTCGAGGGAAGAGCAGATCGCGATTGCTGAGGTCACCCGGGCGCGCCAGGGTTGGGGTGCGTGGCCCGTGTGTAGTGGAAGGTTGGGTGTGCGCTGACGATTCGACTCCTCGGGCGGACCGAGATAAGGCATCTGGCAAAGGAACTCGAGTTCCGGCCCCGGAAGGCGTTTGGACAGAACTTCGTCCACGACGCCAACACCGTGCGTCGGATCGTGTCGGCGTCGGGGGTGAACCGCAATGACGTGGTGCTCGAAGTGGGGCCCGGCCTCGGTTCGTTGACCCTGGCACTGCTCGATCGCGGCTCGAAGGTGACCGCGGTCGAGATCGACCCCGTTCTCGCTCGACAACTACCGAAGACCGTCGCCGACCACTCCCACAGCGAGATCAACAGGCTCGTCGTCATCAACAAGGACGTCCTCGACCTGATGCCGTCCGACGTGGAGGATCAGCCGACCGCGGTCGTCGCGAACCTTCCGTACAACGTTGCGGTACCCGCGCTGTTGCACCTGCTCGCCCAGTTCCCGACCATCCGCACCGTCATGGTGATGGTCCAGCTCGAAGTGGCCGAGCGTCTCGCGGCCGAGCCCGGCGGCAAGGACTACGGCGTGCCGAGTGCGAAGGTGCGCTTCTACGGCAACGTCCGTCGCCACGGCACCGTCTCTCCGACGGTCTTCTGGCCGATCCCGCGCGTCTACTCGGGGCTGGTCCGCATCGACCGCTACGAGACGTCGCCCTGGCCGGTCGAGGACAGTTTCCGCAAGCAGGTCTTCGAGCTCATCGACATCGCCTTCGCGCAACGNCGCAAGACCTCNCGCAACGCCTTCGCGGAGTGGGCCGGCTCCGGCAACGAGTCCGCCGAGCGGCTGCTGTCGGCGAGCATCGATCCCGCNCGCCGCGGTGAGACGCTCGGCATCGCCGACTTCGTCCGGCTGCTTCAGCGTTCGGGTCAGGTCGAGGCCGCACCCCGGCAGCCGAACGTCCGCGTGTACTGAGGCGCCTGAGCGCTCAGCACACGCGGACGTCGTCCGCGGTTACTTTCCTTCGCCGTCCTTCTTGGTCTTGGCCGCATCCCGCTGCCTGGCGTCCTTGGCCAGGAATTCGTCCTGCAACGGGGTCTCCGCGTAGATCGGGTAGTTACCCGTGATGCCGACCCGTTCCTGAGCCACCGCCAGCACCCGACTGCGCACGGCGTACCAACCGCCGATCAGCGCGGGCACGATGATCACCAATGCGACGGCGTTCCAGTAGTTCTCGATGCACATCAGCACCGTGACGGCCGCCAGGAACAGCAGGGTGGCGTAGCTCGTGTACGGGGTGCCGAACAGCCGGAAGCTGGGCCGCTCCAGGATGCCCTTCTGCGACCACCGGTACATCTGGATCTGGCAGATCACGATGGTCGCCCACGACGCGATGATGCCCAGCGCCGACAGGTCGAGCGCGATGTTGAACGCCTCGGCCGGTACGACGAGGTTGAGGAAGACCCCGACGACGGTGAAGCACGCCGTCAGTGCGATGCCGGCCCACGGCACGCCCTTGCTGCTCATCTTGGCGGTGAACCTCGGCGCGCTTCCGTTCATCGACATCGACCGCAGGATGCGGCCGGTCGAATACAGTCCGGCGTTGAGGCTCGACAGCGCCGCCGTCAGCACCACGAAGTTCATGATGTCGCCCGCCGCCGGAACGCCGATGCTGGAGAAGAACGTGACGAACGGGCTGGTGCCAGCCTTGTAGGCGGTGAACGGCAGCAGCAGGGCCAGCAGAATNAGCGACCCGACGTAGAAGATCGCGATTCGGAAGATGACGGAGTTGATCGCCCGCGGCATGATCTTGGCCGGGTTCTCCGTCTCGCCGGCCGCCGTACCCACCAATTCGACTGCGGCATAGGCGAAGATGACGCCCGAGGTGATCACGACGAGCGCGATGACGCCGTTGGGCAGGAGGCCGCCGTTGTCGGCGATCACCGACGGGCCGGTGCTCGCACCCTCGACCTTGAAGCGGCCGCGAGGAAGACGATGCCCACGACGAGGAACGTGACGAGCGCGACGACCTTGATCAGCGCCGCCCAGAACTCCATCTCGCCGAACCACTTGACCGAGATCATGTTGATGGTCAACACGATCACCAGCGCGATCAGGGCGATCAACCACTGCGGTATCGCTTCGAAGGTGCCCCAGTAGTGCATGTAGAGGGCGATGGCGGTGACGTCGACGATCGAGGTGCACGCCCAGTTGAAGAAGTACATCCAGCCGGCCACGTAGGCGGCCTTCTCGCCGAGGAATTCCCGCGCGTAGGAGACGAAGGAGCCCGACGACGGACGGTGCAACACGAGTTCGCCGAGGGCTCGCAGGATGAAGAAGACGAACACGCCGCAGACGGCGTAGACGATGAACAGCCCGGGCCCGGCGCTGGCGAGCCGGCCGCCGGCCCCCATGAACAACCCCGTGCCGATCGCGCCACCGATGGCGATCATCTGCACTTGGCGGGGTTTGAGGCCCTTCTCGTAGCCCTCTTCTTCATGTGCGAGCGCGGAATTGTCGTACGCGCTCTGAGATTCGGTGGTCATTGGTCGAAGCTAGCCCTCCGCCCAGGGCGTAGCAGAGAGGGGTAAAAATTTTGTAACGGAACGCCGCGGCCGGCGGTCTGGTTTTGGGGTCGGCTCACCCAATCGCGCGCGTGACCAGCGAAATGAACTCCGCACAGGACTGATAACGGAGGTCGGGGGACTTGGCCATGGCCTTGGCGAGAATGGAGTCGAAGGCCCGCGGCACCCAGTCGACGCGTCGGGAGTACTTCGGCACCGGCGAGTTGAGGTGGGCGTCGACCAACGCCATCGAGGTGTGAGTGTGGAACGGCGGTGCGCCGAGGAGCAGTTCGACGGCGGTGCAGGCCAGCGCGTACTCGTCGGACGCCGCCGAGGGTGGGTGTCCGTGCAGTACCTCGGGTGCGGCATAGGGCAGCGAGGCCTCGACGTGCGTCATCTGGTGGGTGCCCTCGTGTGCCAGCGAGCGGGCGATGCCGAAGTCGACGAGGATGGCTCCGGCCGGGGAGAACGGTTCGGAGACAAGGATGTTGGTCGGCTTGACGTCGCAGTGCACGATGCCGAGGGCGTGGACGTGGTCGAGCGCGTCGGCGATCTGGGCCAGCGCGGTGAGGCGAAGCTCCCGGCTGGGCAGGTTCGTCGCCGTCCCGCCGGTGACCAGCTGCATGGACAACCAGCCGGGCCCGTAGTCGTAGACCGTCACCACGTGGGGGTGCGCGGCGGCCTTGGCGAAGTCGAACTCGCGCCGAAGCCGGGTCATGTGGACGACGTCGCGGTGCTGCTCGTCGAGCACCTTCAGGGCGACGGGTCCGGTCGAGCCCGACGCGTGGTGGGCCCGGTAGACCGCGGCGGAGCCGCCATGGCCGATCACGCCGTCGACCACGTAGTCCCCGAAAGCGTCCATCGTTGACGGCATTGTCGCAGAACCCGCCACGATGCGCGGATCTCGCGGCTTTCCTTTCCCGTGGGTTTCGTTACTGTTCGGTGCGTGCCCCGGTCCGATGCAGCTGCCGAATGGGTCTCGACGAAGTCGGTGACCGTACGCGTGCCGGGCAAGGTCAACCTGTACCTGGGCGTCGGCGATCTGCGCGCGGACGGCTATCACGAACTCACCACGGTGTTCCACGCCGTCTCGCTGTTCGACGAGGTCACCGTCCGCAACGCCGACCTGTTGTCGCTGGAGCTGGCGGGAGACGAGCCGGACGGCGAGGGTGCCTCCCTTCCACTGGACCACCGCAACCTGGCGTGGCGCGCCGCGGAGTTGATGGCGTCGCACGTCGGCCGGGAACCCGACGTGGCCATCGTCTTGGAGAAGTCCATTCCCGTGGCGGGCGGCATGGCGGGGGGCAGCGCGGACGCCGCCGCGGTGCTGGTGGCGATGAACGCGCTGTGGGAACTGGGCGTGCCGCGGCGGGATCTGCATGCCCTGGGTGCCGAGCTGGGAAGCGACGTGCCCTTCGCCCTGCACGGTGGCACCGCGCTGGGCACCGGACGTGGTGAACAACTGGCGACGGTGTTGTCCCGCAACACCTTTCACTGGGTGCTGGCATTCGCAGACGGAGGATTGTCCACGCCGAAGGTGTTCGCCGAGATCGACCGGCTCAGGGCCGACGACGCCTTGGCTCACCCGCCGCGCCTGCAGGACCCCGAACCGCTGCTGACCGCACTGGCCTCCGGCGACCCCCACCAGCTGGCGCCGCTACTCGGCAACGACCTGCAGCCGGCGGCGCTGAACCTCGACCCGGGGTTGCGTCGGACGCTGCGGGCCGGGGTGGACGCGGGCGCACTGGCGGGCATCGTCTCCGGTTCCGGGCCGACGTGCGCCTTCCTCTGCCCGACGGCCTCGGCCGCGGTCGACGTCGGCGTTCAACTCGCCGGAGCAGGCGTGTGTCGTACGGTGCGCGCGGCCAGCGGTCCCGTCCAGGGCGCTCGCGTGGTGCCCGCGCCGTCCACCACGGCGTGACCACGTCAGTGCCCAATGGTGTGACCCACGCCTCAATAGGGCCAGAAGTTTGGTAGTTACTTAAGAGTCTCTTAAGATGATCGGCGGTGATGACGAGCGGCTTCACATGCGGCGCGACGAGTTTCCCCACCGTGGTCTTCGGTGGGCGTTTCCGCGTCGCCGGTGCAGCGCAGGCCCAGCCTGGTGGAGCGCACCTCACCGCACCCGTTTCGAGACGTAATCGCACTCCAATCGTGTGCACGTTCCTCACGGGGGACGCGCACGTCGGGGTGGAACATGGAACGGCGCGCGTTGGCTTCACGCCCGACACTGGTGCCCACGGCGGGCTCCCCAGACCCAGGAGGTTGTCGTGAGCAGGTTTACCGAGAAGATGTACCGCAACGCTGCGACGGTCACCACGGGCATGGTGACCGGCGAACCGCACGAGCCGGTCCGTCACACCTGGGGTGAGGTGCACGAACGTGCTCGTCGCATCGCAGGCGGGCTGGCCGCGGCCGGTGTCGGTCCCGGCGACGCCGTCGGCGTCCTGGCCGGTTACCCCGTCGAGATCGCGCCGACCGCGCAGGCACTCTGGATGCGCGGTGCGAGCCTGACCATGCTGCACCAGCCGACGCCGCGCACCGACCTCGTCGTCTGGGCCGAGGACACCATGAACGTCATCGGCATGATCGAAGCCACCGCCGTNGTCATCTCCGAGCCGTTCCTCGTCGCGATNCCCGTGCTCGAGGAGAAGGGGATCAAGGTCCTCAAGATCGGTGACCTGCTGGAGGCCGAGCCGATCGACCCCGTCGAGACCGACGAGGACGATCTGGCGCTGATGCAGCTGACGTCCGGCTCGACCGGGTCTCCCAAGGCCGTGCAGATCACGCACCGCAACATCTACTCCAACGCCGAGGCCATGTTCATCGGCGCGCAGTACGACGTCGAGAAGGACGTCATGGTCAGCTGGCTGCCCTGCTTCCACGACATGGGCATGGTCGGCTTCCTNACCATCCCGATGTACTTCGGCGCCGAGCTGGTCAAGGTCACGCCGATGGACTTCCTGCGCGACACCCTGCTGTGGGCCAAGCTGATCGACAAGTACAAGGGCACGATGACCGCGGCGCCCAACTTCGCCTACGCGTTGTTCGCCAAGCGGCTGCGCAACCAGGCCGAGCCCGGCCAGTTCGATCTCTCCACGCTGCGCTTCGCGCTCTCGGGAGCCGAGCCCGTCGACCCCGCCGACGTCGAGGACCTGTTGGACGCCGGCAAGCCGTTCGGGCTGAGCCCGAGTGCGATCCTGCCCGCCTACGGCATGGCCGAGACCACGCTGGCGGTGTCCTTCTCCGAATGCGGCGCCGGCCTGGTGGTCGACGAGATCGACGCCGACCTGCTGGCCGCGCTGCGTCGCGCCGTGCCCGCGACGAAGGGCAACACCAAGCGGCTTGCGTCACTCGGTCCGCTGCTGCGCGACCTCGAGGCCCGAGTCGTCGACGAGCACGGCGAGATCATGCCGGCCCGCGGCGTCGGCGTCATCGAACTCCGCGGCGAGTCCCTGACCCCCGGCTACATCACCATGGGCGGCTTCCTGCCCGCTCAGGACCAGCACGGCTGGTATGACACCGGCGATCTCGGCTACCAGATGGAGAACGGCCACATCGTCGTGTGCGGCCGTGTCAAGGACGTCATCATCATGGCCGGCCGCAACATCTACCCGACCGACATCGAGCGCGCCGCAGGCCGCGTCAAGGGTGTCCGGCCAGGGTGTGCCGTCGCGGTCCGGCTCGACGCCGGCCACTCCCGCGAGACGTTCGCCGTCGCGGTGGAGTCCAACGCGTGGGAGGACCCGGCCGAGGTGCGCCGCATCGAACACCAGGTCGCCCACGAGGTCGTCACCGAGGTCGACGTCCGGCCGCGCAACGTCGTGGTCCTCGGGCCCGGCACGATCCCGAAGACCCCCTCGGGCAAGCTGCGCCGCGCCAACTCGGTCTCCCTGGTCACCTAGCCCGCGCACGCGCTCGCGGCGCACCGCGGACTAGGCGCGCACGCGCCCGGTGCCAGCCATCCGGTCGTAGGCGCGCCACACCGCCAGTTCGTGGTCGACCGGTGCGGATCTCGCCCGCGGCGAGCGCCTGGTCGGCCTCGACCAGCTGGTGGGCCAGGACGTAGAACTCGACGAATCGCTCGGCGGCCGGCGCGTCGGCCACGCCCGATCGCCGGACGGCGACCATGGTGCGTACGCCGCCGCGGTAGGGGGCGGTCGTCGCCATCGCGAGTGCGCCTCCGCCGAAGAAGACACCCGAGGAGATCCACAGCGCGGCAACGGGTCCGACGACGGGTACGAGCAGGATCTCCAACACCAGGAACGTCGCCATGCCCCAGGTGGGCCAGGCGCGCCAGCGGGGCGTGGTCGTCGTCTGATTCACGTGGTCAGGTCTACGCCCGGTGGGCGGCCCCGGCGAGCATCCCTACGGAACCCCGACGGTCTCATCCTTACACCAGCTGAATATTGTGTACTATACCTAGCTATGACGGACCGAGTCGCCGGACGAATCGCCAACCATCCCACCGTGCGAAAGGTGCTCGCCA
>Ga0055540_1002234_pt1 | contig 10481 bp, 8 predicted proteins | sample AraplaCvi_mMS_r2_2_FD_55040 | JGI IMG/M metagenome (GOLD analysis project Ga0055540, IMG submission 55040) | Arabidopsis root microbial communities from North Carolina, USA - plate scrape MF_Cvi_mMS_r2 | ecosystem: Host-associated > Plants > Roots > Endosphere | place: USA: North Carolina
TACGACGGTGAATCCGGCGACGACATCATGTTCGAAGGTGCCGGCATCCAGCGCAACAACGGTATGCTCGGCTTCGACTGGGGCGTTCACAAGTTCGACCCTAACCCCGCTCACTCCGATCTGGCGCTTGGGATCGTCGCGAACGGCATCCCGGCCGTTAACGGCTTCGACATCCAGCAAGACCTGACGCTTCGCGACCGCTTCGACTCCACCGAAGGTCTTTCGGGCTGGAAGTTCGACGACCAGCTCTGGGGCAGCGACGAGCCTCTCGGTGCCGTCGGTGCTGGTGGGGCTGAAATTATAGGTGGCACGATCTTCGACAGCGCGCTGACCCAAGAAGGGGTCGATCGCATTCACGGCTTGGGCGCTTTGCTGAACGGCATCGACGACGACGATGTCGACGAGTTCGGTGTTACCCATGCTGGCATCCGCCTCAACACCAGCACCGGCGCAAACATCATTCTCGGCGGTGGCGGCAGCGACCGGATCACTGGCCGTGCCGGCAACGACATCATCGATGGTGATTCCTGGCTTAACGTTCGCATCCTTGTGCACGCCAACAAGGACGGCACCGGCGCGGTCATCGGCACTTCGGATGGCATGGCGATGAAGATCAATGCCGTCGATGCAGCAGGAAATCTTCTGCTCAATCCGGATGGCAGCCCAATCTTCATTGCAGGCGGAAAGACAATGTCGCAGGCGATGCTGGACCGCACGCTCAATCCGGGCCAGCTCGAGATGATCAGGGAAATCCTTGATGGCGACACGGACAATACCGCCAATGACATCTCCATCTACTTTGGCGCATCCACGGGCTATACTTGGCAGCGAAATGTCGACGGTAGCTGGACGGTCACGGATACCGATGTCACCAATGGCGACGACGGCATCGACAAGCTGTGGAACATCGAGACGCTGCGCTTCACCGACCGCGATGTCATGATCGTCAACCGTCCTCCGACGGGTGCGCCGGCGATTACTGGCGCCGAGAACGTACTGACAGCCGATACAACCGGCATCGCCGACCCGAACGGCCTCGGTGCCTTCAGTTTCAGGTGGCAAGCCTCGACCGACGACGGCCAGACCTGGTCTGCGACCCTGGCGACGACGCAGAGCTTCACCGTTCCTGCCGCGCGGTCCGGCCAGTTGGTACGGGTCAGCGTCGACTACACCGATCAGGGTGGCACTGCCGAGACCGTGACCTCGGTCATGACGGCACGAGTCGGCAACAATGCCAACGTTGCCTTGGAAACCCTCAACGGCACTGCCGGCCCAAACCTTCTGAACGGTCGCGGCGGTCCCGACATCCTGAACGGCAATGACGGGAACGATGTCCTCAACGGCAGCGGCGGTAACGACACGCTGAACGGCGGCAACGGCAACGACACGCTGAATGGCGGCGCCGGGGCGGACACGCTCGACGGTGGCAATGACAACGATGCCCTCAACGGTGGTGCCGGCAACGATACCATAGCGGGCGGCGCTGGCGACGACACGATTAGCTGGACCGCCACGAGCCTGTTGGGCTTCGATATCGCGACCGACGGCCGCGATGTCATAAACGGCGGAACGGAAGGAACCGTAGGAGACACGTTCGTCATCAACGGCTCGGCATCGACCGAGACCTTCAGGATTTATACCCACGATGCAGCGGTGACCGCCGGTGTCGTTGCCGCTGCCAACGCAGCGGAGATCATTATCACACGTACCGTTCAACCACTCATTGGAGGCCCGCAGACGAGCGTAATCGCCGAACTCACCGAGATCGAGGAGATCCGTATCAATGCAACGACGGTAACGACGACGCCGACTCCTGGAACTGCAAATGGCGATACCGTGCAGTTGATCGGCAATTTCGTTGGGACGAGCCTGAACCTCAACACGGTTCACATCAACGGCTCGGCCGGTGACGATACGGTCGACATCAGTGGGCTGACATCGGCACACCGCATCGTCTTCACCTCGAATGGCGGTCACGACACGATCGTCGGAACGTTGCGCCCACAGGACATCATCCGACTAGCCGCCGGATCGACCCTCGCTGACTACCAGTCGACGACAGCCAACGGCATGATCACCATGTCGAACGGCACGCATTCGATCACTTTCCCGAGTGCCGGCACGCCCACGTTCGAAGTTACACCGGTCAACGGTGGCGGCGGTGCGGATGGAGGCGTTGGCGGCCAAACGGGCGGTGGCGACGATGGTCAGAACCAGGGGGGCGATGACGGCGGAAACGACGGTGGCCAGAACCAGGGTGGAGGAGACGACGACGGCCAGGATGGCGGTGGCGATGACAACGGCGACAATAACGGCCACGACGGTGGCGATGACGACGGTCAGGACCAGGGCGGCGATGATGGCGGCAATGGTGGCCCGAACAACGGCGGCGACGACGACACTGGCGGTGGCGACGACAGCGGCCAGACTGATGGCGGCGATGACGGCGATGGCCAGAACCCGGGCGGCGGCGACGATGGCTCCGGTGACGGCGGCACGGATCCGCTTCCTGTCGCGGCACGGACGTTGATCGGGACTGTTGCTGGGGATGTTCTGATTGGTGCGGCTGGTGCCGATACGATCCTTGCCGGCGGTGGTGGGGATATCGTTGCCGGCGATGCGGGCAATGACATCCTGCGCGGCGAGGACGGCGACGACGTGGTGACGGCCGGTGACGGCAATGACAGCGTCACCGGTGGAGCCGGTGACGACGAGCTGCATGGCGGGGCCGGCGACGACATGCTGTTCGGCAATGCCGGCAAGGACATGATCCATGGCGAAGCGGGCAACGACTTCATCGAGGGCGGAGCCGGCGAGGATCAGGTCTGGGCTGGTGCCGGCGACGACACGGTGATCGCCTCTGCCGGTGACGGCGACGACCAGTACTGGGGCGGCGACGGCAACGACACGCTGGACTATGCGGTGGCGACGGCGAACCTGACGGTCGACCTCGGCAACGGCTTCATGCAGCGTGGCCAGGTGTCGGGCGGCACGACCGGGACGGATGTGGTCTACGGCTTCGAGAACGTCATCACCGGTTCCGGCCACGACACGATCACGGCCACGGCNGCGGTCAACGTCATGGACGGCGGGCTNGGCAACGACACCTTCCGCTTCCTGTCGGCAGGGGCTGCCAANGGCGACACGATCNACGGCTTCCAGCCCGGCGACAAGATCGACTTNNCNGCGATCGACGCCAACAGCGGAACGGATGGGGTGCAGCACTTCACGCTGGCCTCTGGTGGTGCGCTGACGGCGGCNGGCCAAGTGGTGGTGACGCACGAGGTGCTGAACGGCGACGAGTTCACGGTGATCCACGGCAATGTCGACAGCAATACCGATGCCGACTTCACGCTGATGCTGAAAGGCAACTACAACCTGACGGCCAGCGACTTCAACGGCGTCTCTTAGAGGGGACGAGCGCGCCTGCCCGACCGGGGCAATCCCGGTCGGGGATTATCTGTTTTGGGGGCATGCGGTGACGAAGAAGAAGTGCGAGCCTCAATGCAAGATCACCGGATTACACGGCATCCTGTCCTATCGTTAGGGACTGTGGGGATCCTCAGATTCTTGGCGACCACGACCGAGCTACGCAGGGCCAGTATGTTTCGTGCTCGTCCGTTTCTGGCGCGGCGCCGTCACGAATGGCTGCTCCTGCTGGTGGTCGCTTCGGGGTTCTCAAAGGCAGTCTTATTGCGCGTGTTGGGCGACGCCAGATTGCAATTTGTGCCTGCTATGCAGTCCCTGCTCAAGTTACGGTCTCCTTGGCGTCGCACTGGCGTCCCCTTGAAAATTCGCCTCTACAAAAAAGCACTGCGGCTTAGCCGTACGCCTTCGACGATGAGAGAAAAATCCGAAGCAGTGTTTTGCAGCCCACAAAATAATTGGAAAGCAAGAAGCGGGTCACCGTCTGCGAAAGTCCTTTTGATCCAAACGTCGTTACCTCCGTACAACTCGCGTCAGCTTTAGCTTCAGCAACAGCTGGCAGCGCCGGCAATCCCCTCCGTCGGCTGGTCCGCGTTTCGACACCGAGACGCGGGCTCCACGCAGTAGCGCGTTAGCCACGGACAGAATTTTCGCCCTCGGCTCGCAGGAAAACCCGAGCAACTGTGCGGCTCAGTACGGGCGCGGTGATCAAAGAAGAGACCCGCCTCGGGAGAATGAGGCTTTCTGGAACCAGCCGTTAGCTCCTGAACCACGGCACCTTGCGGGATCCGACGGTTCAAAAAAGGATAGGGCTTTCTTCTCATCTGACGGACGACGCACAAACCATCGATTGAAGTCCCGGTAATGCGTCCCATGCGGTGTTTTCGAGTTTGAACTTGCGAGGACGGCTTGGAAAGCCAGCCTAAGCTCGAGTCGACTTGTTCGAGATCAGCGCTGTCCGACGCAAATCTTTTCGGCATGTGACATTATCACGCGTCAAGCAGCCTGTGCGGCGGCTATCGTCTTGGCAGGCGCGTTCCCCCTATCGAAGATCTGATAGCGGCGCAGCTTGATCGACGAAATCTCGATATCCGTGGTGGCAGCGATGACCGTGTCCTCAGCGGCCCAGCGTCGCATCGTGTAGATCGAATGCCCGATCGCACCCGACGCGGCAGTTCAAACGTCCCACAATTCATAGGAACCCAATCCGCCCAGAGATGTTACCGAGCGCAGGCATAAATGGACGTAAACCTGCGTACTGTTCTCGTGGTCGAAGACGAACCGCTCATTCGGCTCACGCTGCTCGAAGAGCTTGAGGATGCAGGTTTTCAGGTGCTGGAGGCGGGAACGGCAGAGGATGCCATGGTGGTCATCACGGACCAGATAATTCATCTCCGGTTCACCTCCAGATGCCAGGCAAGCTTTCAGGTATCGACCATGCTCATGTGGTCTCGGATCGTTTTCCGCAGGCCGGCACAATCCTTCCTTCACACAGGCTGATACTCGAGGACAGCAACCTACCAGCTTCTTTCGAATTTTTTCAAAAGCCATATAATTTCGTGGCGATGATACACCGACTCCATACCCGTCGTGATTACGGACAGTTGTCGGTGTGAGGAACGCTCGTGGATGGACATGCTATCTTGCTGCCTCAGATGAACCTCATCAGACTCGGTCGTAGGAAAAGGACGTCAGAAGTGTCGTAACGAAGTTGCTGGCTCGTTCTTTGACCAGCACCTCAGTCCATTCGTCAGTGCCGCGAAGCCTCAAGTCCGTGTGGATGCTATCGACGGCTGCTTCTTCAATTCGCTTAAGGTGCGTATTGAAGGCTTCTTCTCCGCTCCCATGGTACATGTCCCGTATGACCACACGCAGGATTTCCTGGATCGCAATTTGCCAGGCCGTGTTGATCGTCTGCAGCTCGTGTGTATCCGGCGGCATGGAAATGCTCCTTGGGGCGTGAATTGTTTCGACAAGGTTGCCGGAACTCTTTGGGTTGAAAATGCAGCCCTACGGGTGATGCACCTCCCAGGCATTTAAGCTTGCCTTGCCTTGCGGTTCGCATAGCGGCGATCGCGCTCGGCCTTTCGAGCGGCCTCGTCTTCGACAACCCTTGCGATACGTTCATTCTCGGCGGTCTTGCGTGCCTCCGTCTCAGCCGCCGCTGCAGCCTCTGTGGCCGCCTGCTCTTTAGCTGCTTCGACCTCGCGTCGAGTGCGCTCTTCAAGCTTCAGACGATCCCGTTCAGCGCGGCGCGCATCGCGCGCTTCAGCGAGCGTGACTCGCTCGGCTTGCCTGGCAAGGCGGGAAGGATCGGGCTCGGTTATAGCGGTTCGGTAAGCATTCAGAAGAGCTGCCTTTGCGTCGGCGGCAGCAGAGCGTCGGTCAGCGAATTCATTGTTTCTAGAGTTTCTCAAATGGGTTCCTCATCGTGGCAATGGCGGCGATCAGCGCGCCTGGGCGCGTTTGGCAACAAGCACGGATATGGCCGAGGCGCGCTCGGCTTCCTCTTTGGCAAGTCGGGCCTCACGAAGCCGCAAAGTTTTTTCCTCTCGCGCCTGTTCGGCCGACTGAAGCTCTTCCCGCGCGCTATTGTTGGAGAAGAATTTGGCCTGGACGTTGCCGAACGCGATCTCGGCCTGTTGGCGAGATTTACTGTATGTCTCTGTCATGGATTCCCCAGTGTTTCGGTATGGGCCCGAAAAGGAAAAGGCCAGGCGAACCGCCTGGCCTCAAACTGATAACGTACTTCCAGCGATGCCAGTACATCCGTGGTCAAAGGGAAGCAGATATCGATTATGCGGACTGCAGATTGCAGGCCGACATCTTGCCCGACTTCATGTCGCGCTCGAGTTCGAAGCCGATCTTCTGACCTTCTACGAGCTCGCGCATTCCCGCGCGTTCAACGGCGGAGATGTGAACGAAAGCGTCAGCGCCACCGTTGTCAGGCTGGATGAAGCCGAAGCCCTTGGTGGAGTTGAACCATTTTACTGTGCCAGTGGTCATAATGAACCCTTTCAAAGCATAGAGTGAGGGACCGCAAAGCTGATGCCGCGCGGGTGTGAACCGACTATTTTTGAAACGGAAGTTCGCTTAAAGCGCGGTGCCAATCGCGCGGTGAACAAAGCTCGGCAAGCAAAAGATCGATGAGCTAGGTATACGAGACCGCGTAAGCTGCGTCAACGTTTAGTTTTTAAAAACTACGAATAACATCCATAGGTTGATCGGCATGCGGGCCGGAGGTGGTCGTAAACCTCGATAAAACAGCGGCAAACCATCGATCCCCAAGTCGTCGAAAATACCGAACAAATTTCGCGGCGGCAAAAGCAAGGTAAACAGATCACCGAGCAAGGCCGCGCTACCCAGACCGTCTGGGAGGGGCAGACCAGTTCATGGGCGCGACCAAGAGCGGTCATGCGCTGCGTCAGCTGCCTTATCATCTCTGCCTTGGTGTCGGTTGACCGCGACGTGATCTGGGTTAGGCCGGAAGCCAGACCAAGCAGGTTTTGCACACGATGGCTCATTTCGCGAGCAGCTCATGACCTTCCTCCGCCAGCTTGCGCCCAGTGACTCCTGGAAAATGCCAATCATTGTTTTGATCGCGGTATCGCCCTCGTTGCCCTTGCCTTGTGCAGCCGGGCTTAGCGTCACTTTCTAGAGGGCTGCGTTGGTTTCCCCGATACCCTGACTAGCCGAATTGTACTCCTTGTAAGTCCAGCCTGCGCTGGGCAGCCGAAGTTGAGTATCGGGCCTCGACCTCAGATCAAAAGCTACGCCATTCTTCATTCAAAGGTTTGCGTGAGGTTCAGGTCAATGCAGCTGTCGATTCGCGACGGACTCCGCATTGTTGGTTTAGTCGGGCCTAGGCGTAATCGGACCGCGGCGCTCTCCACATCCGAGGTTGCTTCCCAGCTCTCGAGCTGTGATGCGGGGTTCGAGTCCCTGCCCCGGCTACGAAGTCTCGATCCTGCGACGAGGATGCTTTCGATTCACTCGAAGTGAACCGAAACCTTTTCCGCGCGTTTGTGCGCGCGAAGGAGATCTCGCCATGCTGGAAGCATTGTCAATTGCGCTCTTGCACTATCCAGCGGCCTGCCCTCCGGCTGCGGGAGACGCTGCACATTCCCCGTGTCCACCGATTTGCAGGACGCGATCGTTACATTTTGAGGTTGCTGATCATGACCGATCGAGCTCCTGACCAACCAGAGGACAATCTACCCGGTGGGAATCGGCAATCCCTGGCGGATTACCTTTGGAAAATCGTAGGCGTTGCTGCTTTGGTGATCAGCGTCTGGCTACTTTCACGTGAACTACGGAGTTTGTCGTTTGCCGAGATTGGCACCAAGCTCGCCTTGCTACCGACCGGGACCTGGATCGGTAGCGGACTCTCCGCGCTCGTCGCCTACGCTCTGCTGGGCTTCTACGACAGACTCGCCCTGACCTATCTTGATCGCAAAGTCAGTCCGCTATTCGCACATGCCTGCGCTGCCGCGACATACGCCTTCGCTCACGTAGTTGGTGCCTCGGTCTTCTCAGGCGCGGTCATAAGGTATCGCGCCTATTCATCGAAGGGCTTGACAGGAAGAGAGATCGCGGCCCTCGTCGCTTTCTGCGCGTTCACTTTCGCGCTCGGAGTTGTAACCGTCATGGGTACCGTACTTGTCGCGCAGCCATCGATCGTTGATCGTTTTCTCGGTAGGTTGCCAATTGAGGTTAGCAGCGGGGCCGGAATGATCCTGCTTGGGTTCGTCGCGCTATTCCTGCTGATTTCCCTGCTACCAAAGACGTCCCTCGGGGTCCGCTTAACGGTTATCAATTATCCTCCGTTTCCCATTGCCGCAGGACAAATCGTCGTGTCGTCCGCGGAAATCATCGCAGCTACCCTAATCATATATCTGGCGCTGCCTACGACTTCAAATCCTGGACTTTCCATCGTCGCGGGTGTCTTCGTGTTTTCCTTCGCTGCGGCCATCGCCTCGCACTCGCCTGGTGGGCTCGGCGTATTCGAATTAGGTTTCATCACCGGCTTGCCAGAGCTTCCCGAAGCAGACGTTCTGGCAGCCTTGCTGGTCTTCAGGCTTTTCTATTTTGTTCTGCCATTCGTTTTTTCGCTGGGCGCCATTTCCGTTTTCGAACTGCGGCGCAAGAGGTGAAGCCATTAGGGTAAAGCTTTGCATCGTCGCAACCCATGAAGGTCAGCCGACATGAGAAGGCCACGCTTCGGCAATCGCGTAGGCCGCGATAGCGGCCATGCGCTGCTCCCCAGGAACCGCTGATGACCTGAGCCCGTGCTGACCTGCCACTGAACTTTCATCCAGTGGCGATTAGAGCCCCGGCGCCGCCCTGACGCATCTATAGAGAAAGCTGACTTCAGATACCAGTCTTCGATTCATTTTAAAGAAGAGCAGGGACCGCGCCATGCCTGCCCAAACGGCTGCCTCATTAAACGAGCAGCCCAAAAGACTAAAGGCGCAGTCTGTAAGACCACGCCTAGCCGTAATTCCGTTTAGACTCTCCAAGTGCCACGGTAAAGCCGTGGGCTCGCAACACCATTGTGCCGCCACTCAGCGAGTGTCTATGTTATAGAGAGCGACTCGGGAATTGCAAGGGGGACAGGTGTCTAGCGTTACCAAACGGCATGTGCCGACGTCTCAGTTGCTCGGAGAATATCTCACCTTCATACCGACACCGCAACAGGTCGATGCCTTCAAGACAGATATGCGAACCCTTAACCCCACTCTTCTGAGGGATTCCATTCGTGAGGGCGTTCAAGTCAGGGCTCTTCAGCAAACCCCGACCCACGAGCAGCGATTGGTGATACACCGCATCTATACGCGCAAAATCAAGGAATTTTCCTCTATCTACCCCTTCGTGTTCGCTGTCGAAAATGCGCTGCGATCAGTGCTGGCCGATTACCTTGAGGAAAAATTCGGTCGAATCGACTGGTGGACTTTGATTCGTGATGCTCGCCTAAATGGCCAGGATTACACGGCGTTTCCGACCATACGGGGCGTTCCAATTAATCCGGCTTTCGTAAAGGCGGTCTGGCGCGTCTTCGACAGCATGGCGAACCCTCAACACATTGCCAATACCAGCGGGACCAATCGCTCGGACGAGTTCTACTACTGCCTGACGCTCGGTGAGCTCTGGTCCATCATGCAGGCCGATTGGACATTAATCCGGCCGATGTTCGCAAGTGATGCAGATCTCGGCTTCACATTCACGAAAACAATGTTCGTCGATACGATGCGGGTGATCAAAGAAACCCGCAACGAAAATGTACCTCCCCCCACATCGGTTCGGGCTCAGGTGACGCAACATTCGATACTGAGCTGCGCTCGGAGCGTTCCTCCGTCACGGTATGGTTGACTTGTTTCGAAGGAATTCATCTCACCGAAAGAGCGAGCAGCTTTGATCGCCTAGGCTGATGATTTCCGAAATGTCTCGGCCGAAGTCATCGATATCAGTGGGTTCATGCATTGGCAGTCCGAGCTGCGGGCATCTGTGGATTCCTTTTTTCTGACCTGATGCGCGTAGAGCATTGCCACGGCATTCCATTCTCGCGTCTGCGTAGGTGTGTGTAACCCGGGGGCGGCGGTTCATATCCTTCCAAAAGCAAAGATACCCGCGGAGGTTCCGCGCATCCGTTGCGAACCGCACAGGTGGTTATAGTCAATGCCGGGTGGTCTCAAACAATCCCCGCGCACTTCGCACCAACAATGCCAGTTGCGCCGGATCGTGCACTCCCTCCCGATAAAGCTTGACGAGGATCGCAGCTATGCGGTCCGCTTCTTCCGACCCCCTTTCGACACCACCTTCCAAAAGAACCTGGTTGAACACCGGCTGACAGGAGGCGAGATCCCGGGCATCAAACGAATTTGGCTTTCGAACATCAATCGTCTTCATGGCTTCTTGCGACGGGAGCGTCGCGATCGCGACGCTCCCGCTCCCATTTACGCGACTTGCTTCTCGGCGTCGATCTGCAGCGAGTGAGGCGCAGTTTCTGCGCCGATCGCAATCTTGCGCGGCTTCATGGCCTCGGGAATTTCTCGCTT
>Ga0055540_1002244_pt1 | contig 10441 bp, 9 predicted proteins | sample AraplaCvi_mMS_r2_2_FD_55040 | JGI IMG/M metagenome (GOLD analysis project Ga0055540, IMG submission 55040) | Arabidopsis root microbial communities from North Carolina, USA - plate scrape MF_Cvi_mMS_r2 | ecosystem: Host-associated > Plants > Roots > Endosphere | place: USA: North Carolina
CGGAAGCGATGGTCAATGGTGAGGTTCCGGCGTAGTTCTTGCGAGACTTGGCGGTGGTGTAGCGGTTCGGGTCGTCCCCGAACTCACCGAGCACCCGGGCGCCGAGGATGACACCGAGTCCTGGCAGGGAGAGGTAGATGTCGGCGTCCGGGTGTGCCTCAAAATGCGTCGCCAGCTCGGCCTCGAGAGCGGTGATCTGATAGTTGAGTTCGGTGATGATGGCAACCGTGGCGCGGGTGGTCGCACCGAATGCGGTGGTGACCGCGGCGGGGGCGACGAACTGCTCGGTGCGCAGCGCTGCTTGAATCTCCAGTGCCCGGGTGTCGAGGTTACGTTGTCGCCCAGCATTTTTGAGCGCCGAGCGGATCTTGGACAAGCTCAGGCGGGTGGCCTCGGCCGGAGTGGGGGCACGGCCCAGGATGGCCAGGGCGTCGCGGTCGGCCAGGGAGTCGAACGCCTCCAACGCGCCCGGGTAGTACTCCCGCAGCGCACTGCGCAGGGTGTTGGTGTTGCGGTTGCGAGCCCAGATCAGATTTTGGTGCGCCCGCGCGAGCACTTTGATCGCCTCCACGTCCGGCGTGTCCCCGGCAATGGGGCGGTGGTTGTGGCGGTCGGTGCGCACCACGTCGGCGAGCAGTTTGGCATCCCCGGCATCGGACTTCGCCCCGGAGACTTGATGGCGGTCGCGGTAGCGGGCCGCCGCCAGTGGGTTGACCGCGAACACCTGATAGCCGGCCGCGGCGAGCGCCTGTACCCACAGGCCGCGGTCGGTTTCGATGCCGATGACCACCCCGTCGGGCTCATCGGCGTAGGTGGACACCAACTCGTGGAACGCGCGGATCCCGGCCAGTCCCTCTGGGAGCCGACGCGAGGCCAGCTTGGCCCCGTCGGCGTCCATCACGTGAACGTCGTGATGGTCTTCAGCCCAGTCGTCTCCGATGAAGATCGTCACCTTGCCTCCCCTGCTCGATCGAGTAGAACTTGTTCGAGCCGAAGGGCACCGGGCGGCAACCTAATGGATCAGTGCTCCAAGCACGACACCCCATCAGCGCTACAGGCGACCTCACCAACCGGTCGGGGCACGATCTAGCCCTAGAAGTCGACACACGCATCAGGGTTTGACAAGTGCTCACCGGCCAGCGGCTCGACGATCAGCGTCCCTCGAACAGAGCACTACCGGTTGAAGGCTCGCTGATCGGTTCCCATTAGGGTTCAACACCATGCGTCTGCTGGTCACCGGTGGTGCCGGTTTCATCGGTGCGAACTTCGTGCACGCCACCGTGCGTGATCATCCCGAGGTGCGCGTCACCGTGCTCGACGCGCTGACCTACGCGGGGAGCCGGGAGTCCTTGGCGCCCGTCGCCGACGCCGTGCATCTGGTGCACGGCGACGTCACCGACGCCGAGCTGGTCGAGAAACTGGTCGCCGAGTCCGACGCGGTCGCGCACTTCGCCGCCGAGACCCACGTCGACAACTCGCTGGCCGAGCCCGAGGCGTTCCTGCGCACCAACGTCGTCGGCACGTTCACCGTCCTCGAAGCGGTTCGCCGGCACGGCATTCGGCTGCACCACGTCTCGACCGACGAGGTCTACGGCGACCTTCCGCTGGGCGAGGCCGTTCGCTTCACCGAGGCCACGGCCTACAACCCGTCGAGTCCATANTCGTCGACGAAGGCCGCCGCGGACATGCTGGTGCGCTCGTGGGTGCGTTCCTACGGCGTGCGGGCGACGATCTCCAACTGCTCCAACAACTATGGGCCCTATCAACACGTGGAGAAGTTCATTCCGCGTCAGATCACCAACGTGTTGACCGGGCGCCGCCCCAAGTTGTACGGCCAGGGTGCGAACGTCCGGGACTGGATTCACGTCGACGATCACAACCGGGCGGTGTGGCGCATCCTCTCCGACGGCGAACCGGGCCGGACGTACCTCATCGGCGCCGACGGTGAACGCGACAACCTGACGGTGATGCGCACGCTGCTGCGGTTGATGGACCGCGATCCCGACGACTTCGACCACGTCGCCGACCGCGCCGGGCACGACCTGCGCTACGCGATCGACCCGACGGCGCTGCGCGACGAGCTGGGCTGGACACCGTTGCACGACGACTTCGAGTCCGGCCTCGCGGCGACGATCGCGTGGTACCGAGACAACGAATCATGGTGGCGCCCCGTGAAGGACGCATCGGAGGCGACGTACGAGGAGCGCAACCAGTGACCTTTCGGGAGTTGTCGATTCCGGGCGCGTGGGAGATCACCCCGACGGTGCGCCCCGACTCCCGCGGCCGGTTCTTCGAGTGGTTCACCGACGCCGAGTTCACCGCGATGACGGGGCACCCCCTGGATCTACGGCAGGCCAACGTGTCGGTGTCCGCCGCGGGGGTGCTGCGCGGACTGCACTTCGCCGAACTGCCGCCGAGTCAGGCCAAGTACGTCACGTGCGTGCGGGGCGCGGTGTTCGACGTGGTGGTCGACGTCCGGGTGGGGTCGGCGACGTTCGGTCGATGGGATTCGGTGCTGCTGGACGACCGTGACCACCGCACCGTCTACCTGTCGGAGGGCCTGGCCCACGGTTTCCTTGCGTTGGAACATGATTCGACGGTCAGCTATCTGTGCTCGGCGGGTTACTCACCCGAGCGCGAACACACCATCTGCCCGACCGACCCGGCCATCGGGGTGGACTGGCCCCTGGTCGACGGCACCGCGCCCACGCTCTCGGAGCGCGACGCCGCCGCACCCAGTCTGGCCGACGTGCTGGCCGCGGGCCTGCTGCCCACATGGGACGAGGCGCANGCGTTCGTGGCGGGNCTGCGCGGCGCGGACTGACCCTGCTCCCCCATCGCGTGTGCNGTGAGATCGCGATTCGGCGCGCGACGACGATCTCACAGCACACCGGATGACTCCCCGGCAGCACCCTTGCGCCCGCCCTCGCCCATTACTAGGATGTCCTAGTAATCGATTCCCGTCGGAGGGCAGCGCCATGACCACACAGATCTCGCACTTCGTCGGCGGCCGCAGGGTGGAGGGGCGCTCCGGCCGCACTGCCGACGTGTTCAACCCCAGCACCGGCGAGGTCCAGGCGCAGGTCCCGCTGGCCTCGGCCGAGGAGGTCGACGCCGCCGTCCAGGTGGCCGTGGCCGCGCAGCGGGAATGGGCGGCCTGGAACCCCCAGCGCCGCGCTCGGGTGATGATGAAGTTCGTCGAGCTGGTCAACGCCAACGCCGACGAGCTCGCCGAANTGCTGTCCCTGGAGCACGGCAAGACCGTCGCGGACTCGCGCGGCGACATCCAGCGCGGCGTGGAGGTCATCGAGTTCGCCATCGGCATCCCGCACCTGCTCAAGGGCGAGTACACCGAGGGCGCNGGCGGCGGCATCGACGTCTACTCCCTGCGTCAGCCCCTCGGCGTGGTNGCCGGGATCACCCCGTTCAACTTCCCCGCGATGATCCCGCTGTGGAAGGCCGGTCCGGCGCTGGCCTGTGGCAACGCCTTCATCCTCAAGCCCAGCGAGCGCGACCCGTCGGTACCGGTGCGCCTGGCCGAGCTGTTCGAAGAGGCGGGCCTGCCCACGGGCGTGTTCCAGGTGGTACACGGCGACAAGGAGGCGGTCGACGCGATCCTCCACCACCCGGAGATCCAGGCCGTCGGCTTCGTCGGCAGCTCCGACATCGCGCAGTACATCTACTCCACGGCCGCGGCCAACGGCAAGCGCGCGCAGTGCTTCGGCGGCGCGAAGAACCACATGATCGTGATGCCGGACGCCGATCTGGACCAGGCCGTCGACGCGCTGATCGGCGCCGGTTACGGCAGCGCCGGCGAACGGTGCATGGCGATCAGCGTCGCGGTGCCCGTCGGTGAGGAGACCGCGAACCGGTTGCGCGCCAGGCTCGTCGAGCGCGTCAAGGAACTGCGCGTCGGCCACAGCCTCGACCCGAAGGCCGACTACGGACCGCTGGTCACCGCCGCCGCGCTGGCCCGGGTGAAGGACTACGTCACCCAGGGCGTCGACGCCGGCGCCGAGATCGTCGTCGACGGCCGAGAACGGGCCAGCGACGACCTCACCTTCGGTGACGCGAGCCTTGAGGGCGGCTACTTCATCGGGCCCACCCTGTTCGACCACGTGACCCCCGACATGTCCGTCTACACCGACGANATCTTCGGACCGGTGCTGTGCATCGTGCGCGCCAANACCTACGAGGAGGCACTGGCGCTGCCCTCGGAGCACGAATACGGCAACGGCGTCGCGATCTTCACCCGGGACGGCGACACTGCCCGCGACTTCGTCTCCCGCGTGCAGGTCGGCATGGTCGGGGTCAACGTNCCGATCCCGGTTCCGGTGGCNTACCACACCTTTGGNGGCTGGAAGCGGTCCGGCTTCGGCGACCTCAACCAGCACGGCCCGGCGTCGATCGTGTTCTACACCAAGGTCAAGACCGTCACTTCTCGGTGGCCCTCCGGCATCAAGGATGGCGCCGAGTTCTCCATCCCGACCATGAAGTAGAGCGGGCACGTGGACTCCTTCGGCCTCGACGCCGACGAACGGGTCATCGCCGAGACGGCAGCGGAATTCGCCGCCAAACGCCTTGCGCCCCATGCCCTCGCCTGGGACGAGCAGAAGCACTTTCCCGTCGACGTCATGCGTGACGCCGCCGAGATGGGCATGGCGGCGGTGTATTGCGCCGAGGACNTCGGCGGCAGCGGACTGCGCCGGCTCGACGGGGTGCGCATCTTCGAGCAGCTCGCGTCGGCTGACCCGACGGTCGCCGCCTTCATGTCGATTCACAACATGTGCACGTGGATGGTCGACACCTACGGCACCGCCGAACAACGCGAGACCCTGGTGCCGCGGCTGGCCTCGATGGAGTTGATCGCCAGCTACTGCCTCACCGAGCCCGGCGCGGGATCGGACGCGGCGGCGTTGCGCACCAAGGCCATTCGCGACGGCGACCACTACGTGCTCGACGGAGTCAAGCAATTCATCTCCGGCGCAGGCGTGTCCGACGTCTACGTCGTGATGGCCCGCACCGGCGGCGACGGTCCGCGCGGCATCTCGGCCTTCGTGGTCGACAAGGACACTCCTGGCGTCAGCTTCGGTGCAGACGAGGTCAAGATGGGGTGGAACGCCCAGCCCACCGCGCAGGTCGTGTTCGACGGCGCACGGGTGCCCGCCACGGCGATGCTCGGGGGCGCCGAGGGTGAGGGCACCGGTTTCGGCATCGCCATGAACGGGCTCAACGGCGGCCGGATCAACATCGCCGCGTGCTCACTCGGCGGCGCTCAGACGGCCTATGACAAGGCCGTCGACTACCTGGCCAGCCGCGAGGCGTTCGGCATGACCCTGCTCGACGAACCCACGATCCGGTTCGCCGTCGCCGACATGGCGACCAAACTGGAGACCTCGCGAAACCTGTTGTGGCGAGCGGCTTCCGCGTTGGACGCCGACCATCCCGACAAGGTGGAGCTGTGCGCGATGGCCAAGCTCTACGTCACCGACACCTGCTTCGAGGTGGCCGATCGGGCGTTGCAGTTGCACGGCGGGTACGGATACCTGCGCGAATACGGCGTCGAGAAGATCGTCCGCGATCTTCGGGTGCACCGGATACTCGAGGGAACCAACGAGATCATGCGCGTGGTGATCGGCAGGGCCGAAGCTGCCCGTCGCCGCGCGTCGTGACCACCAAAGGCGATGGGAGACACACGATGACGACGATCGCGTTCTTGGGACTTGGCAACATGGGTGGCCCCATGGCAGCCAACCTGGTGGCCGCCGGGCACGTCGTCCGCGGCTTCGACCTCGTCGACGCGCTGCGCGAGGCGGCGGAGGCCGCGGGCGTCACNGTCGTCGGCAGCGGAGCCGAGGCGGTCGAAGGCGCCGAGGCGGTGATCACCTCGCTGCCCAACGGTGCGATCGTCACGGCCTGCTACGACGAGATCCTGCCCGCGGCCGCGCCCGGCACGCTGTTCGTCGACACGTCGACCATCTCCGTCGACGATGCGCGGGCGTTGAACGCCCGGGCCGAGGGACTTGGGTTCGACCACGTCGACGCGCCCGTCTCCGGCGGGGTCAAGGGTGCGACGGCGGGCACGCTGGCGTTCATGGTCGGCGGCACCGACGCCGCCGTCGAACGCGCCCGGCCGATCCTGGAACCCATGGCGGGCAAGATCATTCACTGCGGCGGCTCCGGGAACGGTCAGGCCGCCAAGGTGTGCAACAACATGGTGCTGGCCGTGCAGCAGATCGCCGTCGGCGAGGCCTTCGTGCTGGCCGAGAAGCTCGGCCTGTCGGCCCAGTCGCTGTTCGACGTGATCACCGGGGCGACGGGCAACTGCTGGTCGGTGCACACCAACTGCCCCGTGCCGGGACCGGTTCCGACGTCACCGGCCAACCACGAGTTCAAGCCGGGGTTCGCGACCGCGCTGATGAACAAGGATCTGGGGCTGGCGATGGCCGCGGTCGCGTCGTCCGGGTCGACGGCGCCGCTCGGCACGCACGCCGCGCAGATCTACTCGGAGTTCAACCAGGCCAACGCCGACAAGGACTTCAGCGCCGTCATCGAGCTGCTACGCGGCAGCTGACCGAGTTCCCCGTGCCCACGACGTGGCCTGCAGCCGCTGACAGTCGGCGATCCGCAGCCCGTCGAAGTCCGCGTGGGCGCCGACGGTCTCGGGGTCGACGAGCACCCCGGCCACCCCGACGGCGGCCGCTGCGCGGAGCCCGGCCGCGGATCCGGTGAACACCAGGGCGTCGTGCGGTGCGGCGCCGATGTCGGCGAGCGCCGTCCGCAGCGCCGCACCCAGCGGCGCGGCGGCGGGCAGGTCGTCCTCGGTGACGATCGTCTGAATCAGGCCGTCGCCGACCAGCTGCCGCACCAGGGGGTCGACCCACTGCCGACGGCCCGTGCTGACCACCCCGACCGCGACACCCGCGGTGAACGCCTCGGTGACCAGGTCGACCAGACCCCGCCGGGCGTCGAGGCTCGCGGCCAGGATGACGTCGTCGAGCAGTCGGGACTTGGTCGCGCAGATTCGCTCGACCAGCGATCGGAACAGCACGTCGCACTCCGTGGAGATGCCGCGCGCCCGCAGCTCGGCGGCGACCCGCTGCCGTTCGTCGGACAGCACGAGCAGCTTGCGGTAGCGGTCCGGGGACCACGTCAGGGTCAACCCGTGGGCGGCGAAGGCGGCGTTGAACGCCAGCCGGTGGCCCCCGCCTTCGACGTCGGAGAGGGCGTCGAGGTCGAAGATCACGGCGCGCACCGGATGGGCACCCGCCTCGCCGGGGCGGGTCGAATCCCACCAGAACCGGCCTGCCCGCCACACTCGCTGCATCGTCTGCACCATGCCACCCAGGGTGGCCCACGTCACACCGCGGGCACCTCCCCCATCCGGGGGATTGAACGGGTCAACTTCGTCTGCGGTCCAGCGGAGCGGCCCTATGCTTCCTGCCATGCCGCCCGCCGCACACCCTCCCGTGCGGCTCGTCTTGGTCGACGACCACGAGATGGTCATCGAGGGTCTCAAGGCCATGCTGACCGCGTTCGGCGACCGAGTGGAAGTCGTCGGCCAGGCCGTCGGCGCCGAGCGGGCGATGGCGGTGGTAGCCGAGCTCGACCCCGACATCGTGCTGTGCGACGTGCGGATGCAGGGCTCCAGCGGCCTGGATCTGTGCGCCGCGATCAAGGAACGCGAACCCCACCGCAAGGTCGTCATGCTGTCGGTCTACGACGACGAGCAGTACCTGTTCCAGGCGCTGCGGGTCGGGGCGTCGGGATATCTGCTGAAGAGCATCGGCAGCGACGAGCTGGTCCGCCAGCTGGAGTTCGCCCACACCGGCGAGACCGCCATCGACCCCGGCATGGCGGCGCGGGCGGTCGACACGGCCGCGCGCCTGCAACGCGACGAGTTCTGGCCCGGCGCCAGGCAGGGGCTGACCCAACGGGAGAGCGAGATCCTGTCCTACGTCGTCAACGGCCTGTCCAACCGCGGCATCGCAACCAAGTTGGTGATCGGCGAGGAGACCGTGAAGACCCACCTGCGCGCCATCTACCGCAAGCTCGACGTCACCGATCGCACCGGCGCGGTCGCCACGGCGCTGCGCGAGGGGATCTACCGGTGAGGCCGGGGCGGCCATCCGCGCGGCGCGGAACGAACGCCGTCCGCGACCTGGTCGACGCCGACCGCGAGCTGGCGCTGCTGCGGGAACTGATCCAGGCCGCGTCCAGCGGCCCTGGCGTGGAACCGTTGGCCGAGGCCGCCGCGCGGATGATCACCGCGGCGACGGGCACCGACGTGTGCTTCGTCCACGTGCTCGACGACGCCGAACGGTCCCTGACGCTGACGGGGGCCACCCCGCCGTTCGACGCCGAGGTCGGCAAGATCCGGCTGCCTCTGGGACGAGGTGTCTCGGGGTGGGTGGCCAGCCACCGCGAGCCGGTGGTGATCATCGACGACAAGGAGTCCGATCCCCGGTATCTGCCGTTCGAGTCGCTGCGGGGCTCGGACTTCACCTCGATGGTGTCGGTACCGATGGAGACCGATCCCGGCGGCCTGGTGGGCGTGCTGAACGTGCACACCGTCGCCCGGCGCGACTTCACCGCCCGCGATGTCGAGACGCTGACCGTGATCGGCCGGCTGATCGCCGGCGCGATGCACCAGGCCCGGCTGCACCGGCGGCTGGTCGCCCGCGAACGGGCGCACGAGAACTTCGTCGAGCAGGTCATCGAAGCCCAGGAGATGGAGCGCCGGCGCCTGGCCGGTGACATCCACGACGGCATCTCGCAGCGCCTGGTGACGCTGTCCTACCGGCTGGACGCGGCGGCGCAGGCGGTGGGGGTGAACGCCGCCGCGGCCGCCGAACAGCTGGGNATGGCGCGCGAACTCGTCGACCTCACGCTGCAGGAGGCTCGCGCGGCCATCGGCGGGCTGCGCCCTCCCGTGCTCGACGACCTGGGCCTCGCCGGCGGACTTGCCAGCTTGGCCCGATCCGTCCCGCAGGTGGAGATCGGCGTCGACCTGGCCGACACCCGGTTGCCCGACCACGTCGAGATCGCGATCTACCGCATCGCCCAGGAGTGTCTCCAGAACGTGGTCAAGCACGCGCAGGCCACCCATGCCAGCCTGACGTTCTCGGTGAGTGAGGACACCGCCCGCCTGGAGATCGTCGACGACGGCCGCGGCTTCGACACCTTCGAGAACCCTCTGGGTGGTGACGAGATGGGCGGCTACGGGCTGCTGTCGATGGCCGAACGCGCGGAGATCGTCGGCGGCCGGTTGCACATCCGATCGCGACCCGGCGCGGGGACGGCGGTCACGGCGACGATTCCGCTGTCGCCGGCGACCGGAGACGGTGCGCGACTGCCCTAACCGTCGGCGCAGGTGTCGAGGTGTCGGTCGAGCGCGGCCAGCACGTCGTCGGAGGCTGCCCTGAGGACCGCAAGCCGTTCGGGTCCGACGACGTCGACGAAGAGTTCGCGCACCCGGGCCGCGTTCGCCGGCGCGGACGCGGTGATGGCCGAGCGGCCCGCGTCGGTCAGCACGACGTCCGGGTAGCGCGCGTCGGACGCCTCGCGCCGGACCAGGCCGCGCTTCTCCATGCGGCTCAGGTGGTGCGACAGCCGGCTCTTCTCCCACTGGGTGGCGTGGCCGAGTTCGAAGGCGCGTAGCCGGCCACCCGGGGTCTCGGACAGGTTGACCAGGATCTCGAAGTCCGAGTCGGAGAGCCCGAAGTCTCGCTGCAGGTGTTTGACCAAGTGCCGCTCCAGGTGATGGTGCATGTCCACGAAACTCCGCCATGCCGACAGCTGGTCGTCGTCGAGCCCGGTCGCGTCCGTCATGCCGCCACCCTAACCCATCGGGTTGACATATCAACCCAAGGGTCTACAGTTGGTTGGGTTGACACATCAACCCGATACGGAGGCGTCATGACGAACGAGAAGCTGATCGCGGTGGTCGGTGCGACGGGATCCCAGGGCGGCGGCCTGGTGCGCGCCATCCTCGAGGACCCAGGCCAGACCTTCCGGGTGCGAGCCGTGACCCGTAGCGCACAGTCCGCGAAGGCCCGCGAGCTGGCCGCCGCGGGTGCCGAGGTGGTGGAGGCCGACCTCGACGACGGACCGAGCATGCGCCGCGCATTCGAGGGTGCCGACGGCGCCTTCGTCGTCACCAACTACTGGGCCGAGCGCACCCCCGAGCAGGAGGCCGCCGGCACCCGCGCCTCGATGGAACTCACCCAGGCCGACACCGCCGCATTGGCCGCCAAGCAGGCGGGGGTCGGCCACGTGATCTGGTCGACGCTGGAGGACACGCGCGACTTCTTCGGCGGCGACTCCGGCGTGCCGGACGTCGAGGGGGCCTACAAGGTGCCCCACTTCGACGCCAAGGCCGAGGCCGACGCGGTGTTCCGCGAGTACGACGTGCCCACGACGTTCCTGCGGACGACGTTCT
>Ga0055540_1002258_pt1 | contig 10401 bp, 9 predicted proteins | sample AraplaCvi_mMS_r2_2_FD_55040 | JGI IMG/M metagenome (GOLD analysis project Ga0055540, IMG submission 55040) | Arabidopsis root microbial communities from North Carolina, USA - plate scrape MF_Cvi_mMS_r2 | ecosystem: Host-associated > Plants > Roots > Endosphere | place: USA: North Carolina
GCTGTTCGGCCGCGACGACCCGAAGTTCACCGGCATCGTCGCCTGGCGCGGCGTCATCCCGGTCGAGCGCCTGCCGGAACGGATGCTGCGCCCGGTCGGCACCAACTGGATCGGCCCCGGCGGTCACGTCATCCAGTACCTGCTGCGCGGCGGCAAGCTGATGAACTACGTCTCGGTGGTCGAGCGCGCCGACTGGCAGGTGGAATCCTGGTCGGTCGCCGGCACGACGGAAGAATGCCTCGCCGACTATGAAGGCTGGCACGAAGACATCCACACCATGATCAAGGCGATCGACGTGCCTTACAAATGGGCGCTGATGCTGCGTCCGCCGATGGACGACTGGACCCGCGGCCGCGTCACGCTGCTCGGCGACGCCTGCCATCCGACGCTGCCCTTCCTCGCCCAGGGCGCGGTCATGGCGATCGAGGACGGTTTCGTGCTGGCCCGCGCGCTTGCCGAGAACAACGGCAATTACGAAGCGGCCTTCGCCGGTTACGAGGCGGCCCGCGTCGAGCGCACCGGCAAGATCGTCCGCGGCGCCGAAGGCAATCTCAGCCGTTTCCACAATGCGGCGCTGAGGGACCCGAAACTCGCGGAGGATTACGTCAATGCCGAATGGCGGGAAGACAAGGTGAAGCAGCGTTATGAGTGGCTGTTCACCTACGACGCGACCTCGGTGCCTGTCGTCGCAGAGACGAAGTCGCCACAAGCCGTCGCTTGAGGCGCGTTCATAGATCAATCTCGAAAGCCCGTTCGCCGGTCCTGCCGGTCGAGCGGGCCAGGCATAACGGGTAGGACAGCATGACCACCAAGGCGGAATGGCAGCGGATCCCGCTGATCGTCTCCTTTCCGGAGACCGCGAAATATACCGAGACCTACGGCTTTGCCGGCAATTCCGGGAAGGTGAACCTCGAGGGCCAGCTTCTGCGCGGCGCCGACGCACCGTCGAAGACGGTCTATGTCTTCATGCATCCGACCTCGACGCTNCANCTNCTGCCGATGCCNACGGCGCTCGCCGATGCCGGCCTGCACGTGCTGTGCGCCGCAAGCCGTTATCCGAAGAACGATACCGCTCTCATCATGGAAAAGGTGGCGATCGACCTCGGCAAGTGGCTCGATTATGCCAGAAGTGAACTCGGCTACGAAAAGGTCGTGCTGGTCGGCTGGTCGGGTGGCGGCTCGCTGTCGCTGTTCTATCAGGCACAGGCGGAGAACCCGACGATCACNCAGACGCCCGCCGGCGACGAGGTCAACCTCGTCGAAGCAGGCCTGAAGCCCGCCGATGGCGTGATCTTCATCGCAGCCCATCTGTCGCGGGCCGAAACCCTGACCGAATGGCTCGACCCGTCGGTTCTCGACGAGCTGAACCCGGATATCCGCGATCCGGAATTCGACATCTATTCGCCGGACTGCCCGCACCAGCCGCCCTATTCGAAGGAATTCGTCGAGCGGTTCCGCGCGGCGCAGGTCGCCAGAAACCGCAAGATCACCCGGTGGGCGCTCGACATGCTGGCGGAACTGAAGCGCCGCGGCTCGTTCGAACAGGAACGTGCCTTCGTCGTTCACCGCACGATGTGNGANGTCCGCTGGTTCGACGGCACGATCGACCCGAACGANCGGCCGATCGGCAAGAGCTATATGGGCGATCCTCGCACGGTCAATGTCGGGCCGGTCGGGCTTGCACGCTTCACGACGCTGCGCTCGTGGCTTTCGCAGTGGAGCTACGANCTGTCGAACGCCAAGGGCCCGATGAACGCGGCGCTGATCAAGCGTTCGCCGGTANTGCAGATCGAGAACAATGCCGACGAGGCGGTTCCGGCGACGCACAATCCGACGATCCGCGCGGCGCTGGCGACCGAAAACAAGGAATACATGTCGATCCCGCACGCCACCCACTATTACCTCGGCCANCCGGAGCTCCTCAAAGCCTGCATCGACCGGGTGATCGATTGGAGCCGCCGCCAGGGACTGTTGGCGTGAGAACAGTCGGCATTCGCGGGGAGCGGGCTGCGGATCATCGGGAGGACTGAACGTGAGCTTTGATAAAAAGCACCACCGTCCGGGCTGGATCGGTGGTGTTGTTTCGTCTCTGGGGGAGACGACAATTGATGAGGACGGGAAGCGGGTCAGCAGGTCGAGCCCCTCCCTCTTGTGGGGAAGGGTTGGGGAGGGGATCNTCCTTCAACGGGAAAAGACCCCTCCCGCCTGCCGGCCACCCTCCCCAGGGGAAGGTTCAAGACTGCCGCGCCGTCGCAATATTATAACCTCAGGCAGCNGCCGACTTCGAAGCGATCAGCGCGGCCTTCTTCTTGACCCAGCCCTTCATGCCTTCATGGGCTTCCGAGGCGGCCTTTTCCAGGTAGCCCGGCTCTTCGGTGCGGGCGGTGATTTCGAGGCGAAGTCCGTTCGGGTCGAAGAAGTAGATCGAGTTGATGAACTCGTGGTCGATGACATCCGTCGTCTTCACGCCGGCGTCCTGCAGCCGCTTCTTGAACTTCAGCACCTCCTCGACGCTGTCGACCTCCATGGCGAAGTGCTGGACCCAGTCCGGCGTGTTCGGCGAGGGGAGCGGCATGACGTTCTCACCAAGGTCGAAGAAGGCCATGTAGGAGCCGTCGCCCATTTCGAAGAAGAAATGCGCATAGGGCTTTTCCTCGCCGGTCGAAGGCACGCGGTCCGAGGTCATGCAGTTGACCAGCGGCAGACCGAGCAGGTCCTCGTAAAACTTGCGGGTCTCTTCGCCATCGCGGCAGGGGTAGGAAAAGTGATAGAGCTTGCGAAGCTTCGGTGCGTCGACCATGGGGGTTCCTCCATATCCAGGCTTGTTGCATTGGCCGTGATGGTAGGCTTTTGCCGGTCCTCCCATGTCCACCCCACGGGTGGACATGCCCAAGACAGATTTATTCTCACCCCTGGAGGCGTCAATGCCTGCGCTTGATGGAGATAACGTCACCGCTGTGGCGTCCCTCTTGGACGAACTCGGCGAACCCGGCTTTCCCGAAAAATTCCTGGCAACGCTGCGCCGTATCGCGGGTACGGACTTCTGTTCCGCCTTCCAGGCTGAAGAAGACGGGTCGCTGACCTATCTCTTTGCCTGCGGCTACCATTCGACCATTCCGGGTTTTGCCGAACGCGCCTCGCTCGATTATGCCCGCCGCTACTGGCAGCGCGACCTCGTGACCCGCCAGATGCTGAACGGCGGGCCTGGGCTTGCCAAGGTGCAGGTGGTGCGCCAGGCCTGGAACGGCATCCGCGATCCCGAATACCGCCGCGACTGTTACGAGCGCGCCCATGTGCTCGAACGCCTGACCATCTACCATTCGGAGGAGCCGCGGATCTTCGCCAGCCTCTACCGCACCCGCGAAAGCGGTCCGTTTCCGCTCTCCGCTGTCGAGCGGGTGGAGGCCTTCGCACCGCTCCTGATGGCGATGGTCGTCAAACATGTGCGCCTGCAGGGCCGGCCGCAGACGGCGCCCTTGCATCCGCCGCAGCAGGAGATTGCCGGGCGGCTTTTGCAGGCGGGGTTCGCGCTGTCGGGCCGTGAGGCTGAGGTGTCCGCCGGCCTTCTGCTTGGCCGCACGCACCGGGAAATTTCCGAAAAGGTCGGGCTCGCGCTTTCGAGCATCGTTACCTATCGTCAGCGCGCCTATCGCAAGCTGGGGGTCAGCGACCGCCGCGGGCTCGAAGCGCTTTATGAAGGCATTTCACGCGTTTAACGTGTTCATCAGGGGAGAGAGTTTCAGATGATTTCGATCAAGGACCGTATTGCCATCGTCACCGGCGCCAGCTCGGGGATCGGCTGGGGCATCGCCAAGGCGATCGCCGCCGAAGGCGCCATCACCGTGCTTGCCGCCCGCAGTGCCGACAAGCTTGAAACCCTGGCGGCAGAGATCGAAGCCGAAGGCGGCAGGGCGTCCGTGGTGCCGACCGACGTCACCGACGACGCGCAGGTCGAAAAACTGTTCGCCGCCGTGAAGGAAAAATACGGCCGGGTCGACATTCTCATCAACAATGCCGGCATCGCCGACCATACGCCGGTCGAAAAACTCACCAACGAACGCTGGCACGAGGTGATCGGGGCCAACCTGCACTCGGTATTCTATTGCTCCCGCGCCGCCTTCGCCATCATGCAGGAACAGAAGCGCGGCCGAATCATCAACATGGGCAGCCTGTCGTCGAAGGTCCCGCGCGGCCATACCGCCGCCTATACGGCGAGCAAGTTCGCGCTCGAAGGCCTCACACGCTCGCTTGCCGTCGACGGTCGCGAACATGGAATTGCGGTCTCGATGGTGCATCCCGGTTCGACCGTAAGCTCGCTGGTGCCGGGCGTCACCGACAAGGTCCGCCCCGCCACGATGATGCCGTTGGACGTCGCGCGCATCGTCGTGTTGATGGCGACGCTGCCGGACGATGTGAACCTTTACGAAAGCATCATTCTGCCGGTCGAAATGCCATTCCTCGGCCGCGGTTAAACATCGGTTCAGCACGTCGCGAAGCGGCTTTTCTTTTCGCAGGGTCTCCGACGCAAAGCCGCTTGACCTATATATGGGTCCCTGATATCCAATTTCCCGACAGGGAGAAATTGCTATGGAAAACCAGACCGAATCCGTCGCCCCGAGCCAGATCGATGGAAAATGGGGTGAATATGTCACCGTCGAGTTCGACGAAGGCATCGCCTGGGTGACACTCAACCGCCGAAGCAGCGCAATGCCATCAATCCCGGCATCGTCTGGGAAATGAACGCGATCATGGACGCGCTTGAGGAGGACGATCGCTGCAAGGTGATGGTCGTCACCGGTGCCGGCGAATCCTTCTCGGCCGGCATGGACCTCAAGGAATATTTCCGCGCCACCGACAAGGTGCCGCCGATCCAGCGCGAGCGCCTGTTCCGGGCCAATGCGGCCTGGCAATGGCGCCGCATGATGTATTACCCGAAGCCGACCATCTCCATGGTCAACGGCTGGTGTTTCGGCGGCGCCTTCCAGTTCCTGGTGGGCTGCGATCTGGCGATCGCCTCGGAAGAAGCCATTTTCGGCCTTTCGGAAATCAACTGGGGCATCATCCCGGCCGGGATCGTCACCAAGTCGGTGCTGGAAACGATGAGTTTCCGCGACGCGATGTATTATATCATGACCGGCGAGACCTTCACGGGACGCCAGGCCGCCGAGATGAAGCTCGTCAACAAGGCCGTTTTGCCGGAAGACCTCAAGTCCGAGACCCGCAAGCTCGCCATGACGCTGATCGGCAAGAACCCGTTCGTGCTGCGCCAGGCCAAAACAGCTTGCCGCTTCACCCGCGACATGAGCTGGGAACAGGCCGGCGAATACCTGATGGCGAAGTCCGACCAGACCGAGCTGCGCGACCCGGAAAACGGCCGCAATACGGGCATGAGTCAGTTCCTGGACGAGAAATCCTTCCGCCCGGGCCTCGGTGCCTATCGTCGCGACTAAGAAGTGGCTCACATGGCTGATACGATGACGACAGCTCCCGAGACGTTTAATCTCGCCAGCCCCTTTAACCTGGATCGTCTGCTCCGTCCGCGATCCATCGCGATCGTGGGCGCGTCGCCGGATCCCGCCTCGATCGGCGGCGGCGTGCTGGCGAACCTCGAACTCTTCAAATACGCAGGCGATCTCCACCTCGTCAGCCGCTCGCGCGACGAGATCAACGGCCGTCCCTGCGTGAAGACCATCGGCGACCTGCCGAAGGGTGTCGACGTGGTGATCCTCATCGTACCCCAGGCCGCGATCAAGGAATCGGTGCTTGCCTGCGTCGAGCGGGAAGTCGCAGGCGTGATCGTCTATTCTTCCGGTTTCGCCGAAGCCGGGGAGGAGGGGCGCCGGCAGCAGGACGAGCTCGCCGAGATCTGCCGCAAGGCGGGCATGGCCATGCTCGGTCCCAACTGCATGGGCTATACCAACTATGTCGACGGCATTCCGTTGACCTTCGAACCGGTGGATCTGCGCGGTGTCGGCGAGCGTTCCCGCGTCGCCATCGTTGCCCAGAGCGGTGCGACCGCCGCCAACATCCGTTTTGCCATGCATTCCCGCGAGATTGCGGTTTCCTACGTGATCGCCACCGGCAACGAAGCGGTTATCGCCGTCGAAGACCTGGTCGGCTGGCTGATCGAAGGCAAGGACAACGACGCCATCGCGGTCTATGTCGAGCAGGTCAAGAATCCGCAGAAATTCCTCGCCGTCGCGAGGCGCGCACGCGAACTCGGCAAGCCGATCATCATGCTGCATCCGGGCTCCAGCGAGCGCGGCAAGGCTGCGGCGCAGTCACATACCGGCGCGCTTGCCGGCGACCATGCGCTGATGCAGGCGGCCGTCCGCAACGAGGCGGTCGCGCTGGTCGAGACGACCGACGAATTGTTCGACGTCACCGCCATCCTGACGCGTTATCCGTCGCCGCCTCCGGGCGAGGCGGGCATCGTTACCAATTCGGGCGCCATTCGTGGCCTCTGCTTCGATTTCTGCGAACGCGTCGGCCTGCCGATCGCGACGCTGTCGGAAGAGGTGCATGCGGAGCTCGTCACGCAGGTGCCGCCCTATGTGCATGTCGACAACCCGTTCGACATCGGTACGACCGGCTTCTCCAATCCCGGCATTTTCGGCACCTCCACGGCCTCCATGCTGAAGGATCCGAATGTCGGTATCGTGTTCCTGTCGCATGCGGGTGGTTCGCCGCCGATGCAGATCAAGAAGTCGGACGCGATCATTCCGGTCGCCGCGACTGCGACAAAACCGGTCATCCTCAACATCATCGGCGACGATTATCCGCTTGATCCGACCTTCATGAAGGCCGTGCGCGACAGCGGTATCCCCTTCTTCCGTTCGCCGGAACGCGCGCTGCGTGCCATGGCGGTCGTCGCCAATTACGCGGCGGCACTTGCAGCCACTCGCGACCGCGCGCCGGATGGCGAACGGCTGAAGGAGGTCCCGGTCTCCGGCCTCGTCGTCGAATACGAAGGCAAGCGGATCCTCTCCGATCTCGGCATCCAGATCCCGAAGGGGGCGCTGGCGAAATCCGCCGACGAAGCCGTGAAAATTGCGGCGGAGATCGGTTATCCGGTGGTGATGAAGGCGCAGGCAGCCGAACTCGCCCACAAGAGCGATGTCGGCGGCGTCATCGTCAACATCGCCGACGAGGCGGCGCTGCGCGCGGCTCATGAAAAGATGTATGCCAGCATCGCGATGCACAAGCCGGGTCTCAAGCTCGACGGTGTGCTGATCGAGGGCATGGCGCGCCAGGGCCTTGAAATGGTGGTCGGCGCCAAGCGGGATCCGTTATGGGGTCCGGTCGTGCTGGTCGGCCTCGGCGGCGTCTGGATCGAGGCGCTGGCGGATGCCCGCCTGCTGCCGGCCGATATCAGCCGCGAACGGGCGATCGCCGAGATCGGCAGGCTGAAGGCTGCGAAACTCTTGGGACCGTTCCGTGGTCAGCCGGCGCGTGATGTCGAGGCGATCGCCGACGTGGTCGTCAAGCTCGGAGCGCTGATGCGTTCGACCCCCGAGATCGTCGAGGTCGATATCAACCCGCTGGTTGTCTATGGCGAGGGGGACGGGGGTCTGGCTCTCGACGCGCTATTCGTGGTGAGGTGAGGGCGTAACGCCCCTCATCCGGCTGCCGCCACCTTCTCCCCGCAAGCGGGGAGAAGGACAAATGCCGCGCCTTCGCCGTTCCTCCTCGCCCCGCTTGCGGGGAGAGGGTGGCCGAGCGAAGCGGAGGCCGGGTGAGGGGCTGCGACGCCAGCCATCTATTGGAATGTCACGAGGGAGGATACCGTGATGCAGACCCAATCCTATGGTGAATTGAAGCTGTTTGTGGATGGCGAGTGGCTCGGCCCGGAAGGCCGCGTCACCGAGGACGTCATCAACCCGGCAACAGGCGAGCCTATCGCGGCCCTGCCGCATGCGACCACGGAAGACCTCGAACGCGCCGTTGCGGCGGCTTCTCGCGAATTCAGGGCATGGAAGGCGACAACCGCCTTCGACCGCGCCAAGATCATTCGCAAGGCCGCCGATATCCTGCGCGAGCGGGCGAACGAGATCGGCCGGCGCATGGTGCTCGACCAGGGCAAGCCGATCGGCGAAGCGATCCCGGAAGTCCATATCTCCGCCGACATTCTTGACTGGACCGCTGACGAGGGGCGGCGCTCCTATGGCCGCATCGTCCCGGCCCGGGTGCCCGGCGTCAAGTGGATGGTGACGAGGGAGCCGGTCGGCCCCGTTGCGGGCTTCACGCCCTGGAATTTCCCTGGCGTCATTCCGGCGCGAAAAATTTCTGCAGCGCTTGCGACCGGTTGCACCATGGTCATCAAGCCATCGGAAGAGACGCCGTCGACCGTGCTCGAAATCGCGCGAGCATTGCAGGATGCAGGTTTGCCGAACGGCGTGCTCAACGTCGTTCACGGCAAGCCTGCCGAAGTCTCCGAACACCTGATCGCCTCGGACGGCATCCGCAAGATCACCTTCACCGGCTCGACCGCGGTTGGTCAGCATCTGGCCGTCCTCGCGGCACAAGCGGGCGTCAAGCGCGCCACGATGGAACTCGGCGGTCATGCGCCGGTACTGATCTTCGAGGATGCCGATATCGACCATGCCATCCGCGTCATGGTCCATGCGAAATATCGGAATGCCGGTCAGGTCTGCATCTCGCCGACCCGTTTCTACGTGCATGACAGTGTCCACGACAAATTTGTCGACGGTTTTGCCAAGGCAGCTTCGGCCCTGAAGGTCGGCGAAGGCCTCGATCCGTCGAACCAGATGGGCCCGCTCGCCAACAGCCGGCGGGTTCCCGCCATGGAACGCATGGTCGCCGATGCGGTCCAGCGCGGCGCCAAGGTGAAGGCCGGCGGCGAGCGGGGCAGCAATCGCGGTTATTTCTTCCAGCCGACGGTGCTGGCCGACGTGCCGCAGGATGCGATCATCATGAATGACGAGCCCTTCGGCCCCGTTGCCGTCACCGCCCGCTTTACCTCCTTCGACGAGGTGATCAGCCAAGCGAACCGGCTGCCTTACGGGCTGGCATCCTATGCCTTCACCCGGTCCAGCCAGACCGCTTCGATGGTCAGCGATGCGCTTGAGGCCGGTATGGTCGGCATCAACAACAATTTCATCTCGATGGCCGAAACGCCGTTCGGCGGCGTCAAGCAGAGCGGTTACGGCTCGGAAGGCGGCTCCGAGGGCATGGACGCCTATCTCGTCACCAAAATGACCAGCCTTTCATAAGGCCCTCGACCTTTCAGGAGAACATGATGACCATAGAAGCAAGCGATCTGGGCGGAGAGAACGTCAAGGTCGAATTCGAGGACGGGATTGCCTGGGTGAAGCTGAACCGCCCGGACAAGCGCAACGCCATGAGCGTCGGCCTTGCCGAAGACATGATCCGGGTGCTCGACGCGCTCGAGATCGATGACCGCGCCGGCGTCGTCATCCTGACCGGCGAGGGCGAGGCCTTTTCTGCCGGCATGGACCTCAAGGATTTCTTCCGCGCCACCGACGGCGTATCCGACGTCAAGCGCATGCGCGCCTACCGCTCGACCCGCGCCTGGCAGTGGCGCCTGCTAATGCATTATGCCAAGCCGACCATCGCCATGGTCAACGGCTGGTGCTTCGGTGGCGCGTTCACGCCGCTGATCTGCTGCGATCTCGCGATCGCGTCCGAAGACGCCGTCTTCGGCCTTTCGGAAATCAACTGGGGCGTCATCCCCGGCGGTGTCGTCTCCAAGGCGATCTCGACGCTGATGAACGACCGCAAGGCGATGTACTACGTCATGACCGGCGAGAAATTCGGCGGCAAGATGGCCGAACAGCTCGGCCTGGTGAACGAGGCGGTGCCGGCGGACAAGCTGCGCGAACGCACGGTCGAAATCGCCCGCGTTCTCCTCGAAAAGAACCCGACCGTGCTGCGCCAGGCCCGCATGGCCTACAAGTACGTGCGCGAGATGACCTGGGAGGAATCGGCGGAATATCTGACCGCCAAGGCCGACCAGACGACCTTCGTCGATCCGGAAAAGGGACGCGAGAAGGGGCTTTCGCAATTCCTGGATACGAAGACCTATCGTCCGGGGCATGGGGCTTACAAGCGCGAGGAATGAGGCAAACTCCCTTCTCCCCCGCAAGGGGGGAGAAGGGCGCGCATCTAACCACGAGGCCGACCATGGACCTGAATTATTCGGACGAGCAGCTTCTGTTGAAGGAAAGCGCCGAACGCTTCCTGAAGGACCGCTACGATTTCGAGAAACGGGCTAAGATCCTTGCCTCCGAAACCGGCTTCGATGCCGCGATCTGGGCGGAGATGGCCGATCTCGGCTGGCTGGCCTTGCCCTTCTCCGAGGAAAACGGCGGGCTCGGCGGCGGGGCGGTGGAAGTGTCGCTGATCATGGAAGCGATCGGC
>Ga0055540_1002260_pt1 | contig 10397 bp, 11 predicted proteins | sample AraplaCvi_mMS_r2_2_FD_55040 | JGI IMG/M metagenome (GOLD analysis project Ga0055540, IMG submission 55040) | Arabidopsis root microbial communities from North Carolina, USA - plate scrape MF_Cvi_mMS_r2 | ecosystem: Host-associated > Plants > Roots > Endosphere | place: USA: North Carolina
GCGCGCGCCTTGTGAACGCCCTGTTCCGATGCGAAAACGGGGACATGAAAGAGACCATGGATACGAGGACGGCCAGGCCCCTTCTGGCCATGCGTGCCGGCGCCTACCGGGAGCGGCCGGCGACCGGGCCGCTGGCAAAGCTGTTTTGCAGGGTCTGGTCGCATCGGCTGCCACAGGAGTTCGAAGGGCCGGTCGCGGTCGTGCCGGACGGCTGCTCCGACCTGATCTGGGCTGGCAGCCGACTGATGGTGATCGGCCCCGACCGCACAGCCGCCTTTCCGGCCCTCCCCGCCGGAGAAACCGTTCTTGGCCTGCGTTTCAGGCCGGGTGCAGCCTTGCGCTGGCTCGATGTCCCCTTGAGCGATCTGGTCGGGCAGGCCGTGCCGCTCGGGGATTTGCGACAGGACGTCCGCATAATCGAGGAACGGCTTGCCCAAGAGACGTGCTCGATGGCCAGGCAGGCGGTCTTGCGGATATGGGCCGAAAACGAGGCCTCGGCGGCCGCTGACCCGCAGAGCGACATGGGCATGCTTTTCGACTCGCTGCTTTTCGATCCTCTCGCCGGCGCTTCTCCGGAACGGTCCGCGCGAAAAACCTTCGGCGAACGAACGCTGCGCCGGCACAGCCGTGATCATTTTGGCTATGGCCCGAAGACGCTCGAGCGTATCCTTCGCCTGCAGNGCCTTCTTCANCTGATGCGCCAGCCCGCATCGGGAGACCTTGCGATTGTCGCGCTCGAGGCCGGTTATGCCGATCAGGCGCATATGACGCGTGACGTGAAGGAATTGACGACTTTGACGCCAGGCGAGATCCGCAGGCAGCTTTGCGGCTGATTGTCCGTTTTGTTCAAGAACCGCCGTTTCTCTTCGGATAGACCAACGGAAAATCGAGGAGGCCATGATGACCACCCTGCCCGCCCGCATCATCCATATCGGCATCGAAAGGCCCTGGCGGCANGTTTACGCCTTCGCGAGCCGTCCGGAAAACATGCCGCTCTGGGCATCCGGCCTTGCCGCCGGGCTGNCCCGCGANGGCGACGACTGGATCGGCGACGGCGGGCCGGTCGGCCTGGTGCGCGTGCGTTTCACGCCTGACAATCCGTTCGGCATCCTCGACCACACGGTGACGATGGAAAACGGNCTTGTCGTCGACAATCCGNTGCGTGTCGTGCCGAACGGCNACGGGGCCGAAGTCATGTTCACGCTTNTCCAGCGCCCCGACCTTGACGACGCNGCCTTTGAAGCGGATGCCGCTCATGTGCGCAAGGATCTCAAGGCACTGAAAAACCTGCTGGAAGAAAAGAAATAGGAGGGGCCGATGGGCACCAGGGGAGCCGATCGCAAGATCGACTATATCGAATTCAACGTGGAGAAGATNGAAGACGCCAAGGCGTTTTACGGCTCGGCCTTCGGTTGGACCTTCACGGACTATGGACCGGATTACTGCGAATTCCAGGACGGAAGGCTGACGGGCGGCTTTGCGAGGTCGACGGATGTAACAGCCAAGGGCGGTCCGCTCGTCATTCTCTTCGCGGACGATCTGGATGATGCGCTTGCGCGGGTCGAGAACGCCGGCGGCAGGATCGTCAAGCCGATCTTCTCGTTCCCCGGCGGGCGGCGCTTCCACTTTGCCGATCGGCAGGGTTACGAACTCGCCGTCTGGTCGGACAGCTGAGAATCAGGCGGCNGGGCGACGGCGGCGGTCGGCGGTTTCCTGCATCACCAGGAGCGCGCCGATCAACTGCGACGAGCCGGAAACGCAGGGCGACATGCGGCAGCGGATCACCACCGTCTGCCCGTCGATCTGATCCGCATAGGTNAGCGAAATGCTCTCGCCCGCGAAACAACGGTCGAGGCTCGGCTTGAATTCGTTCTTGAAACGGTGGAGACCGACGAATTCCGCGAAATGCCGGCCGATCAATTCCTCGCGGCTCANGTCGAGACGACGCGCGTTGGTTTCGTTGGAATAGAAGATCCGATAGCCGGGGGCGATCACAACGATACGGTCGGAAATGCGGTTGAGCAGCGCATCGTCGAGAAAGCCGTCGGCCGTCGCATCGGCGATCACCGTATGTTCGGGCGATTCCGGCTCCGGCCGGCGATTGGCCGACAGACCGGTTTCCGGAACGACGTAGCGTTCGACAAGCATCTGCAGCAAATGTCCGTTGCGACGAACGCAGCCGCGGTCGTCGGCCTCTTCGTTCAGGAGATCGAGCGCGAAGCGGAACTGCGCCTGNATGCTGGCGGAATCCTTGCTCTGGCTCGAAAAGATGGCAAGCAGAAGCGGATCGAGTTCGCGATCGAGCGCGGTGGTNGCAGACGTGTCGTTACGCTCCACCGCCTGCCGAAGATCGGCATATTTTGACCAGAACAGATCGATCAACGCTTCCAAAACTGCCTCCCCCTCGTCCGGAGATTGTCGCCGATCCGTTCCCGAGGACCGACGCTCCCAGTATTCAATGCGAATCAGATTAATTTATCTCTCAGAAACGGACCCAATTTGTCGCCGGTGACTTAACGGAGAAAGTCCAGTTATACAATCCTCGGNTGCNGCATAATGTGACAGGTTATCCGATTAAAGATACCGTTTGATATGCCACCGATCGTGGTACCAGAGCCATTGTTCGGGATATTCCCGCACCCAGCTTTCCACCTTGTCGTTGAGGATCTGTCCGGTGGCCTGNAGGTCGAGCTTGCCGGTCGCGTCGCGCGGCAATTCGATCTTCGGCTCGATCTCGAGCCGGAAACGATTGCCGGGCAGGCGGATGCAGCGGGCCGGATAAACTTCCGCATCGAACTGCCGTACCAGCTTCGCGAGCAGCGGGCTGGTCTGCACCGGCCTGCCGAAGAAGGTGGTCTTGAGGCCTTTCCGGAATTTCTGGTCCACCAGAACGCCGACACCGCCGCCGGTTTCGAGCTTGCGCGCCAGCGCGAAGGACGANCCGGCATGCGANGGCACGAGCTGGCCCATGCGCGCGCTGCGGAAGGCGAAGACCTTGTCGGCGATATAGGGGTTGTTCGGCGGCCGGAACAGAACCGTCACTTCGAGGCCGAACGCATTGCCGGCGACCGGCAGCAGTTCGAAATTGCCCGTATGGGCGGTAAAGACGATGAACGGCCGCGGATTGTCGCGCAGGTCGGCGAAAATCGGAATGCCGGAAACTTCCACCCTGCCCGGCTTGTCCTGCTCCGGATCGAAATCGAACAATCTGTCGAGGAAGACGTATTCGGCGGCGAGCCTGCCCATGTGGCCCCAGCTCGCGACGGCGATCTCCTGCAGCTCCTCATCGGTCTTTTCCGGATAGGCGTTGCGCAGATTGACCAGCATCAGCTTGTGGCGGCCGAGCTTCGGCCCGATGCGGCGCGCCATCCGGTCTGCGAACCGGATGCCCGGATCCGCCGGAAAGATCTTGAGGAAATTGAGGAGACCGAATGCGCTCTGCGCCACCAGCCATTGCTGGAAGTGCAGGAGCGCAAGAGCGATCCGGGTAACGAACATCTTCACGAGAGACGCCTCAGTCCATCCGGAGCACGATCTTGCCGAACACCTGGCGGGTTTCCATCCGCTCCAGCGCCTTGTCGATCTCGTCGAAGGTGACTTCCGTGTCGATCACGGGATGAACGATGCCCTGCCATCTTCTGCATGGCATCCGCCATGTTCTCCATGCGGCAGCCGAACGAACCGAGCAGCTTCAACTGCTGCTGGAAGAGCATCATCAGGTTCATGTCGGTCGAAACGCCGGATGTCGAGCCGCAGGTGACGAGCCGGCCGCCGCGCTTCATGCACAGCATCGAGCCCGCCCAGGTGTCCTTGCCGACATGTTCGAAAACGACGTCGACGCCCTTCTTCTTGGTGAGCTTGCGCACCACGCCCTCGAAGCGGTCGGTGCGGTAGTTGATGACGTGATCTGCGCCGAGCGCCCTGGCGCGTTCGATCTTGTCGTCCGAGCCGACCGTGGTGATGACGGTGCAGCCGATCTTCTTGGCAAGCTGGATCGCCGCCGTGCCGATGCCCGAGCCGCCCGCATGCACGAGAATGGTTTCGCCCGGCTGCAGTTTTGCATTGTCGAACAGCATGTGCTCGACGGTGCCGAAGGTGACCGGTGCGAGCGCTGCGGCAACCGCATCGACGCCCGGAGGTGCCGGCACCAGCAGGCGGGCCGGCAGGTTGGCCTTTTCCTGGGCAAAGCCGTCCAGATGGAAGCCGTGCACGCCGGAAACATGTTCGCAGAGATTGTCACGCTTTTCGCGGCAGGGCTTGCAGAGGCCGCAGGTGCGCGCGCCGTAGATCGACACGAGCTGGCCCGGCAGGACGTTCGATACGCCCGTCCCGATCGCCTCGACCACACCGGAGGCTTCCGCCCCGATCGTCAGCGGCATCTTGCGCTTGGCGAATGCCATGCCGCGCCAGCCCCAGACGTCGATATGATTGAGCGCGACGGCCTTGACCCGCAGGGTGACCTCGCCCGGGCCCGGGGCTTCCGGCTCGGGAATGTCCACCGCTTCGAGCTTCCGGTCGTCGATCAGTTGCAGAGCGCGCATAACAGGTCTTCCTTCGCCCGGAGGCGTCCAATTCGTCAAACGTGATTGGCGACGGTCTCTAAGCCGGTTCCAGCGTCATGACAAGGCTGGCGTTCTGTCCGCCGAAACCGAATGAGTTGGAAAGCACGGCCTTCGGCTGCCCGTCCCGCTTCTTGTGCGGCACGACGTCGAGCATGATCGTCGGATCGGGATTGGTGTAGTTGATGGTCGGCGGCAGCGTGCCGGTCAGCATGGTCTGGATCGAGAACACGGCCTCCACCGCGCCTGCCGCCGTCAGCGTATGGCCGATCATCGACTTGTTGGAGGAAACCGGGATTTCCTTCAATCGGTCGCCGAAGACGGCCAGCATCGCGCCATATTCCATCTTGTCGTTTTCGGGCGTCGACGTGCCATGGGCGTTGATGTAGCCGATGCCGCTTTCGTCCATGCCGGCATCCGCAAGCGCCGCATGGATCGTGGCGATGGCGGGGCCGCCGTCCGGCGACGAGCGGGTGCGATGGAAATGGTCGGCCTTCTCCCCGCAGCCCTTCATGATGCCGAGCACCTTGGCGCCGCGGGCAATCGCCGATTCGAGCGATTCGAGCACCAGCGTCGCGGCACCTTCGGCGATGACGAAACCGTCGCGATCCTTGCTGAACGGCTTCGACGCCTTTTCCGGCGGGTCGTTCTGGGTGGAGAGCGCCGAGAGCAGCGAAAAGCGGATCAGCGCTTCGGCGCTGACCGAGCCATCGGTCGCAACCACCAGCGAACGGTCGGTACGGCCCTGGCGGATCGCCTCGACGCCGAGCTGGATCGCGGTCACGCCCGAAGCACAGGCCGTCGAGAGGGTGACGGGCAGACCGCGCGTGCCGAACTTGTCGGCCAGGCGTTCCGAGATCGAGCCGAACTGCACGGCTTCGAGAAAGACGGGATCGGGACGTTCGCGCATCGCGGCGAGGAAGCGGTCATAGGCGTCGCCCTCGGCCTTCGACGGCGGGGCGCGGTCGGCAAGTGCGAAACGGTCGCTCCATTCCGGCTCGACCGGCGGGGCGGCGAGGAAAAGCGGTCCGTCGAAATCGCCGGAAAGGCCCGACTGGGCGAGCGCCTCGGTGGTCGTCTCGCGGGCAAAGGCAAAGGAGCGCTCGACCGAATTTTCGGCAGGCACGGCGATGAAATCGACCGTGCCGGCGATCCGGGTGGACAGGCCTTCGGTCGGGAAACGGGTGATCTTGTGGATGCCCGACGTGCCGGACGTCAGCGCCGCCCAGTTGTCGGCCAAGCCCTGGCCGAGCGAGGTGATGACACCCATGCCGGTGATCGCGATGATCGGGCGGCCGAGATGATCCTTGAAGCGGTTGTCGCTCATCAAAATCTCCTTTACGCGGCCGAGAGGACCGCAAGGCCCTCGCCGCGCGTATAACCGACCGTCGTCACCACCGCGTGTTTNGCAGGCGTCGCCATCGGCTGTTCGTTCCGGGCATCGAATGTGGGAACTTTTGCCGCACCATCCAAGGTCAGCGCCGCCAGCGCCAGGCCGAGCGGGAACTGCGCCTCCATGCCATGGCCGGTCACGCCGCCGAACCCGCGGATCGCGGCGCCGGAAAACTCCTTCTCCAGGACCGATTTTTCGCGCGCGGCGAGATCGACCATCCCGCTTGCGCCGGAAAACACGACCGTATCCGCCTTGGAGATATCCGAGGCATGGCCGGCAAGCCGGGTCAGGCGCTTTTCGAGCCTGCCGTCGTCGCGATTGCCNCGATCGCCCTCGATCGCATCGATGACCGCGTAGATATGCGCGCCTCGCGCTTCGGCATGGGCNCGCGATTCGAGCACCAGGAAGGCGCCGACCGTGCCCATGATCATGCCGCCGCCATTGTCGGCCGAACGGGACCAGAGCGGATGCCAGTCGCCGGTCGCATGCGCCCGGATACCCTCGACGAGAAGGATGATGTCGGCGCGCTCGGCGACGAAGGCNCCACCGACCAGGCTATGGGTGGACTGGCCCGCCTTGATGCGGTGAAAGGCCGTCTCGACGGCGGAAATGCCGGCCGCCTCTTCGCCCATGAAGGTGCGCGACGACCCGGTGACCTTGTGAACGATCGAGATATTGCCGGCGACCAGATTGGAAAGCTGGGCCAGGAACAGGGTCGGACGAAGCTCGGTGGTCAGCTTCTCGTTGAGCAGCATTTCGCGGTCGTTGCGCTTCAGCGCCTCGTCGACGATCAGCGAATCGACCTTGATGTCGCGCTCGCCGCCGCCCGCAGCCACGATCATGTCCATCGAGGCGCAGGCTTCCGCGTCGGTCTTCAGGCCGGCATCGTCGAGTGCCAGGCCTGCGGAAAACACGCCGAGCCGCTGCCAGTTTTCCATCTGGCGCTGGTCGCCGCGCTTGGCGATCTGCGCCGACCAGTCGATTTCGGGCATCGGATGCACCGGATAGGGCGCAAAGCGGTCGGTTTCGACTTTCGGGGTTCCGGCCTCGGTGGACGACAGAAGCGCGATATGCGGNTCCTTGCCGACGCCCTGGCTGGTGACGATCCCGATACCGGTGATCACGACATCATTGTCAGACTTCATAATGTCCTCTTTAACTCAACCGGCTTGCATGGNTGAGTTCTTAAGCGCCTGCGGCGATCGCGTCCATCAGGCCGACTTCCTCGGCACGCTTGCGGACGATCGGGGCAAGCGGAATTTCGCTGAAGGGCATGGTGCGCAGCTTGAGCTGCGCGTCGCAGACCTTCTTGCCGGCGCTGGTGATCTTCGCCTTGGTCACCGCATAACCGGATCCCTCATGCTCCAGAAACGCCTCGATGTCGAGCACCGCGTCCGGCTCGACAAAGCTGCGCATCTTGGCGCCGTCGACCGACATCAGGAACGGCATGGCGGCGAAATCGGTGGCGGCGAGCACCATGAAACCGGAGGCCTGCGCCATGGTCTCGATCAGGAGCACNCCCGGCACCAGCGGCATTCCGGGAAAATGGCCTTCGAAGACAGGGCTCTTGGAAGGCACGACCGATCGCGCCTTCAGCACCTTCGCCGTAAGGTCGACCGCTTCGACGCGGTCGATCATCTGGAAATATTCGAGCAGCATCGGATTGCCGGCCCGGGAAGATCAGCAATGATCAGCCCTTGGCCGCCTTCAGCTCGTCGATCTTGGCGCAGAGGTTCTTGAGGACGAAATATTCCTCGGTCGAAACCTTGCCCTCGTTCACTTCCTGGGTCCACTGTTCCAGCGGAATCTTGATGCCGAATTCCTTGTCGATGGCAAACACGATGTCCAGGAAGTCCAGGCTGTCGATGCCCAGGTCATCGATCGTGTGGCTTTCCGGCGTGATGGTCTCGCGATCGATTTCGCTGGTCTCAGCGATGATGTCGGCAACTTTGTCGAATGTAGCTGTCACGCCCATGTCCTCTGCAGAATATCAAAATCAAGGTTCCACATAGGGAAATCGATCACAAATGCCAATGGCCTCGTGTTCCGCCAGGAAAATTTGCACCGGAACTGTTGCCTAAACAGCAATCGGCCAGGTCCCGGCCCTACGCACCCGACGCCCGGCTCTCGACCAGCGCGGCGCGAATGACCTCGATCACCTCGCCNGANCGGACATCGGTGCAGACCCACTGGCTCGGCTGGCCGTCCCAGGCCGAACCGACGAATTTGCGGCCGCTGTCGGGTGCCTGGATCGTCTGCCCGTCGGCAATGCCGCCGCAGACGACCCGCACCGGACCGCCGCGCAGCGTGAAGAGATCGGGCCGCACCAGATAGACGCAGGCCGTGCTGTCATGCACCGCCATGCCGGCAATGCCGACCCGGCTCTTGTAGAATTCGATATAGTACTGCGACAGGTCGGAGAGCAGCTGCACCGACTTTTCGCCGGACTTGGCCATGTCGGCCAGGTATTCCGCCGTCATGATGGTCTTCATCGTCACGTCGAGGCCGACGATGGTGACCTTCCAGGGCGTGGTGAAGATGATGTCGGCGGCCTCCGGATCGCCATGGATATTGGCTTCGGCGGCTGGCGTGACGTTGCCGTTCATGTCAAAGGCGCCGCCCATGACGATGACTTCCTTGACCAGACCGGCGAAGTCNGGATCGGCCTGCAGCGCCAGCGCCAGNTTGGTCATGCGGCCGACGGCGATCAGCGTCACCTCGCCCGGATTGTCGCGCACGGTGTCGATGATGAACTGGTAGGCGGGACGCGGCTCGAGCGGCCAGTCGACCGTCTCGGGCACGCCGATATTGCCGAGGCCATCCAGGCCGTGCACGACGGAAGCGGCGCGATCGTCGGTGCGCAGCGGATCGATGGTCCGGTCGGCGCCTTTGGCGAGCGGCNCNGAAATTCCCCATTCCTTNTGCAGGAATTGCGCATTGCGGGTGGTCAGGTCGAGCGACACATTGCCGAAAACGGTGGTGACCCCNATCAGNTCGATCTCGGGATGCCGGTGCAGGAAGAGCAAGGCCATTGCGTCGTCGACGCCCGGATCCGTGTCGAAAATCACCTTGTGCATATGCTTTTCCTCATTCGGCGGCTTCAAAGCCGGGCACAATAACGCCAAACCGATGATGCGCAATCCCGGAAGCGACATGGCTGGGGTCCTGCCTCAGGCGGTTGCAGTCCTTGACGTTCGATGCGAGAAGCAGGCCGCGCCCGTCCGGGTGCGCTTCCGCTTACAGAGTCTCCNTCCCTTGACCGACCTCGCCTTCCAGTTCCTGTTCCTGCTGTTTCTTGCCGCCATATTCGCCGGTTTCGTCGATTCGATTGCCGGCGGNGGCGGGCTCATCACCATTCCCGTCATGCTGATTGCCGGCATTCCGCCGCTCGAATCGCTCGCCACCAACAAGCTGCAATCGCAGTTCGGCTCGGCATCCGCGACCATCGCCTATGCGCGGCGTGGTCATGTGAAGCTCAAAAGCCAGCTGCCGATGGCCGGGATGTCGCTGATCGGCGGTGCCGTGGGCGCCACCCTCGCCTCCCTCGTGCCGGCCGGCTGGCTTGCATCAGCGATCCCCTTCCTTCTGATCGCCATCGCGCTGTTCTTCGCCATCAAGCCCAATCTCAACGATACCGACAGTCACCNACGGGTGACGCCCTTCGTTTTCGGTGTCACGGTCGTGCCGTTCGTCGGNCTTTACGACGGCATATTNGGCCCGGGNGCCGGTTCGTTCTATATGCTGGGTTTCGTGCTTCTGGCGGGNTTCGGCATGCTGAAGGCNACCGCCCATACCAAGCTGATCAATCTCGGCTCGAACTTCGGTTCGTTCCTGGTCTTTGCGGCAACCGGTTCNGTGCTCTGGAAGATCGGTCTGATCATGGGCGTCGGCCAGTTCCTCGGGGCCCAGGTCGGCTCGCGGCTCGCCATGAAGAACGGCGCGAAACTGATCAAGCCGCTGCTGGTCATCTCGTGCCTGGCGCTTGCCGTGAAGCTGATCGCCGATCCCTCGCATCCGGTCCGCGTCTGGCTCGGCTTCTAGCCCTTCATCTTGAGAGGCAGGCCGGCAGCGATGAAAAACACCGCGTCGGCCGCCGCCGCGATCCGCTGATGCAGCCTGCCNGCATGGTCCCGGAATTCCCGCGCCATCCTGTTGTCGGGCACGATGCCGAGGCCGACCTCGTTGGANACGAGAATGAGGTTCCCGGAGAGATTTTCGAANNGCCGCAGCAGCGTGGCGCCCGCNGCGTCGATATCGCGCTCGTCCATNATCAGGTTGGTGACCCACAGCGTCAGGCAATCGACGAGGACGACCTTGCCCGGCGCATCGATTTCGGTCAGCCGCTCCGCAAGCTCGAGCGGCACTTCGTGTGTGGTCCAGCCGTCTCCCCGATCGGCGCGGTGGCGGGCGATACGCTCCCGCATCTCGTCGTCATAGGCACGGCC
>Ga0055540_1002261_pt1 | contig 10391 bp, 10 predicted proteins | sample AraplaCvi_mMS_r2_2_FD_55040 | JGI IMG/M metagenome (GOLD analysis project Ga0055540, IMG submission 55040) | Arabidopsis root microbial communities from North Carolina, USA - plate scrape MF_Cvi_mMS_r2 | ecosystem: Host-associated > Plants > Roots > Endosphere | place: USA: North Carolina
CGCAATCACTTCCTGTTCCCCGCCATCATCGGCTTCTCGGCGATCGGCGTTTACAGCGTCGGCAACAACCCCTTCGATCTCGTCGTCATGGCGGTTTTCGGTGTGGTCGGTTACGGCCTGACGAAGCTCGACTGCGAGCCTGCCCCGCTGCTGCTCGGCTTTGTTCTCGGGCCGATGCTGGAGGAATATCTGCGGCGTGCCATGCTGCTGGCGAACGGCAATCCTCTTACTTTCTTCCAGCGGCCGATCACGGCAGGCCTGCTGATCGTGGCGGCCGTAACGCTGTTCGCCGTGCTGTTTCCGGCCATCCGCAACAGCCGCAGGGTCGTGTTTGCCGAAGAGGACTGAGCCTCGCCAAACTCCGGGCCGGCTCTCATCCGGCCTGCCCGGTTGCCACCTATTCTATTTCATCTCTTGAAATGAGCCGCCGGCGGAGATGGACCGCGGGCGATCTGGCGCTTTATTCGTCGGGACAGGGAAACCGTCCTGACGCCGCCATGAGCGGCCCTCCCACTCCAAAGTCCACAGGTGAGGCTTGCAACCCGCACTCATTGTCCATTTTCGCCGGCTGCGGCCATGAGCGCTGGCAAGTCACCACGCTATAACCCGCTCCTGGCGCTCAGGGACCTCCATTATCGCCGTTTTGCCATCGGCAGCATCATCTCCGTTCTCGGCATGTGGATGCAGAAGATCGGTGTCGCCTGGCTGGCCTGGGAACTCAGCCGGTCGCCGTTCTGGCTGGGTTTGATCGCCGCCGCCGACATGTTGCCGTCGATCTTCCTCAGCAGCTATGCCGGCTCGCTTGCGGATGCGCACGACAAGATCAAGGTGCTGCGCCGGGCCCAGTCGGTCGCGATCGTGCAGTCGCTGGTTCTCGCCATGCTGTCATGGGCGGGATTGACGACGGTGGAAGTGCTGTTCGGGCTGACCCTGGTGCTCGGGATCTCCAGCAGCCTGGAGCAGCCGGCGCGGCTGTCGCTCATCCGGGAGATCGTGCCCCCCGACTATCTGCATGCCGCGGTGGCGCTGAATGCGCTGAGCTTCAACCTGGCTCGCTTTGTCGGCCCGGTCATCGCCGGCGCTTTGATCAGCGAGGTCAATGTCGGCATTACCTTTGCCGTCAGTGGACTGGCGATCGCCTGCTTTTCCTACACTCTCGCAGTGATCCGAGTGCAAAGAGGCATGGCGCGCCCGGCCGGCACCATGCCTGGATCGGGGACGGCCGACGGTTTCCGTTATGTGCTGCGCCATAGAGGCGTGCTCGCCACGCTTGGGCTGATGGGATTTTCCGGGATCAGCGTCGGCGGGATCCTGCAGATGTTGCCGGCGGTGGCCGACGCCCTGTTCGCCAGAGGCATCGATGGTTTTGTCGCGCTGATGGCCGCTTCGGCCCTGGGATCGATTGTCTCCGGTACGGTGACCCTGTTGCGGCCATCCAGCAGCCGCGGCGTTCCCGGCATCGCTATCGCAGCGCTCTGCGCCACCGCATCGCTTGTTGCGCTCGCACTTGTGCCCGGCTTTCATTTCGCGCTGATCGCGATCTTCTGCATGTCCTTCGCCAATATGCATGCCGGTATCGCCGGTCAGGCGCTGCTGCAGCTGGAAAGCGAACCCGGCAAGCTCGGCCGGGTGATGGGGATCTACAGCATGATCATCCGCGGCGGACCGGCAGTCGGCAGCTTCCTGATCGGCGCGGCGGCCACTTTCGTGGGCATGGTCATTCCCGTTATCGGCGTTGCCGCCCTGGCGGCATGTTATGCCGGCATCATAGCCCTGGCGTTTCGCCGGCCCAGGTGATCCCGCAATTGCATTTCACCTATTGAAATACGCCATGGAAACTGCTGGCCTAGTCGGCAGGTCNCAACTACGCTTTTATCGGCATTGGTAACCAAACCGATGCTGAAGAATTCTGGGAGGAGTTCTGAATGTTCGACAGCGAGTTGAGGGAGAGACCGGCCAGATCTCCGCAGCTACCGAAATACAACGATCTTCANTGCAGGGCGAATTCATTGCGCGGCAGCATCGACGAACACAAGCCGTCCTACGCCCCGGTCGAATCCGCGCGCCGGGTCCTGGTGCTGCTGCAGGCGCTGAATGCGCAGCGCATCGCCACCATCGGTTCGCTGCATCAGGTGACCGGGCTGTCCAAGCCGACGATCGTCAGGATGCTCGAAACCCTGATCAGCGAGGGCTACGTGGTCCGTGACAACTTCGTCGGCGGCTATAGCGTGACCTCGAAGGTCGTCTCGCTTGCCTCGGGTTTCAGCGGGGCGCCGCTGCTGATCGAGGCGGCGCGGTCACGGGCGGTTGCGCTGACCAACGACATCAAGTGGCCAGTGAGCCTCGGAACGCTGCGTGACGGCCACATCCTGGTCAGTTTCACCACGGCACCGATCAGCCCCTGGGCCTATCCTTTTCCGGTCCTGCACCGGTTCCTCGATCTGGAACTGACGGCAATGGGGCAATGTTACCTCGCCTTCTGCGATGACGAGGAACGCGCGCTCCTCCTCAACGCGGTCGCCCAGCAGCGCCGGGAACAGGGCAAGCCGATCGATGTCGCCCGCACGCTGCGTGACCTGCGGGCTACCCGCAAGCGCGGTTATGCCCGCGTCGGCGGACCCCGCCGCGTTTTCGAGTTCGTCGCGGTCCCGATCTTCGACCAGCAGCGCTGCTCGGCCTGCATGGGCGTTGGTTATTACCGCACGGCGGTTTCGAGCGACCGTATTCTCGAAAGCGTGGTCCAGCCCATGCTCGAAGCCGCATCCGCCATCGAGGTGGACATGCGCAGCCTGCACGGCACCACCTACTAAGGCGCCACCCGATTATCGATATCGGCCGGATGCCGCGCGATCGCGCACGGCACGGCTTTGCCATGGCGATCACGCCGTTTAACCCGATGAGGATCCAATGAAGCGCAAGGTGATACTGACATGTGCCGTCACGGGCGGCAGCGCGCTGTCGAAGAACAGCCAGTACGTTCCGATCACGCCCGAAGCGATCGCCGACGAGGCGATCAGGGCGGCAAGGGCCGGCGCCGCTTCCGTGCATATCCACGTGCGCGATCCGCAGACGGGGGCGCCCTCCATGAAGTTCGAGCTCTATGACGAGGTGATGCAGCGCATCCGCCGCTCCGGCAGCGATGTCATCATCAATCTGACGGCGGGACCGGGAGCCGGCTATGCACCGCCCCTGGACGAGACTGCCGCGCCGCCCGTCCGTTCGCCGGGTGTGCGCACCGATCACGTCTCGCGCCTTCGTCCCGACATCTGCACGCTGGACGTGGCGACCATGAATTTCGGTGACCGGGCGATCGTCAACACGCCGCCGCATCTGATTGCCATGGCGCAGATGATCCGCGCCGCCGGCGTGAAGCCGGAACTCGAAGTCTTCGATATAGGCCATGTGGGCGTGGCGGCGCGGCTGCTGGAGGCGGGTCACCTGCCCAAGCCGCCCTTCTTCCAGTTCTGCCTCGGTATTCCGGGTGGCGCGCCGGCAACCACCGAGGCGATGCTGCTGATGCGTTCGCTCCTCCCACCGGGCACGATCTGGTCCGCCTTCGGCATTTCCCGCTTCCAGATGCCCATGGTCGCCCAGTCAGTCATTCTCGGCGGACATTGCCGCGTCGGGTTGGAGGACAACCTGTATCTGGAGCAGGGTGTGCTTGCCGAGGGTAATGAGCCTCTGGTGCAGCGCGCCGTCGAAATCATCAGGGCGCTCGGGGCCGAGCCGGCCACACCCTCCGAAGCCCGCGAGATCCTGTCGCTCGAAGCCGCGAGGGCGGCAGCCTGATGATAAGCGACACCCATCCGCTTCCCGAAGGCGCNTTCGATCCCGCCGGGGCCGGTTGGACCCGGCGNCGGTCCAATCCCTTTTTCGATCTGATCGGACCCTTCTGGCAGAAACAGGAGGAGGACGGCCAGTTCATCTTCGCCATGCACTGCACGCCCAACACGCTCAATAATAACGGCAACATGCANGGCGGTGCGCTCACNGCTTTCTGCGACCAGGCGCTGGGCGGCACGCTCATCGAAACCCTGTCGCGTGCCGAAGGTCAGGTGGGGCCGGTNCGNTCGGTCACCGTCCAGCTCAATGTCCAGTTCCTGGCCGCGGTAAAGCCGTTCGATTTCATGATCGGCCGGTGCCGGGTGACCCGCCGCACCCGGACGCTGGTGTTCGTCGATGGGCTGGCGGAAGTGGGTGGGGAAGCCGTCGCATCGCTGCAGTCGGTGTTCAAGCTGGTCAAGCCGGCCGCCTGACCGCAATCCTTCGTCTTGTTTTTCACGCGTTGAAATGGCCGGACGCCGGTACTCCCCCGCCACCTGCGAACACCGCAGAGTGACNACAACAAGACGATGACAGGGAGAGGAANAATGCCACCAAGGGAGTTTACGNCCCGGTTCAAGGCACGNCAGCAANTGCTCGGCGCGTTCGTCAAGACGCCCACCAGCCATGCCTCGGAAATCCTGGGCGGAGCCGGTTTCGACTTTGTCGTCATCGATGAGGAACACGCGCCGATCGATCGCTCCGCGACCGACCAGATTCTCCTTGGGTGCCGGGCGAATGGCATCGCCGGCCTCGTCAGGGTTCCCTCGTCATTTCCCGCGAGTATCCAGTCGGTACTGGATTGCGGCGCCAATGGCGTACTGGTTCCGCATGTGGCCTCGGTCGAGACCGCCCGCGCCGTGGTCGCCGCAAGCCGATATCGCGGCGGCATACGCGGCTTTTCCAATTCCCCGCGGGCCGGTGCATATGGCGCGACGGGCATGTGGGATCATATCGAGGCACAGGATCGCGANATCGCNGTNCTGGCGATGATCGAGGATCGCGAAGCCATCGATGTCATNGAGGACATCCTGGCGGTCGAAGGGCTCGACGGCATCTTTATCGGCCGTGGCGATCTGACNGTTTCCCTCGGCGCCCGGTCGGCGAGCGAGCCGGTGGTCAAGGACGCGGTCGCCCGCATCCTGTCGGCTGCCCGCAACGCCGGCAAGCCTGTCTGCGTAATGGTCGGCTCGGTGGGCGAAATCGAACCGTTCCGTGCCGAAGGGGCGAGCGCGTTCATCGTCTCCTCCGACCAGGGCATCCTGCGCACCAGCGCCGCCCGGATCCGTGCCGAGTTCAACGCCGCCGCAATCGAATCCCCATCAGTCAGGACGTGAAAATGTACGCAGCCAACGACCCACGCGCGAGCCTCAACACCGCCGCTGCTGCCACAGGCGCCGTGCCGACGGCATTCAAGGGCGGCGAATATGCGCGCTTCTACGATGCGCCGCCGCAGGACGTCGCGGATGGCAGCACGACCTATTACGCGCGGGGGCAAAACCTCGTCGTGGCGCACACCACCGGCAAGACCGGCCTTGTGCTCTCCCGCGTCAATCAGCTTGACGAATACGTCGTCCTTCTCCCCAAGCCCGATACGCCTGTCGAGATCCGCTGGAATGGCGAGAGCATCTCGGTCGATGGTTTTTGCCTCGTGGTCGTACCGGCCGGCGATAGTGAAGTGCATCTGAAGGGCGATGGCGAAGTGATCCGGCTGGTGACCACGCGGGCCGCTGATCTCGTCGCCAAATGCTCCAACGCGGGCTCCTATCTCAGTCCCGATCCGAACGTGCCGCCGTTCCAGGCCTGGCCCGACCCCCTCGATGGGCCGAAGCTGCGCCACTACAGCCTGGATGTGCCTCCCGAGCCCGGCCGGTTCGGGCGCATCTTCCGCTGCTCGACGATCATGGTGAACTACCTGCCCGGCAGCGGCCCGCGCGACGTCACCAAGATGTCTCCGCATTTCCACGAGGATTTCGAGCAGTATTCGCTCTGCGTNGAAGGNTCCTACATCCANTACCTGCGCTGGCCATGGATCAGCGACATGAACGCCTGGCGNCCGGACGATGCCGAACTCTGCGCCGCGCCGTCCGTCGCTGTCATCCCGCCGCCGGCTATCCACACATCGCGGTCCATGGACCCGGTGAAGAATGTGCTGGTCGACATCTTCAGCCCACCCCGCGCCGATTTTTCGGCAAAACCCGGCTGGGTGCTGAATGCGGCCGAATACCCCGNGCCCGACGCCGTCACACTGTAAAACCGAACACCAGCCTTTCCGGGAGTGCCCATCCATGACCCAATCCGCCGCCCTNGCGACCGACCGAGACGCCGAAATCGCCGACCTTCTCGTCGGCGCTGTGGACCTGCATTGCCACAGCGGGCCGGCGGTTTTTCCCCGCCTGCTGGACCATTATGAGGCCATGGTGGAAGCGTCCGAGGCGNGTTTCTCCGCACTCGTCTACAAGGACCATTTNTATCCCGGCATGGCTCACGCCCAGCTTCTCGAAACGCTTTATCCCGACAGAGGCACACGCCTCTATTCGGGCGTCGCGCTCAACAATGCCAGTGGCGGCATCAATCCCCATGCTGTCGATCACGCGGTCAAGCTCGGCGGCAAGATCGTCTGGATGCCGACATTCGCGGCTCAGAACCACATCGACAAGAGCGCCGACGAAACCAAGAATTATCCGAAGAGCGCCAACCCGATGCTGCCGCCCATTCCCCTGACCGTCTTGGACGAGAACGGAAAGCTGACCAGGGAAACCAACGAGGTCATCGATGTCATCGCGGCTGGAGACATCATCCTGGCCGGCGGGCATCTCTCGGTCCATGAGCTCAAGGTGCTGTTTCCCGAGGCGAAGCGGCGCGGCGTGAAGAAAATGCTGGTCAATCATCCCACCTATGTCATCGGCTGCAGCGACGACGACATGAGGGAGCTTGCCCGGCTCGGGGTCTATATGGAGCANTCGATCTGCATGTTCATCCCNAACCAGCGCGGTCCGGCCAAATGGGATGCGTCGGAACTGCGCCGCCTGGTGGAAGTTGCCGGCGTCGACATGACCATATTCGGCTCCGACCTCGGGCTCGTGAAAATGCCGCGTCCTGTCGAGGGCTACCGGGCTATCGTCAACGACCTGCTCGAATTGCAGATGCCGAAGTCCGAGATCCGCAAGCTGGTCTCCTCCAATGCGGCGGAACTGCTTTAACGGGACGTGAGAGATAAAACAGGCCGCGGCCTTGCGGCCTGCATTCAGGCAAAATCCTTGCGCTTCGCTGTATGGCTCCGAGATCGTCGCAAGACGAATAATCGACGGAATCTTAAGCCTGCGGCTTCCCGGGTCGAATTTGTGGTTGCTTAGAGATGCGCGGGGCTTAAACCTTACGCGTATCAGACGCCGCGAAATTGGACCGCAAGCAGACCCATGACGAACAGAGACTATTATTCGAAACTCGGCGGATTGCCGCCGCAGACCGAACTTCTTTCCAGCAAGGCCGTTTTCACGACGTCCTATGCGGTCATCCCGCGAACCGTGATGTCCGATATCGTCGCCAGCCTGCTTCCCCATTGGGAAGGAACCCGGGCATGGATCATCTCCCGCCCGATGACAGGGTTCTCTGAGACGTTTTCGCAATACATCATGGAAGTGCAGCCGGGCGGCGGAAGCGACCGGCCTGAACCGAACACGCGCGCCGAAGCGGCGATCTTCGTCGTCGAGGGCGAGATGTCGATCGAGTTTGCCGGAAATGATCAGGCGCTGAGGCCCGGATCTTTCGCCTTCATCCCGGCCGGATCGCCGTGGAAGCTGCGCAATAGGGGCACCGCACCGGTGAAGTTCCATTGGGTGCGCAAGGCTTTTCAGGCGGTCGAGGGGCTGGAAGCGCCGCCGGCGGTCTTCACCCATGAAGACGAGCATCCGATTTCGTGGATGCCGGATACGGGCGACCGCTGGGGAACCACCCGTTTCGTCGATACGTCCGACATCCGATACGACATGCATCTCAACATCGTTACATTGGAGCCGGGCGCGACCATTCCCTTCATGGANACCCATGTCATGGAGCATGGCCTCTACGTGCTCGAAGGNAAGGCGGTTTACCGGCTCAACCAGGATTGGGTCGAGGTGGAAGCCGGCGACTACATGTGGCTGCGCGCTTTCTGCCCGCAGGCATGTTATGCCGGCGGCACCGGCCGCTTCCGTTACCTGCTCTACAAGGACGTTCACCGCCACGCCGAGCTCTGGTAGTCGCCGGTCCTGGTAAGCGCGAGCAGCGTTCCGGGCGNCGGGACGCTGCCCTCAGCCGAGCTCCAGCGTGGTAATCCCGAACACGCCCGACATCTGCACCGCCGGTGCCGGGCCGCGATACATGCGTGCGGTGGTGAAGCCTTTCGTGAAGTGATGCGCTTCGAGATAGGCGCAGAATTCCGTCTGCGCGGCCGGGACATCGATATGCAGGGTCTTGTTGCCGAGCTCGGCCGAAAAAGCGTCCAGCAATCTCTGGGCGTCGGCGGTGGTCTGCGCAAACAGTGGACCAATCTTGTAGCCGTCATGGCATTGCCGGCAGACCGCGTAGCCGCGGATATGAGCGTCTCGGATGATGACTTGGCGTTTCGCGGCGGCTTCAGCCATTGGGCCAGAAAGGCGCTGCGCTCCGCAGGGAAAAAGCTCCGGTCATAGACAACAACGGCAGGCACGAGATCGTTCGTAATCGCGGCGACTTCTGCATCGGGGCTTCCTTCCAGGCTGCCGCTCCAGCGAAACGTCTCGTAGGCCGTCTCGAACCCCATGCTCCGATAGTTCGCCTGCTGTTCCGGCACGCCGTCGAGACCGATCGTCCGGCCGCCGAGATGCGCCATGCCGGCATCCCACACCCTTCTGCCGAAACCTTTGCCACGGAAATCCGGATGGGCGATGTAAAGGCCGATGAAGCCGAAATCCGAACCGTAGCGGACCGCGGAAATGCCGGCCGCCATTTGGCCATCCACGAAACAGCCGATGAAACCCTGGCGGTCGGCCGCATAAAGAGCCGGCGCATCGGCAAGGCCGGGATTCCAGCCCTCGATCCGCGCCCAGTCCACCAGCTGTTCGACTTCGGGAGAGGCGAGTGCGCGAATAGAGTGCTGGCTATTCATGAGGTGATGAGTTTCCCGGGACCGAAACCTTCGAGAAGGCCTTTATAAGGTTTGGAGACCGGCGAAGCATAGGCGCCCCGCTTGGCCGTCGACAAGCCCAATGACACCAGCGCTTCGGCCTGTTTCACCGCCGCAGCCACTCCGTCCACGACAGGCACGCCGAATTCCGCCCTAAGTTCGGCCGTGAGATCGGCCATGCCGGCACAGCCGAGCACGATCGCCTCCGCCTTGTCGTCGCGCAGCGCCGTCGCGATCTCGCTGCGCAGCCGGTCGCGGGCGTTGGAATTCGGGTCTTCGAGCGAGAGGACGGGAATGTCTGCGGCCCGCACCTTGCACCGCCCGGCCATGCCGTAGCGATGAACCAGGTGTTCGAGCGGCAGCCGCGAACGCTCCATGGTCGTGACGATGGTGAAACGCTGGGCGATGAATGCGGTGGAGGCAAGCGCCGCCTCGCAGATGCCGATCACCGGGATATCNGCGAGCGCCCGCGCNGCATCGAGGCCGGTATCGTCGAAACAGGCGATGATCGCCGCATCGGCGCCGGCCGTTTCGCCCTTGGCGATCTCGACCAGCAGGCCGGGGACGGCGAAGGCTTCGTCATAATACCCCTCGATCGACACCGGTCCCATGGACGAGGTGACCGCTAGGATTTCGGTGCCGGCATTGGCGACGCGGGTTGCGGAATCGGCGATCGTCGCCGTCATGCTGGCGGTGGTATTCGGGTTTACGACGAGAATGCGCATTCTGTTCACGACCGCAGGCGGCGGCGATTGAGGTGGACGATCAGGCCGAGCGTGCCGGCGATGACGAGGAAGGAGAAGACGGTCGTCACCGTGCCGAGCGCATAGAGCACCGGTGTCGTGACATTGGTCGTCATGCCGTAGATTTCGAGCGGCAACGTATTGAACGTACCCGCCGTCATCAGCGTGCGGGCAAATTCGTCATAGGACAGCGTAAAGCCGAACAGGCCGACGCCGACGAGGCTCGGCGCGATCATCGGTAGCACGACATGGCGGAAGGTCTGCCATGACGAGGCACCGAGATCGCGCGCGGCTTCCTCGTAGGCCGGCGAAAAGCGGTTGAAGACGGCGAACATGATCAGCACACCGAAGGGCAGCGTCCAGGTGAGATGCGCGCCGAAGGCGGAGCTGTACCAGGACGGCTGGAAACCGAGCTGCTGGAAAACAACGCCGATGCCGAGCGAGATGATGATCGACGGCACGACCAGGCTGGCGACCGCGAGATAGAAAAGCGCTGTCGAACCTATGAAGCGCCGCCGGAAGGCAAGGCCTGCCAGCAGCGAGACGACGACGGTGACGATCATCACCATGATGCCGAGCATGGCGGAGCGACGAAACGAGCCGCCGAAATCGCCGACCGCCTGGGTCTCGAACAGATTGGCGAACCAGCGCAGCGACACGCCGTTCAGCGGGAAGGTGAG
>Ga0055540_1002262_pt1 | contig 10387 bp, 7 predicted proteins | sample AraplaCvi_mMS_r2_2_FD_55040 | JGI IMG/M metagenome (GOLD analysis project Ga0055540, IMG submission 55040) | Arabidopsis root microbial communities from North Carolina, USA - plate scrape MF_Cvi_mMS_r2 | ecosystem: Host-associated > Plants > Roots > Endosphere | place: USA: North Carolina
CGCCATGGACCACGTCCACGGTGACGCGACGCTGATCGGCACCACGATGATGGAGGCCAACGGCATGTACTCGGCGTTGAGCTCCGGAGGCGACGCCCTGGNCCTGCCCGACGCCGGCAGCTTCGACGACTTCTGCGTCCGCGAGCGGGAGCACACNTCGGAGCTCACCGTCGACTCGCCCGGCGTCCGCACCTGGATCGACTTCGCGCAGAACAACGCCGACGGCTTCCCGGAGTTTCCGCTGCCGTTGGGCAACCCGAACAAGGCGACCGCCAGCGACATGACCTCCCACGTCCTGATGGACGCGGCGCAGACCGAGCGCTTCGAAGCGGCGTGCTCGGCCGCGGGCGCGCGGTTCGTCGGCGGGCTGTTCGCGTGCCTCGGCCTGGTCGAACACGAATTCACCGGCGCCCTGACCTATTACGGCCTGACCCCGCGAGACTCGCGGACGGCCGGCGACAACTTCATGACCCAGGGCTGGTTCACCGGCCTCATCCCCATCGTCGTCCCGGTGGCCGCGACGTCGTTCACCGAGGCCGCCGCCGCCGCGCAGGCGTGCTTCGATTCCAGCCTGGACATGGTGCGGGTGCCCTACTACCGGGTGCTGGAGCTGGCGCCGTGGTTGCNGTGGCCGCAGCCGAACTTCCCGGTGTCGAATTTCCTGCACGGCGGCGCCGCGCCGCTCAACGCGGTTCTGGCGGCGGGTGCGATGGGCCTGGCCAACAACATCGGGATCTACCCCGACGGCCGGTTCTCCTACCAGCTGACCATCTACATCTTCCGGTACGGGGAGGGCACCGTCATGGCGATCATGCACCCCGACAACCCGGTGGCGGCGAAGTCGGCGACGCGCTACATGGAGGCGATGAGTTCGGTCGCCACCCGCGTGGCCGACAGTGGCCACTGGGGACGCGTGGCATGAGGACGTCATGCGTCGGCTGAGCGATCTGGTGGTCCGGTGGCCACTCGCCGTGATCGGGGTATGGCTCGCCCTGGCGATCGCGCTTCCGTTGGCGGTGCCGTCGCTCGGTGAGATGGCCGAACGGCATCCGTTGCAGATCCTGCCGGCCGACGCGCCGTCCAGCGTCACCGCCCAGAAGATGACCGCGGCCTTCAAGGAGCCGGGCTCGGACAACCTGATGGTCGTCGCCCTGATCAACTCCGGCGGTCTCACCCCCGCCGACGAGACGGCCTACCGCAAGCTGGTCGACGCCATCCGCGACGACGTCAAGGACGTGGTCTCCGTCCAGGACTTCGTCGCCACGCCGCAGCTGCGCCCCTTCCTGACCAGCAAGGACAAGACNACGTGGGTGCTGCCGGTCAGCCTNCAGGGCGAACTGGGCACCCCCCGCGCCTTCGAGTCGTTCAACCGGGTCAGCGACATCGTGAAGGCGAACGTGCCGACCAGCGGTGGCACCTCCGGCAGTCGGCTCGACGTGCAGGTCACCGGTCCGGCGGCCACGGTCGCCGACCTCACCGTCGCGGGGCAGACCGATCGACTGCCGATCGAGATCGCGATCGCCGTCCTGGTCCTGCTGGTCCTCCTGCTGGTCTACCGCAGCGCGGTGACGATGCTGCTGCCGTTGATCACCATCGGCGGGTCCCTCGTCATCGCCCAGGCCCTGGTCGCCGGGTACTCGGAGCTGACCGGATCCGGGGTGTCCAACCAGTCGATCGTGTTCCTCAGCGCCATCATGGCCGGCGCCGGGACCGACTACGCGGTGTTCCTCATCAGCCGCTATCACGACTACGTCCGGGCGGGGGAGGACTCCCACCGGGCCGTGACGGCGGCGATGCAGTCCATCGGAAAGGTCGTCACGGCCTCGGCGGTGACGGTCGGTCTGACGTTCCTGTGCCTGAGCTTCGCCAAGATGGGCGTGTTTCGCACCGTCGGGGTGTCCTCGGCGATCGGGATCGGCGTCGCCTACCTCGCCGGCGTGACCCTGCTGCCCGCCATCCTCGCGTTGGCCGGCCCCCGCGGGTGGGTCACGCCGAGGCGCGAGCTGACCAGCGCGTTCTGGCGGCGGTCCGGGGTCCGGATCGTGCGCCGGCCGGTGCCGCACCTAGTGGCCAGCCTGCTGGTGCTGGCCATCCTGGCCGGCCTGGCGACGTTCGCGAACTTCAACTACGACGACCGCAAGGTGGTCTCGCCGTCGGCGGCCAGCTCCGTCGGCTACGCCGCGCTGGAGAAGCACTTCCCGATCAGCCAGGCCATCCCCGAGTACATCCTGGTCCAATCGCCCCACGACCTGCGCTCGCCACAAGCCCTCGCCGATCTCGAGCAGATGGCCTCGCGGGTGGCGCAGCTGCCCAACGTCGGACTGGTCAGCGGCATCACCCGCCCGGTCGGTGAGGTGCCGCCGGAGTTCCGGGCCACCTACCAGGCGGGCATCGTCGGCGACCGGCTGGCCGACGGCTCGACTCAGATCGGCAANCGCGCCGCNGACCTCAACNGGCTGTCCGCGGGCGCCACCACCCTCGCCGACAACCTCGGTGACGTGCGCGCCCAGATCAACCGGATGGCGCCGAGCATNCAGAATCTGCTCGACGCGTTCTCGTCGACGAAGACCAAGGACGGCGGCGACAAACTGGTCCGCGACGTCGCGGCCACCGCCCGGCTGGTCAAGGCCGTCAACCGGCTCGGCAACTCGATGGGCGTCAACTTCGCCAACGTCAGGGACATGTTCGCCTGGATCGGCCCGGTGCTCGTGGCGCTGCAGGGCAACCCGGTCTGCGACGCGGATGCGTCGTGCACCGACACCCGCAATCAATTCGAGCGCCTCGCCGCAGCCCGTGACGCCGGTGCCCTCGACGAGGTCAACGCCGCCGCCAAGGACCTGGTGAACACCGATGACAAGGAGACGCTGTCGGCGACGGTGAACAAGCTCAACACCGCGCTGGCCAGCGTCGCCAAGGCGGCCAAGGCCGCCGGCCTTGACAGTCCCGGCGGTGCGCAGAGCAGCCTGTCGCAGCTGCAGCAGGGCGCCAACCGCCTGGCCGGTGGCAGCCGNGACGTGGCCGGCGGNGTCGACCAACTCGTCGACCAGGTCAAGGTGATGGCCGACGGGCTCGACCAGGCCTCGACGTTCCTGCTGTCGATGCGCACCGACGCGGCCAATCCGTCGATGGCGGGGTTCAACATTCCGCCCGAGGTGCTTGGCCTGCCCGACTTCAAGAAGGCGTCCGCGGCCTACATCTCGCCCGACGGGCACTCGGTGCGATACCTGATTCAGACCACGCTGAACCCCTTCAGCGCCGAGGCGATGGACCAGGTCAACCAGATCGGTGACGTCGCCCGCGGCGCTCAGCCCAACACCGCGTTGTCCGACGCGACGATCTCCATGGGCGGCTTCCCGGTCGCCCTGCGCGACACCCGCGACTACTACGAGCAGGACATCCGGTTCATCATCGCCGCGACCCTCATCGTGGTGCTGCTGACCCTGATGGTGGTGCTGCGCTCGCTCATCGCGCCGCTGTACCTCGTCGGTTCGGTGGTGGTCTCCTACTTCGCCGCGAGCGGCCTCGGGGTGCTGGTCTTCCAGTTCGTCCTCGGTCAGCAGTTGCACTGGAGCGTGCCGCCGTTGGCGTTCGTCGTGCTGGTCGCCGTCGGCGCCGACTACAACATGCTGTTCGTGTCGCGTATGCGCGAGGAATCCACCGCGGGCATCCGCTCCGGCATCATCGCGACCCTGCGGTCCACGGGCGGCGTGATCACGGCCGCCGGCCTGATCTTCGCCGCGTCGATGGCGGGTCTGCTGTTCTCCAGCATCGGCATCGTCGTGCAGAGCGGTTTCGTGATCGGCGTCGGCATCCTGCTGGACACCTTCGTCGTGCGAACCATCACCGTGCCGGCCATCGCGACGTTGGTCGGACGGGCCAACTGGTGGCCGTCGAAAGTGGACGGGAGGGAGTCGGCGACACGCCCGCCGACTCCCGTTGCGGGATGAGCGGGTGCCGAAGATGTGTGTGACACTGGGGATTCGACGACTGAGTACGGAAGCATCGTGACGTCTACTGCGAGATCGACGATCCTCTCCATGCTCCACGGGCGGGCCAGCATGCGCCCCGACGACGTGGCGATGACGTTCACCGACTACGCGAGCNATCCGTCGGGCATCCGCGAAACCCTGACGTGGTCGCAGTTGTCTCAGCGCGCGACCAGCGTCGCCGGTGAACTCGCCCAGCATGCGACGGTCGGAGATCGGGCGGTCATTCTGGCGCCGCAGGGCCTCGACTACGTCGCGGCGTTCCTCGGGTCGATGCAGGCCGGGTTGATCGCGGTGCCGCTACCGCTGCCGCACCGCGGCTCGACCCACGAACGCGTCAGCACCGTCTTCGAGGACACCTCCCCGACGGTGGTGTTGACGACGTCGGAGGTCGCCGCCGACGTCGGCGACTACGTCGACCAGTCACGGCTGGGCACCGCGCCCAAGCTCGTCGAGATCGACGCCACGGCGTCGGTAGCGGCCGCCGCGCCGACCGTGCCGCCGGCCGAACTGCCGAATACCGCGTACCTGCAATACAGCTCGGGGTCGACGCGGCAGCCCACCGGTGTGGTGCTGACCCACCGCAACCTGACGGCGAACTTCGAGCAGCTGATGCGGATCTTCTTCGCCGACTCGCCCGCGCCGACGGACATGACGATCGTGTCGTGGCTGCCCTTCTACCACGACATGGGACTGGTGCTCGGCATCTGCGCGCCGATCCTCGGGGGCTTCCGCGCCGAGCTGACCAGCCCGGTCGCGTTCTTGGAGAAGCCGTCCCGGTGGGTCCGCGCGCTCGCCGAGAGTTCGCACGCCTGGTCGTCGGCCCCCAATTTCGCCTTCGACATGGCGGCCCGCAAGACCACCGACGCCGACCTGGCGGGCCTGTCGCTGAGCCAGGTCCGGGGCATCATCAGCGGTGCCGAGCGCGTCGANCCGGCCACNCTGCGCCGCTTCGTCGACCGGTTCGCGCACTTCGGTTTTCGCGACGAGATGATGCGACCGTCCTACGGGCTGGCGGAGGCGACGGTCTTCGTGGCCGGCGGCACGTGGAGCGACTCGACGCCCGAGGCCCACTTCGACGTCGACGAGCTGGGCGCGGGCCGCGTCNAACGCTGCGCCGCGGGCAAGGGCACCGTGCTGGTGAGGTATCAGGTGCCGCAGTCACCACTGCTTCGAATCGTCGACGGCGACACGTCGAGTGAGTGCCCGCCCGACGTGATCGGCGAGATCTGGGTGCACGGCGAGAACGTCGCCGACGGGTACTGGAACAAGCCGCCGGAGGACCGGCTCGGCTTCGGCGCCGCGATCGTCGACCCGTCCCGGGGGACGCCGGATGCCCCCTGGTTGCGCACCGGCGACCTGGGCTTCATCCACGGCGGCGAGCTCTACATCGTCGGCCGCATCAAGGATCTGCTCATCGTCCGCGGGCGCAACCACTATCCGGAGGACATCGAGGTCACGGTGCAGGAGATCACCGGCGGCCGCGTCGCGGCGCTGGCCGTGCCCGTCGGGGGCACCGAGGAACTGGTCACCGTGATCGAACTGAAGATGCGCGCACCCGACGGCGACGTCGCCCAGTGGCTCGGCGGCGTCAAGGACCAGGTCACCGCCGCCATCGCCACGGCGCACGGCCTGAACGCCGCCGACCTGGTCTTCGTGTCGCCGGGGTCGATCCCCACCACGACGAGCGGCAAGATTCGGCGCGCGGCCTGCGCCGAGCAGTATCGGCAGGACCAGTTCGAGCGGTTGGACGCCTGATGGTCGCCGCGGACTGGACATCGAGCAAGGGAGTGGGAATGCGCAGAGTCGCCGCCACGGTGACCGTGGTGCTGACAGTCGGCGTCACGGGGTGCTTCGGCGCCGGCAGCGCGGCCGCCGACGATCCGCGATTCCCCGCGCCGCCCGACCCGTCGGGCACCGGCGCTCCGCCGCTGGGGACGCCCGGGCGCGCGTACGCCCTGGGCGGTGCCCACGTGCTGGGCATTCCGTACGACGAATACATCATGCGCACCGGGGCGGACTGGTTCCCCGGGCTGAACCGCCAAATCGTCGACTACCCGGCCGGGCAGGTCCAGGGTCACACGCTGGAGCGGCTGTTCCCCGGCATCGGCCGGCTCGACGACAACTTCCCCGGTCTCGGCATCGACGGACCCAGCGTCGGCGAATCGGTCGACATCGGCACGCCCAACGTCATCAACGCGGTCCGCGCGGGCGGCCCCGGCACCGCNATCGGGCTGTCCGAGGGTGCGATGGTGCTCAACGACGTGCAGAACGAGCTGGCCTACGACCCGGCCGCCCCGCCGCCCAACGAACTCAGCTTCGCCATGTACGGCGACCCCGTCGGCAAGCACGCGTTCGGGGAGAGCTTCCTGACGCAGATGTTCCCCGTCGGCAGCGTGGTGCCGTCCCTGGACTACCGCATCCAACCCCGCGTCGACAGCCAGTACGACACCTACCAGTTCGTCTCGGCGTACGACAGCATCGCCGACTGGCCCGACCGTCCGGACAACTGGATGAGCGTCGCCAACGCGATCGTCGGTCTGGCGACCGGCCACACCGCGGTGGCCTTCACCAACCCCAGCATGGTGCCTGCCAAGAACATCGTGACGACGNTCAACTCCCGCGGCGCCAAGAACACCACGATCATGATTCCCGAACAGCACCTGCCGCTCGTGCTGCCGTTCAAGTACCTCGGGGTGCCGACGGAGACGTTGAACAAGTTGGACGCGGTGCTGCAGCCCGACGTGGACGCGGGGTACTCCCGCAACGACGACCCGGCCACGGCGCCCATCACCGTCGACCCGGTGCACGGCTACGACCCCGCCGCGGTCACCGCCCCGGCGACCGAGGCGGCCTTCGGCGGCGGCTCCGACCCGGCGTCGCAGCTCCTGGCCGGTCTGCAGTACGTGCTCAACCACCAGGGCAAACCCTAAGGGCGCGTTACACACTCACCAGTCCGACGGTGACGAGGACGGCTCCGACCACACCCAGCGTGGCGGCCACCTCCCGCCGGCGGCGTGACCGCACCCACGNGTTGAGCCGCGTCATCGCGGCCACGGTCTGCCGTGGCGCCACGANATAGGCGACCAGGGGTATCTCGACGAGCATGAACGCCANGACCTGAAACAGCATCAGTGCCGCCACCTGGGTGCCGGCACCGGCGCCGGAGGCCAGGATGACCGCCAGCACGGCCAGGAAGTCCACCGACGGCAGGGCGATCGCCAACCCCGCCACGGCCGAGACCCAGGGTGAGCCGCTCCGGGTGACCCAACCGCCCAGCGTCGTCATCCAGTTCGGGTGTCCTTCGGACCTCGCGGGCCGCACGGTCAGATAGAGCGCCGCGAGCAGCGCCAGCCCACCGATCACCAACTGCACCTTCGGCAGGGTGAAGTGCGTGGAGTCGACCAGGCGCTGACGCAGGACGAACAGCACGATCACCCCGACGGTGGTGCCCATGACGAAGCCGCCGCACAGGAACACCAGCAGTTGCAGCAGGGGGCGGGGGCGGTTGAGCATCACCACGGCCATGCCGATGCGGAACGGCTCGAGGCCGATGGCAACGGCCATCACCAGCAGTGTGATCCACATGGGGGTCCGTCGACGATCGAGGTGGCCTAGGCGTCCGGACGGGCGAGGAGGTCCGGCGGCGCGAGCATGGCGTCACGTTACCGCCCCGCGAACTTTCCGTTCACCATGATCCTGGGTGTGGCGGCAGCGGGCGAAAGCGACGATCATCGAGGTGGTGACATCCGTGCGGCCGCAGTCCATCGATGGTGTAGAGATGGAGATGCCATGACCGGTACCGATCTGAGTCCACTGTCCCTGCGCGAGGCGTTCGGGCACTTTCCGACGGGCGTCATCGCGATTGCCGCGGAGGTCGACGGCGTCCGCGTGGGTCTGGCGGCGAGCACGTTCGTGCCGGTGTCACTCGACCCACCCCTGGTGTCGTTCTGCGTGCAGAACACGTCGACGACGTGGCCGAAGCTCAAGGACCTGCCGTTCCTGGGCATCAGTGTGCTGGGGGAGGCGCACGACACCGCGGCGAAGACCCTGGCGGCCAAGACGGGCGACCGCTTCGCGGGGCTGGACACGACGACCTCCGACCGGGGGGCGTTGTTCATCCACGGCACGAGCGTCTGGTTGGAGAGCGCCATCGAGCAGGAAGTGGTGGCCGGCGACCATACGATCGTCGTGCTGCGGGTGCATGACATCACGATCCACGACGGCGTCGCACCGATCGTGTTTCACCGCAGCTCGTTCCGCCGCCTCGGCGGCTAGGGCAACCGGGTCAGGGCCGAGCGCTCAACTCGTCGCGGTAACCCTCGACACGCCGGTCGAGCTCCTCGGCGTCCTCTGGACGGCCCTCCTTGCGGGCCAGCTCGGCGCGGGCGGAGAGCTCACGAATCGCGGTGCGAATGTCGTTGACGCTCTTGGTGTCTCCAGTGCTCATGGGGTGGCCCTTCGTCGTTGAATCGGCTCCCTCGAGCGTACGCCGCCGACGTCAGCGCTTGAAGAGCTTGTTGCCGAGCCACACGATCGGGTCGTACTTGCGGTCGGCGACGCGCTCCTTCATCGGAATGAGGGCGTTGTCAGTGATCTTGATGTGTTCGGGGCACACCTCGGTGCAACACTTGGTGATGTTGCAGTAGCCAAGGCCGAACTCCTCCTGGGCCATGTCCTTGCGGTCCACGGTGTCCAACGGGTGCATGTCCAGCTCGGCGATGCGCATGTGATAGCGCGGTCCGGCGAAGTTCTCCTTGTTCTCCTCGTGGTCGCGCACCACGTGGCAAACGTTCTGGCACAGGAAGCACTCGATGCACTTGCGGAACTCTTGGCTGCGGTTCACGTCCTCCTGCTGCATCCGGTACTCACCGGGCTGCAGGTCCTTGGGCGGGGTGAACGACGGGATCTGGCGCGCCTTCTCGTAGTTGAAGGACACGTCGGTCACCAGGTCGCGCATCACGGGGAAGGTGCGCAGCGGCGTGACCGTGACGACCTCGTCCTCCCCGAAGGTCGACATGCGCGTCATGCACATCAGCCGCGGCCGGCCGTTGACCTCGGCCGAACACGATCCGCACTTGCCNGCCTTGCAGTTCCACCGCACCGCGAGGTCGTTGGCCTGGGTGGCCTGCAGGCGGTGGATGATGTCGAGCACCACCTCGCCGTCGTTGACCTCGACGGTGTAGTCCTTGAGCTCCCCGCCGGTGTCGTCGCCGCGCCAGACCCGCATACTCGCTTCGTAGGCAGCCATGTTCAGCCCTTCCGTTCCGGGTGCTCGGTCAATTCGGCGTCCGTGTAGTACTTCTCGAGTTCGGAGAGCTCGAATACCTCGAGGAGGTCGGGCCGCATGGGCACCTGTTCCTCCGCGTCGACGGTGACGCGCGGGACCATCGCCTCGGCGGTGGCCGCTGCCGTGGTCTTGCACACCAGCAGCTTGTTGCGCCAGTTCGAGTCCATCGCCGGGTGGTCGTCTCGGGTGTGACCGCCGCGGCTCTCGGTGCGTTGCAGCGCCGCCTTGGCCACGCACTCGCTGACGAGCAGCATGTTGCGCATGTCGATGGCCAGGTGCCAGCCGGGGTTGTAGACCCGCCCGCCCTCGACGGAGACGTTCTGCAACCGCCCGCGGAGTTCCTCGAGCTTCTCGAGTGCCTCGTGAATCTCGTCTTCCTTGCGGATGATGCCGACGAGGTCGTTCATCGACTGCTGCAGTTCGGCGTGCAGCGTGTACGGGTTCTCGGGGTTGTCGTGCGGTTCGTACGGGGCCAGCGCCATCTTCTCGGCCTCGTCGAGCGAGTCCTGTGAGATCTTGGGCCGCTCGTCGAGGGCCCGGACGTAGTCGGCCGCGCCCAGCCCGGCGCGCCGACCGAACACCAGCAGGTCCGACAGCGAGTTGCCGCCGAGCCGGTTGGAGCCGTGCATGCCACCGGAGCACTCGCCGGCGGCGAACAGCCCGGGAGTGGCCGCGCCACCGGTGTCGGGGTCGACCTCGATGCCACCCATCACGTAGTGGCAGGTCGGGCCGACCTCCATCTCGTCCTTGGTGATGTCGACCTCGGCCAGCTCGATGAACTGGTGATACATCGACGGCAGCCGCCGCTTGATCTCCTCGGTCGGCATGCGCGAGGCGATGTCGAGGTAGACCCCGCCGTGCGGCGTGCCGCGGCCGGCCTTGACCTCGGCGACGATCGCACGGGCCACCTCGTCGCGGGGCAGCAGGTCAGGGGTGCGTCGGGCCGAGTCGTTGTCCTTGAGCCACTGGTCGGCCTCCTCCTCGGTCTCGGCGTACTGGCCCTTGAACACCGGAGGGATGTAGTCGAACATGAAGCGCTTGCCCTCGGAGTTCTTCAGCACCCCGCCGTCGCCGCGGACGCCCTCGGTGACGAGGATGCCCTTCACCGACA
>Ga0055540_1002263_pt1 | contig 10381 bp, 10 predicted proteins | sample AraplaCvi_mMS_r2_2_FD_55040 | JGI IMG/M metagenome (GOLD analysis project Ga0055540, IMG submission 55040) | Arabidopsis root microbial communities from North Carolina, USA - plate scrape MF_Cvi_mMS_r2 | ecosystem: Host-associated > Plants > Roots > Endosphere | place: USA: North Carolina
GGGCGACGAGTGCCTCGGCCAGGGCGATGCCCGGCTCGGTGGCGTAGAAGTTCGAGGTGTGACCGAGCGTGTTGAGCTGGGTCGTCACGGCCTCGACTACGGCTGGATGCCGGTGCCCGAGAGCGTTGACCGCGATGCCGCCGAGAAGGTCGACGTAGGTCTTGCCGTCGGCGTCGGTGACGACGGCACCGTCACCGCTGACCAGGGCGATCGCAGGCGTGCCGTAATTGTCCATCATCACGGCCTGCCAACGTGCTTGCAGCGCTTCGGTATTGGTCATGCGGTCGCACCCCTTCCGTCGACTCGCGCACCGTGGATCTTCGTTCCCGAACCCTCGTCGGTGAGCAATTCGACCAGCACGCAGTGCTCCACCCGGCCGTCGATCACGTGGGCGCTGGGCACCCCGCCGGCGACCGCCCGCAGGCAGGCTTCGATCTTGGGCACCATGCCCGCCTCGAGGGTCGGCATCAGTTCGGTCAGGGTGTCGGCGTCGATCTCGCTGACCAGTGAATTCCGGTCGGGCCAGTTGGTGTAGAGGCCCTCGACGTCGGTGAGCATCAGCAACTTCGTCGCCGACAGGGCCTCGGCCAAGGCCGCCGCGGCGGTGTCGGCGTTGACNTTGTGGACCACGCCGGCGGCGTCGGGCGCGACGGTCGAGATCACCGGGATGCGGCCGGCGACGATGAGGTCGGTCACGGCGGTCACGTCGACCTTGGCGACGTCTCCGACCAGTCCGATGTCGGTGGGCACACCGTCGACCAGCACGCTGCGGCGCACCGCGGTGAACAGTTGCGCGTCCTCACCGGTGATGCCGACGGCGTACGGACCGTGCGCGTTGATCAGGCCGACGAGTTCGCGGCCCACCTGACCGAAGAGCACCATCCTGGCCACGTCGAGCACCTCGGGCGTGGTGACGCGGAACCCGCCCTTGAAGTCTCCTGGGATGCCGAGCTTGGCGAGCATGGCGCTGATCTGCGGGCCGCCGCCGTGCACCACCACCGGATGGATGCCGCAGTTGCGCAGGAACACCATGTCCGCGGCGAACGCGGTCTTGAGGGCGTCGTCGGTCATGGCGTTGCCGCCGTACTTGACGACGACGATCTCTCCGTGGAGTTGCTTGAGCCACGGCAGCGCCTCGGCCAGGACGGCGGCCTTGGTGTGGGTCGAGGCCGTCACGAGCTGTAGGCCGAGTTCTCTTCGACGTAGGCGTGGGAGAGGTCGGTGGTCCGCACCGTGGCCTCACCCGTGCCGACGGCGAGGTCGACCACGACGGAGACCTCCGCGCCGGAGAGGTCGACGTCCCGTGCGCCGGGCGCGCCGGTGCCGTCGACGCACACCGGAGTGCCGTTGAACGACACGCTGATTCGGTCGGCCGCCATGTCGACCGGCGCCATCCCCACCGCGGCGAGCACGCGTCCCCAGTTGGGGTCGGAGCCGAACAGCGCCGTCTTGACCAGGCTGTCGCGGGCGACCGTCCGGGCCGCGACCACCGCGTCGGCCTCGTCGGCCGCGCCGGTGACCGTGATCGACACGCGCTTGGTGACGCCCTCGGCGTCGGCCTGGAGCTGCGCGCAGAGGTCGTCGCAGACGGCCAGGACGGCGGCGTCGAGTTCCTCCTGTGTGGGGGTGATCTCGCTGGCGCCAGAGGCCATTAGCAGGACGGTGTCGTTGGTCGAGCAGCTGCCGTCGACGTCGAGCCGGTCGAAGGTGCGTCCCGCCGCGGCGCGCAGTGCGCGGTCGAGGGCGTCGGAGTCGGCGACGGCGTCGGTGGTGATGACGCACAGCATGGTCGCCAGCGACGGTGCGAGCATGCCGGCGCCCTTCGCCATCGCGCCCATCGTCCAGTCGCCGTCGTGATGCAGCGCAACCTGTTTGGGCACGGTGTCGGTGGTCATGATGGCCTGGGCCGCCTCGGCGCCGCCGGTCAACCCGCCCGCCATCTCCTGCACGACGTCCTTGACCCCGCCGAGCACCTTGTCCATCGGGAGCCTGTCACCGATCAGACCGGTGGAACAGACCGCGACCTCGATCGCGCCGGTCTCGGTGCCCCAGTTCGACAGGGCGTCGGCGACGGCCTCGGCCGTGGCGTGCGTGTCCTGGAACCCCAGCGGGCCGGTGCAGGCGTTGGCACCACCGGAATTCAGGATGACCGCGCGAAGCCGCTTGGTGGTCATCACCTGCTGGGTCCAGAGCACCGGAGCGGCCTTGACCTTGTTGCGGGTGAAGACCGCGGCCGCGGCGAGGTCGGGCCCCTCGTTGACCACCAGGGCCAGATCGGGCTTGCCGGAGGCCTTGATGCCCGCGGCGATGCCGGTCGCCCGGAAGCCCGACGGCGCGGTGACGCCCTGATTGCGCGTCAACTTGCTCACGGCGCCACCCCCACGATCGACAGTCCTTCCGTCTCGTCCCAGCCCAGCGCCAGGTTCATCGATTGCACGGCCGCCCCTCCGGTTCCCTTGACGAGGTTGTCGATCGCGCACAGCGCCACCAGGACGCCGGCGTCCGCGTCGACGGCCACCGCGATCTGAGCGGCGTTGCTGCCGATCACCGATCCGGTCGTCGGGAGTCGTCCCTCGGGGAGCAGGTGCACGAATGGCTCACCGCCGTAGGCCTTCTCGTAGGCAGCCCGGATCTCCGACTGCGTCGCCGTGGTCTTGGCGGTGCACGTGGCGAGGATGCCGCGCGAGGTCGGAATGAGCACGGGGGTGAACGACACGCTGACGTCCTCGTCGGTGACCGTGCGCAGACCCTGGGCGATCTCGGGGGTGTGACGGTGTGTGCCGCCGACCCCGTAGGCCCGCGCGGAGCCGATGACCTCGGAGCCGAGCAGGTCGACCTTGGCGGCGCGGCCTGCCCCGGAGGTGCCGCTGACCGCGACCACGGTCACGGCCGGCTCGACGAGGCGCTCGGCGAGGGCGGGCAGCAGGGCGAGCAGGGCGGCCGTCGGGTAGCAGCCGGGCACGGCGATGCGCTTGGTGGTGCGTAGCGCCTCCCGTCCACCGGGCAGTTCGGGCAGCCCGTAGGGCCAGCTGCCCGCATGCGATGNCCCGTAGAACCGCTCCCACGCTGCGGGATCGGTCAGCCGGAAGTCNGCGCCGCAGTCGACGATCAGGGTGTCGGGGCCCAGTTGCTCGGCCAGNGCCGCCGAGTGCCCGTGCGGCAGGGCCAGGAAGACGACGTCGTGGCCGGCCAGCACCTCNACCTCGGTGGGCTCGAGAACCCGGTCGGCCAGNGGCAGCAGGTGGGGGTGGTGCTCGGTGAGCGANGTGCCCGCGCTGGCCGCGGCCGTGAGCGCGCCGATGACGAGGCGTCCGTCGGCCACGGCGGGGTGGCCCAGCAGGAGTCGCAGGATCTCGCCGCCCGCATAGCCGCTCGCACCGGCCACCGCCACAGAGGTCATGCGGCGATTCTGCATGTTTATGCGCGCTGGTGCAAATTCATTATCAACGACGCTGAACGGCGCCCACCCGGGCGACCGCGACCTCGACGGCGGCGTCGCGCGCCGCGCTCGCCTCGTCCTCGGTCAAGGTCCGGTCGGCGGCCCGGAACCGCAGCGCCAGCGCCAACGACTTGTGCCCCTCGCCGACCTGCGGGCCGGTGTAGACGTCGAAGATGCGGACGTCCTCGAGCAGCTCGCCCGCGCCCTCGCGGACGGCGTCGACCACCGACTGCGCGGCGACGTCGTCGGCCACGATCAGNCTNACGTCCTGGAACACCGCAGGGAACGGCGACACCGACGGGGCAGGCAACGGCTCGACGACGGGCACGGCGCTGAGGTTCAGCTCCAGCGCGCACACGCCCTTGGGCAATCCGGAGCGCTCGATGACGGCGGGATGCAGCTGACCGGCGTACCCGATCACCTCCCCGTCATAGACGATCTCGGCGCACCGCCCGGGATGCCACGGCAACTGCTGCGCGGCGCGGAATTCGAACTCGACGTGGCAGGCCCGGCCGATCACGCGCACCGCCTCGAAGGCGTCCATGGCGTCGACTGGGCGACCGGGGCCCCACGGCCCGGCGGGCTCACGCAGACCGGTCAGGACCGCCCCGACGTGTAGGGGTTGCCGCGGCAGCGCACCGTCGATCATCGCCATCTCGGCCTCGGTGGGGCGACGGTCGACGGGCAGCCGGTCGACGGCCTTGGTCTGCGGGGTCGCCAGCACCACCTGCTGAATGCCGAAGAGAGCACCGTCGACGGCGCCGCGGGAGACGTTGCGCGCCAACGCCTCCAGAAGACCGGGCAGCAGCGTCGAGGCGAGCTGCGGCCGGTCGGCTTCGAGCGGGTTCAGCACGGCCATCGTGGCGCGACGCGGATCGTCGATGGCCAGCCCCCAGAGGTCGAAGACGCCCGAGGGCAGGAACGGCGTCGGCAGGACCTCGACGAAACCGCTGAGCGCCAGCGACTTTCCGACGGCGCGACGGCGCTTCTGCGTCGGGCTCAAACCCCGGCCGGCGGGAGCCGTCGGCAGGATCGACGGGACCTTCTCCAGCCCCTCCAGCCGCAGCACCTCCTCGACCAGGTCGGCGGGCTGCCGAAGGTCGGGGCGCCAGCTCGGGGGGACGACGGTGACGACTCCGTCGGATTCCGTGACGCGACAGCCGATCTGGGTCAACCGTCGCACGGTGGCCCCGGCGGGGTACGCCACTCCGGCCAGACGGTCGGGCAGGTCCACCGGCATCCGGACCGCCGCGGGCGACCAGTCCTCGCGAGGCGGATCGCCACGCCAGTCGGTGAGCGTGGGCTCGACAGTGCCACCGGCGATCTCGGCCAAGAGTGCGGCGCTGCGGTCGAGTGCGGCGATGGAGATCGCCGGGTCGACCGTGCGCTCGTAACGCCGGCTCGCCTCGGACACCAGGTGCAGACGACGCTGCGTGCGCGACACCGTCGCCGGGTCCCACACCGCCGCCTCGAGCAGCACGTCGGTGGTGCTGTCGCGGACCTCGGTGGTGCCGGCGCCCATCACCCCGCCCAGGGCGGCGGTGGCCACGTCGTCGACGATCAACACGTCGCCGGCGTCCAGCGTGCGGGTCACGTCGTCGAGGGTGACGACCTTCTCCCCCTGCTCGGCGAAGCGCACGTCGAAGGCGCCGCTGATCAGGCTGCGGTCGTGCGCGTGCAGGGGGTGGCCGAGCTCCACCATCACGTAGTTGGTCACGTCGACCGCGGGCGAGATGGCCCTGATGCCGCTGAGCAGCAGGCGGCGCTGCATCCACCACGGCGAGACGGCCGTGGGGTCGACGCCGACGACCGGCCGCAGGCCGAAGCGCTGCACGCCGGTGCCGGGCTGGACCGTCAACGGCCAGGCCTCGTCGGTGACGGGAAGCGGCGCGACCGCGGCGGGATCGACGAAGTCGAGGTCGTAGGCGCAGGCGAGCTCGCGGGCCATCCCGCGGATGGAGAGGCAGTAGCCCCGGTCCGGGGTGATCGCGAGGTGGAAGACCACGTCGTCGAGGCCGACCACGTCGACCCCCGAGTCCCCGGGCTCGGCGGTGCCCGGGGGCAACACCAGAATCCCGGCGTGGTCGGTGCCGAGGTTGAGCTCTGAGGCCGAGCAGATCATGCCGTCGGAGGTGCGGCCGTAGGTCTTGCGCTTGGCAATGGTGAAGTCGCCGGGCAGCACGGTGCCGGGCAAGGCCACGACGACCAGGTCGCCGACCGCGAAGTTGGTTGCGCCGCAGACGATGTCACGCGGCTCAACCTCTCCGACGTCGACCTTGCACGCGCGGATGGGCTTCTTGAACCCGGTGAGCTCCTCGATGTCGGCGACGCGCCCGATCGTCAGCGGACCCGACACGGGACCCACGGGGACGATCTCCTCGACCTCGTGCCCGATGCCGATGAGCGCCCGCTCGAGTTCTTCGGGAGACACGTCCCAGTCGGGGGTGCCGGCGCGCACGACCTCACGCAACCAGCTGTAGGGAACCCGCATCAGACGCCCACCCCGAACGGCAGCGAGAACCGGACGTCACCCTCGACCATGTCGCGCATGTCGGGAATACCGTTGCGGAACTGAAGAGTTCGCTCCAGACCCATGCCGAAGGCGAACCCGGAGTACTCCTCGGGATCGATGCCGCAGGCGCGCAGGACGTTGGGATTCATCATCCCGCAACCACCCCACTCCACCCAGCCCGGACCGCCCTTCTTGTCCTCGAACCAGATGTCGACCTCGGCCGACGGCTCGGTGAACGGAAAGAAGTGCGGGCGAAGGCGAGTGCGGCCATGCGGCCCGAACTCCGCGCGCGCGAACGCGTCCAGGGTGCCGCGCAGGTTGGCCATCGTCAGGCCGCGGTCCACGGCCATGCCCTCGACCTGGTGGAACACCGGCGTGTGGGTGGCGTCGAGTTCGTCGGTGCGAAACGTCCGGCCGATGGAGACGATGTAGACCGGCAGCTCGCGTTCGAGCAGGGCGCGGATCTGCACCGGCGAGGTGTGGGTGCGCAGCACCTGGCGCGACCCGTCGGGGGCGATGTGGAAGGTGTCCTGCTCGCTGCGGGCGGGATGGTCGGGCGGAAAGTTCAGCGCGTCGAAGTTGAACTGCTCGGTCTCGACCTCGGGTCCCTCGGCCAGCTCCCATCCCATCGCGACGAAGACGTCCGCGACGTGGTCGGCGAGGATGGTGATGGGATGACGGGCGCCGATCGGCTCGCGCGTCGACGGCAACGTGACGTCCACGCGCTCGGCGACCAGGGCGGCGGCGTCACGCTCGGCGCGCAGCACCTCGATGCGCGCGTCGAAGGCCTCCTGGGCACCCGTGCGCGCGACGTTGACGCGTCGGCCGGCCTCGGCGCGCTCGGCCTTGTCCAGTGCGCCCAGGGATTGACGCGCCAGTGCGATGGGCGACTTGTCGCCGAGATGCTCGGTCTTGGCTCGGGCCAGGGCGTCGAGGTCACCCGCCCCCTCGAAGGCCTGGCGCGCCGCGTCCACGGCGCTGGTCAGCGCTTCGGAGGAAAGTGCCGACGAGTCCGGCTGATCTACCACCCGGCGATCATAGCCACGGGTTGGCTGTGAGCCGCGCTACCCTCACGTCGGACGGGCCCGTTCGCGGACCCGGGCCGGGTAGGCCTGCGTCATCCCCACTGCGCCGACGATGACGACCACCGGGATCACCCAGTTGGTCCAGTCCACGGTCTGCGGCACCCTGGTGGCCACGAAGCCGAGCATCGAGATCAAGGCGAACACCAAGGCCCACATCAACGTCAGCACCCTGTTGGTCTGCCGGAAGGCCGGTTTCTCCCAATCCTGCAGGGGCCGGTCGACTTTCGCGTACTGCTCGGTGAACGGCGTGAACGCCATGGACACCAGGGCCATCACCGCGAGGACGGCACTGGACAGCGTCGTGGCGTAGGTGTCCATCCAGTCGCGGTCCGTGGCCCCGACGACGACGCCCGCGGCCGTCACCGCGACGAAGAATCCGATGGTGACGAGCTCGAGCAGCCGTGGTCCCCCGCGCGCCATGGAGATGCCGAGGATGATCGCGGACAACACCGCGCACAACGCGCCGAACATCCACGTGCTGGGGCCCTCGGCCACCACCCAGTAGATGATCCACGGGACGAAGCCGACGAAGGGGCTGTGCTCGAACCACTCGTCCACCCCGCCGAGGGTAGCCAAGCCGGCCTCAGGCGACACCGTTCCGAGCGGGTAGCGGCTATCCGAATCGGGTGGACCCGGTGACCGTTCGCGCCGTCACCGTGCGACCGTTCACCTTCGAGACCAGCNTGCCGTTTCGCAAGCTGACCGACTGATCGGCCTGCTGCAGGACGCGCTTGTTACGGACCTGGNCCTGGAACTGCGCGGCGTTGAGTTGCTGCAGTTCGGCCTGCTCGAAGTCGCGCCCGGTGACGCCACCGGCGAACTGCACTCCGGTCACGGATCCGTCGGGCCGCACGATCCAGGACGACCGGACGCCGTCGACGGCCACGGTGTAGACGCCGGCGGGGCTCTTCACCTCGTTGGCGGTGAACGCATAGGAGACGCCGTTCATGACGACCGTGCCGCTCACGTCGGAGCCGTCGACCGTCGCGGTGAGCGTGTCCCGGAACTTCGATGTCACGTCGACCCTTCCGCCGCTCTGGTCCCCGAAGAACCACGCCTCGTCGTCGACGCCGTTGCAGGCGTAGGCGGTGACGTGATCGCCGTCGACCGAGATGCCGATGGACATCTTCTTGCCCTCGGTCTGCATGTCCGCCACGTACGTGGCGGTCGTGGGGACGGGCGCCGGTGCGGGGCCGGGCGACCCGCCGGAACAGGCCGAGAGGATCGCGATGGTCCCGACGGCGAACAGGGTGACGAGCAGGGTGCGAAGGAGTGTTCTCATGCCGGTCATGCTTCGCCTGAATCTGCGACCTTGCTTGAAGATCGCTGGGAGATCTCGTGGAGATCCCGAGCTCGATCAGGCGAAGGTGGACACGGCCAACGGCGTCGGCGATCCGGACTCGCGNATGGTGACCGCGCGGATGTCGGACTTCGGAATGACCGTGGTGGCAGCGAGATTGGAGGCCTGCTTCTCCACCCCCGACGGACGCCACGAGGCGACGACGGATTCGGNGCCCTGCTTCGTGGTGACCACGAGGTCGTAACCGGTGGCCTTCACNGCCCAGTCCTTGGTGTACTCGCACTCCCAGTCCAGGCGCGTGCCCCACGGCTCCTCGGAGAGCGCCANCGAGGCCGTCACCCCCTGTCGTTGACCGGCCGCCATCGCCTGCAGGGCGGCACCGTCGGACGACTGATGCGGGATCACGGCGTACCCGACCAGGCCGCCGATGAGCAAGAANGCAGCCGCCGACGCCAGCGTCGTCAGCCACCGGGAGCCGCGAGACCGCTCGCTACGCCGCTGCGCCGCCGCGGCGAAAGACGCNGGCGCGGANGGAGTCTCGTCGCTCCGGGGCGCCGGCTCGGCGTCGAGCAGGGCCATCGCCTCCTCGGGTGAGAGCACGTCGAGGATCGAGGTGAGGGCGGCGGTGTCCTGCAGTTCGGCGGGTTCGGGTGAGGCGGCGAGGTGGCGCTCGTATTCGGCGGCTTCCTCGGCCGTGAGGGCACCGAGCAGGTAGGCGGCATCCCATTCGGCCATGTCGCGTTCGGAGGTCACTTGACGACCCCCCTTTCCTCCAAGGCGACGCGGAGCGCGCGCAAGGCGTAATGCAGCCGCGATTTGACGGTGCCGGGCGGGATGCCCTCGTGGTGGGCGATCTCGACGGCGGTTTGTCCTAGGTAGTGAGCACGCACGAGCACGGTCCGATGCTCAGGACTCAGCGATCGCAGGGCGTCGGAGACGACCCACTTGTCGACCGCCGGGCCGAAGATGTCCGGCGCACTGCGTTCGGGGACCTCGTCGGTCTGGAACTCGCGCTTGTAGCGCGAGCTGCGCCGGTCGTCGATCACCAGGTTCCTGGCGACGGTGTGCAACCACGCCCGCGTGGAGTCCTGCGAGTANGTGGTGAGGATGGTCTCGTTCTGCCACAACCGCAGCAGCGACTCCTGCACGACGTCCTCGGCGAATTCCCGGTCCCCTCGGGTCAGACGCAAGACGAACCGGTTCAACGCAGGCCCGTGCTCGTCGTGGATGACCCTCAGCAATTCCGCGTTGGCAGGTACGACCGTCTGCCGCGGCTCGGGTGAAGAGTCCGTCATCGTGAGCTAGTTCCTCTATCGGTCCGTGGTTCACCCGGTTGACGGCTCGTGCTGCGCGTCGCGGCGACGTTCGTACGTGAAACATACCGACTCTCTCGTTTGATTCCCCACTCGTCGACGCGTGCCAACCGGCGCCGTCACCTCGGCGGGCCGTGGAACTNGCGGCGCCGCGTCGACGGGGCCACCCGGTAGCNGTTGCCGTGACTGCGCACGCGTCGCGAACGCNGGCACCGGATGTCGAGCACGACACCCGACTCGACCTCCGCCGTGTCGTCGGGCTCCGCAGCCGGCTGGTCGTCGGTGCGCAGCACCCCGACGAATTGGTATCCCCGTCCGCGCACGGTGCGAATCACGTGCTGGGAGACACCGTCGTCACCGAGTGCGCGTCGAACCGCCTTGATGCGGCTCGACAGCGCGGCCTCCCCCACGAACTTTCCGCCCCACACCGCGTCGAACAGCTCGATCTTGGTCACCACCCGGTGGTGGTGCTTGACCAGCTGCGTCAGCACGTCGAAGACCTGCGGCTCGACGGGAACGGAGACTCCGTCGCGCCGGAGTTCGTAGCGGGGCAGGTCCAGGACGAAGTCACCGAANTACCACACGGCGGGCTCGATCGCGGAGTCGGCCGACGGAAGCGGCGATAGCACGGTCACGGTGTTTCCCTTCTGGCGTCGCACCCCCTACGAGGTGCTGTCAGGAGGAACGACGGGCGACCCCGCCAGATGGTTCAGCCGAATCGGCACGAGTTTT
>Ga0055540_1002272_pt1 | contig 10359 bp, 7 predicted proteins | sample AraplaCvi_mMS_r2_2_FD_55040 | JGI IMG/M metagenome (GOLD analysis project Ga0055540, IMG submission 55040) | Arabidopsis root microbial communities from North Carolina, USA - plate scrape MF_Cvi_mMS_r2 | ecosystem: Host-associated > Plants > Roots > Endosphere | place: USA: North Carolina
CTCTAGTTGCTCTGGCTGCCCTGGCTGTTGCCGGTGTTGCCTCGGCTCAGTCGTCCGTCACGCTGTTTGGTGTGGTCGACGCGTCGATCAGCGGCTACTCGTCCACCTCGCGTGACCTGAACGGTGCCACCTTCCTGAACCCGTTCTACCTGAACAAGGGCAGCGTCAAGGCAAGCCGTCGCGAACTGGCTAACTCGGGCTACAACTCCAGCCGTCTGGGCTTCCGTGGTACGGAAGACCTGGGTGGTGGCCTGGCAGCCAGCTTCTGGCTCGAAGCCCCGATCACCAACGACAACGGCCAAGAAGGTGTTGCAACGTTCGCACGTCGCTCGACCGTGAGCCTGTCGGGTGGTTTCGGTGAAATCCGCCTGGGTCGTGATTACACCCCGACGTTCTGGAACGACACCGTGTTCGATCCGTTCGGCACCAACGGCGTTGGCACCAACCTGATCTCGACGGCCAATGGTTCGTTCGGCGCATTCGGTACGCCCGCTGCTTCGACCGCTCCGTTCACCAACGTTGGTAACAACAACTACGTGCGCGCCAGCAACACCATCGGCTACTTCCTGCCGCCGAACCTGGGTGGTTTCTACGGTCAAGTGATGTACGGCTTCGCTGAGAAGACCAAGTACAGCCCTGGCCTGGCAACGCCTGATGTGAACAACACCCAGCGTCAAGGTCGTTATGTCGGCGGTCGCTTCGGCTACGCCAACGGCCCCCTGGACGTTGCTCTGGCTTACGGCAGCAGCACCGTGGGTGACGACTACTACTTCGGCGAGACCACCAAGGTCAACACGCTGAACCTGGGCGCCTCGTATGACTTCGGTCCCGTGAAGCTGTTCGGTGAAATCTCGCAAGCCAAGCGGAAGACCGACTACGAAGACCAGTCGTTCCTGCTCACCAACACCGACACGAAGCTCAAGGGCTACCTGCTGGGCGTGACGGTGCCGGTCGGTGCTGGCCTGATCCGCGCTTCGTACTCGAGCGTTAAGTACAACCTGAACCAGGCTGGATCGACGTTCTTCTTCGAGCCGCGTCCTGCTGACCCGAAGGCCAACAAACTGGCTATCGGCTACGTGCACAACCTGTCGAAGCGCACGGCTCTGTACGCTACCGTTGCTCGCGTGAGCAACAAGAACGGTGCTTCGCTGACCGTCGGCGGCCCGGCTTTCGTGACCTCGGGTGGCTTCACCCCGAAGACCTCGACCGGCTACGACTTCGGTATCCGTCACGCTTTCTAATTTGATGCTGGCGCAAGCCAGCTTCGAATCGAAAGACTCAAAAGCCACCTGGCGCAAGCCGGGTGGCTTTTTTCATTTGGGGCGCGCCTGCTCGCACTCGCAAAGATTGCACCTCCACCCCCGGGGAACCCCCGTGCGGGCACGCTGCTTGCACTGCTAGCATGCCGCGATCACTCTTGTTGCTGAATGACTGCCTTTGTACTGCGCCGCCTGATCCAGGCCGTGATCGTGATGATCGCGGTTGCGTTCATTGCCTTCCTCCTCTTTCAATATGTCGGCGACCCGGTCGTGTTCCTGCTGGGGCAGGATGCCAAGCCCGACCAGATCCGTGAAATGCGCGCCGCATTGGGGCTCGACCGACCCTTCTTCGTGCAGTTCTGGCATTTCCTCGTCAACGCCGCGCAAGGCGAATTCGGGCTGAGCCTGCGCCAGGGCGCCAAGGTGTCGCGCCTGATCGGCGAGCGCTTCCCGGCCACGCTTGAACTGGCACTCGTGGCCGCGGCCCTGGCCCTGTTCGTCGGCATCCCGATGGGCGTGTACACCGCCCTGCGCCGTGGCACCTTCATGAGCCAGGTGTTCATGACCGTCTCGCTGCTCGGCGTGTCGCTGCCCACCTTCCTGATCGGCATCCTGCTGATCCTGGTCTTCGCCGTGACGCTGGGCTGGTTCCCGAGCTTCGGGCGCGGTGACACGGTGCAGTTCGGCTGGTGGACCAGCGGCCTGTTCAAGGCCGACGGCTGGCACCACATCATCCTGCCGGCGGTGACGCTGGCGATCTTCCAGCTCACGCTGATCATGCGGCTGGTGCGCGCCGAGATGCTCGAGGTGCTGCGCACCGACTACATCAAGTTCGCGCGCGCACGAGGCCTGTCGAACCGCGCCATCCACTTCGGCCACGCGCTCAAGAACACGCTGGTGCCGGTGATGACCATCACCGGCCTGCAGCTCGGCGGCCTGATTGCCTTTGCCATCATCACCGAGTCGGTGTTCCAGTGGCCCGGCATGGGCCTGCTGTTCATCCAGGCCGTGACCTTCGCCGACATCCCGGTGATGGCGGCCTACCTGTGTCTCATTGCCTTGATCTTCGTGGTGATCAACCTGGTGGTCGACCTGCTGTATTTCGTGGTCGATCCGCGGCTGCGCGTGGGCAAGGCGGGAGGTCATTGACATCATGACGGCAACCACATCCACGGCCCCGCGCCTCAAGGCTTCCGGACGCGCGTTCGCGCACATCGCGAACTTCTACCCCGAGATCACCGCCTTTCGTCGCGATCTGCACGCACACCCGGAACTCGGCTTCGAAGAGGTCTACACATCCGGCCGCGTGCGCGAGGCCCTGCGCGCCTGCGGCGTCGACGAGATCCACGAAGGCATTGGCAAGACGGGCGTGGTCGGCGTCATCCGCGGCCGTTCGACCGCCAGCGGCCGCATGATCGGCCTGCGCGCCGACATGGACGCGTTGCCGATGCGCGAGGACAACGACTTCGGCTGGCGTTCCGCCAGCGACGGCCTGATGCACGGCTGCGGCCACGACGGCCACACCGCCATGCTGGTCGGTGCCGCGCGCTACCTGGCCGAGACGCGCGATTTCGACGGCACCGCCGTGCTCATTTTTCAGCCGGGCGAAGAAGGCTTCGCTGGTGCGCGCGTGATGATCGAGGACGGCCTGTTCGACCGCTTCCCCGTCAATGCCGTCTACGCGATGCACAACTGGCCCGCCATGCCGGCCGGCACCGTGGGCATCAACCGCGGCGCGATGATGGCCGCGGCCGATCGCGTGACCATCGAGATCAAGGGCAAGGGCGGCCACGGGGCGCATGCCTACCAGACCGTCGACCCCGTGATCGTCGCGGCGCACATCATCACCGCGGCCCAGACCATCGTTTCGCGCAACGTGCGCCCGATCGATGCGGCCGTCGTCAGCATCTGCGCGATGCAGGCCGGCGACCTCGGCGCGATGAGCGTGGTGCCCGGCGAGGCCACGCTGGTCGGCACGGTGCGCACCTTCAGCGCACGCGTGCAGGCGCAGGTCGAGCAGCGCCTGACTGAGCTGTGCACGGCCATCGCCGGCGGCTTCGGCGCGACCGCCACGATCAAGTACGAGCGCATCTACCCGGCCACCATCAATACCGCGCCCGAGGCCATGTTTGCGGCCGACGTGGCCGAGTCGCTGGTGGGCGCAAAGAACGTCGAGCGCAGCATGGAGCCCAGCATGGGCGCCGAAGACTTCTCCTTCATGCTGCAGAAAAAAGCGGGCGCCTACCTGCGCATCGGGCAGGACGTGCGCGAAGGCGCCTTCCTGCACAACAGCCGTTACGACTTCAACGACGAGATCCTGCCGCTCGGTGCCGCACTGCATGCAGGCCTGATCGAGCGGGGCATGCCGCTTGCCGCTACCCGCGGTGCGCGGTCAGAGAAAACCGCCGCCACCGCGGCGACGTGATGTGTTTGATTCCAACCCGAGGAGTGTTCCCATGAGTTTCAAGAAAAATGTGGCCGCGGCCGCCGTTTTGTGCGCGCTGGGCGCCATCAGCCTGGTCGCCGGCGCGCAGACCATCCGTGTTGCAAACCAGGGTGACGCGCTGTCGCTCGACCCGCACTCGCTCAACGAATCGCTGCAGCTGAGCACCACGGCCAACGTGTATGAAACGCTGGTCGGGCGCAACAAGGACCTGAGCGTCGCGCCGCTGCTTGCCACGAGCTGGAAGCAGACCTCGCCCACCGTGTGGCGCTTCGAACTGCGCAAGAACGTGCAGTTCCACGACGGCACGCCGTTCACCGCCGACGACGTTCTCTTCAGTTTCGCGCGCGCATCGGGCGACGGCTCGGACATGAAGTCCAACACCACCGACATCAAGGAAGTGCGCAAGGTCGACTCGCACACCATCGAGATCGAGACCAAGGGTCCGTTCCCGATCCTTCCCGACGTGATCACGCAGCTCATGATCATGAGCAAGAAGTGGTGCGAGGAAAACAAGGCCGTCACGCCCGTGGACCGCCGCAAGGGCATCGAGAACACCGCCTCCTTCAAGGCCAACGGCACCGGCCCGTACCGCGTGCGCGAGCGCCAGCCGAACGTGCGCACGGTCTTCACGCGCAATCCGACCTACTGGGGCAAGATCGAAGGCAACGCGCAGGAGATCATCTTCACGCCGATCGCGAATCCGGCCACCCGCGTCGCCGCGCTGATCTCGGGCGAAGTCGACGTGATGGAACCCGTGCCGGTGCAGGACATCGCGCGCGTCAACGCCAGCCCGACGGCGCGCGTCATCGCTGGCCCCGAACTGCGCACAATCTTCTTGGGCATGGACCAGAAGCGCGACGAACTGCTCTACTCGAACGTGAAGGGCAAGAACCCGTTCAAGGACAAGCGCGTGCGCCAGGCCTTCTACCAGGCCATCGACATCGTCGGCATCCAGCGCACCGTGATGCGCGGCGCCTCGCGTCCGACCGGGCTGATGGTCGGCCCCGGCATCAACGGCTGGACCGAAGCCCAGGACAAGCGCCTGCCGCTCGACGTCGAAGGCGCCAAGAAGCTGCTGGCCGACGCCGGCTATCCGAGCGGCTTCGAAGTGACCATGAACTGCCCGAACGACCGCTACGTGAACGACGGCCAGATCTGCCAGAGCGTGGCGGCGAACCTGGCGAAGATCGGCGTCAAGATCAACCTCGCGGCCGAGACCAAGGGCACCTACTTCCCCAAGGTGCTGCGCCGCGACACCAGCTTCTACATGCTGGGCTGGACCCCGACCACCTACGATTCGCACAATGCGCTGACCGCGCTGATGGCCTGCCCCGACGACAAGACCGGCGCCGGCCAGTTCAACCTGGGCGCGTACTGCAATCCGAAGCTCGACGAGCTGACAAAGAAGATCCAGTCGGAAACCGACAAGACCAAGCGCGACGCGATGATCAAGGAAGCCTTCGACATCCACACCGCCGACATCGGCCACCTGCCGCTGCACCAGCAGACGCTGGCCTGGGGTGTCAGCAAGAAGGTGTCGCTCACGCAAATGGCCGACAACTACATGCCCTTCAAGTGGATGAGCATCAAGCCATAAGGATGCCTGCCCCCCGGCTTTTCACTCCGCTGCGCTGCGTGTAATTCGCCACCCCCCGGGGGGGTGGCACGGCCGCCTTGGGGCGGCCCGGCGGCGGCCTTACGCGGATTGGCCTCACGATGAAAAAAACACTAGCCCGCTGGCTCGACAGCGATGTCGGCTACAGCTTCCGTACCTCGCCCGTGGCCATCGTCGCGGCGCTGATCGCGCTGGCCTGCGTCATCTGCGCGGTGTTCGCCGGCTGGGTGTCGCCGCACAACCCCTTCGACCTCGCCACGCTCGAACTCGGCGATGCGCGCCTGCCGCCCGCATGGAGCGCCGAAGGCTCTTCCAAATACCTGCTCGGCACCGACGACCAGGGCCGCGACATTCTCTCGGCCGTGATCTACGGCGCGCGCATCTCGCTGATCGTCGGCCTCGTGTCGGTGGCGTTGTCGCTCGCCGTCGGCGTGGTGCTCGGCCTGTTGGCCGGTTTCTTCGGTGGCTGGCTCGATTCCTTCCTGATGCGCGTATGCGACGTGATGCTGTCGTTCCCGCCCATCCTGGTGGCACTGCTCATCGCCGGCGTCGGCCGCGCGCTCTTTCCCGGCGCGCACGAGTCGCTGGCCTTCGGTGTGCTGATCATCTCCATCTCGCTGACCGGCTGGGTGCAGTACGCGCGCACGGTGCGCGGCTCCACGCTGGTGGAGCGCAACAAGGAGTACGTGCAGGCCGCGCGCGTCACCGGCGTGGCGCCGTTGCGCATCATGCTGCGCCACGTGCTGCCCAACGTGATGGGGCCGGTGATGGTGCTGGCCACGATCCAGGTCGCGACTGCGATCATCACCGAGGCCACGCTCTCGTTCCTCGGCGTCGGCGTGCCGCCGACCTCGCCTTCGCTGGGCACGCTCATCAGCATCGGCAACCAATACCTGTTCTCGGGCGAATGGTGGATCACGGTGTTTCCGGGCCTGATGCTGGTGCTGATCGCACTCAGCGTGAACCTGCTCGGCGACTGGCTGCGCGACGCGCTCAACCCGCGACTCAGATGATCACCCCCAGTCTGCGCGCACTTCGTGTCGCTTCGCCAACCCCCTTGCAGGGGGCAACACCTGCGGCCCGGCAAAGCCGGTTCCGCGGTGTTCCTGATATGTCACCCCGTGGAGTTCGGTGGAAGGTAGCGCCATGAGCTTGCTGCAAGTCAAAGACCTCGTCGTCGAATTTCCAGGCCGCCGCGGCACGCTGCGCGCGCTCGACCGCATTTCCTTCGACATCGCGCCTGGTGAAATCCTCGGCGTGGTGGGCGAATCGGGCGCCGGCAAGTCGCTCACGGGCGCGGCCATCATCGGCCTGCTCGAACCGCCGGGCCGCGTGGCCAGCGGCGAGATCGTGCTGGACGGCCAGCGCATCGACAACCTCGGCTTCGATGCGATGCGGCCTATTCGCGGCCGCAAGATCGGCGCGATCTTCCAGGATCCGCTGACCTCGCTGAACCCGCTCTACACCGTGGGCCGGCAGCTGGTCGAGACCATTCGCGCGCACCTCCCCGTGACGGAATCCGAAGCGCGCAAGCGGGCCATCGGCCTGCTGCAGGACACAGGCATCCCCGCTGCCGAGCAGCGCATCGACCACTTCCCGCACCAGTTCTCGGGCGGCATGCGGCAGCGCGTGGTCATTGCGCTGGCACTCGCGGCCGAGCCCAAGCTCATCGTGGCCGACGAGCCGACCACCGCGCTCGATGTGTCGATCCAGGCGCAGATCATCCAGTTGCTCAAGCAGGTGTGCAAGGACCGCGGCGCGGCGGTGATGCTGATCACGCACGACATGGGCGTGATCGCCGAAACCTGCGACCGCGTGGCCGTGATGTACGCAGGCCGCATCGCCGAGATCGGCCCGGTGCACGAGGTGATCCACCAGCCCGCGCATCCCTACACCTCGGGCCTGATGGCCTCGATTCCCGACATGACGAGCGACCGCGAGCGGCTCAACCAGATCGACGGCGCGATGCCGCGGCTCAATGCCATTCCCACCGGCTGCGCCTACAACCCGCGCTGCCCGCGCACCTTTGCGCGCTGCCTCGTCGAGCGGCCCGAGCTCATGCATGCCGGCGCCACGCGCGCCGCCTGCTGGCTGCACGACGCGACCGACCCGCACGTCGGCCAGGCCGAGATCGCGGCGAAGCACCACGATGCGCTGTCGGCCGGCGAACGCGCCGCGCCTGAAGCGGCCGAGCCTCTCGCGGAGGTGACGCGATGAGCGCCGCCGCGAATGAACCGCTCGTGGTCGCGCACGACCTCGCGCGCACCTTCGACGTCTCTCCACCCTGGCTCAACCGCGTGCTCGAACGCAAGCCGCGCGTGCTGCTGCATGCGGTCGACGGCGTGAGCTTTTCCATCGAGCGCGGCAAGACGCTCGCGCTGGTGGGCGAATCGGGCTGCGGCAAGAGCACCGTGGCGCGCCTGCTGGTGGGCCTGTACGCGCCCACGCGCGGTGGCCTGCAGTTCGACGGGCAGGACGCGCATGCCGCGTTCAAGACACCCGACGGCCGCAAGCTGCGCCGCCGTATCCAGATGATCTTCCAGGACCCCTACGCGAGCCTGAATCCGCGCTGGATCGTCGAGGACATCATCGGCGAGCCGCTGCGCGAGCACGGCATCCTGAGTGAGAAGGCCGCGCTGCGCGAGCGCGTGGGCGAGCTGCTCAAGTCGGTCGGCCTGTCGCCGCTGGACATGAGCAAGTATCCGCACCAGTTCTCTGGCGGCCAGCGCCAGCGCATCTCGATCGCGCGCGCACTCGCCACGCAGCCCGAGTTCCTGGTGTGCGATGAGCCCACCTCCGCGCTCGACGTGAGCGTGCAGGCGCAGGTGCTCAACATCATGAAGGACCTGCAGCGCGAGCAGGGCCTGACCTACCTGTTCATCTCGCACAACCTTGCCGTGGTGCGCCACGTGGCCGACCAGGTCGGCGTGATGTACCTCGGCCGGCTGGTCGAGGTGGCCGACAAGCAGAAGCTCTTTGCCGAGCCGCGGCATCCGTACACGCGCATGCTGCTCGATGCCATTCCGCAGATGAAGCACACCGGGCGCTCGCGCACGCCGGTGCAGGGCGAGGTGCCGAACCCGCTGAACCCGCCGACGGGCTGCGCCTTTCATCCGCGCTGCCCGCATGCCAATGCGCGTTGTTCCTCGGAGCGGCCGAAGCTGCTGAGCATTGCGGGCGTTCAGGTGGCCTGCCACGCGGTGGAAGAGGGCCGCATCTAGCCGCTGAAAAGTGTGCGTTAAGGCACTGCACCGCATCGGGCGCTGCCGCACAGTGGGCGGCTGACCCGGAGGGAACCATGGCAGGCAAGGCAAATTTCTCGGACATCGAACGGCAAGGCGCACCCGAACTGGGCCGCCGCGGTTTCGTCATGGGCACCGCGCTCGGTGCGACCGCCGTGCTGGCATCCCTGGCATCGCGCGCCCATGCGGCTGCGGAGCGTCGCACGCCGGTCGTCTTCATCGGCCACGGCACGCCAATGAACGCCATCAGCGACAACGCGTTCACACGCCGACTGGCGGCCTGGGGCCGGGAGCTGCCACGGCCGTCGGCCATCCTCAGCGTGTCGGCGCACTGGCTGAGCCGTGGCGCCACCGGTGTCGGCATGCAGGTGCGGCCGAAGACGATCCACGATTTCGGCGGCTTCCCGCAGGCGCTGTTCGACGTCGAATACCCCGCGCCCGGCCATCCTTCACTCGCCCGCGAGACCGTCGGCGCGGTGAAGCAGACACCGGTGATCGCCACCGAGCAATGGGGCCTCGACCACGGCACGTGGTCGGTGCTGAAGCATCTCTATCCGAAGGCCGACATCCCGGTGTTCCAGCTCAGCATCGACTACGACAAGCCGGCCGCCTTCCACTACGCGGTGGGGCGCGACCTCGCAGTCCTGCGCGACAAGGGCGTGCTGGTGATGGGCAGCGGCAACGTGGTGCACAACCTGCGCGCCACCGACCGCGGAACGCCCGACGGGCCGAGCGCCAGCCGGCCATGGGCGCAATCGTTCGACGATGCGGTGAAATCGGCACTGGCAGGCCGGGACGACCGTGCGCTGATCGACTACGCGAAGCTCGAAGGAGCCTCCACCGCCGTGGCGACGCCGGACCACTACTACCCCTTCCTCTACGCCCTCGGTGCCGCAGGAATCAGCGAACGCGCGAAGACGGTCTACGAGGGATTCCAGTCGGGCACGCTCAGCATGCGTTGCCTGCAGTTCGGCTGAGCGCGCGGGCGCGGCAGCAGCGTTACTGCTCCTCGCCCCAGGCGAACCCGTCGCGCGCAATCATTGCGCTCGACGCGCTCGGTCCCCAGGTGCCGGCCGCATAGGGGCGCGGGCCGCCGTCCGCTTCCCAGCTGTCGATCAGCGGCTCGACCCAGCGCCAGGCTTCTTCCTGCTCGTCGCTGCGCACGAACAGGTTGAGGCGGCCGTCGATCACGTCGAGCAGCAGGCGCTCGTAGGCGCCCACGCGCTCGGCGCCGAAGCGCTTGTCGAAATCGAGGTCGAGCTGAACCGGCGCCAGTTGCGCGGCGTTGCTGTGGCCGTTGCCACCGCGCTGCCGGTTGTCCTGGGCCTGCGCGAGCATGTGCAGTTCCAGCCCGTCCTTGGGCTGCAGGTTGATCACCAGCTTGTTGACGTTGCCGGTGGGCGCGCGGTAGATCGCATGCGGCGTGGGCCTGAAGTTGACCTCGATGCGCGCATCGCGCGAGGCCAGCCGCTTGCCGGTGCGGATGTAGAAGGGCACGCCGGCCCAGCGCCAGTTGGCGATTTCGGTGCGCAGCGCCACGAAGGTCTCGGTGCGACTGTCGGGGTTCACGCCGGGCTCGTCGCGGTAGCCCGGCACGCGCTCGCCGTAGGCCGTGCCGGCCGTGTACTGGCCGCGCACCGTGTGCAGCCCCAGCGTTTCGGGCGTCCAGGGCTTGAGCGCGCGCAGCACCTTGAGCTTTTCGTCGCGGATGGCGTCGGCGTGCGAGTTGATCGGCGGCTCCATGCCGATCGCGCACAGCAGCTGCAGCGCGTGGTTCTGCACCATGTCGCGCAGCGC
>Ga0055540_1002279_pt1 | contig 10345 bp, 11 predicted proteins | sample AraplaCvi_mMS_r2_2_FD_55040 | JGI IMG/M metagenome (GOLD analysis project Ga0055540, IMG submission 55040) | Arabidopsis root microbial communities from North Carolina, USA - plate scrape MF_Cvi_mMS_r2 | ecosystem: Host-associated > Plants > Roots > Endosphere | place: USA: North Carolina
ACCGCCGATACCGTCGACTGCGTGCTCGACGGCGGAGGCGTCACGTCCGTTGACGACCACTCCAAAACCCTGAGCGGCAAGCAGTTCGGCGACGGCGAGCCCGATGCCTCGCGAACCGCCGACGACCACCGCTCCGGTCAGCTTGGGTCCTTCTGGCCGAACTGCATGGCGTCCATGTTCCAGTAGCCGCGCAGGTTGGTGATCAGCCCGGAGTCGTTCACCCGGTAGGTGAAGACACCGCGCACCGTCGCCGTGAATCCGTTCGGGAACTCGGTGTGCAGCACCAATACGTACGCGATCTCCGTCCGCGAACTCGACGTGAACGTCTCCTCGCGGGTGACGGTCAGCCGGTTGGGGCCGATGTTCGCGTCGAAGAAGGCGGCCAGCGCCTCCTTGCCGCGGACACCGGTGCCGTCGGGGTTGGTGACGGCCTCCCCGATGGGGTCCTCGACGACGACGTCGTCGGCCATCAGGGCCAACCAGCCGTCGCGGTCGCCCGCCTGGACGCATCGCCAGGATGCCTCCGAGGCGATGACGACCGGCGACTGCTCGGTGGTGATCTCGGACATCGACGTGCCTACCTGTCGGCGTCGGTGTAGCGGATGACGCCGCGGATGTTGCGGCCCTCCAGCATGTCCGTGTAGCCCTCGTTGATCTGCTCGAGCTGGTACTGGCGGGTGACCATGTCGTCGAGATTCAGCCGGCCCGCCTTGTACATCGACAGCAGCTGCGGAATGTCGAAGTGCGGGTTGCCGCCACCGAAGATGGTGCCCTGCAGCCTCTTCTGCATCAGGGTCAGCATCGCCAGGTTCAGCGTCACGTTGGTGTCCATCATCGAGCCGATGGCGGTGAGCACCGTGGTGCCACCCTTGGAGGTCAGGTTGACGTAGTTGTCCACGTCCTTGCCCTCGAGCTCGCCGACGGTCACGATGACCTGCTTGGCCATCAGTCCCTGGGTCACCTCGGCGACACCGCCGAAGGCCGTCTCGATGTCCGGATAGGCGTGCGTCGCACCGAATTTCAGTGCCGCGTCGCGCTTCCACTCGACGGGTTCGATGACGAAGAGATTGCGTGCACCCGCGTTGACCGCGCCCTGCAGCGCCGACATGCCGACACCGCCGACACCGATGATCGCGACGTCGTCGCCGGGGCGGATGTCACCGGCCTTGACCGCCGAGCCGTAGCCCGTCGTCACGCCGCAACCCACCAGGCAGGCCACCTCGAAGGGGATCGACGGGTCGATCTTCACCACCGAGCTCTTGTGCACCACCATGTACGGGCTGAACGTGCCGAGCAGCGTCATCGGGAAGACGGGCTGGCCCTTGGCGGTGATGCGGTGCGTGCCGTCGGAGACGGCGACGCCACCCAGTAGGCCTGCGCCCAGGTCGCAGAGGTTGCGAAGCCCGGCCTGACAGGACGGGCACCGGCCGCACGACGGGATGAAGGACAGCACCACGTGGTCACCGGGTGCGAGATCCTCGACGCCGGGGCCGACCTCGGTGACGATGCCGGCACCCTCGTGCCCACCGAGCACGGGGAAACCCATCATCGGGATGCCGCCGGTTACGAGGTGATGGTCGGAGTGGCACATGCCAGCCGCTTCCATCTGGATTTTGACCTCGTCCTTGACGGGGTCGCCGATCTCGATTTCCTCGACCGACCAGGGCTGGTTGAACTCCCAGATGAGTGCGCCTTTTGTCTTCACGAGTACCTTTCTCGACTTGCGATGTGGGTCAGTGGCCACAGACTAGAGCCTCTAGTTAACTGGATCACACCCACCCCAAGCAACTGCTTGGTGGGTTTAAAAGAGGCCGACGGGGCTCTGGCCCAGCGGGTAGTAGCCCGGCAACTGCTCACCGGCCATGCTGCGCTCGATGCGCTTCTGCATGGTTGGGGTGAGATCACCGGATTCGATGAGCTTGATGAAGGCCTTCTGGACGTGGCCGAAGTCGAAGAAGTCGCGCTGCCACTCGATCAACAGCTGATCGTTGAGCCGGAACCAACTGCCGCCGATGCCGTAGATCTCGTCCTTGGTGCCGTCACTCTTGGTGGCGATTTGCTTCCAGAAGCCGACGATCTCGCCCAGCTTCTCGTCGACCAGCACCTTCTGATACTCGTAAACCCAGTTCTCCAGGCCTTCCATCTCCAAACCGAGTGCAACCTCGCGAATTTGGTCACGTCCGACGCACATGACGTCTTCCTTCGGGCCGATGTTCCAGCCGTAGGTGGCGTCCTCGGTGTAGAAGTCCGCCATCGGCTTCCAGTCGCCTGCGGCCTCGGCGTCCTTGTTGGCCTGCAACCACCGTTCGACCCACTCGTCGAGTTGGGCGCGACTCGCCTTTGAATCAGACACCGTCAGTCTCCTTTGTCCTTCAGTGAAATAGCTTGGGTGGGGCACATGTCAATCGCCCGTTCGACGTCCTCGCGGATGTCGTCGGGTGGCTCGGCGTCGAGGATCTCGACGACTCCGCGCTTGGGTACCGCGAAGACGTCGGGGGCCTCCAGTTCACACATGGCGTGGCCCTGGCACAGGTCTTCGTCGAGTTCCACGCGGTAGCAGCCCATGGGATTACTGCCCAATTCCCCGGTCGCTGCGCTCCTGCCCGCCGGACTTGGCCCGCTTGCGGTAGCGAACCTTGGCTGGCTGGGCCAGCTGGACGACCATCTTGGAGTGGTCGTTCTGGTAGCTATCGGCAGGCTGGGACATTTCGAACTCGTACTCGCGCAACAGGACCGAGAAGATCGCCTTGATCTGCATCTGCGCGAACGCCGCGCCGACACAGCGGTGCTTTCCCGCGCCGAAGGGAATCCACGTCCAGCGGTTGGCGAGATCCTCCTGACGGGGCTTGTCGTAGCGGTCGGGGTTGAAGTCGTCGGGGTTCGGGAAGTCCTCGGCGATCCGGTTCGAGATCGCCGGCGAGGCGGCGACCATCTGCCCCTCGTGAATCGGGTAGCCCGCGACCTCGAACTCGTCCTGCGCGACGCGCATGAGGATGATCAGGGGCGGGTGCATGCGCAACGTTTCCTTCAAGGAGTTGTCGAGTCTCGGAATCTGGCGCAGCGCATGGAAACTCACCTCCTGTCCGTCGGCGTAGAGCTCGTCGAGCTCCTGCTGGACGTCGGCGTAGACGTCTGGATGGCGCAGCAATTCGATCAGGGTCCACGACGAGGTGCCCGAACTGGTGTGGTGACCCGCGAACATCAACGAGATGAACATGCCGGTGACTTCGTTGGCCGTGAAGCGGTGGTTGCCGTCGTCGTCCTTGATCGACACCAGCACGTCGAGCAGGTCGCGGTCTTGTTTGCCCTTGGGAGGGTTGGCGATTCGGCCGTCCATGATCTCCTGCACCAACTCGACGAGTTTGACGCGTGACTCGTCGCGGATGCGGAAGCTCTCGATGTCCATGTAGGGGTCCACGTAGCAGAGCGGGTCGGTCCCGCGCTCCAGCTGGTGGTAGTAGTGCGCGAAACGGCTGTCCAGCTGTTCGCGGAACTTGAGGCCGATGAGGCAGGCGGTCGAGGTGTAGATGGTCAACTCCGAGAAGAAGTCGAGCAGTTCGATCTCACCCTCGTCGCCCCAGTCGGCGATGATCTTCTTGACCTCGTTCTCGATGGTCGCGGCGTGACCCTTCATCTGCTCACCGCGTAACGCGGTGTTGTGCAGCATTTCCGCGCGACGCTCGGGATCGGCGTCGAACACCACGCCCTCACCGAAGATCGGTGTCATGAAGGGATAGGCCTCGGCCTGGTTGAGTTCGGCGTCGCTGGAGCGGAAGAAGAACTCGTTGGCCTCCGACCCGGACAGCATGACGACCTGCTTGTCGACGAGCTGGAACCAGCCGACGTCTCCGCATTCCTCACGGATTCGGCTCATCAAACCGATGGGGTCGGTGCGGAACTCCTCGAGATGGCCGTACTCCTCCTCGCCGCCGGATACCCGGGGGACTTCCTTGGTCGGCGCTGTTGGGGTGTCGGTCATGACGACAGGTTCTCCTCGTTCAGGATGAGTCTCTGGCGCTCGGCGGGATCGCTCGCCAGGGGGGCTTCGGGCTGAAGCTCCATGTTCGCGATGTACCCGCCGCGCGGGGTCTCCGCGACGAAGGTGATCGCGCGTGCCAAGTCCGATGCACGCAGGAAGTAGTCGTGGCGAGCCTGGCCCCACTTGGCCCAGTCCTCGAGGGCAGGGCCGATCTGCTCGGCGGGAAGGCTCCAGCCCATCGACGTCTTCGTGGGGCCGGGGTGCACGATCGACGCACGAACTCCGGTGCCCTCGAACTCCATCTGGAAGTTGTTGACCATGGCCACCAGCGCGGCCTTCGCGGCACCGTAGGCGCCCATGTGCGGCCGCTGCCGCAGTGCTACTTCGGAGCCAACGAAGATCAGGTCGCCCCGTTGCCGTTCGAGCATCCCTGGCAGTACCGCGGTGGCGAGACGGTTGGCCCCCACCAAGTGAATCTGCAGTTGCGAGTTGAAGTCGTCGGTGCTGATCTCGGCCAGCTTGCCGAAGTAGGTGTCGCCTGCCCCGGCGACCAACAGTTCGATGTCTCCCAAGGCGTCGACGGCGTTGGCCACGAACGACTTCACCGAGTTCGGGTCGGTGACGTCGAGGTGAAATGCGACGGCCTCGCCGCCGTCGGCGCGGATCTTGCCGACCAGGTCGTCGAGCTTCTCCACCCGGCGGGCACCCAGTGCGACGGGAAAGCCACGTTCGGCGAGCGCGATGGCGGTGGCCTCCCCGATGCCTGCGGACGCGCCGGCGACGATGGCGGGTCTGCGGTCGGGAAGGGGTGAGAAGCGGGGCATTGCAAGAGTCCCTTCAGCGGGCTTGGATGGTGATGGGCAGATGGGCGAAGCCGCGGACGCTGCTCGAGTGCACGCGAACGGACTTGGCTTCGTCCACCTCGTAGCCGCGCACGCGCTTGAAGAACTCGGTCAGGGCGACCTGCGCTTCCATCCTGGCCAGGTGCGCGCCCAGGCAGAAGTGGGCGCCACTTCCGAAACTGACCAGCTTGGAACCGATTTCGCGGTCGATTCGGTAGTCGTCGGGATCGTCGAACACCCGGTCGTCGCGATTCGCGGACCCCGGCAGCAGCAGGAGCACGTCTCCCTCGGGGATCGTGGTGTCGTAGAGCGTGATGTCCGCGGAGACGGCGCGCGCCAGGATCTGGCTGGACGTGTCGTACCGCAACGTCTCCTCGACCCATGGTTTGACAAGGGCGTGGTCGTCGAATGCCGGAGCCAGCTGATCGGGATTCTTGAAACCCCAATATGCGGCATTGGCAAGGAGTTTGGTCGTGGTCTCGTTGCCTGCGACAACCATCAGGAACAGGAACGCGATGATCTCTTCGTCGGTGAGCTTGTCACCGTCGATCTCGGCCTCGACGAGCGCCGAGGTCAGGTCGTCGGTGAGCTTCGTGCGCCTAGAGGAGACCATGTCGGCGTAGTAGACCATCAGGTCGGCCGAGGCTTGGATCGCTTCGGCGGGTACGTCCTTCACGCCGTCGTCACGGTGCATCACGCCGTCGGCGAGGGCGCGGATGCGGACCCGGTCCGACTCGGGGACACCCATGAGTTCGGAGATGACGTCCATCGGCAGCTTGCCGGCGAAGTCGTCTACGAAGTCGAAGTGGTCGGACTGCACGGCGTCGTCCAGGTGCTGAACCGCGATCTCGGTGACGCGGGCCTCCAACTCGCGAATTCGCCTGGGAGTGAACCCCTTCGACACCAACGTGCGGAGCCGCAGATGGCCGGGATCGTCAAGCGCCAGGAACGACATCACCCGGTGGGCGTGTTCGTTGCGCGAGATTGGGTCGAGTGAGACACCGTGCTTGTTCGAAAGCGAAGTGCTGTTGCGAAAACCCTGCACGACGTCGGCATGCCGAGACAGGGCCCAGAACTTCTGGTCTTCGTTGCGGTACAGCGGGGCCTCGTCGCGCAGTCGCCGGTAATAGGGGTATGGGTCCTCGTGGAAGTCGTAGTCGTAGGGATCCAAGAGGACGTCCGACGTGCTGGCGGTCATGTGTGTTCTCCCAAGATGAGGCCGATGACGTAGCTGAGCCGGTCGGCGATCTGGTGGTAGGTGAAGGCGCCGCTACCGGCGTTGACCAGTGCGCCGAAGTACGTCATCTCCAGGGCTGACACCACCCGTGGATCGGTGTCGGGGCCGGCAGCGGACTTGATCCTGCGGTGGATTTCCAGGCCGATGCGGTCGCGGACCCGGCGCACGGTCGGATCGTTGCCGGTCAGCAGGGCCGTCGTGCACGCGGCCGCCACCTCGGGTTCGTCGGCGACCACCAGCGCGAGGTTGCGCAGCGCCTTCTCGACGCGGACCGGCATCGGCTCGTTGACGTCGGTGTAGTACGGCACCTTGCTCATCAGGTCGAGGTAGATCTCGGCGATCAGGTGATTCTTGGACGAGAAGTACGTGTAGGCGGTGGCCGGCGCCACCTTGGCCCGGGCCGCAACGGCGCGCACCGTCAGGTCGGCATAGGAGGATTCCCGCAGCATCTCCATGCCCGCGGTGAGGACCTTGCGAAAGGTCTCTTCCTGCCGTTTGTTGCGCGGCGTCTCGTCGGACGACGACCCGGGTGACTCGACTATTGGAGCCACGGCATCACTGGACACATGTCCAAGTTATCGGACGCGGTCGGCAATCGGCAAGCGCAGCGGGAAAGTGGGCGGTAAGTACCAGTTGGAGGCCGTCTTTCGGAACTGACGGGCGAGCCGGACCTTGCCAGGGTCGCGCACGTGCAGTTATGGTTCGACTCAACATAGCCGGACAGGTGTCCAGGGCAGGAACGGGAGTTGGAATGACGCTGCTCGGTGATCGCGAGAGCCGGCTGCTGATCGACGGCAAGCTGGTCGCCGGTAGCGGAGGGACGTTCCCGACGGTCAACCCGGCGACCGAGGAAGTGCTGGGTGTCGCCGCGGATGCGACGACCGACGACATGAGCTCGGCGATCGGCGCGGCTCGGCGCGCGTTCGACGAGACCGACTGGTCGACGAACGTCGAGCTCCGCGTGCGGTGCATCCGGCAGTTGCAGCAGGCGATGCGCGACCACGTGGAAGAGTTGCGAGAGCTCACGATCGCCGAGGTGGGCGCGCCTGTGATGCTGACGTCGATGGCTCAACTCGAGGGCCCGATCGAGGATCTCAGCTTTTGCGCCGACACTGCCGAGTCCTACCAGTGGACAACCGATCTCGGCATCGCAAAGCCGATGGGCATCAAGACGCATCGCACGGTCGTGCGAGAGGCCGTCGGCGTCGTGGGCGCCATCACGCCGTGGAACTTCCCGCATCAGATCAATCTCGCCAAGCTCGGTCCGGCCCTGGCGGCGGGAAACACCGTCGTCCTCAAGCCCGCCCCCGACACGCCATGGTGTGCAGCGGTATTGGGTGAGCTCATCGTCGAGCACACCGACTTTCCGCCCGGTGTCGTCAACATCGTCACCTCCAGCGACCACGGTGTGGGCGCGCTGCTGTCGACGGATCCGCGCGTCGACATGGTCTCGTTCACCGGTTCGACGAACACGGGCCGGGCGGTGATGGCCGACGGCGCCGCCACGCTGAAGAAGGTCTTCCTCGAACTCGGCGGCAAGTCCGCCTTCTTGGTGCTCGACGACGCCGACATCGCGGGCGCGTGCTCGATGGCCGCCTTCACCGCGTCGATGCACGCCGGTCAGGGGTGCGCGATCACCACCCGCCTGGTGGTCCCGCGGGAGCGCTACGACGAGGCCGTCCAAGCGGCCGCGGGCACCATGGCCGGGCTGAAGGCGGGTGATCCGACGAACTCCGGAACCGTGTGCGGCCCAGTGATATCCGCGCGTCAGCGGGACCGGATCCAGGAATACCTGGACTCGGCGATCGCCGAGGGCGGAACGTTCGCGTGTGGTGGAGGCAGCCCAGCCGACCGTGACAAGGGCTTCTTCATCGAGCCGACGGTGATCGCGGGCCTCGACAACAGCGCGCGGGTGGCGCGTGAGGAGATCTTCGGGCCCGTCCTGACGGTCATCGCGCACGACGGCGACGACGACGCAGTGCGGATCGCCAACGACTCACCGTTCGGCCTGTCTGGCACGGTGTTCTCCGCCGACGACGAGCGCGCCGCGGGAGTGGCCGCCCGCATGCGGGTCGGCACGGTCAACGTCAACGGCGGCGTCTGGTATTCGGCGGACGTGCCGTTCGGCGGTTACAAGCAATCCGGCATCGGTCGGGAAATGGGAATCGCCGGTTTCGAGGAATACCTCGAGACCAAGGCCATTGCCACCGCAGCGAACTAACTACAAGAAACGGAGGACCCCTGTATGGGTCTTTATGGTGATCAGTTCACAGAAAAGGTCGCGATCGTCACCGGTGCCGGCGGCGGCATCGGACAGGCGTATGCGGAGGCGCTGGCCCGAGAGGGTGCGGCCGTCGTCGTCGCCGACCTCAATCTCGAGGGTGCCCAGAAGGTCGCCGATGGCATCAAGGGCGAGGGCGGGAACGCACTGGCGGTGCGGGTCGACGTGTCCGACGTCGACTCGGCCAAAGAGATGGCTGCGCAGACGCTTTCGGAGTTCGGTGGGATCGACTACCTGGTCAACAACGCGGCGATCTTCGGCGGGATGAAGCTCGACTTCCTGATCACCGTCGACTGGGACTATTACAAGAAGTTCATGAGCGTGAACCTCGACGGTGCGCTGGTGTGCACCCGCGCGGTGTACCGCAAGATGGCCAAGCGTGGTGGCGGCGCGATCGTCAACCAGTCGTCGACAGCGGCCTGGCTTTACTCGAACTTCTACGGGCTGGCCAAGGCCGGTGTCAACAGCCTGACTCAGCAGCTGGCCACCGAGCTGGGTGGCCAGAACATCCGCGTCAACGCCATTGCGCCGGGGCCGATCGACACCGAGGCCAACCGGACCACGACGCCGCAGGAGATGGTGGCCGACATCGTCAAGGGCATCCCGCTGTCGCGCATGGGCGAGGTGGACGACCTGACCGGCATGTGCCTGTTCCTGCTGTCGGATCAGGCCAAGTGGGTCACGGGGCAGATCTTCAACGTCGACGGGGGCCAGATCATCCGCTGATGAGCGGCGATGAGCGCCTGCGCGAAGAGCAGATTGGCACTGCCGCGAAGAGGAGAAGGCACAGTGACTGACGATTTGAGTTTGGGCTACATCGGCCTTGGCAACCAGGGCGCCCCGATGGCCAAGCGGCTCGTCGGATGGCCCGGTGGGTTGACGGTGTTCGACGTCCGCGTCGAGTCGACGACCCCGCTCGCCGAACTCGGTGCCAGTGTTGCGGACGACGTGGCAGGAGTTTCGAAAGCCGACGTAATCAGCGTCACCGTGCTCACCGACGCGCAGGTCCGTGACGTCGTCGCCGAACTGGCCGAACACGCGAAGCCAGGCACGGTCATCGCGATCCACTCCACGATCGAGCCCGACACCGCGGCCGATCTGGCCCAGGAGCTGCGGCCCAAGGGGATTCACGTCGTGGACGCCCCCGTCAGCGGCGGCTCAGGCGCGGCGGAGAAGGGTGAGCTTGCCGTCATGGTCGGCGCCGACGACGAGGCGTACGAACGCGTCAAGCCCGTGTTCAAGCAGTGGGCGTCGATGGTCGTCCGGGCGGGGGAGCCCGGCGCGGGAACGCGGATGAAGCTGGCGCGCAACATGTTGACCTTCATCGGCTTTGCCGCAGCCTGCGAGGCGCAGAAGTTGGCGGAGGCCGCGGGCATCGACCTGCAGAAGCTTGGCCGGGTGGTGCGGCACAGTGACGCCCAGAGCGGCGGACCGGGCGCCATCATGGTTCGCGACGACACCTTGCCACTGCCCNCCGATCACTTCCTGTACGACATGTTCATGCACACCCGCGGGCTGGCGGAGAAGGATCTGCGGTTGGCCCTGGGACTTGGACAGGCTTCCGGGGTAGACCTGCCACTGGCCGAGATTGCGCTGCGAGACCTGGCCGACGGCCTCGGCGTGCCGCACGAGAGGAGCTAATCGATGGACGAATTGCGCCGCAGGGGCCTCGAGAAGATGAACGAGGTGTATTCGTGGGAGATGCCGAACATCGAGGGCGACGCCTTCTTCGACCTGACCGTCGACCATCTCTTCGGCAGCATCTGGACGCGGCCCGGCTTGTCGATGCGCGACAAGCGGTTGATGACGCTCGCGGTCGTAACGGCGCTCGGCGAGCAGGGTTTGGCGGAGATCCAGGTCAACGCTGCGCTGGCCAACGGCGAGCTGACCGAGGACGAGCTCAAGGAGATGGCCATCTTCCTCACCCAGTACGTCGGGTTCCCGAGGGGCGCCGGTCTGAACGGGGTGGTCGGCAAGGTCGCAGGCAAGCGGAAGAAGGCGGCCGA
>Ga0055540_1002280_pt1 | contig 10344 bp, 9 predicted proteins | sample AraplaCvi_mMS_r2_2_FD_55040 | JGI IMG/M metagenome (GOLD analysis project Ga0055540, IMG submission 55040) | Arabidopsis root microbial communities from North Carolina, USA - plate scrape MF_Cvi_mMS_r2 | ecosystem: Host-associated > Plants > Roots > Endosphere | place: USA: North Carolina
TCGCGCCGAGGGCGACGGCCTCATTGGCCTTCACGGTGTTTCCATAGCCGACGGCAGTGGAGCGTTCACCGCCTTCGGGCAGCGTGCCGCCGCCGTTCCACAAGCCCAGCGTGTTGCCGGAGCCGATGGCGGTGGAGTCCACGCTGCTTGAATTGGCAGTGTTCCATTTGCCCACGGCGGTGCTTGACTCGCCGTCGGCGGCATTGCCCGTACCTACCGCAGTCGCGTTGTCGCCGCGAGCCACGTTGGCGCCGCCGAGCGCGGTCGCATAGACGCCCTCCGCAAAGCTCTGCGCCCCGGCCGCCATGGAATAGAGGTTCGTCGCACGGGAAAACACGCCCATGGCAAGCGTCAAGTCACCCGTCGCTTCATTCCCATACCCGAAGGCCGAGCCGCCATTGCCCGCCGCGTTGCTGTGGCCGACCGCCACACCGCTCTCTCCCCAGGCGTTGTTCCCCGAGCCGAGCGCCACGGCATCTGCCCGGAGCGCCTTGTTGTTGAAACCCATCGCAACGGCCGGCCTGACGGTATTCATGGAATTCCCGACCGCCACATTGGCGCGACCGACCGCAACGTCATTCGAATACTTTGCGCTGCTGCCATAGCCGATCGCGGTCGATCCGTCGCCCGTCGCAACGGCGTCGGTACCAATGGCGACGGCATTGGCGCCGCTGGCCTTCGTCCCCTGGGAGCCGAGAGCAATAGCGTTCGCACCCAGGTTGGTCGACACCCAGGCCGTCAGGGCGGTGAAATCGGGGTTCGGCCCCAGGTCGGGAACACCGCTCACCGTGGCAAAGCCGCCGGTAGCGTTGGGCACATTGCAGGTCCATGTGCCGGAGCCCCGGACAGGGCGGCTGCAGAACTGTCCCTCTAGTCCCTGCGAAAACTCCGCCAGTGCGCCACCCGAAATACCAGCCAGGGCCAAGGAGACGGCAGCAAGCGTTTTCTTGCTTCTGGAGCTTTTTCCGCGGGCGGAAGAAATCTCAGACGCAGCAACCCAAGCGCCGAGTGACTCATTCCAGATGGATCGATAAGACTTGTTCATTTCCCAGTTCCTCGGAGTGAACGGCTTCTCCTCCGATGGCGGGCGGAGATAACCGTAGATGTGGAGTAATCAGAGCGCCGGATGGCACCGATGGGGCGGATGATGTCGAACACGGGCGCAGCTCAAAAGGTGGCCCTCAGAATTCGTCAGATTCCAAGTCTTTTTTCGTATCGATTCGTGAAATCGTTGTCACACTCCTTTCCATCGGAGGTTATTTTTTGCCTTCATCAACCTCGATCAGGTCGTAGCCGTATGAAAATTCCGACCAGTGGTCGAAGCGCGATATGCGCATCGCATCTAGGTCGATCTGAAGTCATTTGCTCGCGAGCGGTGAAAAACAGGAATTAATCCACAGCCAAACGACTCGATCGTGAAGAAATTCACAAATCCACACAAAAACACTCTTTGACTCAGTACCCACAGTTGCTCTGCATGATTTTTCGAAAAATACTCATTTTTTTAAATTCCGACTCAAGCGATCGAGACATCCCGGTGTGCTGCTCGATGTGTGGATCAAGCTCTTGAGTGAAACTGACGGCAGCGCCCTGGCAAGTCTTGACACCAAGTGCACAGGGCTACGAATCTGGAGTGCTGGAAGGACTGTCATGCCAGGCTGAAGACCATGAAGCATGGCCTCGGCCATTCCAAATTTATTTATCAAGGGAGCATTTGATGAAAATAAAAATCGCGGTCGTTGGATGTGGTGCGGCAGGAGGGGTTTTTGCCGGGCTTCTGAGTTTGTCTGGAAATGATGTCTTTGCCGTAGAGCATGATGAATTACATGCCTCCGCGATCAACGAAAAAGGACTCATCTTGAATGGAAGCAAGAGAAAGAGAAAAATCTTTTTCCCGGTACTGAAGATTGGAACAAGTGAACCAGTAGATTTGCTGATACTTGCCGTTAAGGCGGCAGATCTTGCTGACGCTGCTCGGCAGTCGATCCCCATGCTGGGACGAAATACAATGGTGGCCACCATTCAGGACGAATTAGAGTCCGCAAAGGTAGTCACGGAGACAATGGGGACAAGCAAAATTGCAATAGGAAATATTTCAGAATTTAACGCATCACGTCGCGCACCCGGGAATATCCAATATGACTCCTTGCGCCCGATTAATTTTAAAGGGCACGGCAATTTTTCCCACGAACGTATAAATTCATTGGTTCATCTGCTGCAGGCCGCAGGATTCGATGCCAAGGCTGTGCGAGATATATGAATTTGCATGCGTGTATTTCTCGAGACGCTCTTGCGTGACTCGAATTGAGGGTGCACCGCCGGACTTGCCCCTCAAAAAAGCAGTCGACATCACCATCGGGGGTTCAGGCGGCTGCAGGCCTCGGTGACCGACCAGGTGCTTTAGAGCGGCTAACAAAACATGGCAAGAGTCCGAACACAGATGACGCAACACGCCAGGCAAAGCAGGGCGACATGAACGTCGGTGCGACGCTCGAAGCGGGTGCGCAGCTTGCCGAAGGCCGCCAGCCAGGAGTGAGTGCGCTCGACCACCCAGCGGTGGCGCCCGAGCCGATCATTGCGTTCGATGCCTCTGCGGGCGATGCGATCCTTGATCCCGCGGCGTTTGAGATGGGCACGGCATCGCGCGTAGTCGTAACCCTTGCCGTTGCATCGCTGGCAGCGGCCCGTAGTTCGCCAATCAAGGCACCCTCGTCATGCGCGTGCACAGACACCCCATGCTGGCGGACGACAATTATCTTGAGCGGCGCATTGACTCGTCGGGTTTGTTACCCGAGCTGACCTGTTGCCTCACGTAACTTGCTACCCGTCGGATGGGCCGACGGGAGCAGCACTACGTGACGAGGCGAATCAGCATGGCAACACGCAAGGAGTTGGTTGAGGCAGTGCGAGCGCGCTACAGCAGCGCGCCGCCGGGAGAGAAGGCGAAGATCCTGGATGAGTTCGTGGCCTTGACCGGCTACCACCGCAAACACGCCATCCGGGTGTTGCGAGAAGAGGCCAGCACGAAGGAAATGCGGGCACGCAATCGTCTGTATAACGAGGCGGTGCGGCAAGCGCTGACGGTGCTTTGGGAGGCCGCCGATCGAGTCTGCGGCAAGCGGCTGAAGGCGTTGATCCCGATGTTGGTCGATGCGATGGAACGCCGTGGCCACCTCGAGCTGGACCCGGTCGTCAAGACCAAGGTCTTGCAGATCAGCGCAGCGACCATCGATCGCGTGCTGGTCGATGCTCGTTTGCATATCGACGGGAAGCGCAGGCGCCGCACCGGCGTCGGCGCGGCCATCAGACGCAGCATTCCGGTGCGCACGTTCGCCGACTGGCGGGATCCCGCACCTGGCTTCCTCGAGATCGACATGGGCGAACACTGCGGCGGCCCGAAGACGGACGGTGACTACGTTCACACCCTGGCGCTGACCGACATTGCCAGCGGTTGGACGGAATGCGTGGCAATGAGGGTGCGCGATCAGACGTTGGTGATCGAAGCCTTCGAGAAGGTGGCTGCCGATCGGCCGTTCGCGATGCTGGGCATCGACTCGGACAATGACAGTACCTTCATGAGCCAGGCCGTGTTCGACTATTGCAAGGGGTGTGGCCTTGAGCAGACGAGGTCCCGTCCCTACAAGAAGAACGATCAGGCCTGGGTCGAGCAGAAGAACGGTGCCATCGTTCGACGGCTGGTCGGCTATGGCCGCCTGAGCGGTCGCGAAGCTACCAAGGCCTTGGCGCAGCTGTACGAGTCGTCGCGGTTGTACATCAACTTCTTCCAACCCTCATTCAAGCTCGAATCCAAGACGCGCGACGGCGCTCGGGTACACAAGGTCTACTTCGCGCCGGCGACTCCATGCGAACGGCTGGTTGCCCACAGCGGCGTCGACTCGGCGATCAAGGACAAGCTGACGACGCAATTCAAACGACTCGACCCGGTGCGGTTGCTGCAGGAAATCCGCAGCGCACAGCAGACGTTGAGCGAGATCGCGGCCCACGGCATGCCTACGGAAGTGAAGTCGAGAAGTGCAGCCGATGTCTCAGCGTTCCTTCGAAGCCTGTCGTCCGCCTGGACCAAAGGCGAAGTACGTCCGACGCATCGCAAGCAGCCGAACGCGAAGCATTGGTGGAGAACTCGCGCGGACCCGTTCGCCGACGCGTGGCCGACCATTGAAGGTTATCCAGGAGGGCGTCGGCCGTGCCCAAGTGACGGTCAAGGACGGCAGGCGAAGCTCCACGTCGGTGGCGTTCCTGCATCCGGTGCGGGGGCGCTCCAACCTGCGGGTCGAAGTGGACGCGCTGGCAGAGAAGATTGTCTTTGAGGGTCGGCGAGCCACGGGCATCCGCTACACGCAGAAAGGCGTGCAAAAAATCGCCAAGGCGCGATTGGAGGTTGTGCTCGCCGGCGGGGTCATCAATTCTCCCCAGTTGCTCATGCTGTCGGGCGTCGGCCCGGCGGACCACCCGCAGGAACGGGGCATCGATGTCGTGCTCGATCTTCCGGGTGTCGGCCAGAACCTGCAGGATCACCTGTATGTCTACTACGTGGCCAAGTGCGAGAAGGAGATCTCGCTGAACCACCAGTTGTCCGGACCGAACCTCTATCTCCATGCGATGCGCTATTTCATCAATCGCTCGGGCTACCTGAACATCGGTGTCGTCCAGGCCACGGCTTTCCCACGGGTCACGCCACAGGCCACGAGACCGAACGTCGAGGCCAGCTTCAGGCCCATGAGTCTGAACATCAGCAAGAAGGGAACCATCGCACTGGACAAATTTCCAGGGATCAACGCTTCGTGCAGCCTGCTGCAGCCCAAGGCACGTGGCCAGGTCCGTCTCGCAAGCGCGAATCCGCGTGACTATCCCTTGATCCAGGCAAACTACCTGAGCAACGACGAAGACCTCCATGTCATGCGGGAGGGGCTGCGATGGATTCGCAAGACCTTCGAAACCGAACCGCTGTCGCGCTTCATCAAGGCAGAGCATGCGCCGGGGAACTCGGTGCAATCGGACTCCGACTGGGAAAGCTTCATTCGCGATGCGGCTCAGTCGGTCTATCACCCGGTCGGTACCTGTGCGATGGGCACCGATCGCATGGCAGTGGTCGACCACGAATTGCGTGTCAGGGGGATCGACGGTCTCAGAGTGGTCGATGCCTCCGTGATGCCACGGATCACTTCGTCCAATACCAATGCCCCGACGATCATGATCGGGGAAAAAGGTGCGGACATGATTCGCGCCGCGGCGCGAAAATAGCGCTGCCCGCTGGTTGGAGGCAGCCCTCCGTAGGTACCCGTTCAATTGCGTCTTGAGGTTTGAACAGCTACTGCCGGGGAGCGCTCAGTGGGGAGCGAGGTTGAGTCGATCGCCAACGGTGCGGGAAGCACCCGTCGCACTCCAATGTAGCCATGTCGATCAGTGAAATTCCATGGGAGTCATCAACACAGTCAGGAGCAGGCAACAAGAGACGTGGGGTGCTCCGGCAATCCAACCATCCGGACATGCGACGACGGCGTTGGGAGCATTTGCAGCCAACGCAGCGCCGATCGGCGTGGGAGTAAGCGCCGCGGCGCTAGGCAATGCAGCGCTCCTTGTTCGACCCCCCTGCCAATGCCAGTGGCCTTTTTCTGGGCGGCCCTGCGCATGCCTGTGGCGGCATCGGAAACGATTCAGCGCACGTGGGGATTCATGACTGAATTCCCAGTAGCATTGCGTGTACCGCGACGGTCGGGTATCCAAACACACCCAGTCTCAAGTGTCTGGGAGTCGAGGGGCCCAGGCGCGGGAGCGCCACAGATCAGCCCGCGTACAAGGTCACGAAAAGAGCACCGGCAAATCTGGTGAACTCTCAGATGGATATGCAATAGCGCAAACGGGAGGGGTCGGCCGAACCCTGCATTCGAGTTCGGCAAAGGTCCGTCACGACCGCCCCTTCGGACACCGACCTCGGCTGCAGCAAGCGCGCGACCTTCTCAGGCGACAGCAGCGCGCGCGAGTGCGGCGTCCTGTTCGGGAGTTCCACCAGACACCCCGAGCGCACCAATCAGCACACCGTTACCGTCGAACAGCGGAAGTCCGCCGCCCATCAGCAACAACCCGCCCGCATGGATGTGATCGAAGTGCGGGACCGGCAAGCCAACCTGCAACGGAGCGTTCAATGCCTCGCTCGGCGCCTGGAACATCACGGACGTGCGGGCCTTGGCGATAGCCAGTTCGTTCGATGCCAGCCACGCACCGTCCATGCGCGAGAACGAAACCAGGTGCGCGCCGGCATCGAGGATCGCGAAGACCGCGTTCAAGCCTGCGTCTTTCGCAGCGGCATGGCCCCGAGCCACGATCCGATGCGCGCTATCGAGCGTCAAGTCAGGCATTCTGGGTCCACTCCGTCTCTTGCCATTGCTTCGCGGCATCGATCGTCGAGAGCGGGCGCATGGTGCGGTACAGGTGCTTGTCCGCGGGGATGATTTCGACCATCGCGTCGATCATCTCCTGCGGGTCGGCCTGGCCTGCCAGGCTGTCACCGAAGTCGGGCATCGGCACGACCGCAGTGTCAGCGTTGTACCACTGGACATAGCTTTCGGCGCCGGTGTCGTTGAAGCCGGTGCCGAAGACGCCCGGATTGACGGTGGCAACCTTGACGCCATAGGGGGCGAGCTCGACCTTCATCGAGCCCGCGATGGCCTCGATGGCATGTTTGGTCGCACAGTACGCGCCAAGGAACGGAACCACCAGGATGCCCCCCATCGATGAGGTCCACACGATCTTCCCGGACTTGCGCGCCACCATCTTCGGCACAATGGCCTGGACCAGTTGCAAGTGTCCGAACACGTTGATGTCGAATGACTCCCGCACGCGCTGCATCGGGATATCGACGACGGATCCGCCCTCCATGACACCCGCATTGAGCACGAGCACGTCAGGGTCGAAGGAGCCCGCGTGGGCGATGTCGATGTCGTCGAGCAGGTTCAGCTTGATCACCTCGAGGGTGACGCCTGCCTCGGCAGCGTCGGCGCGCAGGGTGCGAACCTGAGGCCAAGTCTCGGCGGTGGCCACGACTGCATGGCCAAGACGCGCGAGTTCGATGGCCGCGCCTCGGCCGAAGCCGGAGCTGGCGCCTGTGATCAGGATCTTCTGTGGCATTGGGTACTCCTTGAGGTTGTTGTGCTGGCCAGTCTATGGAGGCTTTAATATCAAAACAATATCGTCAATGCTTTACACCTAGATGAGTGATATTCATCAATTGAAGGGTGGCGACCTGTTCGCTTTCACCGTGTTCCTGATGGTCGCGACCCGCCGCAGCTTTCGTGGGGCCGCTACCGAACTCGACGTCACCCCGTCGGCCGTCAGCCATTCGGTGAAGACTCTTGAACAGCGCCTAGGTATGCGGCTGTTCAATCGCACGACCCGCAGTGTCTCCTTGACCGATGCCGGAGAGCAGTTGGCAGCGAAGCTTCGACCGGCCGTGTCTGCCATCGAAGAAGCCATGCGCGAAGTCGACGATCTGCGTCATGTTCCCAGTGGGACGGTACGGATCAATGCGAGCGAAGGGGCGATTCGCATGATCCTGCGCCCCGTGCTGGCACGGTTTCTGCGCGCTTACCCTCAAATTCACCTGGACATCGTCAGCGACGGCCGACTGAGCGACATCGTCGCGGACGGGTTCGATGCGGGCATCCGGCTGGCCGAAGCCGTGCCGCAGGACATGGTGGCTGTCCCTCTCATGGAGAGCGTGCGTTTCGCGGCGGTCGCCTCGCCGGAATATCTCGTGACGCGTGGCCGTCCCGCTACGCCACAGGATCTGAATCGCCACGACTGCATTCGCTTCCGCTTTGAAAGCGGCGCGATCTATCACTGGGAATTCGAGCGCCACGGGATCATCGAGACGATCAATGTCGCCGGCCCCCTCACCCTGACCGATCAGCCATTGATGGTCGATGCGGCAATCGACGGTATCGGCATTGCCTTTGTGCCCGATCACCTCGTCGTCCAGGCGTTACACGATGGCAGCCTCGAGCGGGTTCTGGACGATTGGTGTCCACCGTTTCCGGGACTGTGTCTCTACTACCCGGGTCATCGCCACGTCTCGACTGGTCTGCGCGCCTTGATCGCAATGATCAGTGACGAAAGATCGTCGACCTGACGTCGGGAGAAACATTCGCACTGCGCTCGTGGTGTCGTCTCGCCAATGGCCGCACAAAAAACGGCCGGCCCGCGGAGGGCCTCGGACGACGGAGAGGCCATGGCGCGATGGTGGGGTGCAGCCGCAAAACCTCAGTTCCTGAGTTCTCTTCTTGCCTGCATGGGGGTCACGCCCCAGACTTTCCTCATTGTTGCGGTCATATGGCTATGGCTCGCAAATCCAGAAATTTTTGCTATTTCGGCAAATGAAGAGTCTGTCTTCAAAAGGAGTTCTTTTGAGATGGAGAGCCGTCTTCTCATGATGTATTGATGCGGCGACTGGCCCACTGTCTCCTTGAATGCTCTTGAAAAATGACTCGGAGACAAGAGTGCTACCTCAGCCATTTTTTCAAGAGAAATATTTTCGGAAAGATGCGCTGAGATATATTCATCCACCCGCCTCCAGCCGATCGGAGAAATGCCACCCCTCGCGATCTTTTTCTCCTTCCGACCAAGATTGGAGTAATTTCTAAGAATATGAATGCCAAATATTGTCAATAACGCATCCAGAGACTCTCCGTAGCCCATATTTTCGCTGAAAATCTCATTTCGCATTTGCTGAGAGAGCAGGTAGGCCCTCTGGTCTGCGATGCCAAACCCGGGCTGCAGAAGCTCGAAGCTCTCATTTCCGTGTTCCAGTCCAGCCAAAGATGCCATCTTCTTGCTTGTAAGGCCAAGGACCATACTGTCTTTGTGCGCTGTCCAAATGGAGAAAAAATCAGAGTTTTGTGGGATGATCTCTAATCCCCCAACCGGATTGAAACCGACAATTCTTCTGTCCGAGTTCAACGACTTTTTTCTACCAGGCTGATGCCCATAAAAAACAATAAAGTAGTTCATGTTCGCAACAAAGCCATGAGAATTTGGCTCCAAGCTGAACCAAGAAGCCACGGCATCGCTTGACTCGTATCTTTTCCCCCATTCCTTCGGAAGAAAATCAAGAAATCCTTTGTTCATGTTTCGGCCAAACCATCAATCAAGGAGGATTTTGTTAACTTTTTGGACTTCAAAATCCAACCAAAGACCTAGAATATGCCGCTCTTCGAAAGAAATGGAAATTGCCAAAATGGAATTGTGGCGGAATAACCTACATACAGTTGCAGTTATGGATTGCCACGGATTCTTTTCCCCCATCCCGTGTGGGCACGGGGCCTTCTTCAGTTGGAGTCGTCGCAGTTCGGTTCGCACGTGCTTCACGCACTGGGAGTAGCCCGCGATTGCGCGCGGTCAAGTCCGCCCAAACCTGTTTCGATCCTGGACGCTCGTGACCGATTTTCACGCGACCGTTGAGATCTTTGTGATCATGCAACAACGCATGTTGCATGATGATGGACAGATGCCATTCAGAGGTGGTTCGCGTACGGCCTGAGGAAACCATCGTGAATCCTGGGGCGATTGGTTTAATTGCCGACATTGCTCCCACTCCCACGGCGGTCCCACCCACACATCGCGGAACCCGTCGAATGTGCTCAACTGCGCCATCAAATGGACTTCTCGACATCAGTTCGAAATTGACAGTTCGGTCCCTTTCAAACAATCCCCTCCGGCACAATTCAAATATGGAGCCGGAAGCATTGCCCGATGAAGAACTGGGAATACGAGCCGCTGAATGGCGCCGACGTGCGTTGCAAGGAGACCTGCCTGCGCGCGGAGTCGCTCACCAGTTGGAAGCGGAATTGAGGCGGCGCGCCGGCGCGCCCTACTTTGACCATGACATGCTGGATCTGCGATCGCTTGCACACAAGCAGGCATCGCGACGCTGGTGGAAGCCATGGTAGTTCGAGCGGGCGCTGTTGCATAACCCGCACTCAGGGCGAGCCTCCCCTTACCCCAGACGCAGCTATGCCACGCGCACAGTCTCAGGCGTTCCCAGACGGGTGAACCTGTTGAGGATCGATGCCCGTACCTGTAGTTCGGTCACCTGCCTCTGGAAGTCCCGTGCCATCACGCGCTCGCCCAGTCTCTTGAAGCACCCCATCTTGGTCTCCACCAAGCTGCGGCGGTGATAGCCGCTCCACTTCTTCCAGATTGAACGGCCCAGCTTGCGCGTCGCCCTCAGGATCTCGTTTCTTGCCTGCGCCCCAGCTTTGCCATCCGCCCAAGGCCTGGCGTTCTTGCGTGTGGGGATGATCGCCGCAGCCTGCCGACTGGCAATGGCCT
>Ga0055540_1002296_pt1 | contig 10279 bp, 8 predicted proteins | sample AraplaCvi_mMS_r2_2_FD_55040 | JGI IMG/M metagenome (GOLD analysis project Ga0055540, IMG submission 55040) | Arabidopsis root microbial communities from North Carolina, USA - plate scrape MF_Cvi_mMS_r2 | ecosystem: Host-associated > Plants > Roots > Endosphere | place: USA: North Carolina
GCCAGGATCAGCAGCATCATGAACGGCGTCCACTGCCAGATCAATTCGACCATCACCATCGCCAGCGGGAACTGACCGATCCAGTCCACCGGCCCGATGCCCACCAGGGAGAGCACCCAGTTCAGGATGCCGTTGTTGGGATCGAGGATCGTCGTCTTCCAGATCAGGGCACCCGCGACGGGGGTGATCAAGAAGGGCGTGATCAGCAGGGTGCGGACGACGCCGCGACCCAGGAACGCGCGGTCGAGGAGCAGCGCGATTCCCAATCCGAGCAGCGCCGAGATCAGCACCACCCCCACGATCAGGATGACGGTGTTGCCCGCCACCGACCAGAACTGGCGGTCCTGGACGACGGCGACGTAGTTGCTGATCCCGACGAACTGGCGTGAGCCCGGCCGGACCAGGTTCCACGACAGCGTCGAGTAGTAGAGCGTGAACAGGAAGGGCACCTGCGTCACGGCGATCATGAAGATCAGTGCGGGCAGGAGCGGCCCTCGTCGGCGCCACCCCTCGGCCCGGCTCACCCCGACGTCCTGGGCCTCGCGGATCTTGCGAACCCGCTCGGCCACTGCCCCCTGACCGGCGTCCGACTCTGTTTCAGCGGTAAGAGTCATCACTTCTCCTGGTAGCTCTTGCCGACGACCTCGGCGTATTTCTGTGATTGCTCCATCGCCTCGTCGACGGAGATCTGGCCGGCGATGGCCGCGCTGATCTGCTGGCTGACCCGGGTGCCCAGGTCCTGGAACTCGGGGATGCCGACGAACTGCACGCCGGTGTACGGAACCGGTTGCACCGTGGGCTTGTTCGGTGTCGCATTGGTGATCGACTGCAGGGTCAACGGGCCGTAGGTCTTCGAGATCGCCTCGTACTCCGGAAGTTCGGTGTAGGTCGACGTTCTGCTACCGGGTGGGACGCGGGCCCAGCCCAGCTTCTCGCCCACCAGCTTCATGTAGTCCTTACTGGTCATCCAGGAGATGAACTTCCACGCGCCCTCCGGGTTCTTGGCCGCCTTGGGGATGCCGAGCGCCCAGGTGTAGAGCCAGCCCGAGTTGGGCTTCTCCACGATCGGTGCGGGCAGGTATCCGATCTTGCCCACCAGATCGGGATAGGTCTTGGGATCCTCGATCGTCGAGACCGCCGACGTCGCGTCGTACCACATCGCGGTCTGACCCTGGCCGAACAGGTTGGCGCACTCCTGGAATCCCGTCGAGGACGCACCCAGTTCNCCGGAGTCCNTGATGGTTTGGACGTAGAAGTTGACGGCCTTCTTGACCTNGGGGCTGTTGAGCTGAGCGTTCCACTTCTCGTCGAACCACCGGCCGCCGAAGGTGTTGATCACGGTGTCCAGCGGGGCGAGCACCTCACCCCAGCCAGGCTTTCCACGCAGGCAGATGCCNGCATCCGAGATCTGCTTGTCCTTGNTGGTCTTGGCCCAGCCGGCGACCTCTTGCCACGTGGGCTGGTAGCTCGGGTCCGGGTTCACGGTGATACCGGCGTTGGCGAACATGTCCTTGCGGTACATCAGGAACGACGACTCACCGTAGAACGGCACCGAGTACATGTTGCCCTCATAGGACAACGAGTCGCGCAGCGACGGGATGAAGTCGGCCTCGTCGTACCCCGGCGTGTTCTTCGCGTAGTCCGAGAGGTTCAGCAGCCAGCCGTCCTTGGCCCACTGCGGTGTTTCGAAGTTGCTGATCATCGCNACGTCGAACTGACTGCCGCCCATGGCGGTCGACATGGTGATCTTCGCGCGCGCCTGGTTCTCCGAGAGGGAGATGAACTTCAACTTGATTCCGGGGTTCGCCTTTTCGAACTCCGGGGACAACTTCTGCGCGTCGGTCATCTGCGAGTTGGAGACCAAGGCGATGGTCACCTCGTTGTCCGATGCCCCCAAGCTGCCCGCGCCCGAACATCCCGCGGTCAGCGTCAGCCCCAGGGCCGCCGCGCACACCGAGAGCTTTCGCAATGCTCGTGTCGCTTTCATCCTCACCTCACTCCTCGTCGAGTACAACTGCGTGCGGTCCTTCATGTCCTAGTTCTTCAATAGCCAACGTGCGCAATCGGCGTCGCACACCAGCAGCTTGGCCAACCCGCCGAGCAGTGCGGCCCGGGTGGCCTCGTGCTTGGGCGGTCCGCTGCAGACGAGAATGGTCTTGGCGCACGCGCGAATGTCCTCGAGCGGCACCGAGACCGCGCGATGGGCGAGCTCGGTGACCACCGGCGCCCCCTCGGCGTCGAAGAAGCGCCCGCCGATCTCCCCGACGGCACCGAGTGAGACCAGTTCGTCGAGCATCCGGGTGTCGAGGAAGCTGCCCTCGAACAGCGTCGTGGAGGTGCTCACCGAGCCCACGCCAAACAGCATGGTGTCCGCGCGGCGGCCNGTCTCCAGCGTGCGTGAGATNACCGAATCGTTGCGCATGGACATCACGGTCGACGGGTCGGCGTACAGCGGCGCCGGAAGTCGCATCGCACTGGCGCGCAACATGTCTGCACCGCGGCTGAGGATGAACTCCATACCGGTTTGGTAGGCGGCGGTGGACATCGCGCCGTCGAGCTGGACCACGACCCGGCAGCTCGCGACGCCGGGAGCCAGGGCGGTCACTGCCGCCACCTGCTCGGGGCCCCAGGTGAAGCCCAGGACGTCGTTCTCGGAGAGCCGTCGCATGAGCAAGGCGCCGGCCGCCCGGCCCAGGTGCCCGGTGACCACGGCCTCGGTCAGGCCGTAGCGCTCCTCGAGCAACCGCTCTTCGTCGGCGTGCAGATCGTCCTTCATCGTGGGCGGCACGACGACTTCGATGCGCACCAGCCCCCTGGCCTTGGCGCGAGCGATCAATCTGCCTGCCGTGGGCCGTGATACGCCGAGCTTGGCGGCAATCTCCGCCTGGGTGAGTCCGTCGAGGTAGTAGAGCGTGGCCGCCCGAAGTGCGAGACGCAGATCTTCGGGGGTGGCGCCGCCGTTGGACGCAGCCTCAGCCGGCGGTTCTGCCACGCGGGCGTTCGACGTCGGTGTCGCCACGGTCTCCGATCCTCCCGGTCAGAACAGTGAGCAAATGCTCGGGGTCGCGTGTAGATGCTCATCACGCTAACATGCACATGTGACCTACACAACACTTTCAGCGCAGCGGCCCTCGCGGGGCGAAATGACGACCACGGCCGTCCGAATTCACACCGCCCCCGAACCCGTGCGGGGTAGCGTCCAGGAAGTGGTGATCGAGTCATGAAGCTCAACAACGCGTCCCTACCCGAGATCGGCATAGCGAAGCCGTCCTATGACCGTGGCGAGATCACCGTCGGCATAGTCCATTTCGGAGTGGGCGGCTTCCACCGCGCACACCAGGCGATGTACGTGGACCGGCTGCTCTCCGAGGGCAAGGCCAAGGAGTGGGGCATCTGCGGCGTCGGCGTGCTGCCCGGCGACCGCAAGATGGCGTCTGTCATGGACGACCAGGACGGCCTCTACACCTTGATCTTGATGAATCCCGACGGCAGCCGCGACGCCCGGGTCATCGGATCGATCGTCGACTACAAGTTCGCCCCCGACGACCCCGAGGCCGTCGTCGAACTGATCGCGGCACCCACCACGCGAATCGTGGAACTCACCATCACCGAGGGCGGCTACGCCGTCGACGACGCCGGGCCGGACAGTGTGTTCGGCCTCGTCACCGCGGCCCTGGCCCGCCGCAAGGAACGTGGCCTCCCGTCGCCGACGATCGTCTCCTGCGACAACATCGAGGGCAATGGCGACGTGGCCCGCAAGGCCTTCACCTCCTACGCCGAGCGAACCCAGCCGGAGCTGGCCGAGTGGATGCAGGCCAACACGCGATTTCCGAATTCGATGGTCGACCGCATCACGCCCGTGACCACCCCGGACGTGATCGAGAACCTGTCCGCCGACCACGGCGTCGAGGACGAATGGCCCGTGGCCGCCGAGCCGTTCACCGCGTGGGTGCTCGACGACGACTTCTCCGACGGGCGGCCCCCGTACGAGGACGTCGGCGTGCTGCTGGTCGAGGACGTCACACCGTATGAGTTGATGAAGCTGCGGCTGCTCAACGCCGGCCATCAAGCGCTGTGCTACTTCGCGTATCTCGCGGGCTACCGCCTGGTGGCCGACGCCGCCGGTGACCCGTTGTTCGCCAAGTTCCTGCTCGAGTACATGGACACCGAGGCGACGCCGACGCTCATGCCGGTGCCGGGTATCGACCTGCCCAAGTTCAAGCAGACCGCGATCGAACGCTTCGCCAATCCCGGTGTGCGTGACACCATCGTGCGGCTGTGCTTCGGCTCCTCGGACCGCATCCCGCAGTGGCTGGTGCCGGTCATCAAGGAGAACCTGCGGTCCGGTGAACCGGTGCGGCTCTCGGCTGCCACGGTCGCGAGTTGGGCCCGCTACGCCGAGGGCGTCGACGAGCAGGGTGAGCCCATCGACGTCCAGGACAATCTCGCGGATTCGCTGGTGCCCCTTGCCAAGTCGCAGCTGGAGAACCCGACGGCGTTCATCGAGAACACCGCACTGTTCGACGACCTCGCCGAGCAACCACGCTTCGTCGAGGCCTACCTATGGGCACTGGACTCGCTGCACCGCGACGGCGCCAGGGCGACGTTGGAGGCGTTGGTGAACGAGCCATGAACCAGCGCGCCCTCGTCATCGGTGAGGCGCTGATCGACATCGTCGAGCGCGACGGAGAAGTGCTCGGCGAGCACGTCGGCGGCAGCCCGCTGAACGTCGCGATCGGACTCGGACGGCTCGGCCGCGACGTCGACTTCCTCACCCACATCGCCGACGACGAACGTGGCCGGCGCATCGTCGAACACGTCGAGGCGTCCGGGGTGCGGTTGGNGCCGGGCAGCATCACCGCCGAGCGCACGCCGACGGCCGAAGCGCGGCTCGACGACACTGGCGCCGCGCAATACACCTTCGACATCGACTGGCGGTTGTCGGGCACCCCGGAGGTCGCGCCCCCGCTGATCGCCCACACCGGTTCGATCGCAGGGTTTCTCGATCCGGGCGCCCTGGCGACGGCGGCGCTCCTCGACGCGTACCGCATCTCGGCGACCGTCACCTATGACCCGAACGTCCGGCCCGCCCTGATCGAGGATCACGATCAGGCGGTGAACCGGATCGAGCGGCTCGTCGAAAAGGCCGACGTGGTCAAGGCCAGTGACGAAGACCTACGCTGGATCGACCCGACGCGAACGCCCGAACAGGTCGCCACCGCGTGGCTTTCCCTTGGCCCGTCGATCGTGGCGGTCACCATGGGCGGGGACGGTGCGTTCGCGATGTCCGCGGCGGGCACCGTGCGCGTNGCGGCCCGNGAGGTCGANGTGGTCGACACGGTGGGCGCGGGCGACTCNTTCATGACCGGGCTCGTCGACGCCCTGTGGTCGCTCGAGCTGCTCGGCGGCGACAAGCGGACCGCCCTCGAGCGGATCGACGCCGACGCGTTGAAGGGCGTTCTCTCGCACGCCGTCTTGGCCTCGGCGCTGACGGTGGCCAAGGCCGGGGCCGATCTGCCCGACCGCGCGGCTCTTCAAATGGGGTGACTCCGTGAGCCATACTGGGTCATGCGTTCCATCTGGAAGGGATCGATAGCCTTCGGGCTGGTCAACGTGCCGGTCAAGGTCTACAGCGCCACCGANGACCACGACATCAAGTTCCACCAGGTGCACGCCAAGGACAACGGGCGGATTCGCTACAAGCGGGTGTGCGAAGTGTGCGGTGAGGTCGTCGAGTACCGGGACATCGCCAAGGCCTACGACTCCGACGACGGTCAGACCGTGATCATCACCGACGAGGACATCGCCACGCTGCCCGAGGAGCGCAGCCGTGAGATCGAGGTGGTCGAGTTCATCCCGGCCGAGCAGCTCGACCCGCTGATGTACGACAAGAGCTACTTCCTCGAACCCGATTCCAAATCATCGAAATCGTATGTGCTGCTTGCCAAGACCCTGGCCGAGACCGACCGGGTGGCGATCGTGCACTTCGCGCTGCGCAACAAGACGCGCCTGGCGGCGTTGCGGGTCAAGGACTTCAGCAAGCGCGACGTCATGGTGATCCACACGCTGCTGTGGCCCGACGAGATTCGTGACCCCGACTTCCCGGTGCTGGACAAGGAAGTGGAGATCAAACCCGCGGAGCTCAAGATGGCCGGGCAGGTGGTCGAGTCGATGACCGACGACTTCCACCCCGACCAGTTCCGCGACGACTACCAGGAACAGCTCTACGAGTTGGTGCAGGCCAAACTCGAAGGTGGCGAGGCGTTCACGGTCGAGGACCAGCCCGCCGAGAACCTCGACGAGACCGACGACGTCTCCGATCTGCTGGCCAAGCTGGAGGCCAGCGTCAAGGCGCGGGCCGGAGCCAAGAAGACCGCCGACGGCGACGACGAGCCCGCCGCCAAGACGTCGACCGCCAAGAAGGCGCCCGCCAAGACACCTGCGAAGAAGACGGCCGCGAAGAAGGCACCCGCCAAGAAGGCCGCGGCGAAGAAGGCACCCGCCAAGAAGGCCTAGTCACACCCGGCCTGTCGCCGGACCACCAGAAGACGGTTGACCCCCGCTGAGATGTGTGTCACAGTCACGTCTAGTTAATCGATTAAACAGTGAGGGTCGGGGTGACGGTTCGGATGCAGGACGTAGCGCAGCGGGTCGGCGTCTCCGCCGCCACGGTGTCGCTGGCGCTTGCCGGAAGTGACCGCATCTCCCCTGCTACCCGGGCCAGGGTCGAGGAAGCCGCGCGCGCCATGGGCTACCGGCCGCACGTGGGCGCTCGAGCCCTGCGCACCGACTCGACCCGCACCATCGGCCTGGTCGTCAGTGACGTGGCCAACCCGTTCTTCGCCGAGCTGGCCGGGGAGATTCAGCGCGCCGCCGCCCGGCAGTCGTATTCCATCGTGCTCTGCAACAGCGACGAAGACGCCCAGCGGCAGGACGACTACCTCTCCAGCCTGCTCGCCGGGCGCCAGGTCGACGGGACGATCGTCGTCCCCACCGCGGCGATGACCCCCGGCCTTCAGCAGGCGGCTGCCGGCGCCGCGAAGATGGTCCTGCTGGACCGGCCCGTCGAGGTCACCGGCCGCGGTGCCCCCGCACGTCACCTCGCCAAGTGTCCGATCGTCCGCAGCGATGCGCGGGCCGCGCTCGACGAGGTCGGCGAGTTGCTCACCTCGCTCGGACACCGCCGGATCGGCATCATCGCGCCGCCGCTGCAGACCCAGGTCGGTCAGGAGCGCCGGGACGTCCTGCGCGAGGCGCTGCTGCGCCGCGGTGTACCGCCGCGGGGCATCACCGTCGTCGAGGGTGACTTCCGCCAGGACAGCGGTGTCACGGCCGTGCACCGGCTGATGGCCCGCCGTCAGCCCCCCACCGCGATCTTCGCCGCGGACGGGCTGATGGCCGTCGGTGCGCTGAAGGGATTGCGCGCGGCCGACATTCGCGTACCGCAGGACGTCTCTCTCGTCGGCTTCGACGACGCGCCCTGGTTCGACCTGTTCGACCCGCCCATGACGTCGGTCGCCCAGCCCATCGCCGCGTTGGCGGTCGCCGCCGTCGACGCCATGNTCGCGCTGCTGACCGGTGAACCCGCGCACAGCGCGTACCCCGCGTGCCACCTCGTCCGCCGCGGCTCGTGCGGCGAGGCCCCCACCGACGATCCGGGAGAGGCAACCCCCGCCTCCACCCGAAAGCGGCAGTCGCCACAGCGGTGACGCCGACGAGAAAGGAACAACCATGAAGAACCCCGTGGGCGCGACGCAGTGCCGCGTCGCCCTNACCGCTCTGCTGTGCGGAACCCTGGCGCTGACGGCGGCCGGGTGCAACCGCTCGCCCAGCGGAGGCGAGGCCAGCGGCGGCGCGAAGATCGCGATCGTCACGCGCGACTTCACCAACCCGTACTGGGCCGCGCTGCGTGACGGCGCCGAGGCAGAGGGCAAGAAGCAGGGCGTCGAGGTCACGGTGCAGGCCGGCAGCTCCGAGACCGACTCCACGGGTGAGAACACCAAGATCTCGACCNTGGCCGCACAGGACTACGACTGCTTCGGCGTNGTCCCGGTCAACGCCACCAACGTGATCACCCCGCTGGTTCCCGTCGCCAAGAAGAACATTCCCATCCTNAACCTGGACACCCAGATCGACGCCGACGCATCGAAGGCGGCGGGCGTGTCCTACGCGTCGTTCATCGGATCGGACAACCTCTCGGCCGGTCAGCAGGCCGGTGAGGCGCTGATGGCCGACATGGGCGGCAAGGGCGAGGTCGCCGTGCTCCAAGGCATCGCCGGTGAGCAGAACGGAATCAACCGACTCAAGGGCTTCACCGACGCCACGCAGGGCAAGCTGCAAATCGTCGCCACGCAGCCCGCCGACTACGACCAGAACCTTGCGTTGACGGTGACCGGTGACCTGCTGCGCGCGCACCCGAACATCACCGGCATCTTCGCCGCGAACGACACCATGGGACTCGGCGCCGCCCAGGCCGTGAAGAACGCCGGCAAGACCGGCGTCGTATCCATCATCTCGGTGGACGGCATCACCGCGGCGCTGCAGGCCGTCAAGGACGGCACACTGTCCGGCACGATCAGCCAATATCCCTACGCCGAAGGACAAATGGCCGTGCAGGCGTGCATCAACCTGGTCGCGAAGAAGTCGGTCCCCGAGCGGGTCGTCGCGCCGATCAAGCTGATCGACAAGTCCAACGTCGACGAGGCCATCGCCTCGTTCCCGCAGCCGTTCGAGCCGTACGACAACCCCATCACCGGCGGGAAGTGATGACCGCCGCCACCGAGGCGCCCCCGGCCGGGGAAACCAGGAAACGCACCGTGTCGGTCGGGGCGGCGGCCCGTTACGCCGCCCCGATCGGGCTGGTCGTGGTGTTCGTCGTCTTCTTCATCGCGACCCCGAACTTCCTCACCGTCGCCAACCTGACCGACCTCCTGGTGTCCGCGTCGATCCTGATGGTGCTGGCCATGGGACAGCAGGTCGTCATCGCGATAGCCGGTATCGACCTGTCGGTTGGATCGAATTTGCCATGGGCCGCAGCAGTCTTGGGATTCGCCTACACCAACGGCGCCAACCTGGCCGTGTCGATGCTGCTGGCCTTGCTCGCCGGGGCGCTGGTCGGCTTGCTCAACGGCCTGCTGGTGGCCAAGCTCAACATGACCGACTTCATCGTCACGCTGGGCTCGCTGTCGGTGGTCAGTGGCGCCACCCTGCTGCTGACCGGTGGTAACACCGTCGCGGTCTCGTCCCCCTTCCTGCAGGGGCTCGCGCTCGACGGCGTCGGCCCCGTGCGCTGGTTCTGGTTGGTGGCCATCATCGCCGCGCTGTTGACGGCGTTCCTGTTGTTCCGCACCAAGACTGGCACGCACCTGCTGGCCACCGGCGGCAACGTCGAGGCGGCCCGCGGCACGGGCATCAACGTCGCGCGGATGAAGCTGCTGGCCTACGTGCTGTCGGGGCTGGCATGCGGGGTGGCGGGCATCCTGCTGGTGGCCCGCACCGGCGGCGCCGATCCCAGCCTGCAGACCGATCTGCTGCTGTCGTCGATCGCCGCTGTCGTACTGGGTGGCTCCAGCCTGTTCGGCGGCCGGGCGTCGGTGCTCGGATCGGCGGTGGGCGCGGTGCTGCTGACCAGTCTGATCAACGGCTTCACCCTGATCGGCATCTCGCAGAACTACCAGCCGGTCGCCGTCGGCGCCGTCGTGCTCGGTGCCGCATTCATCTCCAGGTTCCAAAAGTGAGGGCTCCCGACGTGAACACCGACGACGGCGCACCATTGGTCGAATTGCGCGGCATCACCAAGTCCTTCGACGCCGTGCGCGCCCTGCAGGGGGTGGACCTGTCCATCACCGCGGGCACGGTCACCGCGCTGCTCGGCGACAACGGTGCCGGCAAGTCGACCCTGGTGCGATGCCTGACCGGGGTGCACTCGCCCGACGACGGCGAGATCCGTTTCCGCGGTGAGGCCATCAAGTTGGGATCACCCGACGACGCCCGCCACCTCGGCATCGAGACCGTCTTCCAGGATCTCGGCCTGATCGAGGATCTCGAAGTGTGGCAGAACCTCTACCTCAACCGGGAACTGACCAAGGGCGTGGTACCGCTGCGGGTGCTCGACAAGAAGACGATGATCGCCCGCAGCTCGACGATCCTGGCTGACCTGGACGTCAACGTGCCCAACGTCCGCGCCACGGTCCGCAGGATGTCGGGCGGGCAGCGCCAGAGCGTCGCGATCGCCCGGGCCGCCAACTGGGGCACCACACTGGTCATCATGGACGAACCG